>JAABUQ010010668.1_pt1 | contig 11977 bp, 22 predicted proteins | sample 5560001 | NCBI WGS metagenome assembly JAABUQ01 (sample SAMN10711888, study PRJNA513371) | rock metagenome | isolation source: Antarctica rocks | place: Antarctica: Victoria Land, Finger Mt nord | collected 2015-12-18
CATTGCCCACGATTTGTGGTTGGTCCAATTCTTGCATCGCATGCGCTTGGGACAGCAATCAGCAAGGCCCAGCAACCAGCAAATGTGCTTGACAAAGTGCTCCTCCTCACGCATCCTTCTCCTTGCCAAAGACCAGCCGCCATGCACCTGCAAGCACGCATGCGGTGTCACCTCAAGAGATGCATGGACGACACCATGCGCGTTTGTATCAAAGCATTCTCACAGGCAGAGCTTACCTTTGCAAAGGCGCTGTACAGGGACCTGCGCTCTCGATATCTACACTATGCAGCCAAGCACCAACAAGAACACATCCTTCACGCTGCTCATGTGAATGTGGAGCCGCGCACCTGAGGCCAGGCCGTACACCTTCTGCGCCGCCTGTGCAAGCGCGTACTTGAGCGTGCCGGGCGTCGGCAGCGGGTGGCCGATGGCCGCCAAGATGCCGAACAGCGCGCCGAGCTTTTCCGTGTTGCCCACCCTCCTGTCCATGATGTAACCGCCTGCGCGCTCACATATGTTGTTGCACAAGCTTGAACGTGGCCTTGCACGACTGCCATCACGGCAAATGAGCGCATCTTCGCAGCTGCAATATGATAGCGATCAGCTACAGTCCATCTCCATGGTCGAACTGTACTAATATTGTCATCAAAGCATGGCATGCACACCCACCACGCAACTTACATCTGCAGCCTTAGGAGCGCACCAGTGAATGAAGTCACCTTACCGTCTGCACTGAAAGTGTACGAGAGGCACTCTGGCGCGCCCAACACCACCTACACATCCAGTGGGCCCTCAGCAGCGGCGACAAATCACATCAACTAGTTGCACGGGGGCTGACATGTGCACAACACTCTATTCATAACTGTCCAAGCAAGAACCCTGCAATGCTAAGTGCACCCAGAGCAACACTTCCTGGCTACTCAATCTGATGAGGAAACTCATGCACATGTGCTGTCCAGCAGCTGCACACCTTGCCGGTGGGCTGTATGGTGCGCCCCAGGAACCTGAGCGGCCCGGTGTGGGTGCCGGTGTTGCGGATGGTGAACCACACGCGGTTCGGCTCGTACTTGTCGACGCGGAAGTCATAGGCGTGGGAGTCCATGTTGGGGAAGGCTGCGTCGAGGTTGAAGGACGAAACCGCCTTGATGTAATCCTGCATAATGCATGGCATGCTGCTCATAGGGGCCACATGGAGCAGACGTGCAGAACCTGAGCACATGCAGGACTCCTTGCCAGCGCTCCACACCGCCAGTGGCAGCAAATGCACTCTTTGGTATCTGCTATCAAGCTCAAACGCAGCAAACATAGCAACGCTGTGCCGGGTATCAATAGGCTGAGGCTCACAGAGGCTCACAAACAGAGCTTGACCTTGGTAACTTGTGCGCAGAACAGTTGAGCCCGGCAGCACCTTCTTGCTGAGGCTCACGATAGGGAACTCAAAGCGGAAGTCATCTGCCAGAAGCTCTGGCTGCCGTACGCCGCTGCCGTCCTTGTGCAGCTGCTGCGCCTTCCTGATGAGCTCCTCAGGCGGAACTGGAAAGGTTGCCGGGGTGCCAGGCAGCACCGCAGCGGGCACCTCCGCAAGCGTCATTTGCCTGCAAACAGTGCCTGTCAGCATGCTTGCCCGCAACAAGGCAGCGCTTGCAAATCTTTATATATCTTTATATATAAAATGACTGAGACACAACGGCTGCAGTGCGAGCTTGGCAGCACGCACTGTATAGTAGTCAGCGCCCTCAGGCTAGAGTGCCAGCGCCTTTTCTGCCAGCCGGAGGCTTGCAGGTGTGTGCCGGCAGTATCAAGATGCCAAGCGGGCACGTGTGCTCTCAGGCCTGCGGCGTATTGGGCAGGTGAGCGCAGGGAGCAAATCCGATGAGAGCCCGTGGCGAGGCTAAGCATCGGTTCTGTTGCTGCTCTTTGTCTCTTGCATCCGTGGCAGCAGAGAGGCCGATAGGTTAGCAAGAATAGCCTACTAGGCTAACTAGGCACTCCGAGCGCGAGCGGAAGTTGAATGTGCCTCTTTTTTTTCATATATATTGCTGGGCAGACGAACAAAGGAGGTTTAGAAGCTCTTAACGACTCTGTGGCAACTTCACTCGTGTGCATAGCTAGCGGCATGGCGGAGCAGCGGGTACTTTACTGGGTGAGCAGGATCTGCATACACCGCATGGACAGTGTCACAGTACGGTGGTATGCAGCTGCTACGTCCTGCGAACCGCTATATAACGTATGTACGCTTCGCAGGGGAGCGGCAGCACCCCCGCGTGGCGCGTGATGATCACACTCGCGGAGAAGGACCTCCCGTACACGTCCAAGCAGTGTGACTTTTCAAAGAGTGAGGCCTGTGAGATTATGCTATGCGAGGGCGTTGTGTTGATAGCGACTTTCCACCTGTGCATGACTTATGTAAGGCGCTCAAGTAATAAATGTCCTGCGCGGCAGAGGAGCACAAGAGCATGGACATCCTTGCTGTCAACCCTCGCGGCCAGGTGCCTACGCTGATCGACAACGGTGTGGTGGTGTGCGAGTCCGGCGCGGCTGTGCAGGCGCGGGCTGCGGGCCGTTGCCTGTGGCCCCTGTTAGCCTGACAAGGCGACTGCAGCCAGTTTTCTTTGGTTCAAAACACCTCAACGCCGTGCGAGGTTAGGCGGCTCCAAGGCTGAAAACATACTGGTTGCCGTTGCCTGCGGTGGCTGCAGGACACTGAAGTTTGTGCACACGGGTGGCAGTATCTGGACACTGTGTACCCGGAGCCGGCGCTCATGCCCAAGGACCGCAAGGCGCTGGGCCTGGTGCGCACGCCTCTGGACGCTTGCGCTTCCAGGCAGTCCCGGTTGTCAGAAACTGCGCACCTGCGTGCGTCTCTGTCCCACGCAGGCTCCGTGCTTGCGTGCATGCGTGCACGCACTCTGCTTTGCCCCCCGTGCTGAGGCGTGCTGCTGGCACGCAGGCGCTGCAGCGTGTGCACGAGTCGAACGTCCTCGCGGCCAAGATCAGCGAGGTGTTCCGCCCCAAGGTGGGTGGTGCCGCCACCAACATGCTGGAGTGTTGTCCTCCCCGTCACTCCTGCCAGCGCCGTGCTTGAGCATGCGTTGTCGTTGCGTGCTGTTGCGCGCTCTTTCTCCTTGGCAACACTTCATGCGCACTTGCAACATAACGAGAAAAACGAGCGCAGCTGCTTGTGTGGGGCCATGTGCAACTTTTGCATCTGGCCCGCAGGCAGTCTTGCGCAGTTGCACCTGCGTGTGTTTCGTAGTGTCATATGGACAAGTGCCTGGCTCATCGTAGCTCGCTGGCCGCTCTGCCTGGACGTGCATCTGCCTAGGAGGTGCTTGGACCTTTAGCGGCAACAACATTTGTGTGCGCCGCAGATGTTTGGGCAGGTCAAGACAGAGGAGGACCAGGCGGCCTGGGAAAAGAAGGTCGGACCCAGCCTAGGCACCTGCAGGCTCTGCACCTGACATGTCAACCTCCCTGGCTGGGAAGGACTGCATACAGCAGCCGTGCTCTTAACTTCTATATTGGGTCGTGCCAAAAAGCACTTTCCCGCCTCACTGAACTGGTGCGTGTGAGTGAAGTCTTGTGTTCAGCAGGCAATGATAATGACACAGCATGGCATTGACCTCTTGTGGAACCTCAGGTCGCGGCGTTGAACGAGGAGCTGCTGTTCTGGGACGCGCACCTGTCAGACGGCTATGCAGCTGGCAAGGAGTTTACCCTGGCTGGTGCGCAGTGTTTGCTGTTTTAAGAGCTTTCACTGCATGTGCCACTATGCACCTGCCCTTTGAGGCCTCCCCTCATGCTGCCTATGCATATCGGGTCCAATCGCCGGCTCGGCGGGAGTTGGGGCCGGTGCAATGTTTCAACGGCCACATGCTGTTTGCTCGTATGCCGCACAGTGGCCCTGCCCATTTATGCTGGGCGCTCGTTTTGCCATCACAAGATCATCGTGCCTAGCCAGGGGTTCGTGGCGCCGCTGCAAGGAAAAGATGTGCGCATGCGGGCCGTGCAATGCGCAATGCATGGTGAGCTGGAGCGCGCGGGCGCAGACGTGATGCTGGCGCCGTATGTGCTGCTGCTGATCCGCCTGGAGGCCACACTGGACAGCCTGCCCAACATCAAGCGCTACGCAGAGACCATGAAGGTGCAGCCCAGGCTTGGCGTGGGGCCGTGTGGATTCAGCCGGGAGGCCCGTAAGTGCTGCGCATTTCTCTTGCGAAGGTGCTTTTCCGGTCTCAGGTGGCCACATCAAGTAAATCAGGTTGTCAGCAAGCGCGCAAACAAACATGACTTTAATGGCCAACAATGCATTTAAAGCGGTTGTGTAGTCACATGCTCTGTGCTGTGAGTTTACTCGTGGTCTGTAGTCATTGTCTGTGTGCCGCACCCGCACAGGCGCATCCGTCTGTGGAAAAGACGTCGCCGCCGCACTGGAAGACCTCGCCGTCGCCTGGCTTCCTGAAGGGCTGTTTCTGAGCTAGCATGGTCTTACGATTTTGCCCTATTGCTCATTGTTCACGCTATATTGATGCCAATGCAACCCGCGGAGTCTGCTGAACATGGTGTAGTATGCGGACGTAAAGCAGATAGTCTGTGCGTGGGCACGGGTGCAGCGGCCGGCCACTCCCCTGTGCATACAAACATGCAGTGACACCATGAGACATGCATAGATCTGCTGTCGTGCACAAGCTCAGAATGCATGATGCGCAGCACAGGTGCTCCGTCACAGGTTCACTACCCTAATATGGCAAAGGCGCGCCTAGCAGCCGATGGTCTCAGCACTTGCGTCATAAGTCCCGCTCGCAAGGGCAGATGTGGTGATCGGCTGTGCCAGAGGTCTGCCGGCGCTCGTCAGCCAATGAGGACCCGCTGGCCTGGGGCCAGACCAGGATGCAACCTTGGAGCAGCTTCGCGCGGGCGTGCGTGAGTGGCCATGCTCAGAGCGTGGCGGGGGGCTTGGCTATGTGTGGCGCTGCTGGCATGCGCTGGTGCGCACCCGCCCGACCCTTGCGCGTGTCAAGTTGCTGCGACCTTATTGAAAGCCAGAAACATGGTGAGGGATGGAGTCCAGTCCCTCTTGCAGTGAGGCGGCTGGGTGCTGGGTGTGGCTGCTGTGGCGAAGCTATTATGACAAATGACAATTCACGCGCCACGTAATTGTGCACGGCTGTGCACAAAGAGCACGCTAGTGGCTGTGTTCACAGCGTCCTCTGGCACGAGAACTGGCAAGCTATCAAGGAACGGTCAGTAGCTAAAGAACACCTGCGGCCACCTTGCTGTCCTGCGCTTGGCGGGGCAGTCAGGCAGTCAGGCTTGCGCTCTGCATTCCGCTGGTTACCGTTCTTAACGAGGTACAACGCGTGCGCCATTTCGGCACGGTTCCGTGCGGCCACTGCAGCAAATGCAGGTATTGCAGAGGCGACTGAACAGCCTGGTGTGGTGGTGACACAAGACATAGTCTTGTTTGCACAGAGCGGCAAGCATATGTGCCTGTAGGCTGCGGGGGAGGCTCACGGGCAGTCTGGCCTGCCCCATACTTATTTCTGAAGAGGACCACTGGCAGCGCAGCGGCCAACGTGTGCAGCGGGTGCTGAGGGTGTTTTGCGCTGCTTGCCATATAGGTGAGGTTGGGTGCGCTGTGCAGGGACGGCCGCTCACGCGCTGGCGAGCAACTTCACGACCAGCGCCATCACAGTGGCCGGCGTGCGCGGCATGTGCCAGGTCGGCGCGCCACGGTGGCCCGTGGTGGAGGCGAGCATCGCCGGCGTGCATCAGGTGCGCCCCTGCAGGCTGGGATGGCAGGGAACCAGGAGTGGTCCTCGCAGCACTGATAGGTGTGCGAATATGTTCAGTGTGTGCAAGTACACACAAGGCGTGGCTGGTGACGTGGTCCTTGCGCCAAGCAAGCTTTGCGGCTCGGACCATCGCGCTCCTCATCAGCGCACAGCTGCGGGCGGAGTGCACAGCCGTGCTGCGTGCCTGGGCTGTGCTGCAGCCCCACAGCTAGCATGCCCAGATTCATTTCTGTGTTGTGTGTCACTGCAGCAGCGATGTGAGAGAGGTGAGGGTCAGTTGCGATGCTGTGACCTGCCAAGCGCAGCCGCTGCCCTGCGCAGGCCATGCTGGCCGGGAAGCTCAACTGCTCCGATCTCGTGCTCGCGTACATGCAGGCAAGCCCGCGTCTGTTCTTGGAATGTTTGGCTGCTGAACAGCAGTCCCCTGCACTGCGCGTGGTTGTACCACAAGCCTGCGTGTGGGTCTTGCGAGCTGCGCGCCAAGCGCTAAGCTGCAGTGCTAGCTCTGGCGTGTATGTCATGCACGGACCCGCCTCAGCGCGCATCGTGTGCTTCGTTACTGATGCTCCCGCATGCAGCCAGCCTGCCTCGCTCAGTGCCAAGAGTTACGTTGTCCTGAGTCAAGATGGTGGCCTGGTATGATGGTGCTATGAGGGCGTCTGTCACCTTGGTGCACGGAAGCAGTCCCAGCCCCTGACGCAAGCTGCCGCCCGCGCCGCGCAGCGCATCTACAGCTTTGACCAGCAGACCGCGCTCAACGCGATCCGGGAGGTCAGCGCCACTGCGAATGACTCAGCAGCACAGAAGGATGCCGAGCTGCTGCAGGCGCGCCCTGCGAGCCATGAACCCTAGCTGCTGCCTGCACTTTGGCGGCGGTGCAGTGCGCGCTCTCTGCCATATCTTCCTTGACCTGTTCCTTGCGAGGTGATGCAGGCTGTATATGCTTTGTGCTGTGCCGCTCGGTCTACACTAGTGTGCAAGCTCTCCTTCAGCACAGGGCTGTGAGGAAGGGCAAGGTAGGCCAGAGCACTGTGTGGTGTGCAGACACAAAGCTGTCTGCATGTCAAAGGCCGTCATAACACCCGCACAGGTCACCGTGCAAAGATCGATTTCTTATAAACTGAGGTTGGCTATGTTGAAAGTGTCGCTCCCTGCTGCGCCAGGCGCGGCGCTCCGGAAAGCCGCTGCCGCCGCTGTTCTGCGTGCCGATGCTCGTGAAGGACAACTTTGACACCGTGGGCATGGTGGCCACGGCTGGCAGCATCGCGCTGATGGACAACTTCCCGCAGCGCGACGCGCAGCCGGTGCGCCCGCGGCAACGGGCGCGCTCTGCCCCGCTGTGCCACAGTATGGATTCAGCGGCGGCTAGCGGGTGCGTCTGTGCATGCGTGGTGGGCTTGGACGGGGCGTGGAACGGGCCTTGGGGAACTTTGGGGCTGCTCAATCAAGGTGGGCGTGCGGTTGTGGCTGATATGGTTGCTAGGGTGGGGATCCTGAAGCACGAGCTGGCCCCGGCGCAGGTGGAGCGCCTGCGCGCGGCAGGCGGCATCGTGCTGGCCAAGGCCAACATGGGCGAGTGGGCGCTGTCGCCGCTGTACAGCGTGAGCTCGGCCGCGGGCGTCGTGCGGAACCCGTACGATACCGACCGCGTGCCCGCCGGCTCGAGCGGCGGCGTGGCCGCTGGCGCGCATCCCCCGTCCCTTCACAGCTGCAGCGTCCAGCCGTCGCCAAATGTGTGACTTGGCTTGGCTGGATGCTGCGCTCAGCGATGCACAGCGGGCTGCACGTCTGGTGTCGAAGGCTGTGCTGATGGACAGGTCAAGCCTCCCCGAGCTGATGTGAAGGTTGCGTGGTGTGTGCCATGCAGGCGTCTCGGCCAACTTTGGGATGGTGGGCATCGGCACTGACACAGGGAACTCTGTACGTGGGCCGGCCGCGCACTGCGGCGTGGTGGGCTTTCGGCCATCGCTCGGTCTGTCCAGCCGGTGCGCTCCTCTCTGATTGGCAGCGGGGGCCTAACAGGTCGCGAATATGAGCTGTGCTTGTGTTTACATATTTGTGCGCTTGTGTGAGCGTGCTGAGATGCATGTGAAGGTGCAAGGGCAGTGCCCCAGTGCATCTGCCCTCTGTCTGCGTTGCTACACCACTCACCTGGTCAGGCCGACTCTGCACTGCACCTCGCGCAATACGTGGTGTGCGGTCCGCGGCAAGTGCTGTTGCATGTCCCTGGGTGAGGCATCATTTTGACACAAGCGACATGACAGCCCAGTCATGCCATCAGCAGCTCTGCACAGCAGGCATGCGACGCTTACGCTGCGTAGACGTACTTCGATCTGCACAGTGAGCCAGGTGGGTGTAAAGTTTACGCCGTAACTCGCTGGACAGCAGAGGCATGAGCTGGGCTTATGGAGCATAGAGTGTAGATAACGAGAGCGGCTGCACCGCGCAGTACGGGCATCATCCCGCTGGACAACACGAGCGACGTGGTGGGCCCGGTCACGCGGTCGGTGGAGGACGCAGCGCGCATGTTCGGCGCGCTCGCCGGCTACGACGCGCGCGACCCGCTCACGCGCCTGGCGCTCAACGCGTCGCTGCCGGCCAACTACACGCAGTTTCTGGACGCCGGCGGGCTCAAGGTGCTGCGCGCCCGGCCGCGCGACCCGGGCAGACAGCGCTGCCGGGCGTGCTTGTTCGTTCTGAGTGTCTTGCACCCGCGGGCGGGCGACGAGCGTCAGGCGTCAGGCGTCAGGCGTCAGGCGTCAGGCGTCAGGCGTCAGGCGTCAGGCATCAGGCCTACCCTACCCTAACCTTACGCTGAGAACCTGTCTGGCTGTGTTACATGTGAGAGGAGGCTCAAGGAGATGCACTGTACTGTCATTACTGCGCATGTCTGTAAGCGCCAGGCCATGCAGGCTGTCCTGCATGCCGCTGCCAGTTGCGCGCCGCCCGTTGTGCAGCGCAGCCCATGACGCGCGCGGCCCCGCCGCGCAGGGCGCCCGGATCGGCGTTATGCGGCAGATGATCGACAACAGCAGCGCGGACCCGGAGGTCATGCGGCTCTTCCAGGCGGCGCTGGACGCGATGGCGGGCGCGGGCGCGCGCGTCACCGAGGACGTCCGCATCCGCGGCAACAGCCTGGGCGACCGCGACTGGGACGGCAAGACCAATGCCTGGTGCGTTCCTGCCGCCTCGCATCCGCGCCTGAACCAGCTGCTGCCTCGGAGCTGATTGCGGCCAAAATGTCGAGACATGATTTTTAGCTACATGTATCTGTGGCCGCTGCCTGGGCAACTGCATGTCGGTCTCCATCTCCCACCGCACGCCCGGCACACCGCACGCCTGCGGGGTGCGCCCAGCTGCGGGCCGGTGACGCGGCGCGCACGCGCGGCGCAGGTACACGGGGTTTGGGCTGGCGGGCAAGTGGGAGGACCTGAACTGCGTCGCGCACTTCCGCTTCGACGTGGACGCCTACCTGGCGCGCGCGGGCAGCCGGTACAAGACGGTCGAGGTGCGTGTGCTGACCCTACCCTTACCCTGTGTCAGGCCTGTTCAGGTCAGCTCACGTCACCGGCGCGGCGCCTTGTGCGTGTGTGCTTCCCTGGGCTTCGACTGTTGTCGAAGGAGTGTGCCTAACCTAAAGAATGATTTCGATTCTTACTCACTCCACATGCAGGAGATTTTTTTTTGATTGTGCAAATGCATCATGCTGTAACATGGTAGCTGCAGCAGCACAGGACGATGCATCGTGCACGTGCACGTGCCAAGAGGTGCCACTGCCCGCGAGGCTTAGCAAGCTCTGCCCCTTGCGTTGGTCCCTTGCATGCCTTGCCTGCTGCTTAAGAGCGTGCGCCCGTGTGCAGGCCATCGTGGCCGACGGGCTGTACCACCCGGCAATCAACGAGTCCATCGCGCTCCGTATGTCCGTCACTGAGCCGCCCGCCAAATACCCCACCGCTGACCTACGTGCTGAGGTGCGCCATGGGCGTTAGGCGTGTGTGGCACTGCCCCGCCATGTCCTTTTACAATCAGCACAATGCGCGCAATGCATGGGCTCACTGCAGTGCAGTGTGTGGTGTCATGGTTGCTACCGATGAGCGCCCCTTGCGGGGCTAACTGCTTCCATGTGTGACAACTAGAACAAGCGCGTGCTCTTGAGCTGATGGAATGTTCTTGTCGACAGCTGGAAAAAATGGCAGATTCCTTTGTGCTTGAAAGCACAAGTTAATATAAGTTTGTGCTGCGCTAAGCTTGCGCACTGCCCTTGATGAACGCTGATGCAAAGCACACCAGCAGCCTTCACCACTTGTCGTCCGGCAGGGCGCCATGTGCGGCTGCACCGAGTTCTACCAGAACCCCTGCCGCGTGGAGTTTCGGAAGGTGCGCAGCTGATGGTATGTTTGCATGTATGCTAGAATCATAGTAAATGTCCAGATTGTGTACGTGTGGCTGGAAACCTCTCTCTGACTGTAACTTTCCTCCTTGACTTCAACAATGCAGGACCCACAGCAGTGACCTGTGACCTGTACATTGGTTCCACAGATGCGCGTGTCGCTGTGGTGCGTGTTCCCTGATGCAGCGAACTCTTCCTGTGCGCAGCGGCTGATAGAGTCGATGGACGCGGCGGGCGTGGACGTGCTGGTGTACCCCACCTGGGCCAACGTGGCGCGCCTGGTCGGCGACTACTCGTCCCCTGACGGCGCGCACTGCGCTGTAGCCTGTCACAAGCTTGCACCATTCTGGTGAAGGTTCTGCCCTGCCCGGTGTGGCGCTTGAGCTTCGATGGGGGCTGCGGAGCCTGCTCAAGCGCGGATATGATCACCAGTGTCGCAGCTGGCGCCATGCAGAGCTTTCCTGTTCTTGGTGCCGCTTCACCTGCCCACTGGCTAGGAAATGGTGGTGAATCGGCGTCTCTGTAGCTGTGAAGCCTTCTGATGTGCATCACCAGCCTGAGGCGCCCCGCGCCCGCGCAGGCAACGACTCGCCGCAGATCCCGCCGCCCACGGGCGCGCCTGCGATTGTGGTGCCCATGGGCTTCACCAATGGCACCAGCCACCAGCCGCTGCCGACCTCGCTGCAGGCGCGCGCTCGCAGCACGACTGCCTGCATGCGCGGTGAATGCAACAAGGGCCCTGTGGCTGCCGACAGCGCACAGCTCGTGGGCAGCAGCACTGCTTGGCCCCCTGCTGCTCGTCTGCTCTACCCTGCTGCGTGTGGTGGCCCTGCTTGCCGTTCCTCCTTGGCCATGCTTGCAGTGCGACGAAGCATAGTATGTTTATTGTCCACTTATGCGGCATGCCATGACTAGCTGCCAGTTGGCATGTCTATAGCTTCCTGTTCGAGCGCGACGATGCATGGTGGTATATATACACCTGTAACACACCTGTGTGCGTAGAGTGCAGGAATGGGGTCCTCCAGCAGGTTGCCAGTGCCTCTCTGGAGGCCGAGCGCGAGCCCGCCCCTCCTCTCGCGCGCAGATCGTGGCGCGCCCCTTTGACGAGCCGCGCATGTTCCGCATCGCGTACGCGTACGAGCAGCTCACGCGCCTGCGCGCGTGCGTCACCGCCCCTATTGTGTACTGCATAGCAGCCGCCCTGCATCTGCCCCCAGTGCAAGCTGTGCGGGGCCATTGGTGCATGTGAAGTCAGCTGTGGTTTGTCGGAGCCCGCGTATGTTACGCCCGCCACGTCGCTGTGTCGGATGTTGTCCTTGCAACGAGCATTGTGCCCTCCTCAGAGTGAAGCTGCTGTGAAGCCGCTGCGGCATAGGCGCCTGTCTGGTGCGCAGGCAGGTGAGACGGCCTGCACTCAGCATGGCGTTAGTAAGCACCCGGCTGCTGAAACGTGCAGCGCGTGAGTCGTTTCTCTGCCGGCGCGCAGGCCGCCCAAGCTGTACCCCGAGTGCGCGCCCGCAGGCAGCGCCAACACCCAGGTGACGGCGGCCGCCGTCGCGCCGCTTGCAGCCGACGCGGCCGGGCCGGCCGCGGCGGGGCCCACCTCGAGTCCGCCCGCAGCTCTGCCCTCCGCTGCGGTGCCGTCGGCAGGGTCGGGGTTCCCTGGCAGCCCGGCGAGCAGCCCTGCGCCTGCCGTGCGGCTGGCGGCTGCGGCAGACCCGCCCGGCATGGGTGTCGCGCCCTCTCCGGGCTCCATCAGGGGGCTCACAACCTACGCTGCTCCGGGCAACCC
>JAABUQ010010669.1_pt1 | contig 11976 bp, 12 predicted proteins | sample 5560001 | NCBI WGS metagenome assembly JAABUQ01 (sample SAMN10711888, study PRJNA513371) | rock metagenome | isolation source: Antarctica rocks | place: Antarctica: Victoria Land, Finger Mt nord | collected 2015-12-18
ATGTAAATGTCAAGTGTTTACATCATCTATTTTGTAAAATCTACAAAAGACAACTAGAGGAGATCCTAAACACGCACAACAGTAAAACAGTGCTACAGTAAAACGGTTAATGCGAATGACCAAGGTACATACCACCACACTCAGCACACCAGACCTTTTCATTCACACCAAACACCGGCTCAACCATTTCACCATTCTCATACTTGCAAACTTCTGCACAGTGATGGCTATGACAACCACCACAACTACATCTCACATACTTACATTCAGAACAAATATTCAAATGACGCGATTGCTGTTTTGCAACGATTTCATCCAAATTAGCCGGAATAATCAGACGTGGAATTTTAATATACTTCACGTGCAGTTCCTCCAACCAGGTCCAGCCATACCGTATAATATGGTTGCTCATACCTGGTATGCGCTAGGGGTAGTGATGACAGTTTGCAAGGCTCGGCATCGCTACCCGACACCATTTCATCATGATAAAATTTAGAAAGAACAACTCTCAAAACACACTACCAGGAACATCAGACAACCCGAAACTTTCCACGCAACCGACGCTGGACGCCCCAAAAACGCACACGGTGACCACCATGTTTCTCATCACGATGCGACCCACGGCAGAAGCGTAGACGCTCATCACACGCAATAGCATGACAACACGCACAACGCTGACAAATTTTTGAGCCACAACAGGCACACAACCCAACATGAACCTGGATCATTTCTCCTCCTCGCGATATCGCTCAGGCATGCCTATTCTTCCACCAAATCATCTAAACTTACATACACAATAGGTTCCTTATTTTCCAGCTCTGCTGCATGAGCAGCATAGGTGTAAATTGCAGCTAGAGTTGCGAAGGCGTCCAGGCGCAACACACTGAGTGCCAAGCGCTTCGTCTTCTCTAAACCATGAACCGAAGAAACACCATTCACCACTTGATCATCACTGTTTAACAGTAAAACGGTAAAACGGTAGTCAAAAGAGTTAGACGTCTGATTGTTCGCTTGACTTTTCATAAGTATCTCCTTAGTAATAAGCTGCTTGACAATCATCAATAGACAACCCTGCCAGTGCAGTTGCATGCAGCTCGCCCAACATACGACGCGTTCCAGGATGCTTCGCAGCAGAACACCGAGATTGCAATTCCATCAGGCGCTCCTGAGCCAGTACCACCACCACTGGCTCAACGCTATAGGGATCGAGCAACAAATCGGCCAGAGTGAGGGAGGCGTCAGTCAGAAGCGGCTCATCAAGAGAAACAACCTCATGGCGACGAGCGTACCTGACCTTATCAATAACCAGATTGTGAACCGATATCTGCACATAGGCATGCAGGTAACGCACCTGGTCACGATAATGATCAAGAATCTGCATGATCTTAATTGAGGCATCCTGATACAGATCCTCAAACTCTAAGCGACCAGAGCGCGCAGCACGCTGGAGATAAGGGGAAACTTGCTCCAAGAGGAACAGCGTTAACGCCTGTCTATCCGACTGAGGCAAAGAAGTGGTAGAATGTTGCACGACTGATATACCTCCCAATGTGTGATCAATCACCGTCTGGTTGGTCTTGCAGGATCAACCAGACCCAGATCGAGCATTCCCCGATCTATAGCCTAGCCAGGAGTTGAACCCGGCCCCCCGCCTTAACGGTACAGGCTACCCTTCCTCATTCGTTCACGCAATCCGCAGACTCAACTTCAATAATGCTCTTCCACTTCGCCGCCGTCGTCGGTGAACACCCCAGCCGCGACGCAATACCCCGTCCAGAGATACCAGGTTCAACAAGCATCAGCGAACGGATCTGTTCAACAATAGCGTTCTCCGTATCGACCTGTCCAGTTTTGCGTGGACGGGAAGTGTCCAGTTTGAGCACTTTCCCCTGTCCACCGTCCACCGTTTTCCCCTGGACACTGGACACCTGTCCACTATCCAGTTGTTGCCTCAAAGTGGACACCCGTTGCTGTTCAGCCTCTAGCTGTTGGCGTAGCGTGGACACCGCTTGCTGTTCAGTGTTCAATGCACGCTGCACCCGCTCTAGCTCTTGCTGCTTCGCGTCCATTCGTTGCTGCAAGAGCGCTTGCGCTTGCTGAACTTCACGCTGTTTCGCGTCCAACTGCTGACGCAGGCTATCCTCCCCAATAGCGGCTGCATTCAGTTGCTTCCGCAGCGTTACTGCCGCTGCCTGCTCCGCGCTCAACTGCTCTTGAAGGTTGGAGACGCGCTGATGCTCCGTCTGCAAGACAGAGCGCACACGGCCCTCCTGCCATTCCTGCCCACCTTCCAGCGTCTCCCGAAGTGATGCTAGCTCTTGCTTTTTGCCCTCCAATTGGGCTTGCAGCGTTTCCGTCTGAACCAACGCTGCACTCAGTTGCCGCCGCACCACAGCCGTATCACCGTGTCCAGTTTCCAGTTCCTTCTGCATCTCCGCAGAACGCCGTATCACCGTGTCCAGTTGTTGGCGCAGCGTGGACGCCTCTTGTTTTGCTCCGTCCAATTGTTGGCGTAAAGTGGACATCTGAGATTGGACACTGGACAGTTCTTGCTGGGCTCCCGCTGCCTGATCCCTCAGTACTGGCGCTTCTGCTTCCAACTGAGCAAGCCGATCACGCGTAGTCTTTGCTTCCTCTTTCAAACCATGTATAGCCTGACCATAGAGGACCGTCATTATTGAACGGGCTATCACCAGGATCACCTCAACCCAATTAGTAAATGCAGGTGGGATCGTGACGGCATGTTCAACACCTGCATAGCTGAGTGTGATCAATGTAATCCCAATAAGCGTGTATGCAACTATGCGCGGATATGCCCACTGTGACAAACCCTGTCTTCGCGCAAGCTGGTTCATACTCAAACCACCAATATCCAACGCAATAAACTGCATAATAAACATAAAAGTGTTAGTACTTACAGATGCTTGTGGAGCATTCGGAATGAGCTGGTAACAGGAAAAAACCATTGTCACCCACAAAACCAGCTCAACCGCGCGGCCTAACAGCGTTTGCAGCCACTCCCAGGCCATCGTGATCCATGTAGACTCTCGCAATATCTCCCGCCAGTCCGAACCACTCTGCATAGCTCTTACCTCCCTGTGTGACTTTGTGTGTGTGTGTGCGACTCAGAACCTTCTTTTTTGAGCTTGAGAGGGTCCACAGAACCTCACACACACACGCACACACAATTTACATATCATCAGCAGTATCTACTTGCTGTTCTTGACGAATAATCTCCTCAATCTGAGGTTTTAACTGTCGCGCCTTATGCTGAGTGATCTTGAGAAAAGCCATCAGCTTATCTAAGGAAGTTGCGCCGTTTCGATACGCTTCAACACCGCGCTCCAGCAATAACTCATCTGGAGATTTCATCACCGGTCGTTGGCGAGGCACTGGACGTTCTTCCACCTTTTCTCCCTCAGCTACCTGCACCGTCTCTTTTTTCGCACGACGTTGTACATAGCGTTCTGCTGCATCAATCGTTGGTGTTGCCCCACGCTTCCCACTAGACTCTCGCTGCGCAAACTGTGTCACCAGTTGCTCACCCGTGGCCGCAATGTAAACCCCCTCACCCTGAGAAAAGCAACTAATCTCTTCAGGCGTGGCTGTACCCGCATTCACATACTCCATACACCGCTTGAGATCATTATCCATAGTCTGCCGTAATAAGAAAAACACCTCAGACTGTGCCATAATCTTTTTATTCACCTGGCTAAAGCGCTGAGTGAGAATCACCGGATTCAAGCCACGCTTTCCACCAACCGCAATAATATCCATATACACCTTCAACAACGCTTGCCGCACCACACGATCCTCAATAATCGAATCATCTAGGTTCTGGGGAAGAAAGCGTTGTGCCTCATCCAGGTACACCTGGCAGGGAACACGCTCATCCTCATACTGCTCTGTCCAGGTGAACAGACCCCTGATAATATTTACCGCTACCTGACACGCCTCATCAATAGTTGGATAGGACGCCATATCCAGAACCGCCTGAGCACCTTCATACAAGATATTGAAACCAGCGACATCAGCACTATCAACTGTCACCGGTTCAAAGTCCTTCACATCAGCGTAGCGGCTCACCGCCGAGGGATGAGCAAAGATACGACCCTGCTTAAAGGTCGTTGCAGCCGCACTCAGCCAGTCCCCTTCTAGATCCGGCACAAACAACGGCAAATTGTGCTGACTCATTTGTTCAGCAATCCGCACACCGAGCGTCGTTTTCCCAGATCGGCGAATGCCAGCGATAAAAATTGCTTTCGTCGCAAGATCCGCAGCCGGAATCACAAGATTATCAGCCAGGCGCACCACCTTTCTCATAGGCAAAGTCTGAGCAGAGGGAGAAAACGGCCATTCATCAAGTTCTTGATGCTCCCCATCTTCCTCTTCACCCGCATACGCCACAACATCCTCCCCTAACCACCAATCTCTATTCATAAGTCGATTCATTGTCCGACCAGAACCACCAGTACCTCCAGTTATATAAGCCAGAAGATCCCCCACCGTCCGTAGACCTGGCCCAAAAACATAATGGAGTTCACCCGCAAAGTACGCCACCGCAACGCCAACACCAGCAGCAAAGGCAAGGCCCGGAACCTGAGCACCCAGGATCTCAAGCACCACCGCCGAAGGTACGGCAACCGATCCAAAGTACTGTAACCTCAATTTCATATCCGCAGGACCGTGATCAGCAACGGCAGGCAGAGAAGAACGCTTCTCATCCTGAGTAGCTTGAAGCGCATTCCTACTTTCTTCAACCATGTCGATCACCATTCTCCTTCTGCCTGACAAAAATCACTGCTACACAGCGCGTAGGCGACCAAAAAGCCGATCAACGCGATGCGCCAACTCCATGCCACAAAACACTGTAACACCACAAATTGCAACCGGATACAAAATTGCCACAACCAACACTCCAAAACCACCAGACGCAAAACTAAATCCATTAAACACTTGATGCCCATTAAGCACATACAACCCGTCAGTCAAGATATCACCACCAACCAGGATGTACATCACAAAACGGCGCGCGCGCCCTAGCGCAGGATGGATATAGTGTTCAGATGGAAAACTCAACAACAACATGAAGATCTGAACTGCCCACCCAATCCCGGCAGCTTCCAGGTTCGTCTGGTCCATCGATCCATTTTGCAGATCCAGAAGCTGTTGTGCCGTCATGCCAGGCTTAATCGTAAAAGTCGATTGCAGCATATGAAACACCGCTTGTTCCGTACTGGTTATCTGCAAAATTGAGAAGATAAACCACGCGATACCACAGATAGCAGCCGTTGCCAGCAACCAAAGCGGTGACGTATGCGACTCACCACCATACGCCAATGATCCCTCAACCGTTCTTGCTCTTCGCGCTCGACGCATCCTTATTCAACCTCCTCTGATCGGGTATACACACAGACATCATTTACCAATTCCTCACCTGCGAGGATCTTCAAAAACAGCGGATCAATCTCGCACTCTTCCCACTCCATCACAATGAAACCCTCACCCTGGACCGAAACCCCGGAACCGACCAAGATCACCTCATCGCGATCCTCAAACCAGAACTCAATCTTTTCCAGGTACCAATCCAGCTGCTCCACAGCAAACGTGAAATGTACCGCCTGATACTGCCCGGCCTCCAGCAGGGGAGTACTTACAGGTGGAAGCACTTCAGTAGAAAACCCAAAGACTACCAGGTCTCTCGCCATGCATTGAATCCTTTTCATTTGCATTTCGTCATGATGAAATGCACAGTCTAACAGTAAAACAGTTCTATGGTCTAAGAGGTCAATGACGAAGAAAACATGTGTGCGTTCGTGTGTGTGAGGAGAGACTGAGGGAATGAGAAGCTCAAAATCAGGTATTTTGACCCGCGCACACACGCACACCCAGGTCCAGCATCCTGCCAGTGTCACCATGTAAGTCTCTCCTCTCAAGGACTTGCCATAACAAGTCTCATATGCTACAATCTTTTCAGGGTTTCAAAACATTGATACCTCAAAAATAGTATACATGACCTCTATCGAAATATCAAGGTTTTAAAGTCCCAATTAACTTGTAGAATGGAAAGAAGAGGGATACAATGACAGTATCAGACAGAAATGAGGCTCTATTAATGACACAGAGAGGCAAGCCGCCAGAGGGTTACTACACGGCAACTACAACCCGAAAAAAACTAGGAAACATCACAGACGGAATGTTGAGATCTTATATACAAAGGGGTCTAATAGAAAGAACCGTTCCACCCGGCAGAAAACAGGGTTTCTATAAACGTGAAGATGTAGATAAACTTGCACGAACAATCGATGATTTAGGAGATAAGTTAGAGAACACAGGTACACAATTTCAATTAGCAACAAAAGAAGATATTCCAGAGTGTGTAGATCTCCTCATATCAATATTCGGTGGAGGCAACACCACACCAAGAAGACAAAGTTGGTTAGGAAAGAATCCAGAAGTATGCTACCTTGTCAGAAGTAAGGGAAAAGTTGTGGGATGTGCATTCGTACTTCCCCTTACAGTAGAAAAGATCCATGAAATCTTCAAAGATCAAGGATCTGCATCAATTACAGGGATAACATCTGATGACATTCAAGAATTACATCCAGATAGACCTGCTCATCTATATCTAGTAAGTGTAGGAGTAAAAATTGGATCAGAACTCGCAAAACGCACAAGAGGCCAAACACTCATAAGAGGACTAATTAAAGTTTTATTCAGTTTAGGCAAAAGAGGCATTTCTATAGACAATATAGCAGGGAGAAGCGAAACAAAAGATGGTATCAACCTTATGAAACATATGGGATTTACTGAGGTAGAATCCATCACATTTAACAGAAACTTTATCATAGAAGTTAAGCAGTCTGGTATACCTGAAATAGTCAGATACAAAAAATTGCTATCCGAATGGAAGGAAACCAACACCCATAACACAGCAAACAACAGACCTGAGGAAACATCAACATTAGAAAATCTCCCATAAACACTATAGGTTTTCTTATACACCTACATAGAAAAAACCAGGTAAAACTAGGAATATATATACCATAAAAAGTGAAAAACAGGTATTGACGACACAGAAAGTCTAGTGGATAATACAAAAAATGAACTGACTGCACTCAGGCACCACCAAGAGTTCAGCCAGCTCGCTAAGAAAATATTCGCGCTCAATCGGTCACGTTACTGCCAAGACACCCGAAAGAGCTAGTCGTAACCATTAACGCTCGTGCAAAACTTGCAAAAGCGCTAATAGAAAGCGTCTCATCATGATTATACCAGATACTAGGGCGAACATACAATGGATACCTACTAGAGATACCAAAAAATCTGGATGTTGCGCTCCGGTCTGGAGGCGTTCAGAAACTTTTCACACAACGTTCAGATACTTTCCATCTCTCGTTCCCCTCACATTCAGCCCTCATTCAGCCCCCGTTCACCTATCGCCTGATACACTTGCCAGAAATGGAGGTGAGATATGATCGAAGAAAATACCACAACAGAAAATAGTACCTTTGCAGACTACGCACTAGCTATCCGTCGCCTTGGCTTTAATGTCATTCCAATGAGAACCGATAGCAAAGTACCGGCAGTAGCATGGAAACTATACGTCAAACGGCTACAAACTGAAAAAGAGGTACAATCTTTCGATTGGTCAACTTCAAATATTGGAATCGTGAACGGCGTCAACAACAATCGATCAATAGATATTGACGACTGCGACGATCCTGATCTCTTGTTCAATATTCTTGAACTATTAGGACTAGACTATGAATATCAATGGATAGTTCAAACTCCTGGCGGTGGATTCCACATTTACATCATCTGCGCCGACTCGCTTACTCTCACTTCTGCCGGAGTGCTCGTAGGAGATCCACTCGTTGAAGGAGCTTTCAGACAGATTGAACTGAGATGGTTAGATTGCATCACTATGTTTCCCCCTTCAATCCATCCAGAAACGCAAAAACCCTACGAATGGCTATTTGGAGTTCCCCAAATGCCCATTGCAAAAGTTGCTATTACTATTGTGGAAAAAGCATTTCTAGCTCTTGCCTCCATCCAGAAAAAAAAGGCACCACCTATTAAAGAACTGGCACCAGCTAAACCAGCAAAGTATGATGCTTGGACAGAAAAAGCTCTTACTCAAGAGTCAGATATCCTGCGAGATACACCAGAAGGATTGCGCAACAGCCAATTAAACAAATCAGCCTTTGCATTAGGCCAGATAGCCGGTGCTGGCCTTCTCAGTGAAAAAGATGTTGAAGAAGAATTAACCCGTATCGCACTCACAATCGGCCTAGATGAAGATGAGATTGCAGCAACTATTAAAAGTGGCCTGGATGCTGGCAAAAACAAGCCACGCATGCCTAAACAAATTTATAAAGAACACGAGCCGACTTTTAAACTGACTCCCATTAAAGAACTAACTGACGAACAGTTAGCCTACTTCAGTGCTGACGACCAGGGGCATGCTGAAGCAGTGCGAGATCTCTACGGGCCATATCTAGCATTTAATGGTAGTTATGGCTGGCTCGTTTGGAACGGTACTCACTTCACCACCTCCGTTCAACGAATTAACACCCTCATTGTTGATGTTCTACGACGACGACAAAGAGCCGCTGCACATCTAGAACATACCGAATTAGCAAAAAAATCCAAAGCAATGGCTGGAACTGTCGCGGCTACTCGTAGTCTGCTTGAAAACCTGTGTGTCGTTGATGTAGAAGAATTCGATGCTGAACCTGATCTGATTAATACCCTAAGCGGAATTGTAAATCTCCGTACAAAAACAGTAGTACCCCATGAAACCACCTATCGCTTTACATGGTGCTCTCCGGTGCGCTACAACCCTGATGCTGACAGATCTCTCTGGCTTGATTTTCTAAATGCAACCGTTGAAACAAGCGATATGGTTGAATATTTACAAGAAGCGCTCGGCTACAGCATCACGGGATATACAAGCGAGGAAGTACTTTTCTACATCTTCGGCCCACCAAGATCTGGTAAAGGATCTTTAAGTGAAACCTTACTTTCGATCTTTCCACGTCCAATATGTACAGAAGTAGATTTCAATACTTTTACACAGAAAAGAGAAGGCGACGCTCAAAATTTTGACCTTGCTCCCCTCAAACCTGCACGCATCGTCTTCGCTTCAGAAAGCAACAAATACCAAAGCCTTAATCCTGCGAAGGTAAAAGCTCTAACAGGTGGTAATCTTGTTTATTGTGCTTTCAAATACGGTCAACACTTTTCCTATCGCCCACAATACGCTGTCTGGCTCTCAAGCAATCACGAAGTCAATGCTGACGCTGAAGACGATGCACTGTGGGGACGCGTGAAAGTTATCAGCTTTCCCTATTCACGATTAGGTGTGGAAGACAAAAGTTTGAAACAGCGCATGCAATCAACTGAAAATTTAGAGGCAGTATTAGCTTGGCTCGTTGAAGGTGCACATCAGTGGTATAAACACAAAGGGCGGGGACTTCAAACACCTGAAACAGTTAAAGAACTAACACAATCTCAACGCGAGGCACAAGATACTCTTGGCATCTGGCTAGATGAATGCTGCGAACAAATACCAGGTGAATGGACAGAAAACGAAAAATTAAGAACATCCTACGAAGCATGGTGCAAAGCCAACGGGCATGAACCTAAGAAAGGACCCGGCTTTAATAAATCATTAGCTGCTCACCGCTTAGAAACCGGTATCCGCAGGACCATTTACTCTTCTCCCGATGATACACGAGGCTCACAGGTTCGCGGTGCTGGCGGCATACGCCTACGATAACCCCTACCTTTCCTCTTTCACTTAAATAATAAACTTATCCATGTAAGACAGAAGAAAAATTCTTCTGTCTTATGCTTTCATTCATCTCCTCAAGCGGCTTCAAGCCACTTTTTACAAATTCACAAGACAGGTAAGACGCCTATTTCCCAGAACTTTTCTATGCTTTTTCGTCTTCAACACTTTGTCAGATCTAACTGCCTTATCTGTCTTACAAAAACAGAGAAACATAACTAGAGTGGCTCTACAAGCTGGTCCATATCATAAAACACATAAATTTTTCTTCTGTCTTACGTGGATGAGCTTATTTACTATCCAAATTGGGTTTCGGGCGGCTATGGTGCCGGTCATAGTCAAGAATTACGCTACATGTTAAGAACAGTTTTGAAGTTTCACGGTTTTACTGTAAAACAGTTGACAGTAAAAAGAAGAAAACGTATACTTGAGTGTGTGATATTTTGCTGTGCATATTGTGCAACATAAAAAAGGAAGGATAGCAAACAGTGGGAAAACAGCAGATTTCTTTGACTTATAACATTAGTATCGATGAAAAAGGTGATGAGGACCAGGTGCTCCGTGCACAACGACTTCTTGCTATTGCATTGGGGAAACATGATATTGTGGAAGCTATTGTTTCATCTGCCATCATACAAGATCTTAAGCGGATACAGCTACCGGAAACGGAGTATGCAATTAGTGAGGCTCTTCTAGGAATGCTTTCAGAAGAGGACAAAGCGTTTTTTGCGGATGATCCAACGCATATTTATTATATGCTTACTGGAGCCGTTCGTGTTAATTTTGATCATCTTCAAACACAGGAAGATCCTATTGTACCAGTGGTGCAAGCTCTTCTTGAAACGAAAATACAAGAAGTAGAAGAGGACCAGCGTGTTTACATTTCATCAGGTTCTTATGGGAATAGCCGATATCATCTTCTTGATAAGCGGTATGATGGCGTTCAAATAGAGCAGGTCGATACTGGAGAGAAGTGGAGTAAGCGGATTAATTTTTCGACGGATGAGATACCTGTAGTGCTGAAAACATTGTTGGTCTGGTATCTAAAAGGTGAGAAAGAGAAAGCATTGATAGCAGCTCTTGAAGGGGAAGATTTGGAGCGCCTGTTTTGAGCGATGGTGTCACGATAGAAAAGGGGTAGCTAAAATGACTATCCCTTTGAGAGAGAGGAGAAGATAGCAGTGGTTGAACAAGCAGATGATCAGCAGCCTCATCAGGTGATGGAGCCGGTTGAACAGGAGTCTATACCTTTTCATGGTGAGCAGATTATTGCCGTCAGGCTGTCTGATGGACGTGTTGCGGTTGTGTTGCGCTGGGTATGTGCGGGTCTCAATATAGATCCACAGGCACAGGTGCGGCGTATACAACGTACCGCCTCTATCGCGGGTGAGCTGCTTCGTGTAAGGGTTCAAACCACCGGCGGGCGGCAAGTAATGCCTGCCTTGACATTGCGTGGGTTTCCTACGTGGATTTTGGGTATAAATCCTAACGAGGTCAAGGATGATCCATCACGGCTAGGGCATGCAGAGCACATACGGCAGATGATTATAGCGTATCAAGTAGAAGCTGTAGATGTGCTGTATTCCTATTTTGCACAGAAAGCTCATCCGGCTTTCCCAGAGTCACGGGAAGGTCGCTCTATGGTGCGAGAACAAGTTATCCAATTAGAGCCGATGAAGCCTGTCCAGGAACCGCCGTCAGAAGCAAGTCATGCTGAGCTGGCAACCTATCACGAAGCTATGGCACTCTGGCATCGCTGGCAGGCTGACCAGTACGCGCAACAATGGCGTGGAGAAATTGAGGAATGGCGTGGAACAGTGGAGGCTCGATTGGAAGGTGATAAAGAGTTACTGAAACTGATACCAGAGATTATAGATCGGGTTGGATCTCGGATTATCACTGCCCAACAACAGCAGGTTATACGAGGCATGGTGAAACAGTTGTCGGAGTCGAGTGGCATCACATACCAAACGATCTACTGGGAGCTTGCGCAAGGGTTCAAGGTTCCGCGATATGATGAGCTGCTAGAGAGTCAATACGATGCTGTGTGCAAGTGGTTCAACCATCGTATCGAGCAAGTACAGAAGCCGCGCGAGAAATCGTGAGTTGATGGCTACGATGCACCTGGTCGGGGATCTCCTTAGCCAGGTGCTTTTTTTGTCCAGATCTCGCCTTTATTC
>JAABUQ010010670.1_pt1 | contig 11976 bp, 14 predicted proteins | sample 5560001 | NCBI WGS metagenome assembly JAABUQ01 (sample SAMN10711888, study PRJNA513371) | rock metagenome | isolation source: Antarctica rocks | place: Antarctica: Victoria Land, Finger Mt nord | collected 2015-12-18
CGGAGAGGGAGAGATTCGAACTCTCGAGACGCTCATCACGTCTGTCCGCTTTCGAGGCGGATGCCTTCAACCACTCGACCACCTCTCCGCGGCGGGCTCGGGCCAGCCCCGACTATAAGACGCCGGAGCCGGTGGCTCCTTGCGACGCTTTCTTCCGCTTCGCCGCGAAGTAGCTGCGCAATTGCGCGGCGGTCTCTGCCTCGAGCACACCTCGCACGACTTCGACGCGGTGATTGACCGCTGCAGAGGCAAAGATATCGATGACGCTGCCGGCCGCACCAGCTTTTGGATCTCCGCATCCGAACACAAGGCGTGCCACGCGCGCCGCGACCATCGCCCCCGCACACATCACGCACGGTTCCTTCGTCGCGTAGAGCGTCGCGCCGAAGAGTCGCCAGGTTTGCAGCGTCGCGGCGGCCGAGCGAAGCACCAAGATCTCCGCGTGTGCGGTGGGATCCGGGCGCCGTTCCTTCTCATTGTGCGCGAAAAACGTCCGGCCGGCGACGACCAGGACGGCTCCGACCGGTACGTCGCCTGAGCACTGCGCGTCAGCGGCGAGCGCGAGCGCTTGGCGAAGATACGACTCGTCCACGCTGCGGTGTTCAGCGCGGCGGCCTGAAGCGCTGCGGCATTCGAAATAAATTTGCGTCCGGAAGGGACTCGAGCCTCCGAGCTCAGCCTTCGGTTAAAAAAGACCGAGGCTTGCCAAACAGCCGTGGATTAGCCAGATTCGGTGCTGCAGCGTGTTAAATCGTAGTTGATAAGCGCCAGCTCGCGGATTTTGCTACGCAAAACCTGGACACCGGCCACCGCGGCTGCATACCTGACCCAGGCGGCTTCGGCGGCCGCGTTATCCGAGTGGGCGATCGCGGTCCAGAGTGCAAAGGCCTCGTCGGCCCGGACGCGCGCTTCGTGGACTCTTGCTGCGGTAGTGCGGATAACGGCGTCGTCGGGAGTGGGTTCGGCGATACGCGGGCCGACCGTCGCTTCCTCCATTCCCCGGGCGGCCGTAGCTATTGCTTTCACAGCCAAGCAACGTTTGCAGCCCGAATTTAGATGGCTCCGCGCTCTTGGATATGGCACGCACAGCCGGCGTTAGCTTAGTCGGAACGGCGCGCAACGATTTCCTACAAGCCGCGATCTAGGCGCGGCTGCGATGGCGGGCGCGTGCGACGCTCGGCGCAGCTACAGACGAGAAGGAGGGAAGCCGTAAATTGGGTATAAAGACCTATTTGATATAGGTCAAAAGACCTATACGGCTCCTCGGCGACTCCAGACGCGATGTGAAGAACCCCCCTTGCCTCGCATCGCGTCTGGAGTTTTTCGCGCCTATAGCACGTAGAAGGATTGCGCAAACCGGCTACGGGCACCGTCTCAGTGCAAAAGCGGGATCCGCTTCGCAAATCGATATTCACGCGAAAGCATGGCAGCCGTTCCTTGCGCGTATCGAGATGTATGGCATCACGCCTCACCAGCCTCGGCACCGCAGCGATGCTGCGCATGGCAGCCGGAGCGCACGGAAGGTCGTTGCGGAAACGCTCGGACGCGGCTCGATTGGCGTGACCGTTGGGACCTACTCGCATGCGCAGGCCGCTTCTTCTCATGCAAAAGGAGGCCGCTGAACTCGTCAGCGACCTCCTTTCGGCTCTCGAGCGGCCCCGCAAACTTCAGCATAAGCTGCAGTCCATGTGTACCGACTCGGAAAACCGCTTATTCCATGCGTCCGGAGGGATTCGAACCCCCGATCTCAGCCTTCGGAGGGCCGCGCGTTATCCAGCTACGCTACGGACGCAAGAGGCCGCCGTTATTTGGGTTCCTCGGGGGAAAGCGGCGCGGCCGTGGGGAGGTGCTTGAAGAGATCGAGCTTGTGATCGACGAGGCCGCGATAAAATTTCCGCACGCAATCGGGATGCCCGAAGAAATACGTGCGCGCGTAGGCGAGGTCGTCGCCGGACGAGTCCGGGACGTAATGCGAAATTTCGATCTCTTCCATTTGGCCCCGGTCGACCGGGTGGGGACAGAAATCGCAGGGGATCGTCGACATGTACGCTCTTACCTCGGATGAAATTCGTGGCCCGGCGGCGAGCCGTCGAGTCACCCACCCTCAACCCCGTTACGCCGGGGAAAGATTCGCATCCTCGCCGCGGTCGAGAAGGCAGCGCAGCTGGCCGAGCGAACAGTTCAATCTCACGCTGAGCATCTTCAACGAAACGCAGCTCGCGCGACATCTGCTATTTTACGGCATCTTCGCGCTGTTGCTCGGGTGGGAAGCGGACCGCAGAATCTCCGCGGGTGGCTCGACGGCATGACGGCGTCACCGAAGCAACGAGCATCTCCCAATTTGCGACGGCCAGGCCGCTCGAGGAAGTGGTGACTCGGGCAGGATTTGAACCTGCGACCTAGGGCTTATGAGTCCCCCGCTCTACCGCTGAGCTACCGAGCCGACATGAAGCGCCGCCTGTTGTTCCGCATGCAGCGCCGCGTTCCCCGGCGTTATCTCACGGCCGCCGTTTCGATGTCCTGCTTCCCGGTCGACGTGCCGGTCCAGATGACTTGCGCGCCCCGCGCCGTAGCCGCGGCGCCCGTGTAGTCGCCAAAGAACGTGTCACTGAAGCTGACCGCAGGCGTGATCGTCGTCTTGGAGACTCGCACCGGGGGCGTTTGCGGTTTCAAATTCGCTCCGAACCGGCGGTAGTCGTAGTCGTACGCGTCGGTCCCCGGATGAGCGATGTTATCGTAATACGAGACGTAGACGTCACCGGTCGCGGCCGACACCGCGACCGCCGGAAAGAATCGGAAGCCGCCCAAGAGTGGCGGCCGTACCGTGATCGGTTTACTCCACGGGCCGTGAATGCCACTCGTCGACGTAGAAATATCGATCTCGGGCGAGCCGGAACGCTGGTCGGCCCATGCGACGTAGAGCTCGCCCGTCACCGGGTTGACGGCGAGATTCGGAAAGCTATTGACGCGGAACGTTCCATACGGATTGGCGATGTCATAGTCGTCGCTGACCTTGGCGGGCGCGCCGAAGGTCGCGCCGCCGTCGAAAGAGGCCGCGATGAGAATCTGGTCCTGCACGTAACCGTATCGAAATTCTCGTAGGCGATATACACGATACCCTTAGGACCGACGCCGATCGTCGAGGCCTGATCGTCGGCACATGCGCCCGCATCGAAGGGACAGAGCGCGGCACCGCCCGGCTTCGAAACCAGAACCGGCGTGGCGAACGTCGCGCCTTGCGAGCGCGAGAAAGCGGCGACGATCGGACTGCTCCCCGGCACGAACTGTGTGAACGCGCTGTAGATGGAACCACTCGAGGGACTGCCCAGCACGTTGTCGACCGCGAGCGAATCTTTGTCATCGAAAATCCCCGAAGTCGCAGCTTGCTGATCGATCGCAACCGGAATTCGATTTACGAACAATCCGGTCGCCGAAGGCAACGAACGCGCGACGATAACGGCACTGCGTCCCGGCGTCGTGCGATCGAATGCGAGCATGCCGAAATAATCGGTTCCCGACCGATCGATTCCAGTCGACGGATCTCCGGCCGCGTTGTAATAGTATGGCCCGCTGTTCACGTACTGGACGACCGTGTCGGTAAAAGAGAACGGCCCGGCGAGCGCGCTGTAGAGCCCCTCTTGCGAATCGCCGAAGCGATAATCGTTGGCCGAGGCGATGATGTGCGCCGAATTGTTGGGATCGACCGCGACCGCCGGTTCGTTGGCGGGAAACGGTCCGACGACGGAGCGGTTGACGATCGCGACGCCGCCGGACGCTGCGGCTTGGGTTGCATTTGCGACCGCGTTCCGGCCGCTCGTCGTCGCGTTACCCCCCAACGCGTTTACCGTGAGGTAGATTCCGGAAAGCGGAATCATTTTGCCATTGGAGAGTCTCATCGCACCGCGCGTTGGTACGAAGCGGCTTTGCGCTGCGGGCGTGCCAGCGGCCGCAGCAACCGGTACACAAAGAACGGCCGCTGTAAGGGCCGCGAGCAAGACTCGATGCGACATGCTGCCTCAACGTTCGAACGACGTGCGACGTAAAGTTGTGCCGTGTCCGTCAATGATACCAGAGACGGCAAGCGCAAATCGACGTTGAGGCCTGCTCGGAGCATGCGGTCGGAGGGACTCGAACCCCCAACCTACAAGTTCGTAGCCTGTTGCTCTATCCAATTGAGCTACGACCGCACGCGTTGTGGCGACTCGATTTGATACCGCGCGTGGCGGTCGTTCCCTGCCCGGCACGATCGTGACCGTGCCAAAAAGCTCTGGAGTGGAGCTTTTTGGATGTCGCGATTCGGAGGGAGAGAGATTCGAACTCTCGGTGGATTTTTTAGACCCACGACCATTTAGCAAACGGTTGGTTTCAGCCACTCACCCATCCCTCCGGGCGCCGGCGTCGGCTCGCATTGGCGCGCGAGCGGCACGACCCCTCCCGTGATTGCCGCGATTACCGCGGGCGGCCGCATCGACGCACCGTTCGCGCGTGCGGTCGGCACGACGGTGAAGGCGCTCGTACCAATCGCCGGCGTGACGCTGCTCGACCGCGCCATCGATGCGGCGCGCGCCGCAGGCGCGCGGCGCATCGTGGTGGTCGGCGGCAACGACGTGCGCGCTGCGTGCGGCGCACGCGTCGAGGCAGTGATCGCGGAGTCGCGCGACGGCCGCGAAAACGTGCGCAAGGCGCTCGAAGCGGGGGATCGCAGCGAGGAGCTGGTTTTTTTCGCGAGCGACATGCCATTTATCGCGGCCTGCGACGTCGACGCATTCGTGCGCCGCGCTCGCGGTGCGGATGTCGCGCTGCCGCTGGCAACGGCGAACGACTACGCGGCAGCGTATCCGGACGCGCCGGCGCACGCGACCCGCATCGGCAGCGAATGCGTCGTCAACGGTAGCGTCGTCTACTTCGCACCTGGCGTCGCGCTGCGTGCGCTCGACGTGTCGCAGCGACTCTTCGATGCGCGCAAGAGTCTGTGGCGAATGGCCGCGCTGCTGGGACCCGCGCTCTTGGTGCGCTTCGCGCTCGGAACGCTGGGCGTTGCCGACGTCGAAACCCGCGCCCGTTCGCTGCTCGCGCTCGAAGCGCGGGCGGTTCACGATGCGTCACCAGGCCTGTGTTTCGACATCGACTCGTTCGAGGATTATCGCTACGTCACCGCGCTCACCCGCCCGTCGAGTGACCAGCTAAGCCGGAACGCGAGCGTCCAGGAGCTCGGCGATATGGTCCGCGACGCGCCGCGCGGCGTCGGGCCGGCGCAGTAGGTTCATGCGTTCGTGCAATTCGCTGCGTCGCTGCGGCGAGGTGAGTACCTCGGTGACGACGGCGGCGAGTTGCCCGCCGTCCCTCGCTTCGATCGCCGCGTCGCGCTCGACGAGATAGTCCGTGTTGCGTTTCTCAGGACCGGGCAACGGCCGCACGAGCACCATGGGCAACCGTGCCGCGAGCGCTTCGGACGAGGTGAGACCGCCCGGCTTCGAGAGCAGCACGTCGCTTGCGTGCATGTAGTCGAACACATTGTCCACGAAGCCGAAGACCCGCAGTGGATAGGCCGTTCGTTCCGCGGCGGCGCGGACGCGCCGCTCGAGGCGCCCGTTGCGCCCGACGATCACGGCCGCAGCGAGCGGCACGTCGACGCTCCCGAGCGCAGCCATCAGTTTGTCGAGCGGTCCGATGCCGACGCCGCCACCCATGATCAGAACGATGTGCCCGTCGCGCGGCAGCCCGAGTTCCCGTCGCAGCGCGTCCTTGTCGGCGCGCGGCCGGCCGAAGCGCGCATCGATCGGGATGCCGGAGAGAACCACGCGCTCGGGTCGTACGCCGCGAGCGACGAGCGCCGCGCGCATTTCCGGTGTTGCGACCGCGTACGCATCGACGTTGGGATAGATCCAGAACGGGTGCACGACGAAGTCGGTCACGATTCCCACGACGGGCAGGTTCGGATCGAATTGGCGCTTGTACTCCGCCATCACGCCGCATGGAAACGCGTGCGTGCACACCACGAGGTCGGGCTTCGTACGCTCGACGAGTGCGCGCAGATTGGCGGCGGTATACCGGTTGACGAAACGCCGCGCACTGGGCACGTGCTTCGCGCGCTCGACGCGTCCGTACAGATACGCGTAGACCCCTGGAACGGTCTTGACCATTCCGATATAGCCGTCGGCGACGACTTTCGCAAACACGCTCGCGGCGTACTGGTACGAGTCGACCGTCAGCGTCTCGAGTGACGGATCGCGCGCGACGAGTTCGTCACGGACCGCGTTGGCGGCGGCCGTATGGCCGACACCCACGGCCGCCGAGAGAAATACGATGCGCGGCAACGGACGGCCGGTCAGTTCTCCCCGGGAGCCGACTCTTCGGCGAGCACGAAGAAGTCGTCGAGGATTTCCTGTGCGAGCGCGTCGTCTTCCAGGAGCTTTCCCATGTCGTCGGTGACGACGAACTCGTCGGCCCCCTCGCTGTAAGCGACCGCGTACGCATTGTTCTCGTCGTCTTCGACGAGGCCCACGATCTCGAACTCGAACTTCTTACCGTCGGTCGTTTCGATGACGAGCGTATCGCGCAGCTCGACTTTGGCGTCGCCCGAGCTTTCGCCGTTCGTAGCGTCGATAGTGATTCTCCTCGCAGGCCCGTTAACGGAGGTAGCGTGCGACGTTGGCGTTGTGTTCGGCCAGCGTTCGCGAGAACGCGTGATGTCCATTTCCCATATACACGTAATACAAATAGTCCGACGTTTTGGGGTAGAGGGCGGCGCGCAGCGAGGGCAGCCCGGGGTTGGCGATCGGGGTGGGGGGCAAGCCCGTATGCTTGTACGTGTTGTATGGAGAATCGATCGCCAGATCGGCATAGGTGATCACGGCTTTGTGCTGCGGAAACGCGTACTCGATCGAAGCGTCGACTTCCAGCGGCATGCCGCGATGCAGCCGGTTATAGTAGACGCCCGCGATCAGCGGCCGCTCGTCGTCGGCTTTGGCTTCACGTTCGACGAGCGATGCCAGGGTGACGACCTCCGGCAAGGTCAGTCCGAGCGCTTTGGCACGCGCGGCCGCGCCGGAAGGAAGTTCCGTCGCGAACTGGTCGGTAAAACGCTTGACGACCGCAGCCGGGTCGGCGTCGATCGCAACGAGATAGGTGTCCGGAAAAAGGTAACCTTCGAGCGACGGCGTTCGCGTCCCGCCGAGCGTTAGCGAACCATGCATGAAGCGCCGTTCGTAGTCGGCCGCTGCGCCCAAGCGATGCGCTGCGAGCGCCGCCGCAATTTGTTTGGCGGTAAAGCCCTCGGGAATCGTGATCCAAAGCGCCGTCTGTCCGCCGCCCTCGACCAGTTGACGCAGAATTTCGTTTTGCGTCTGATGCGGTGCAAAGCGAAACTCACCCGCTCGCAGCGCGGACTGCTCGCCCCGGTATCGCGCGAGGAGCTCGAAGGTCAGCGGCGATGCGATCACGCCATCTTTGGCGAGCAAGGCCGCGACCTCGTGGCCCGTCGCGCCGGTCGGCACGACGACGTTCGTTTCGGCTCGCGGCAGCGAACGGTCCAAAGCGACCCGCGCGCGCAGCCAAAAAAAAGCTCCGCTCGCGACGATGACCGCGAGCGCCGAGAACAGCGCGAACGTGCGAAGGGAACGGCCGGTCATTGCGCGCTGCGGCGCCTGCGCGCGAGAAACGAGTCCAGGATCAACGTCGCCGCAAGCTGATCGACGACGCGTTTACGTCCCTTGCGTGAGACGTCCGCCGCGACGAGCGAGCGTGTCACCTGCGCCGTCGTTAGGCGTTCGTCGACGCGTTCGATCGCGCCGTCGTACGCCTTGCGCAGTACGGCGACGAACGCGTCCATCTTCTGCGCCGCGATGCCGCGCTCGCCTGAAAGAGCGATCGGATCGCCGACGACGATCGTCCCCGCAGCATAGTCGCGCGCGACCTCGAGAATCGTCGCGAGATCGTCGTGCAAGGTCGCACGTTCGATCGTGCGCAGCGGAAGCGAGAACGTTTCGCCCGGATCGCTGATCGCTACGCCGATGCGGCGTTCCCCGACGTCGAGGGCAACGATCATGCCAGCGCGAGCGTGTCGAGCAGCATCGCCGATTTGAGGCGTTTGCCCAAATGCCAGGTAACGAAGGCGTCGACCGCGCGCGTCGCGGCACGCGTGGCGTGCATCGCGGGGCGCACGCTGCCGCCGCCGGCCGCCGCGAGGCCGCGAAAGTTTGCGACGTCCTCTGCGCCCAATGCCAGGGCATCGGCGCTGCGCGGCCGGCAGCGTTCGCACGCGAGGCCGCCCGCTTCGACGTCGGCCCACGCTGCCGCGGCGAAGTCGTCGCCGCAGCGCACGCAGGCATCGGCCTCGGGTCCGTACCCGAGCGCGCCGAGAAGCCGCAGTTCGAAGCGTGGCACGAGCAACTCCGGCTCTTCCGCCGCCGCGACCGCACGTAGCGCTCCGCGCAGAAGTGCGTACACGTCGGGCAGCGCGAGATCCGTCTCGCAGAACGCATCGACGAGTTCGGCGACGACGTGCGCCGTGCCGAACGCTCCCGGACGCGCGATGCCATTCCAATACGAGTCCACGATCTCGGCACTCGTAACGACGTCGAGGTTGCGTCCACGGTGCAACCCGAGTGCAATCTCACTGCCGAACTCGAGCCGTCCCCCCAGCTGGCTCTTCGCGCGCCGCACACCTTTGGCGACCGCATCGACCTTCCCGCGTTCGGCGGTAAAGAGCGTGTAGATCTTGTCCGCCTCGCCGAGGTTGCGCGCGCGCAGAACGATGCCGTGCGTCTTGTACGTCCGCTCGCGCCCGTTCACGGCAATTCGAACTTCACCGGCAAGAGCGCTTCGACCGTCGTCGCAGCGTGGCCGGCCACGGTCGTGTAGAGCACGCGCAGCACCGTCCCGAATTCCGCGAGGACTTGCCGGCACGCCCCGCACGGGGGCGTCGCGGTTCGTTCGGGACCGGCGATGGCGAGCGCTTCGAAGGCGAGGCGTCCGCTCGCGACCGCGCTGAAGACGGCCGTTCGTTCGGCGCACATCGAAAGGCCATAGGATGCATTCTCGACGTTCGCGCCGCTGTAGATGGCGCCATCCGCGCAGCGCAGCGCCGCGCCCACGCGATACTGCGAATACGGCGCGTACGCATGCGCGCGTGCGGCACGGGCGGCATCGAGCAACGCCGCATCGGCCGCTTCAGACACGTTCGGCATCGAAGGCGTCCGACTCGGCGAGTGCGGTGTCCTGCGCCGTGGTCAGCCCGTTCTTGAAGATCCGCACGGCCAGAATGCGCCGGCCGCGCGTGCGATCGATGCGCAGGCGTACGCCGTCCGCAACGATCTCCTCGCCTTCCTGCGGCAGATGTCCGAAGAGGCCGACCGTAAGGCCGCCGATGGTTTCAAAGTCTTCGTGCGGAAGGTGCAGTCCCAGACGCGCGTTGACGTCTTCGATATTCGTCCCGGCGTCGACGGCCGCTTCGTCGGGCGAGATGATGCGAATCGCTTCCTCTTCTCCCTCGTCGTGTTCGTCGCGAATCTCGCCGACGATCTCTTCGAGCAGATCTTCCATCGTGACCAAACCTGCCGTACCGCCGTACTCGTCGACCACGATCGCGAGCGAAAACTTTCCGCGCTGCATCTCGCGCAGCAACTCGCTCACGCGTTTGGATTCGGGAACGAGCGTGATCGCACGCATCAGCGCCCGGATCGGCGTCTGCGCGAGGGTCCCGTCGGAGAGCGCGATGAGGAGTTCGCGATCGTGGACGACGCCGATAACGTTGTCGACCGTCTCTTCGAAAACGGGCAACTTCGAATAGCCGTCGGCGATCACGAGGTCTAGCGCGCGGCGCGCCGACGCGCCAACTTCGATTGCGACCATGTCGGGGCGCGGCGTCATCACTTCGCGCACGATCGTGTCGCCGAACTGGATGATCGAGTGGATCATCTCGCGCTCTTGCTCTTCGAGGACTTTCTGTTCGACGCCGACGTTGACGATGTTGCGAATATCATCTTCGGTCACGAACGGGCCGTTGGCTTTGGGGGAGACGCCGAAAAGCTTGACGACGAAGTTCGTGAAAAGCAGAAACGCCGCGATCACGGGCGTCATGATCCACGCAAAGCGTTCGACCACGGGCGCGAGGCGCAGCGCCCAGCGTTCGTTGTTCGCGACGGCCACGGTCTTGGGAATGATCTCGCCGAACGCGAGCAGCAGGATCGTCATGACGACGGTCGAGACGAGCGCCGGCTGCGGCACGCCCTCGTGAATGAAGAGCAACGTTGCAACCGAATCCGCGGCGAGCAGCACGATCGTGTTGCCGATCAGGATCGACGTCAAGAAACGGTTGCGGTCGTCGAGCAGGCGCAGGACGACGTCGGCCCCCTTGACGCCGCGTTCGAGCATGCCTCGCGCATGCAGCCGCGAGAGCGATATCAACGCTGCCTCGGAGCCGGAGAAAAATGCCGAACCGGCGATCAGGACCATGAGCGCGAGTATCTCGGAGAAATGTGCGCTCACGGCCGGCGGGATCATTGTCGGCGCCGCGTGACTGCTTGGGCAGCGGGCTCCGCTTGCAGCCGCTTCGCTTGCCGCGAGCCGCGCGAGCCGTCAGGAGCCGACGCAGGATGGCTTCGGGGCGGGGGGTCGGTACTCAAATTGCGGCAATTATACCACACGGCGCAAACCGTTTCCGGGCGCACTCAAACGCGGATGAGCAGAAACAGACCGGCCGTGATGCCGGCGCCGACGATGCCGCCCGCGACCACCTCCCCCAAGCTGTGTATTCCGCCCTCGATTCGGCTCTGGCTCACGAGGAAGGCGAGGAAGTACGCCAGCAGCGCGACCACGAGCGTCTGGCCGAGCAGCGCGATCAGGGTCGCGCCCGCGAAGGCGAGCGCCGCGTGGCCCGAGACGGCACCGCCTTGCAGCGGCGTGCCCCGGCGCCCCGCGTAGGCTTTCATGAAGATCGTGACGACGCCGACGATGGCGAGCGCGACGAAGACGTAGTTACGCGGGACCCCGGCGAGGGCCGCGGAGACCTTGGCGCCGGCAGCCGTGACACCTTCGTAAAAAGCCAAGTAGCCGACGATCACGGCGCCCATCGAGACGACCAGGACCGCGGCGGCCGAGGCGTCCTTGGCAATCTTGGCAAGCGGATGGTGGGCAACCGTCATCAGGTCGACGACCGCTTCGATCGCCGTGTTGAGGAGCTCGAGGGCGATCACGAGCACGATTACGATGACGACCACCGCGACGTACGCGCGCTCGAGGCGCAGGTACAGCGTAGCGAAGAGCGCGAGCGAGCCCGCGACGAGGTGCACGCGCATGTTGCGCTGCGTCCGCGTCGCGTACAAGATGCCTTGGAACGCGTAATCGAAGGCGGCCCACATCGGGTTGTCGTGGACGCGCTTGGCGCTCGGCGGCAGACGCACGGGATGCATGGTCGTACGCGTGACGTTCCGCGACGGGACCCCAATGACATTCGTCATGCGCGCGGCGTGATGGAGCACCGTGGCGGAGGCTCCGGCGACGCGCGACACTTGAGGGCATAAAAACGGGAGGGACCCTCATGCCTGACACCGCGGTCACCGCGCAGCTCGCGCAGGCGACCAAACACTTCGGCTCGCGCGTCGCCGTCGACGCGCTCGATCTCACGCTCCATCGCGGCGAGACGGTCGCACTGCTCGGGCCCAACGGCGCGGGCAAAACGACCGCAATCCGGATGCTGCTCGGCGTGATCCGGCCGACGAGTGGCACGGCGACCGTCTTCGGCCGCGATCCGCGCGACCGCGCGACGCGCCTGCGGATGGGCGCGATGCTCCAGGTCGCAAGCGTGCCGCCGACGTTGACCGTCATGGAACTCGTGACGCTCTTCGCGAGCTATTATGCGCGGCCGCTGCCAGTGCCCGAAACGCTCGCTATCGCGTGTTTGCAAGCGCTCGCCAAGCGCCGCGCGGGCGACCTGTCCGGCGGCGAACGCCAGCGGCTCTCCTTCGCGCTCGCGAT
>JAABUQ010010671.1_pt1 | contig 11976 bp, 16 predicted proteins | sample 5560001 | NCBI WGS metagenome assembly JAABUQ01 (sample SAMN10711888, study PRJNA513371) | rock metagenome | isolation source: Antarctica rocks | place: Antarctica: Victoria Land, Finger Mt nord | collected 2015-12-18
TGATCAAGGCCGATTACGCGGACTATCAGGTTTGGGATCTCGCGCCGTACCCCGCCTTTATGGCCGCTCCCTGAACCCCCAACACCGCCGTCAGCAGCAAATAGGAGATCACTCAAATGCAGTTCCTGGCCATCATGAAAGGCAATCCCGCAGTTCCCAAGGAGACGCTCAAGTCGCTGCAGAGGCCCGAAACCATTGCGTCTTGGGAGATGACGAAGACGGACGTCATGCGCACGCTTTGGTACATCCCCGGCGAGCACGGCCCATTGGGAACGGTAGCGCTGCTCGAATGCGCTAACCAGCAGGAAGCCGAGAGCCAATGCGGGAAGTTTCCGTTTGTCGTTAACGGTGTCGTTGACCTGGAAATCATCCCTCTGACGCCGTGCACGGCATACGAACTGCTTTTCGCCGCTCCCACGGCGTGAGCATCAAGGCCGGACCATCAAGTCGCTCGAAAGGCGAGATCGGGTCCGGCCGGGCGACCTCCAGAAACCGGGAGACGCAAATGAAAAGCGAAGATCTACTCGATCCAGAGCTCAAGCCGTTCCTGGCGGGCTTGCCAACATCGGACTTGTCGGGCGAGAGCCTGCCTCAAATACGGGAAGGTATGAAGGACATGCTTTCCAAACTCCCGACCGCTCCGGATGCGCAAGTGCGCGTCGAGAGCTACGAAGCTCCGGGTTCGCCGGGGGCGCCCTCCGTCCGGGTAGTAGGCTACCGGCCGGAGACGGCGGAAGGAAATCTGCCTTGTCTCCTCCACATCCACGGCGGAGGATACGTCCTCGGCGCTCCCGAGATGGCGGACGCCGCCAATCGCCGCCTTGTGTCGAAACTGGGCTACGCGATTTTCTCCGTCGATTACCGCCTCGCCCCGGAGACGCGCTTTCCGGGCTCTCTGGAGGATTGCTACGCGGTCTTGCTCTGGTTGGCGACCAACGCCAAACGGCTTGGCGTTAACCCCGGTTGCCTTGGGGTCAAGGGGGAGAGCGCCGGAGGTGGATTGGCCGCCGGGCTCGCGTTGCTGATGCGGGATCGGTCGGGTCCACGTCTCGCGTTCCAGCACCTGATCTACCCGATGCTGGACGACCGGACGTGCATCGACCTCGATCCTAATCCGTACGCTGGGAATTTCGTCTGGACCCGACAACAGAACGACTTCGGCTGGTCGTCGCTGCTTGATAAGCAGCCCGGCTCTCCCGACGTGCCGGCCTATGCCGCCCCGGCCCGGGCAGAAAACCTAGCTGGTCTGCCGCCCACCTTTATCGGCGTTGGGAGCTTGGATCTCTTCCTGGACGAGAACGTCGCCTATGCAGGTCGGCTGAGCCGTGCTGGCGTCGAGGTCGAGCTGCACGTCTACCCTGGCGCATTTCACAGGTTCTACGAAGCGTCGGAAGCCAGGGTCGCACAAGCGGCGGAGCGGGACAGTCGGGATGCACTGCGACGCGTAATGCAGGCTTGATATCCCGCATTGAAGACGACTGAAGGAAAAGAAAATGCCTATCAATGCCGCATCTAAGTCGATCAATCTTGCGGACGACATTGCTGAAGGGCACGACGTTCAGTTCGTTGTGCATAGTCACTTAGCTGGCACGGACGTAGAGCAGCTCAACCACCACCTCGGTGACCATTTGCATTACATGCGATCTTTGCTCGATCGGGGCATACTGCCTATATCAGGCCCCTTCTTCACAACAGACGGCAAGAACACTGGCAACGGCTTCTACGTCCTCCGGGTGGACAATCTGGAGGAAGCAAGCCGCATCGCCGCGGAAGACCCGCTTCATAAATCGCGTGTCCGAATACCGCGTGTTGAGCCTTGGCTGCAAGTCGTGGGGTGATCCGGTCGATTTTCCTCAATAGATTACTCCCTGTGCATGCGGCCTTCTTACGATTTTAGGCTCAAACACTGCTCAGTGGTGGCAAATTCTGACTCCGTTGCTTGGCAACACATAGGATGGGAGGCAAGTAGAGCATGGCCCGACAGAAAATATGGTTCATCACCGGCTCTGGAAGTGGCTTCGGTCGGATCTGGGCTGAGGCCGCACTCGCCCGCGGTGACAAGGTTGCGGCGACAGACCGGAACCCCGAGAAGCTAAGTGCCCTCGTGGGTGCCTACGGCGACAGCGTGATGACGCCGCCGCTTGATGTGACAGATCGTCCGTCCGTCTTCAGGACGGTCAACGAGGCGCATAGGCATTTCGGGCGCCTGGACGTCATCATCAGCAATGCCGGCTACGGTTATGAGGGTGCGCTCGAGGAGGTCGACTTCAACGAATACCGGGCAAACTTCGACACGAATGTGTTCGGAACGGTATCCGTTATCCAGGCGGCGCTGCCGCTGCTTCGTGCCCAGCGGAGCGGCCATATCATCACTCTCTCCAGCATTGGCGGGCTAATAGGCTTTCCGGCAGGTGGCAGCTACGGAGCCACGAAGTTCGCGATCGAGGGTCTAACTGAATCGCTTGCCGGAGACGTCGCCTCGTTTGGCATCAAGGTCACCATGCTGGAGCCAGGCAGCTTCGCAACTGGATTCAAGTCCTCGATGCGCGCCGCTCCCAAGATGGCCGAATACGACGTCGTCCGGGAAGCGGCCGCCGCGAACTTCAGATCTGAGCTGTCCGGGGATCCGAAGGCGACTGCCGGCGCGATCCTGCGCCTGGTCGATTCAGGTAAGCCACCGTTGCGTCTCATACTCGGCTCCCACCCGCTCCCCTTGGTTCGGCAGGTCTACGTCAAGCGGCTGGAGACCTGGGCAGAGTGGGCCGACGTCTCTAACGCCGCCCAGAGTCCTTCCAACGCACAGACGAGGCTTACGTAATGACTCACAACGAGGGCACCGGGGCGTAGAGTGGATTCGTGGAGCTGCGAACGAGCCCGTGAACCGATGGGGATCGAAGGTCGAACGTCGTGAACTCGGCGAACGATTAGGGCCGCCTCGCCGCGAACAGCAGTCAGATAGTCAAAAGGAAGCAATCATGAAGGTTTTGGTCTTCGGAGCCGCGGGTCGAACTGGAAAAGCCGTCGTCGAGCGAGTCATTGCAGCCGGACACCAGGTCACTGCGTTCGCGCGGGACGCGAGTGAGCTCGACATGCCTGGCGTCCGCGTCGTCGAAGGCGATGCGACCGATCAGACCGCGGTGGAAGCGGCGACGTTCGGCCAGGACGCCGTTCTCGACACGGTCGGCGGCACGACGCCCTACGAGCAAACAACGCTCGAGACGAGCGTCGCCAAAACGGTCATCACCGCAATGGAACGCAATGGTGTCCGCCGTCTCGTCGCCACGTCCATGCTCGGCGTGGGTGAAAGCAGGGCCAACGCGACGTTCTATGAACGCCTGCTCGTCTCCACCCTCCTGCGCGGTGCCGACAACGACAAGTCGGCGATGGAGGCCGAGATCAAGGCAAGCGCTCTCGAGTGGGTGATCCTCCGGCCGGCGATCCTGACCGACGATCCCGCGAGCGGACGCGTCCACGTCTACTCGGAAGAAGATGGCGAGAAGGCCCACAAGATTAGCCGTGCGGATCTGGCGGCCTTCATGGTCGACCAGCTCTCGAGCAACGAACACCTCCGCCGCTCGGTCACCATCGCCAGCAGCTGACCACACCCTAGAACTCTCACTTACAACGAAGACAACTTGGAACGAGGAAGGAAGAATAGATATGGCTGAGAAGATCGTGGTGGCCGGTGGAACCGGAAACCTTGGCGGGCGCATTTCACGTTCCCTCGTCAAACGCGGTGCGACCGCCGTAGCGCTCATACGAGCAGGCAGCCAGGATAAACACCGCAAGCGCTTGGAAGATGCCGGGGTGCAAGTCGTAGCGGTTGATATGGGGAGCGTCACCGAAATCAGGAAAGCGTGCGAGGGTGCAGCTTGCGTCGTGTCGGCCCTGCAAGGGCTTCGTGACGTGGTCGTTGACGCCCAGAGTCGGCTGTTGGAAGCGACGGTCGCAACTAGCGTCCCGCGTTTCATTCCCTCGGACTTCGCAACCGACTTCAGGACATCGCCGCCAGGTGAAAACCGCAATTACGACCTCAGGCGTGAGTTCCACCATCGGCTCGAGGAGGTGTCGATCGCGCCCACGTCCATCTTTAACGGCGTGTTTGCTGAAGTCATGATGCAGAAGGTGGCCTACCTAGACTTCGACCAGAAGAGGGTCGGCTATTGGGAAGACCCGGACTGGCGGCTTGACTTCACGACGATGGACGACGCTGCAGCCTTCACAGCCGCCGCCGCCCTCGATCCGGCAACACCGCGAGCCCTGAGGATCAAGAGCTTCAGCGTCACACCGCGCGAACTCGCGCAATTCACCGACGAGGTGATGAGGACTCCGTTCCAACTCGTGCGCTTGGGAAGTCTCGACGACCTCAGTCAGCGGAACAAGCGCGAGCGGGCGCAGCACTCGGAGGGCGAGAAGGAAGTCTACCCCGCGTGGCAGCAGGCCCAGTACGAGCACAGCATGTTCAGCCGACACCACGAAGCGGTCGACAATGATCGCTACACGGACCTCGAATGGACCAGCCTCGCCGAATGGGTGCCGAAACTCCCCCAATTGGGTTCGTCCTAATCGTGACGCTGCCATTTGGGCGTTCCACGCCGAGGTAAGCGGCGTAGTTCTTCTCGCCGTTATTAAACGGAAAAGTCGGATGTCGGTCTCGTGTGAGGTGATGCATGGGTATGAACCTTTCTGGACAGGTCGCTATCGTCACGGGGGCGAGTTCCGGCATCGGCTCTGGGATTGCGCAAGCGTTAGCTAGAGTCGTCGCTATGGTTGGGATCAACTATCATTCCCACGCAGACGCGGCCGAGCAGGCCGCGTCTGAGATCGTCGCGGCAGGCGGCAATGCACGGGCTCTCGCCGGCGACGTCTCCAACGAGGGGGGAGTCGTACGGCTGTTCGATGCGGCGGTCGCGGCCTGGGGCAAGCTCGATATCGTGGTCGTCAATGCGGGAGCGCAGCAGGATTCGCCGATTGGTCATATGACCCTAGACCAGTGGAACAGTGTCATCGGCCTCGATCTGACCGGCGGCTTCCTTTCTGGTCGGGAGGCGATCCGCCACTTTGAGCTGCAAGGCCGGCGGGACGTGTCCAAGGCTCTGGGCAAGCTGCTCTTCATCAGCTCGGTTCACGAAGTCATCCCCTGGGCCGGTCACGTGAACTACGCGGCGGCAAAAGGAGGCGTGGCGATGCTGATGCGCAGTTTGGCGCAGGAGGTCGCCGGCGAGGGCATCCGCGTTAACGCGATCGGGCCTGGTGCCATCGCCACCAGCATCAACCGGAAGACAACGACTGGCGAGGCTGGCGACCGGATGCGAACGCTGATCCCGTACGGCCGTATCGGCGATGTGGAGGACGTCGCCCGAGCCGCCGCTTGGCTCGTCTCGGATGAGGCGGACTACATCGTGGGTACGACCCTGTTCATCGACGGCGGGATGACACTGTACTCCAGCTTCCGGAACAATGGGTAGTCTTTTAACGAAGGTGCAACGGTAGGAGGAAGTAGATATGTCAGAGCAGCCTGCACCACACGATCCCGCCCCGCTGGAGCCGGTCGACCACACCATTGTCGCGACTTGGCCGGTCGGCACGTTCATCGAAAACATCGCCGTGATGGCTGATGGCAGCTTCGTCCTCTCCGTCCACAATCGATGCGAAATCCTGCACGTGAGCCGGGCCGGCGCCAGCACGCGTCTGGTGACTTTACCATTCTCGCCGGCTGGATTGGTTGCAGCATCGGACGGCGTGTTCGCCGTCGCCGGCAAGCCCGGTCAAAGCCCGCATCGTCTTTTCAAGGTCGGGCTCAACGGGTCCGTTGAAGAACGCATGCAGGTGCCGGATACGATGTTCCTGAATGGCCTGACGCCGGCAAGACCAGGGCGCGCCTACACTGTCGATTCCATTCTCGGCGTCGTCATCGAACTTGACTTCGACGGCACCTCCTCACGTATCGTGCTGCGGGACGAACGCCTGACCAAATGCTCCCCCGATCTGATGGTTCCGGGTGCTAACGGCATCAAGGTTGGTGACGGTGCGCTCTTCATCACCAGCACTGATCGTGCGCTCGTATTGCGGGCCGAGCTAGGCCCGGATGGCCTGACAGGAAACCTAAGCACTTTGGCCGAACATCTCCGCGGTGACGATTTGGCACTGGACGAAGTTGGCAACCTCTACATCGCCAATCATATCCACAATACGTTGATTCGCCTGCGGCCGAATGGCGAGCGCATCGCCATTGCGGGTCCGGACCAGGGAATGGCAGGCTCGACAGCTTGGGTGTTTACCTCGGATGATCCGGGCGGCCTTTACGTCACAGCGACGGGGGGCATCACCATGCCGATCGACGGCGTGGTGCAGGAGGCTAAGCTGGTCCGCCTCGAGACGAGCGTGCGTGGACGTCCAGTGGCCGTCCAGCCCTGATGTGGCAGTCAGATTTGGAAAGCACGGCCGGGGTCGTTTGGCTGTCGCCAGCAACGGAGATGTTGGCCACAGATCAAAGACCCTGTCTAACGGCCCCGTCTCATTACGCTGATCGGCAGCCAGAGCCAGGTGACCGCGAAGCTGTGCAGATTGGCCATCTGACACCGTAGCACATATGAATATCGGAGACTGCCATGACCACCAAGCTGGATATCGCCTTCTGGAACTATGACCGCATCAAGCTGCTCGCGGACGGCAGCATCAAGCTTGAAGGCGTCGATGCCAGCTTTCATGGCGCACGCATCGTGCCCGAAATCTTCGAGGCGATGTTGCGCCAGCGAGCCTATGACGTCTCGGAACTAGGCATGACCTACTTTCTCCGGACTTTCGATGGCGAGGGCCGCTCCCCTTTTGTTGCGATCCCCATTTTCCCCGTCCGGTCGTTTCGCCACGGCGCGATCTACGTCAACAAGGCAAGCGGCATCCGGCGCCCGCAGGACCTCGCCGGCAAACGCATCGGCGAACTTGCGCTGTATGGCCATGATGCCGGGGTAATGCCGAAAGGCATCCTGTCCGATGAGTTCGGGGTACGGCCAGAGCAAAGCCGCTGGATCGTGGGCGGAATCGACTTTCCGATGAACCCCATCGACTTCGTGCCGCATCCGGTGCCGACCGGGGTCGAGGTGGAGTGGGCCGGCAAGGACGTTGATCTAGGGAGAATGCTCGAAGCAGGCGAGATCGACGCCCTCATCTCTGCCGACATACCGAAGGCGGTGCTCGACGGGTCTCCCAAGGTCGGAAGATTGTTTGAGGATTACGAGGCCGTAGAGCGCGACTACTTCCGCCGCACCGGCATCTTCCCGATCATGCATACGGTGGTCGTCACGCGCGAACTGGCCGACAAGCGTCCCGATTTGGTCCAGGCGGTCTATCGGGGCTTTTGCGCTGCCAAGGACCAGATGCAGGAGCAGTACGTGAAGGGCATGACGTTCAACAACATGACCGTGATGCTGCCTTGGCTCACCAAGCTGATCGGCGATGACCGTGAGCTGCTGGGCAACGACTGGTGGCCTTACGGCATCGAGCGCAACCGCGCCGCTATCGATGCCGTCCTGCGCTACCACCACGAGCAGGGCTTGACGAGGAAGCGGTTCGCCATTGAGGAGGTATTCGTCCCCAGCCTGCTCGGCACTTGATGGCCAGTCTCGGCCCGACGGCAGCTGTCGTCCTCTGCAGATCGCTGGCCCGACGAGGCCCCGTGGAAGGTCAGATCAACCGGTTGAAAATGTTAAAGTGGACCATTTACGGCCGTGCCGGCTTCCAGCTTCTGCGTGCCCGCGTTCTCCATGCAGCATAGACTAACGACAGCGAGGAAATTGCGGGAGAGCCGACTCTTGCGTGTCCATGTCGGTTCCATGATGGATCGAGGTTGGTGAAAGGTCGCAACATGGCGCCTGCTGGATTTGCCGCTAGGTGCGCCCGCGTCCGCGACCATGCAGTCAAGGGACCATGCTCAGGCATCCCCATCGGTTGAATGCATCGGCTTCCAGATGGAGCGTTCGATCACAGAGGTGTCGGTAAAGTTCTTGACGTCATCCATGATCCGCGCCGTTTGCGGCGACGCGAGAGCCGCATCGATACCGTCCTCATCACGAAACTCGTAGACGCCGATCGAGAGGATGCCGTTGCCGCTGCCGGCTGGCGGGAAGAAGGCGGTCGCAGCTTCGAGCCCGTGTGGCCACCAGACGTCCAGCGTCAATGGCAGGTGCTTGTTGACGTAGTAGTCGCGGTCGAAGCGCATGTTGGCATCGCCGGCGCAGGTGACGAGCAGCCTGATCATGATTTGGTATCCCTCTCAGCCGCCTGGCGCATGGCGTCGATGTTGGTGTAGGCGCGGCAGCGGCAGATGTTTCCACTCATCCATTCGCGGAGTTTCGGCATCGGACCGGGCATGCCGTTCCTTCAAGGGAGCCGTTGGCCTGCATGCCATTCTCCAAAAAAGACTTCTGCATCGAACGATCCGGATGAGCTGGGAGCTGCCCTGCTGATTGTCAATGACTTCTGAACCAACCATTTCAGAAGGCAGGTTAGGGGATGGATGAGGATGCCCAGGACAGGACGGCCGCGCGGTTTCGACAAGGATGAGACGCTTCGACAGGCGCTGCGCCTATTTTGGGAGCAGGGCTACGAGGCAACTTCACTGGCGCAACTTAAGGCCGCGATGGGCGGCATATCCGCCGCCAGCTTCTACGCCGCGTTCGGCTCGAAGGAGGACCTGTTCCGTGCGGCGTTGGACCTTTATCTCCAGACGCATGGCAAGCTGATGTACGCGCTGGAAGATCCCGCTTTGTCCCCCGAGAGGCCGTTGAGCGAATGCTGCGCCAGTCCGCCAGCCCGGTGATGATGTCAGCGACCGTGGGGTCGCCAGAGAACCGCCACCTGCAGGCCCGTTTGGCTGAGGAGCGTAACCGCAACCGAGCGGCTTTGCGCGCCTGCGTCGAGCGTGCAGTTGCCTCCGGCGAGTTGTCGAGCGACATCGATCCCGCCGCCCCTGCAGGTGTTTCGACACGTTCCTCGCGGGCCTGTCGGTCCAAGCCCGGGCGGGGTGCTCGCGGAGGCCATGGACACGGCCATCACCAGCCTGATCCAGATTTGGGATAAGAAGGCAGCGGGCGGAGGTGGCGCGCCGTCCCGGCGCCCAAGCATCCGAGCTCGATCTTCCCAGGGGCTGCGAAGTTGAAGTGATGGATTCGGCAGTGTCCTCGGGCGACGTCATTGTCATCCGTGGCGGCTCGTCGCCCGGTCTCGCAAACCAGGGAAGTCGCTCGATTTTTTAATGGCGCAGGTGGTTCGCGTCAGGTCTGGCAAGATTGTCGAGTTTAGACACACTTATCACGCCTTGCTCCTATCGTCGCGCATTGCAGAAATCCTGCGATACACGTATAGTTATACGTATTGGAGGCCTGAAATGCCAAAGAAACTCACGATTACCGTGGATGCGGAGGTCTACGACGGCCTTCACAGCGTCGTCGGGCGCCGCCGCATCAGCCGGTTCCTCAATGACCTGGCCCGTCCGCATGTCGTCGGCCAAGCCCTTGCCAATGGCTACGCGGCAATGGCCGCCGATGAGGCGCGTGAAGCCGACGCCGAGGCATGGACGGAGGGCCTGCTGGGCGACATCGCCAGGGAACCTGACCGCCGTGAGCGATGAGATCACCCCAGCACGGGGCGAGGTCTGGCTCGTGTCGTTCAAGGCCGCGATCGGCGGCGAGGTCCAGAAGACCCGTCCTGCGGTGATTCTGAGCAACGATACCGCCAACGTCCTGCTCAACCGGGTGCAGGTGGTGCCGATCTCCAGCCAAATGGACCGACTTTACCCGTCAGAGGCCGCCATCACCCTCAACGGAGAGCGCCGCAAGGCCATGGCCGACCAGATCAGCACGGCGAGCAAACGGCGGCTCCATCGGAAGATCGACACACTCGGGCAGACGGATCTCGAGGCTGTCGGCCGGGCTGTCCGGATTCAACTGGGTCTGTAGGGCTGATGCAGCCTCGATGACCAGGCATCATTCGCCACCGTCGGCCAACGGCTGATCGCCAGGCGCAGCCGACCCGGGAGAGCGGCCCGTGTTAGACCGCGTCAGATGCGAGGTCGGCAGGTCACGCAGGCTGCGCAGACCAAACTGGGTGAGAAAGCGAGGCGTGGTCACCCAGAGCGTCGGCCGGCCCGGCGCCTCCTTGCGGCCCCACGGCTTCACCAAGCCGCTCTCCAGCAGCAAGTCCATGGTCGTCTGCGACAGCGAGACGCCACGGATTTCTTCGACTTCCGCCCGGGTGACGGGCTGGTGCAAGGCGATCAGCACGAGCGTCTCCATGGCGACACGCGGCAAGCGGCGGCTCTCGGCCATCAGCTCGCGGAGCTTCGGCCCGAGGTCAGGTGCGGTGCGGAACGTCCAGCCGTCGCCGGCTCTAGGCAGGATGATACCCCGACTGGCGCAGTGCCTTTCCAGGGCTGCGAAGACCAGGCTAGGGTCCATGTCCCGCGGCAGGAGAGGAGCCAGACGCTGGATAGTCACGGGCTCGGGGCTGGCGAAGACCACGGCCTCCGCCAGGCGCAAAACATCAGGCGGGACGTCGAAGGGGTCCATCCATGCGAGCCTGCCCGAAGGGGAGGCTGCCAGCCAGGGTGTCAGTTGCGGGAGCTATTCCGGCTTAGTGCAGCACTGAACCAAAAAGTGCAGCGGTCAACCGAAATCGACATCTGGTCTTTCCTGGTCTCGCCGCGGATGAAGAAGTGGCCGCTCTGACGGTCCCGGTGCGACAACGACAGGCTGCTGGGCACCCGGATGACGAGGGCGCAGCGGCCGCTCGCCATGTCGATCCAGCGCATGCGGATGCCCGGGACCGGTGGCTCAAGCCGGTTCCGGTGCCGGTTCTCGAGCGCCGTCTGCAGGTCCTGCGGGTTGTTGACGTCAAGCCCCACGAGGTCGATCGCGATGCTGTCCGCCTCCGCCATGCCCACCACCAGCTCGCCGCCCTGAGCATTGGCGAAGCTGGTGAGATCGTTGAGTTATTCTTTCTGGCCGTCGCCGGTGTCGGCCCACAGCGCTTGCTTGTAGTCGAGCTGGCGGCCCTCGGGCACCTCGTTGTCGACCGACCGCTGCAGGTCGGCTTCTGTCAGATCGTCGAAGGCGATGTCCCGCAGATCCGCATCTCCCGCAGGGCCAGCGCGTCCCGCGTCGGCGCCTCATTCCGAAGCCGATTTACCCCAAACCAACCTTAAGGTAAAACGGCCATTATTATTGCATGCGCGCCATTTTCGACCCGACCACCCTGCCCCGACGTGTCGCCGTATGTCCTATAACGTCAGACGCGAAGCCCGCGCCGGCACTCTAATTGGCGGCTGCAGTTTTGGGACAGTTGCAGGCTAGAGCACCGGGCCATGTCGCCCAGCTCGGCAAACATCCCGATTTCGCTGGTTTAGAGAACGGTACAGTTCAGGATGACGCTCACGGATTGCCTAGTTGCTGACCGCTCAACGAACGTGCTCGCAAGTCGTGAAGGCAGACCAGGAGCGCAAGGCTTAGTAGGATGAGGGGACAGACTATCGCCGACTGATGGAAGTGGATGGTGACGATTCCGCCCAGGATCGCAAAAGTCGCATAGATGGAACAGATCACCGCGAATACGCGGGCCTCGGCCCTATAGGTGGGGTCGTGGCACGGGAACACGCCGTGGAACATCGCCTTGCCGAGTGTGCGCAGATTACCCGTGGTCACGACCGACGTGTAGGACCACTTTCCGATGTTAGCGAAACACGAGCTTTGCAGAGCTGCGACAAACGCAATCATGAATGTCACGAGCATGTCAGGGATGGACTGCGGCAACAGACCGATTCCTGCGAGGGCCGCGATCTCCACGCAGAGCGCGGCGATTACCGCCCAGGCCTCTGCCTTCGGCCCGCTTCGCTGCCGCAGCCACTGTGCTGCGTAGATGCCGGGAAAGAACGCGAGGATCGGCGGCAGGTGGCGCAAGGCCTGCATCCAGTCGCCACTGGCC
>JAABUQ010010672.1_pt1 | contig 11976 bp, 8 predicted proteins | sample 5560001 | NCBI WGS metagenome assembly JAABUQ01 (sample SAMN10711888, study PRJNA513371) | rock metagenome | isolation source: Antarctica rocks | place: Antarctica: Victoria Land, Finger Mt nord | collected 2015-12-18
GGAGCGCGGCGAACAACCCCGTCGGCAGCCCCGCCGCGAGGGCCACGATCGCGGCGGCGGCGATCAGCTCGAGCGTGCGCGGGAGCCGCCGCGCGATCTCGCCCGCGACCGGGGTCTGGTCCTGCAGGCTCTGCCCGAGGTCGCCCCGCAGCAGGGCGCGGAGATTCTGGACATATTGCACCCAAATCGGCCGGTCGAGCCCGAGCTGCTCATGCAGTTGCGCGACCGAGTCCGGGTCCGGCGCGGCGCCGCCCTGGGCGAGCAGGAGCTCCGCCGGGTCGCCGGGTACGAAGCGGATGGCCAGGAACACGATCGAGGCCACCACCCAGACGAGCAGGAGCGAGACCGCGATCCGCTTCAGGACCCAGAGCATCGCCGCTTCTCGGCGAAATCGCGCCGCTTCGCCTCCGGCGTCCGCGCCTCGGCCGGGCCGTAGCCGCCCGCGCCTGGCGTGACGATCTCGACGATCTGGCCGCGCTTCAGCACGCCCGAGCCGTGCGCGAACGGTTCCACGCCCGGGCCGAAGCGGAAGCTGCCCATGCCGCCCGGCTCGCCGCCGGCCAGGCCCCAGGGCGCCGACCGCAGCCGCGATCCGTCCAGCCGGAGGCGGCAATCGGCCTCCGCGCGATAGACCCGGCGCAGGCCCATGCCGCCGCGGAACTGCCCGTCGCCGCCCGAGCCGTCCACCAGCTCGTAGCGCAGCAGCGTCAACGGATATTCGCCCTCAAGCGCCTCGGCCGGCAGGTTGCTGGTGTTGGTCATGTGCACGTGCACGCCGTCCAGCCCGTCCCTGGTCGCCCGCGCGCCGGAGCCGCCGCCGATCGTCTCCAGATAGACCCAGAGCGAGCCGTCCGGCTTGGCGCCGGTGAAGGTGGCGGAGAAGCAGGCGCCGTTGCTCGCGGCGGTGACCCGCTCGGGCACCACCTGCGCGAGCGCGCCGTGGATCATGTCGACCACGCGCTGGCACGGCGCGAGGCGGCCGTTCACGGCGGCCGGGTGCACGCAGTTGAGCACGCTGCCGGGCCGGGCGGAGACGTGGAGCGGCCGGGCGAGCCCCGCGTTGGGCAGGATAGTCGGGTCCACGACCGTCTTCACGGCGTAGTACACGGTCGAGAGCAGCGCGGTGTAGACCATGTTGATGCCGGCCCGGATCTGGTCCGGCGCCTCGAAATCGAGCCGCATCTGGTCGCCGGCGACGGTGATCTGGCACGAGAAATCGAGCTCGCCGTCGAACTCCGGGCCGTCGTACCGGTCGGCGCATCGATACGTGCCGTCCGGGATCGCGGCGATGCCGGCGCGCATCTTGCGCTCGGCGTAGTCCAGCAGCGCGTCGCCGGCGGCCAGCACCACCTCGGCGCCGTACTTCGCGCACATCGCGATCATGCGCTCGACCCCGAGCCGGTTGGCGGCCATCTGCGCCCGCAAGTCCGACAGGCGCTCCCGCGGGACCTGGCAGTTGAGCAGGATCAGCTCCTGCACATCGGTCTGCAGTTTCCCCTCGCGATAGAGCCGGATCGGCGGGATGCGCAGTCCCTCCTGGTAGATGTGCGCGTGCCCGCGATCGGCGAAATCGGCGTGGTGCGCCGTGTTCACCGCCCACGCTACGATGGCGCCCTCGAAGAAGACCGGCTCGGCCAGCACCAGGTCGGGCAAATGGGTGCCGCCGCCCTCATAGGCGTCGTTGCCGACGAACACGTCGCCGGGCCGCATCTCGGCCACCGGATGACGCTTGAGGATGTGCGGGATGATGCCGATGAAGGAGCCGAGGTGCATGGGGATGTGCTCGGCCTGGCACAGCGTGTCGCCGCGGATGTTGAACAGCGCGGCGGAGCAGTCGCGCCGTTCCTTGATGTTGGTCGAAAAGCTGGCCCGAACCAGCGCTTCCCCCATCTCCTCGGTGATGGAGGAGAGCGCGCTGCCGATCACCTCGACCGTGATGGGGTCGATGTGCAGGGCGGGCAGGGAGGCGAGGGCGTGGCTCATGCTGCCTCCAAAATCAGGTTCAAATAGGGGTCGGCGCGGCCGGTCATGCCGGGCAGGAGCACGGTCGTGGCGTCCATCTGCTCGACGATGGCCGGGCCGGCGATCCGGTTGCCGTGGTCCAGCTTCTCGCGATCATAGACCGGGCAGGGCACGAAGCCGCCCGCCTCCGGCAGCCATACGTCGCGGCGGCCAAGGACCGCGCCGGAAGCGTCGGCCCCCTGTTCCGGTCGCGGCTGGAACGCCGCCTTCCGCACCACGCCCGCGGCCTCGATGCGGAAGGTGACGAGCTGCACCGGCTCGCCCTCGGCGACGAAGCCGTACATGCGCCTGTGCGCGGCCTCGAACCCCTCCGCCAGGCGGTCCAGCGTCGGTTGCGTGATCGCGCCCTCCGGCACCGGCACGGACAATTCATAGTTCTGCCCGGCATAGCGCATGTCCACCGTGCGGGTGACCCGGCGAGCGTCCGCGGCGATGCATTCCTCCTCGAACCAGCGCGCCGCCTGCGCGGTCAGGACGGCGAAGGCGCGGTCGACCTCTGGCAGCGCCGCGGCGGCGAGGGTCTGCAGCCTTGTCGCGGCGAAGTCGGCCCGCAAATCCGTCAGCAGCAGGCCCATGGCGCAGAGGATGCCAGGGTTGCGGGGGACCAGGATGCGGCCGATGTCCAGCTCGCGCGCCAGCCTCGCGGCATGCAGCGGCCCGGCGCCGCCGAAGGCCGCCATCGTGTAGTCGCGCGGGTCATGCCCGCGCTGCACGCTGATCACCCGGATCGCGCGCGCCATGTTGGCGGTCACGACGGCGATGATGCCCTGCGCCGTCGCCATCACGTCGAGGCCGAGCCGGTCGGCCAACCGGCCGATCGCCTGCCGTGCCAAGTCTTGCCGCACTTCCATGCGGCCGGCCAGCAGAGACACCGGGTTGAGCGTCTGCAGCACCACGTTGGCGTCCGTGACCGTCGGCTCCACGTTGCCATTGCCATAGCAGGCCGGCCCCGGCATTGCCCCGGCCGAGCGCGGCCCGACCTTGAGCAGCCCGCCGCTATCCACATACGCGATGGAGCCGCCCCCCGCGCCCACGGTATGGATATCGAGCATGGGCGCCTTGATCGGATACCCGTGCACCACCGCCTCGCTGGCCAGCCGGCACACTCCGCCTGTGAGCAGGGCCACGTCCGTGCTGGTGCCGCCCATGTCGAAGGTGATCAGATCTGGGATCCCAGCCATCCCGCCCACTTCCTGCGCCGCCACGACGCCGGTGGAAGGGCCGGACAGCACGGTCCGCACCGGCAGTCGCGCCGCCTGCTCGAAGCGGATGACGCCGCCGTTCGACTGCGTCAGGTGCGGCGGGACCGCCAGGCCGAGCTGCGCCAGCCGGTCCGCGAGGCGGCTGATGTAGCCCTGCATCACCGGGCCGAGATAGGCGTTCACCACGGCGGTGCTCATCCGCTCGTATTCCCGGAACTCCGGCGCCACCTCGTGCCCCGTGCAAGCGAAGACCCCGGGCATCTCCTCCGCGATGACTCGCCGCGCGGCATCCTCGTGCTCGGGCCGCACGAAGCCGTAGAGGAAACAGACCGCGATCGCCTCGACCTCCGCGTCGCGCAGCACTCGGACGGCGTCGCGCAACGCCCGCTCGTCGAGCGCGGTCTCCACGGTGCCATCCGCAAGCACCCGCTCCGGGACTTCGAGGCGCAGGTCGCGCGCGACCAGCACGGGCGGCTTGTCGGCCTGCAGGTCGTAGAGGTCCGGCCGCTTCTGGCGCCCGATCTCGAGCAGGTCCCGGAAACCATCGGTCGTGATGAGCCCCGTTTTGACTCCGCGGTGCTGGATCAGCGTGTTGGTGCCCACGGTCGTGCCATGGCCGAAATACCCGATCTCCCCCGCGGATGCGCCGACCCGGCGCATCCCCTCCTCCAGGCCCTCGGCGATGCCGCGCGACGGGTCATCCGGCGTGGAGGACACCTTCCAGACCTCCACGCGCCCGCTCTCTTCCTCGAACATGCAGACATCGGTGAACGTGCCGCCGGAATCCACGCCGATGCGCCAGGTCATCGCCGTTCAGGCCGCCCGGGCCGCGACGCTGCGGCGGAACCGCTCGAACCGGAACGGGGCGGGATCGACGATCGGCGTGTCGCCGCTCACCAGGTCCGCCATCAGCCGTCCCGCGCCCGGCCCGATGCCGAACCCGTGGCCGGAGAAGCCCGATGCGATGAAGAAGCCCGGCACCCTCGCCACTGGCGAGATCACCGGCACGGCGTCGGGCGTCACGTCGATCAGCCCGCCCCAGCTTTGCGCGATCCTCATGTCCTTGAACGCGGGAAACGCGCGCGCCAGGTTGACCCGCGCCTCGTTCAGGACCCCCTGCGACGGCTCCGGGTCCAGCACGCGGACGGTCTCGAAGGGGCTCTTCGCCTCCAGCGACCATCGGCGCGGCAGCCGCCACTCCTCGATGAAGCGGCGGCCGACGCGCACGCGCAGCTCCTTGCGCTGCGACCAGAGCGACGGCAGGAAGTCCGCCAGCAAGCGGAACGAGTCCGGCACGATCGGCGCCATCGTGGCGCCTCGCCTCGCCACCGTGTAGCCGCCGTCCAGCCGCTTGCGGAACGCGAAGTCGGACCCGCCCACGGCGATCTCGGGCGGACCGTCCAGCTTCTCGGTCCGGAACACCGACCCGAGCACCTTCAATTGCGGCAGGTCGATGCCGGAATTGCCGCAAAACAGCCGCGACCAGGCGCCGCCCGCCAGCACGACGGAATCGCAACGGATCCGGCCGCACTCGGTGATCGCAGCAGCGATGCGCCCGCCCTTCGTCTCCACACCGCGCACTGCGCAGCTGGTGAGGATCGCCGCGCCCTTTCGCTGCGCTGCGGCGGCCATGGCGGACGCCGCCTTTTGCGGCTCGGCCCGGCCGTCGCTCGCCGTGTAGGCGCCCCCCGCCCAGCGCCGCGCCGCGCCGGGCAGCATATCAGCCACCTCGTCGGGGCCGAGCAGCCGCGTATCGATCTGGTACAGCCCCGCCTGCTCGATCCAGGACTCGTACTCGGCCACCTGTCGTTCGGTGTCGCAGACATAGACGATGCCGGCCCGGCGGAACCCGGTCTCGCCCTCGACCCGGCGGTTCATGCCTTCCCAGAGCCGCAGGCTCTCGGCGCTGAGCGGAATCTCGGCCGCATCGCGGCCCATCTGCCGGCACCAGCCCCAGTTGCGGCTGGACTGCTCGCCGGCAATATGGCCCTTCTCGCAAAGAGTGACGGAGATGCCCTTCTCCGCCAGGAAAAGCGCGGTGCTGACCCCGGCGATGCCGCCCCCGATCACCACCACATCCGACTGCTCGGGCAGCTCCGCGTCGGAGTGCACGGGATCAACGGTAAGCCCCATCGTCTCAATCGCCTCTCACCCCAGCACGCCGACCGTTATAGGTCGGCGCGAGAGCAGAGGGTAGCGAGAGCGTACAGACCCCGATATCGCATCGCGCCCGCGCCGGTTTACCGAATCGACAAAGGCATCATCAAAGAACGCCGAAAGCACTCATTGACCTCGGTCCAAGCAAGCTCCAGACGCTGTGACAGCGGCCAAAAGAACGCCCAAGGCTGTTAGGATGATGACGACCAAATCCTTGTACTCGATGTCATCGCCTGATCTTAATGTCCGCGGCGCAAAGAAGCTTAAAAGAGCAACACACAGAACAATGTTGAAGAAAAACAGAAGGCGATTACCCTACCGAACCATCAAGTCGCGACTCATCCGCGCCATCACATTCCCGTGCGCAGACGAGTTTCCATTACCATCACTCCCACGCTTTCGGCCGTACAATCAGCCAACATCCGGCGTATCTCAAACCCGGCAACTCATCCCTAAGTGCTTCCTGGGTCCACCCCTCGCGAAGCCTTGAATTCGCTCGCGGGCTGGCGGATCATTCGCGACGCACCTTAGGATGGACGCTGCGATGCCAATCTGGATCACACTGCTTGCGACCAGCCTGTTCCTCGGCATCTCGACCGTGCAGGCCGCGACCCGGGACCGGTTGCGGATCTCCATCTTCTCCCAGGACGTCGGCAGCCTCGACCCCGACTACGCCGTCGGCACCCAGGACCGCATCGCGGTCTCCTGGATCTTCAGCGCGCTCGTCCGCTTCAAGCCCGGCTCGATCGACCCGGCGCTAATCGAGCCCGACCTCGCGCAGAGCTGGGAAGCGAGCCCCGACAAGCTGGTCTGGACCTTCCACCTCCGCCATGGGGTCAAGTTCCAAGGCGGCTTCGGCGAACTCACCGCCGACGACGTGGTGTTCAGCCTGAACAAGGCCGCCGACCCCAAGACCTCCGCCTTCGCGGCGGACTACGCCGCGATCCAGTCGGTCGAAGCGGTCGACCCCGCCACCGTGAAGATCACGCTCAAGCACGCGGTGCCCAGCCTGCTGGGAATGCTGACGAACTACTCGGGCGGCTTCATCCTCTCGAAGAAGGCGGTGGAGCAGAGGGGCGTCGGCTTCGCCCGCAACCCCATCGGCACCGGGCCGTTCGCGCTCGCCTCCATCGTGCCGAACCAGGCGGCCGAGTTCGTCGCCAATGACGACTATTTCCGCGGCAAGCCGCAGCTCCGCGGCATCACCTACCGCTTCATGCCCTCCGGGGCGTCGCGCGATCTCGCCTTCCAGGCCGGCGAGCTCGACGTCAACGACGGCCAGCAGGACCAGGCCTGGGTCAACCGCACGAAGCAGATCCCGCACACCATCGTCGACGTGATGGAGCCCGCGGAGCTCTCGCAGCTCTCGCTGAATGTCACCGTGAAGCCGCTCGACGACATCCGCGTGCGTCAGGCGATCGCCCGCGCGATCAACCGGCCCGAGCTGGTGCGCTGGCGCGGCGCCGATGTCAGCCGCGAGCCGCAGAGCGTGATCCCGGGCGGCTATCTCGGCTTCTCCGCCGATGTCGGACTGCCCGCCTTCAATTTGGCGGAAGCCAAGAAGCTGCTCGCCGAGGCCGGCTACCCGAACGGCCTGACGATCAAGATGATCCACTCGCAGAACCCCGACATGCTGGCGGCGATGCAGGTGGTCCAGGCCCAGCTCAAGCGCGCCGGCATCACGGTGGACATGCAGGTCGTCGAACACGCGACCTACCACCAGATGATTCGCCAGGACCTGAGCCCGATGGTGTTCTACGCGGCGGCGCGGTTCCCGGTGGCGGACACCTACCTCACGCAGTTCTTCGATTCCGCCTCGATCGTAAAGACGCCGACGGCGGTGACCAACTTCAGCCACTGCACCGGCGCCGACGCCGATATCCGCGCCGCCCGCACGGAGCCCGACCCGGCCAAGCAAATCGCCGACTGGGTGGCGGCGCAGAAGAAGATCATCGCCGAGGTCTGCGCGGTGCCGCTGATCGAGACATTGCAGGTCTGGGCCCATCGCGACGATTTCGAGTACGGCTACGACAACAAGGGCGCGATGTCGACCGGACCGCTCATCACCGAGCAGTCGCACTTCAAGTAGAGGAGACGTGACCGTCATGCCGACAGCAGTGGAAAGCCGCGCCGACTGGCAGGGCCCGGCGCTCGATTGGCGGACAGACGGGATGCACGTCTTCGAGCCGGCGGAGGTCGCCGAGATCGACGTCGCGCTTGCGCATCAGCGCGGCCTCGGCCCGGTCGATTTCCCGGATCTCGACACCCAGAAGTTCCCATTGCCAAATCTCGGCGCGTTCTTCCGCGAGCAGCTGCACGAGCTGCGCTTCGGGCGCGGATTCTTGCTGCTGCGCGGTCTGCCGCGGGAGCGCTACAGCGCCGACGACATGGCCCGGATCTATTTCGGCCTCGGCGCCCATCTCGGGCAGGCTACCCCGCAATCCTGGCAGGGCGAGTTGCTCGGCCACGTCATGGACGTCGCCGACCTGCAAGACGCGGTGCGCGGCTACAACGCCGGCGGCGGCCAGCGCATGCACTGCGACAACTGCGACATCGTCGGGCTGATGTGCCTGCGCGAGGCGGCGTCCGGCGGCGCCAGCCGCATCAGCAGCGCCATCGCCGTGCACAACCATATGGCGGCCCATCATGCCGCGCTGCTGCAGACGCTCTATGACGGCTTCACCTTCCGGCGCACCGAGCGCGACGCCCAATACGGAACGGGCGTAGCGGTCCGCCCAATCTCGGTCTTCGAGCGCCGCGGGGACGAGGTCACCTGCTACATCTCGTCGGATTATCCGAAACGGGCGGTCGCCGCGGGCGACGCGGCGCTCTCCGATCGCCAGCAAGCCGCGCTCGACACCTTCTTCGAGTTGGCCGGCTCGCCCGATTTCTTTCTCGACATGGACATCGGCGAGGGCGACATCCAGTTCCTCAACAATCGTCTCCTGGTGCACGGCCGCACCGACTACCGCGACCACGCGGAGGTCGGCCGGCGCCGGCACATGATGCGGCTCTGGCTGCGGGTGCCCGACTGGCCGCCGCCCTCGCCGCGGCAGGCGATGCACGACCGCGACGACCACCGCCTGTGGCTCCGGCAACCCAAGCCGTCGATGGAGCTGCCGTCGGCCTTCACCGCTGGGATGGCCGAACGCCAGGCCGCGGGCGCCCAAGCTCCAGCCGGGGCCATAGCCGCACAGGCATGACGCCGGATCGTCCCGGCCCCGTTCTGCAGATCGAGGCGCTGCGGACGGAATTCCGCATTGGCGGCGCCTGGCATCCGGCCGTCGACGGACTCTCGCTGGCAATCCGGCGCCAGGAAACGCTGGCGCTGGTCGGCGAAAGCGGCAGCGGCAAGTCCATGACGGCCCTGTCGGTCATGGGCCTCGTGCCCGAGCCCGCCGGGCGCATCGGCGCCGGCCGTATCACCCTCGATGGGACGGAGCTTACCGGCCTCTCGGATCGGAAGCTCGAGACGCTGCGCGGCGACCGCATGGCGATGATCTTCCAGGACCCGATGACCAGCCTCAACCCGGTCATGCCGATCGGCGCCCAGATCGCCGAGGGCTTGCGCGTGCACCGTGGCCTGGCCCGCGCCGCCGCCGCCGAGCGGGCGCTCGCGGCGCTGGAGGAGGTGCGCATGCCGTCGGCGGCGCGGCGGTTCGGAGACTATCCGCACCAGTTCAGCGGGGGCATGCGGCAGCGGGTGATGATCGCGCTGGCGCTGGCCTGCGAGCCGGCGCTGCTGCTCGCTGACGAGCCGACCACGGCGCTCGACGTGACGATCCAGGCGCAAGTCCTGGCGCTGCTCGCCGATCTGAAGGCGCGGCACGGCATGGCGATGCTGTTCATCACCCACAATCTCGGCGTCGTGGCCCAAGTGGCCGACCGGGTCGCGGTCATGTATGCCGGGCAGATTGTCGAGGAGGCGGGCGTGTTGGATATGTACGATGCGCCGGCACACCCGTACACGAGGGGGCTGTTCGCCGCGATTCCGCGCATGCACGGCGGCGTGCAGACGCTGGCCGCCATCCCCGGCCGGGTGCCGCCGCTTACCGCCATGCCGAAAGGCTGTCGGTTTGCGCCGCGCTGTGCCGAAACCCGCGCCGGCTGCGAGCAGCCGCAGACGCTGGCGCCGCTCGGCCCCTTCCATCGCGTCCGCTGCCACGTCGCCGCCCGCAGGTGATCGCCTTCGCCGCGCGCCGCCTCGTCGCGGCGATCCCCACGCTGCTCGCGGTGCTGACGCTGGTGTTCGTGATCGTGCGCGTCATCCCCGGCGACCCCGCCTATGCCCTGCTGGGCGACCAAGCGACGCCGGCCGCCGTCGCGGCGCTGCACACCCGTCTGGGGCTCGACTATCCGCTCTGGCAACAATACCTGATCTTCATGGGGCGCTGCCTGACCGGCGATTTCGGGACCAGCATGGCGACCGGCGAGCCGATCATCGAGCGGATCGGCGCGGCGCTGCTGCCAACCATCGAGCTGACCCTGGCCGCGATGGTGGTCGGCGTGGCCGTGGGCCTACCGGTCGGCATCGCCTCCGCCCTGCACCGCAATCGGACGATCGACATCGGCGCACGGCTGCTCTCGCTGATCGGCCTCTCGTTTCCGGTCTTCGTCTCCGGGATCTTCCTGCTGCTGGTCTTCGCCGTGCGCTGGCCTCTGTTCCCTGTCATCGGCGACCTGCATTCCGGCGACCCGGTCGGCAACCTGCACAAGCTGGTCCTGCCGGCGCTGACCCTCGGCCTGGTCATGGCCGCCTACGTTGTTCGGGTGACGCGCAGCGCGATGCTGCACGTGCTGGGCGAAGACTACATCCGCACGGCGCGCGCCAAGGGCGTGCCGCGCCGGCAGGTGGTGTGGCGCCATGGCCTGCGCAACGCGGCGCTCCCTGTCGTCACCGTGGTCGGGCTCTATGTCGGCCTGCTGCTCGGCAATTCCGCGCTGACCGAGATCGTGTTCAACCGCCAAGGCCTCGGCAGCGTGATCGTGGGCGCGCTCAACGCCCGCGACTACACAATGCTGCAGGGATTGCTGGTCGTGTACTGCTTTCTAATCGTCGTCGTGAACCTGCTGACCGATATCCTCTATGGCGTCGTCGATCCGCGGGTGCAGACGTGATGGTTCCTATCACCGGCCGTTACTCGCGGCACCTCGCCCGTCATGCCATGGCTTGTCCATGGCATCCGCGCCTTTGGCCAACGCGAGCACGTCCTTGCCTCACCGAAGGCGTGGACCCTCCGCCTTCGCGGAGGGTGACGACGGCAAGTGAGACGCGAACATGCGCCGCCTGTTGAGCAATCCCTCGGCCCTGATCGGGCTCGTGTTCTGCCTCCTCGTGCTCGGCGGCGCGCTGCTGGCGCCGTGGCTCGCGCCCTATGATCCGATCGACCAGGACATCATCAGCCGCCTGCAGCCGCCGAGCGCCGACTTCCCGCTCGGCACTGATGCGTTCGGCCGCGACGTGCTGTCGCGCATCCTCTGGGGCGCGCGCATCTCGCTCGTCGTGGCGGTGTCCTCGACCGCCGCGGCCATTGTCGTGGGCGGCGCCATCGGCGCGGTCAGCGGCTATGTCGGCGGCCGGGTCGACCGCTCGGTCATGCAGGTGATGGACGTGCTGCTCTCCTTCCCGAGCCTCATCCTCGGCCTCGTCACCGTCGCACTCCTCGGCCCGGCGCTGGTCAACCTGGTCTTCGCCATCGCCCTCACCGCCGTCGCCCCCTTCGCGCGCATCGCGCGCGCGCCGGTCCTCTCGCTGAAGCAACGGGCCTTCATCGAGGCCGGGCGTGCGCTCGGCTTCTCGCACCTGCGCCTCCTGGTGATCCACATCCTGCCAAACATACTCAGCGAGGTCCTGGTGATGGGAACGCTCTGGATGGCGGCGGCGGTGCGGACCGAGGCGTCGCTGGCGTTCGTCGGCCTGGGCGCGCAGCCGCCGACGGCAACCTGGGGCGGCATGATGCGGGACGGGTTCGAGAACATCCTCGATGCACCATGGCTGTCGATCTTTCCGGGCCTGGCGATCCTCATGCTGGTGCTCGGCCTCAACATGATGGGCGACGGGCTGCGCGACCTGGCCGACCCGAAGCTGTCGGCGGCATGACGGCCACGCTGCTCGAAGTGCGCGGCCTCACCAAGCGCTTCGTGCAGCGCGCCGGCGTCATCCGCCCGGTCACCACCATCATCCATGCCGTCGACGGCATCGACCTGGACGTGCTGCAGGGCGAGGCCGTGGGCATGGTCGGCGAATCCGGCTGCGGCAAGTCGACCGCGGCGCGCGCGATGCTACGGCTGGTCGAGCCGGACGCCGGCACGGTGCGCTTCGCCGGGGTGGACGTGCTTGCCGCCCGCGGCCAGGCGCTGACCCGGCTGCGGCAGCGGATGCAGATCGTCTTCCAGGACCCCTACTCCTCGCTCAGCCCCGCCCGCACGATCGGGCAGACGCTGATCGAGCCGATGGCGGTGCATGGGCTGGCGCACGGGCGGGCCGCCCGGCAGCGTGCGGCGGCGCTGCTCGACGAGGTCGGGCTGCCGGAAGCAGCCCTCGACCGCTTCCCGCACGAGTTCTCCGGCGGCCAGCGCCAGCGCATCGGCATCG
>JAABUQ010010673.1_pt1 | contig 11973 bp, 12 predicted proteins | sample 5560001 | NCBI WGS metagenome assembly JAABUQ01 (sample SAMN10711888, study PRJNA513371) | rock metagenome | isolation source: Antarctica rocks | place: Antarctica: Victoria Land, Finger Mt nord | collected 2015-12-18
ACGCGGCCCTATACCGAGGCGACCTACGGCCCCGGCGACGGCCTGGTCTTCGGCCCCGAGAGCCGTGGGCTGCCCGACTCCTGGCTCGACTCCCGGCCCGATCGGACGGTCCGGATCCCGATCCGCCCCGAGGCGAGGAGCCTCAACCTGGGCGCCGCGGTCGCCGTCGGCCTGTTCGAGGCGGTCCGCCAAGGCCAAGTCGCCGACGGCCCGGCCTGACACTCGGGCTCGTGGCGAGGCCCTCGCCCGGTTATAAAAGGGGCTCCTCGCCGGGCCGGATCGCGCCCCGCGACGCCCGTACCGCAAGGACTTCGCCCGATGTCGCTCCGAGCCGTTCTGGCCTGGTCCTGGACCGCCTTGATCCTCGGCCTCTGCTGGTTCCCGCGGTCGATGATGCGGGGCGCGGAGACGGGCCCGAAGCCCTACTTCATCCCGCACCTGGACAAGCTGGTCCACTTCGGCCTCTTCTTCGGCTTCGCCTGGCTCTGGGCCCGGGCCCGGCCCGGCCGGGTCCGGGCCGTCCTCCTCGCCGGAATCGCGCTCGCGGTACTTACCGAGCTCGGCCAGATGGCCCCGATCGTGAACCGCGACGCCGGCTTCGACGATGGCCTGGCCGATGTCGCCGGGGTCCTGGCCGGCCTCGGGGCGTACCTGCTGGGCAGGCGGGCTGACCGGAGGGGGCCAACCCCGCTCGCCTGATCCGGGGCGATCCTCAAGCCTCCGGGTCGATCCCGAGGGCCCGGAGCTGGGCGGCGAGCTTGCCGGCCCGCTCGTCCGCCTTCTCGGCCCGCTCGGCTTCCTTCTCGGCCCGCTCGGCTTCCTTCTCGGCCCGCTCGGCTTCGCGGTTGGCGCGTTGAGTGGCCTGGGTGACCAGCTCGGCTTCCTTCTCGGCGAGCTCACGTCCGGTCGGGAGGAGGTTGCCGGCGGTGTCCCACCAGCGGAGCCAGGGGAGGGTCATGGCCTGATATGTCCCCCTCCAGATCCCCAGTTCGCCGACCCCTTCGACCGGATAGCGGCCGTGCCGGTTGGGGGTCGCCCGGACGAGTGAACCGTTGATATAATTATACATGTCGATCTGGCCGGGATTGACCTCGTAGATCCCGTAGTAGGCCGGCCGGATCGCCTTTTCATAGACCCAGAACTTGCCCTCCTGCTCGGTCCGGTCGCGCTCCGCTCGGCCGTCGCCGGAGACGAATTCGAGGACGATCAGGGGGGCGACTATCTCTTGCCAGAGGACGTAGGACCGCCGGGGCTGGCCCTTGAAAGTCGGCGGGCTGCCGGGGACGTAGAACCAGTCGGGGCTGACCGCCCCTCGCTCGGGCGGGTCGACCATCCGCCAGTAGATCCCGCAGTCCTGGCCGATCGCATATTGGCCGTCGGGGTGCTTGGCCTGGAGGACCGGCTCGATCGCGTCGGTCAGGAGTCGGCTCTGCGGGTGCTCCTGGAAGTTCTTCACGAACGTGCCGTCCTCGCAAGGGAGGTCGTTGTGGTCGGGCATCCGGAGCGCGCCGGCCCGCTCGGCGGCCGACGCGAACCGGTCGATCCCGGGTGGTAGATCATTGTGGTCGGGCAGGCGGAGCTTGCCTCGAGGCTCGGCGGTCGACATTGGGTTAGAGCTCCATCCGTTGGAAGGCCTTGATCCCGATCCGCAGGGGCAAGATCGTTCCGATGATCCCGACGACCAGGCTGACGGCGATCGCCGCGATCAGCCAGAACCGGAACTGGGTCTCGGACAGCGAGGCCCCGGCGAACTCGGGGTTGTCCTGGCCGGCGAAGTAGAGGTGGCAGGGGACCGCCAGCGCCGTGACGATCGAGCAGATGAAGACCAGGCTGACCAGGAGGTTGAGCGTCCCCCCGAACCCCGCGGCGATCTTGGACGGGTCGTCCTCCTTGAGGTTGGGCAGCCTCGCGCCCAGGCCGACGCTGATCCCCGACAGCCCAAGGCAGAGGATCGCCACCATCCCCATGTGGAGCAAGGTCATCGCCGGGCCCATCCGGAGCATCAGGTCGCTGAGGATGACCAGCACCTCGGTCGCGACCAGCGAGATCCCCGCGGAGAACGCGAACTTGCCCCAGAGGATCGACGCCCGCCGGAGCGGGAGCAGCCCGAGCACCCAGAAGTTCCGCCCTTCGAGCGAGAGCAGCGGGAAGATGAACCGGCTGGTGAACGTCGAGAGGATCAGCGCCGTGACCGACAGGTTGAGGAAGCTGATCAGGTTCCGCCAGTAAGGCTTCTGGACGTCGTAGCTGAGCCGGCGGATGTTGATGAAGTAGAAGGCGAGCAGGCCGAAGAAGATCAGGAACTGCGACCACTGGGCCGGGTCGCGGCGGAAGGTCCGCAGATCCTTGAGGATCAGCAGGCGGATCGGGTTGGGTAGGAATGAGAAGACCTTGTGGAAGCCGTCGTCGAAGCCGTACCAGCCGATCCGCCGCCGCGAGCTCCGCCCCCCTTGGACCCGCCCGTAGCCGATCCGGTAGAGGTCGCGGGCGACGACCGCCGCGACCAGATAGGCCAGCCCGGCGTGGGCCGAGACCACGGCGAGGTAGAACAGGCCGGTCGCCCAATCGCCCCGGACCGAGGCGACCAGGCCGACCGAGATCCACCGGCTCGGCCAGAGCGGGTGACGGCTGAACTCGATCCGGCCGAGCATCCCGTCGAGCCAGTCCACCGTGAGCAGCTCGCCCGGCATCGTCCAGACCCGGAGGCCGAAGCCGACCAGGCCCAGGGCCAGGCCGGCGGCTAGGAGGGCGAAGACCGTCTTCTGCCGCCTCGGCAAGATCGTCGCCACCACCAGGGCCCCGATCGCCCCCAAGCTGCCGGGGATCAGGACGAACGCCAGGAAGAAGACCGGGAAGATCGCGTAGAACGTCCAGCCGGCGTCCTCCACGATCCCGAAGGAGACCATCAAGGGGCTGCCCAGCAGGAGGAACGCCCAGCTCGAGTAGGCCATCGCCTCGAAGAACTTGTAGGCGAAGATCCGGTCGGGCGATGCCGGGGTCGTCAGCAGGTAGGCCGCCTCGCGCGACTGGTATAAACCGGAGTAGATGATGATCCCCGTCGAGAAGATCAGCATGACCAGGAGCGAGAGGAAGAACATGCTGAAGATGTACTCGACGAACTCCCCGGCGAGGTTGGGGATGAAGCTCTTGAGGAACTGGAAGCCGCCGAAGAAGAGGAAGAACAGGCCGGCCCAGAAGATGGCGCTGCAGATGACGATCATCGAGAGCCGGAGCCTCGACCCGGTGAGGATCGAGCGGAGCCCGTTCGACGCCAGGTTCCAGCGGAGCAGCCGGAAGGCCGAGCGGAGCTGCGTCGGCGTGCTCAGCCGGGGGGGGATCGGCCTGGGTGGATTCGTCATGCCCCGGAATCCCGGCTGGCGACGAGCTGGGCCCCATCCACCAGGGGGCGGTCCCCCCCCGTCAGCTTGAGGAAGAGGTCTTCGAGCGGCCCGTGCATCTGGACCCGGTCGCGGAGCTCGGCCAAGGTCCCGTGGGCGAGCATCCGGCCGTGGTCGACGATCCCGATCGTGTCGGCCAGCTCCTCGGCGATCGAGAGCAGGTGGGTCGACATCAGCACGGCCACCCCCGACCGGGCCTGGGCGACGAAGAGGTTCTTGACGATCCGGGCGCTCCGGGGGTCGAGGCCGACCAGGGGCTCGTCGACGATCAAGACCTTGGGGTCGTGGACCAGGGCGGAGGCGAAGACGACCCGCTGCTTCATCCCGTGCGAGTAGTTCTCGCTCAGGTCGTCGACGTAGTCGGTCATCTCGAAGGTCTCGATCAGCTCGGCGATCCGACGAGCCGATGTCTTGGGCTCCAGGCCGTACATCTCGACGACGAACCGGAGGAACTCGCGCCCGGTGAGCTTCTCGTAGAGGTAAGGCTGGTCCGGGACGTAGGCGATGAGCTGGCGGGCCTCGGGGCTGGCGGCGGGGAAGCCGCCGACCTTGACGATCCCCGAGGTCGGCCGGAGCAGGCCGCAGACCATCTTGATGGTCGTGGTCTTGCCCGCGCCGTTGGGCCCGAGGAAGGCGAACAGCTCGCCGGCCCTGACGTTGAGGTCGAGGTGGTCGACGGCCCGCTTCGGCCCGAAAGCCTTGGTCACCCCTCGCAGTTCGATCATGGAACTTTGTTCTCGGATTGGACCCGCCCGTTTTGCTTGGGCGACCGTTCCAGGACCAGCTTGACGAAGGGGAACGGGATTTCTTGCTTGAGGACCAGGCCGTCGAGCCCGACCCAGCTCCGCGCCGAGATCGGGGCGAGGTGCTGCACCACCATCAAGGTCGGGACCATCTTGTTGTCCCAGAGGATGAGGTGTCGGCCGGTGACCTCGGTCCGGACCGCCTCGACCCGGCCGGTCAGCGGGCTGACGACCCGGGTCTCCCACCTCTGGCCGACCTGGAGGCCGGGCAGGCGATCGATCGGCCCGACGGAGTTCTGGATCAAGCCCCGGGATTCGTAGGCGAACGACCGGGTCCAGTTCAGCAGCGGGAACGGCCCTCGGGCCTTCACCTCGAGCATCTTGCCGACGACCCGGCCGTCGAGCGTCAGCGTGGGCGACTCGTCGCCCGCGGTCCGGACCTCGGCCCGAAAACTGATCAGGTTGCCCGATCGGTCGATCTTGCAGACGTTGTCGACGTCGACGTGATCGTCGCCCCTGGGGCCGAAATCGTCCCCTCGCGGGGCGAATGGCGTCCCCTGGAGGAGCCTGCTGGAATCGAACTTGACATGGCTCCTGAGCTCGACCCCGCCGTCGGGGCCGGGGTGCGTCGAGGTGTCCGCGTTCCCCACCGAGCGATACCCCTTGGCATTGGACTCTTCGGCGATCGACAGCTCCCACCTCGTCGTCCCGGAGGTTTCGCCGGCGACGGCGACGGTCCGGAGATCGGGCGGCGGTTGGATCCAGAGGTCCGGCAACAGATCGCGCCGGAACAGGGCCCCGGCCGCGTACGCCCAGAACAGGAGGATCGCGGCGCAGGCCGGACGAGAGGGCATGAGGGGGACTCCGCCAAGGGCGTATGATCCTCGAATATACGGGGCGAGGCCGCCCCGACACCAGGGAGGACGGCCGGGCCGCCCCGCTTTGTTCGGGTTGACGCGGCCCGGCGGGCCTCGTATCTTCCGATCGGTGCGGCGTCCGCCCGGAACGGCGATCCTCCGCCCCTCCTCGGCCCGGCCCCCATCTCCATCGAGGCCGCGCCGGGCCGCCCGGCTCCGACCCCACCGGAAGGCAGGTCGACGATGCGCAGGCCATTCCCCAGGAAGCGGGCGATCGCCCTCGGGCTGATCGCCTCGACGTTGGTCATCCTGCCGGGCGCCGTCTGGCTCTCGCTCACCCATCGGCCCAACTTCTACCGGGCCCTGGTCGAGGTCCCGGTCGCCCAGCGCGAGGCGAAGGCCAAGCGGTTCGTGGCCGGCAGCTTGCAGCTCCGCAACGACATCAGCAACGAGCACGACTGGCACGCCGTCTTCAGCGACCAGGAGGTCAACGCCTGGCTCGCCGGCGACCTCGTCGCGCACTTCGCCGACCAGATCCCGCCCGAGATCCACGAGCCCCGGATCGCCTTCGGGGCCGACCGCGTCACCCTGGCCTTTCAGCTCGACAGCGGGCCGATCCGCTCGGTCATCTGGGTCGTCGCCCAGGTCAGGGTTCCCGAGGACAACGTGGTCGCCCTGACCCTGGAGAAGATCCGGGCCGGCGTGGTGCCGATCCCGCTCGACCGCTTTCTCGAACCCTTGACCCGGCAGGCCCGCGAGCGCGGGCTCGACGTCCGCTGGGCCAAGGAAGGGAATCTCCCGGTCGCCCTGATCCGCTACCGGCCCGACAACGGCCGGTCCGACGTGGTCCTCGAACGCCTGGCCATCCGCCAGGGGCAGATCCGCCTCTCCGGCCGCTCCGACCGCCTCCAAGGGGCCTTCGTCAACCCGACCTTGCCCTCGGGCCGCCTGCTTCAGCTCAACTTCCCGAAGCGGAACAGCCAGCGCCGGGGGTCCTCATCCCCCACCCTCCGAAGCTCCACCAGGCCGACGAGCTGACCCCCCCGGACCGCCAGGCGGACCCGGCCCTCGCCCCATTCGAGAACCTCGCAGGACCCCGAGTCCCACCGCTCGACCGTCCCCCGCCCGCCCGAAACTTCCCCTTCATAGTCGAGGTAGATCAATCGGTGCGCCGGCAACACCCGCGCGGGCAAGTCCGCGTCGGCCTCGATCGGGGCGTCGATCGCCCAGGTCCGCAGGCTCGACCCATCCTCTACCAGGAAGTCCCAATGGACCCCGGCCCACCGATGTTCCAGGATCGCGAAACGACGCGGTGGCCCGATCATCCGTCACGCCTCGATCGGACGGTCCTCAGTCGATCCCCGAACCAGATCATACCCATGCGGCCCGACCTTCAACATTCCCCAGCCGACTATCGATCATGCCGAGTTTCGGTCCCCGGCAACGGCGTGAACGCTCGCGACCATGCAAGGCTCGAGCCCTTCACAAGCGATTAGTCTTTGCTTTCTTTAATTCGCGGCACGCTCCAAAAATCGAGGGAAAAAGTGGTATACAACGGCAAAAAGGTCAGAGACCGATGCTGAGGAAAATCGGCCCCCAATCCCTTTCACATTTTCTGACCTCGTTCCAGATTCTTCGAGGCTATCCGGCAAACTGGATTTTCCGTAAGATACTCCCAGTCGAGGAGAAACGCAAGAAGAACATACGGAATGTCATACTACGATGCGTAAATCCTATCCCTCCGATCTCAGCGACGCCCGGTGGGCCATCATCGAGCCGCTGATCCCCGTCAATGCCGTCGGCAGGCCTCGCGCCATCGCCATGCGAGAGGTGCTCAACGCCATCTTTTACCTGAACCGATCCGGCTGCCAGTGGTACATACTGCCCCATGACCTGCCGGCCAAGAGCACCGTGTACGACCACTTCGCCCAGTTCAAGGCCGATGGGACCTGGCGGCGGATCATGGACGCCCTCCGCCGAGAGGTCCGGGTCGCCGACGGCCATGACCCCAGCCCCAGCGTCGAGAGCATCGACGGTCAGACGGTCAAGGCGACCGAGATCGCCGACTCCCGGGGGTTCGACGGGGGCAAGCTGATCACCGGCCGGAAGCGCCATATCGTGGTGGACAAGCTGGGCTTACTGCTGGTGGTCCTGGTGACGGTGGCGTCGGCGGATGACGGGACGACGGCGCCCGAGGTGCTGGGAAAGTTGACGGCGGAACATCGGTCACGCTTGAAGAAGCTCTGGGCCGACGGGATGTTTCGCGATCATCACCTCAACGACTGGCTCGCCCGGGAGGGGGTCGGCTATGAGATCGAGGTGGTGGGCCGGCCGGCGGGTGGCGTGGGGTTCGTGGAGCAGCCCCGGCGGTACACGGTGGAGCGGACGTTCGCCTGGTTAGGCCGGTATCGGCGACACGGCCGGGACGACGAGCGGTACGTCGGGTCGAGCGAGGCGATGATCAGGATCAGTTCAATTCATCACATGCTAAAACTATTGAAAAATGATGAGTCGATGAAGCCGAATCCGTTCAAGTACCGGGAAACGCGGGCAAAAATTACCGGATAGCCTCTTAGTGGGACGGTTCTCTAGATGTGGAGACAAGCTGATCGATCGAAGTCCGTCCTGCAAGTAGCGAGTCCGGAAAACGGCGCTTTTGACCTCGCCGAGGTGGTGTCCCTTTGCTTAAGTTTTGGGCATGACTGGACTTGTAAAATTACGAAGATTTGGTAAATTTGAGAGAACTCGCTTCCATTGGCTTGATCTTGGATGCCCATCGGATCGCTCGTGGACCGAATACGACGCCCCGGTGAAACCGATCGTGACGACACTTAATTTTATCCTCTTTCCGATCGGGCGTCGCAAGCCGCGATTCGATTTGTCGAGTCACTCTCTTCTTCGTTCACGGCTCCAGAGAGACTTCTTGACGTTCATCGTCGGGGGAAATTCGGGTTGTCTATCGCGGCGGTGGAACGTGGCGGTGGAACGTTATGATGGAATTTCTGGGCCGACCGCGTCGAATCAAACGCATGCATGGAATTCATGTCGAGATACTACAAGTATCTTCTAGTTGTGACGCTGGACGTTGGGTTAATCCTGGCTGCTCCACACTTCGCGAGCGAGCAATTGGGATTTATCCTCCTCCTGCTGACATACTCATACTTAGTTTTCTTGATCTTGCTGTTGGTCTTCCCGATCGGGCATCGAAAATCTTGGGCTTGTGCGGCGATCCTGGGATGGGCGGCGTTTCTGCCCTTGTTCGTCTTCGCCGGCGATTCTCTCGTCAAGGACAGCTTGCGTCGTAATCTGTTCGGCCCTATCGCCACTAGGGTCCTTCCGATGCCCAAAACTGGATCCGGCGAGACGCTGACCACGACCGAGACGATCTGGCCTGAAATCACTTACGTGGCGACCATCCCCGGAATTTCCGCGTCGACTCGGCATAATATCGACCTTTATAACGAACAGATCACGTCGTACATAACTATTGGATATTTGTATATGGTAACAAACTCAGTATTTCTCGGATTTGTTATCGGCCGGCTTCTCGAATCGTTCAATCGCCAAGGGGGCCGGCTTCCCGCGAAAAGAACGGAAAAGGTGCCAGGCACCGTCCCCACCGATCCAAGTTGAGGGAAGTGGATGGAGCGTGGTTTCACGGAGCGTTTCTCGTACGCCTCCCCGATGATCGACTTTGCCGTGTGTCGCGAGGGTTAGACCGGTTTCGTGTCGCAAGGTCAAGGAACGCACTCGTCCGACCTATCGCCGACTAGCGACCTCCCCTGGCACCGGGATGGGCCGGTCCGTTAAACTGGAGGATCCCGGCCCTTCGGGCTTTGGGCGCGAAGCTAGGCGAACGCGCCCCAGGGGCCCCCGAAAAGGACAGTCGCGGTGACTCCCAAAGAGGTCTTGGCGCAGATCCGCCAGAGCGAGGTGACGACGGTCGACCTCCGGTTCATGGATTTCCCCGGGGTCTGGCAGCACTTCGCCATCCCGGCGGACGCCTTGACCGAGGAGACGTTCGAGGAGGGGATCAGCTTCGACGGCTCCAGCGTCGTCGGCTGGCGTGCGATCAACGAGGCCGACCTGCTCGTCGTCCCCCAGTCCGAGACCGCGCTCATCGACCCGTTCACCGCCCGCCCGACCCTCTCGATGATCTGCAACATCCAGGACCCGATCACCCAGCAGGACTACACCCGGGATCCCCGGAACATCGCCCGGAAGGCCGTCAGCTACATGAAGTCGACCGGCCTGGCCGACGCCTGCCGGCTCGCCCCGGAGCTGGAATTCTTCGTCTTCGACGACGTCCGGTTCGACCAGAACGGCCACGAGGCGTATTACCACGTCGACTCCGCCGAGGGGGCCTGGAACCGGGGGCGGGCCGAGGGGCCGAACCTGGCCTACAAGGCCGGCTCGGGCCTGGGCTACTTCCCCTGCCCGCCCACCGACAGCTTGGCCGACCTCCGGACCGAGATGGCCCAGCGGATGGCCGAGTGCGGGATCAGCACCGCCGCCCACTACCACGAGGTCGCCACCGGGGGCCAGTCCGAGATCGACCTCGTCCCCCAAACCCTGGTCGAGGGCGCCGACCAGGTGATGCTGGCCCGCTACATCATCCGGAACGTGGCCCGACGCCACGGCAAGACGGCCACCTTCATGCCCAAGCCGCTCCACGGCGACAACGGCTCGGGCATGCACACCCATTTCACGCTCTGGAAGGACAACGCCCCCCTGCTCGCCGGCAACGGCTACGCCGGCTTCAGCGACCTCGGGATGCAGGCCATCGGCGGCCTCCTCCGCCACGCCCCCGCCCTTTGCGCCTTCGCCAACCCGACCACCAACAGCTACAAGCGATTGGTCCCCGGCTTCGAGGCCCCGACCAAGATCTCGTACAGCCGCCGGAACCGCGCCGCGATCATCCGGATCCCCGTCCACAGCCCCAACCCCAAGAGCCGCCGGATCGAGTTCCGCGTCCCCGACAGCGCGGCCAACCCATACCTCCTGTACTCGGCCATGCTCATGGCCGCCCTCGACGGGATCCAGACCAAGGCCCGCCCCGGCGACCCCCTCGACAAGGACGTCTACGACCTCCAGCCCGAAGAGCTCGCCGACGTCCCGGGAACCCCCCGGTCCCTCGACGCCTCCCTCGACGCCCTCCGCGGCGACCACGAGTTCCTCCTCCGCGGCGACGTCTTCACCCCCGACATCATCGATACCTGGATCTGGTACAAGCGGACCCACGAGATCGAGACCCTCCGGTCCCGGCCCCACCCGTTCGAGTTCACCCTGTATTACGACATCTGACCGAAGGGGTGATCCGCCGGCACTCGCTCGCCCCTATTCCACCAAGGGGCGGCCCACGACGATCCCCGGCTGGTTCGGGTCGTTCCAGACCTGCTGGCTGGGCACCGACCAGACGACCGAGGGCCCGAGCTTGGCCTCGACGGGCCAGCTCGTCGCCCGGCCGAAGGCGTATTGCCAGGCCTCGCGGCCCCCTTGGCGGACGGCCTCGACCAGCAGGACGGCCTCGGGGTCGGTCCCCTGCACGAGGGCGAAGGCCGCGCCGTCGACGAGGTCGGGGTGGGCGACCCGGGCCGCGGCGAGGTCGTAGCGGTAGATCGGCTTGGGGAGCAGCCGAAGCTCCTCGCGGTTGGGCTTGCCGTCCCTGCTGTTGAGGATCGCGACCTTGAACAGCTCGGCGATCCCCTTCATCTGCGCGAGCCTTCCCGCCGTCGTCTTCGCCGGCGCGGCCGCCTCGGGCACGGCCCGGAACGCGACGCCCGGTGCCCGAGGCGCCCAGACCGGGCGCTCCTCCTCCCTGGCGACCATGCCGGGATCTCGGGCCAGCGAGACGCATTCATAATTGAGGAACCCATACCAGGGGTAGACGCTGGCCAGGGCCTCGGGCCGGCCGGCGTCGAGCCAGAAGACGAGCGCGGTCTCCCCCTTCTGCTGGCGAACCGGGTTGGCCCACCGGAGGACGATCTCGGGCTTCATCGGCGCCTTGGGGTTCCGGCCCGACGAGACCTGGTACCAGTCGAGCGACTTGTGAAGCTGCTCTGACCACCGCTTCAATTGGTCCTGATCCGGCTCATCCGGTCGAGCCTGGGCCAACGCGACCAGCGAAAGCAGCCCGACCGCGACCGCCGCCCTCCGGCCGAAGATGTTGCGCATGGATCAATCCCCCCGAAGCGACCCCGACCCTCGACCTCGATCCGGCCGCCGGCGGGGTAGAGCCCTGGAAACGACGCATCCGCGAATCTATCAGCGGGGCCGGGCCTCGTCCAACACCGAATGGATTCGGCGCAAGATTGCTCGGGTCGGCCGACCTTCGCGTCAGGCGGTGGCGGCCGGCTCGGCGGCTTCGGCGATCGGGCCGGCGGCCTTCTCCTCGGGCTTGAGGGCCAGCAGGATCAGGGCGACGGCGCCGACGACGAGCATGTTGTCGGCGAAGTTGAAGATCGCGCAGTCGAAGCCGATGGGGTCGACGTGGAAGTGGACGAAGTCGCGGACGTGGCCGAGGACCAATCGGTCGTGGCAGTTGCCGAGGGCGCCGGCCATGATCAGGGCGAGGGCGGCGGTCAGGCGGCGGTCGGCGGCGGCCCGGAGGGGGAAGAGCCAGACGCAGATCCCGATCGCGGCGAGGATCGAGAGGCCGGCGAAGATCAGGCTGCTGTGGGGCACATTTCTCATGAAGCCCCAGAGGGCGCCGGGGTTGTAGCTGGTCTGGAGTTCGAGGATGTTGGGGACCACGATCAGGGGCCCTCGGGCGTGGGGCTCGCCGAGGACCCGGAAGAAGTGGGCCTTGGTGGCCAGGTCGAACCCGGCCCCGACCAGGGCGATCGTCCAGAACAGGAAGATCCGCGAAGCGGGGATCGCCGGGGACATCCCCTCCTTGGGCCGGTCCTCGGTCATCCTTGGCCCTCCAGCGCCCGGGCGCACTCGATGCAGTGCTTGGTGTAGGGGAGGGCCTGA
>JAABUQ010010674.1_pt1 | contig 11972 bp, 11 predicted proteins | sample 5560001 | NCBI WGS metagenome assembly JAABUQ01 (sample SAMN10711888, study PRJNA513371) | rock metagenome | isolation source: Antarctica rocks | place: Antarctica: Victoria Land, Finger Mt nord | collected 2015-12-18
CGGGGATCTGATGCCTCAGGCGATCGGGAGCGGCACCCTCGGCCGGCTCACCGGGGCGGGCCCAGGAACGGGAAGCTCGTGCGGAAATGCTTCCCCTCGGTCCCGACGTTGTCGGTCACGAACGTCGGCAGGTAGACGCCGTCGTCGGGCGCCAGGCCCAGGGCGCTGACGGTCTTGCCGAAGATGATCCCCAGCGAGAGGTCGACTACGTCGTCGGTCAGCAGCCGGCCGCCGAACGCCATGGCCGTCTCGACACCGAGGTACCCCCCGGGGCCGGACTTGCTCAGGTCGAACTTCATCATGTCGGGCACGAGGACGGCCTCGATCACGTCCTTGGTCGCCCGCGACCGGTTGACGGCGCCGCCGGGGAGGGTCAAGAACATCTCGATGTCGTTCTTGAGCTGGGACGGGTCGTCGGTCGGCCGGTCCTTGTTGTTGATCTCGTGGCGGCGGGCGGTCACCGTCGCCAGGACCTCGTTGATCAGCGGGCGGGCCAGGCGGTCCTGCTGAGTGTAGGCGTAGTTGGGCGACCCGGTGAAGATGCTCGTCGTCATCCAGGCGTTGACGACGCCGAGGGTCCCGTCGGGCTTCTTCAGGGACGCCCGGGGCAGCTCGATCACGATCGCCAGCACGTTGAACGAGTTCAGCAGGTCCATGGCGGGCGACGTGTCGCCCCCGAAGGTATTGCCCGCGGGGAAGCCGCGGAACGAGCCGAGCCGCGGGGTGTCGGGGTTCGGGGTGTCGATCTGCATCCCCGTCAGCGGCGTCCCGCGGTCGGGGAAGATCTGGAGGAACCGCTCCAGGTCGAGGAAGAACGGGTCCTCGAGGCCGCCCGCGTAGACGCTCATCCCGGGGGTCGGCTGGAAGGTCGCGTTGAGCGTCCCGACCTTCGGCAGCCGGCGCCCGAAGTACGAGATCGTGCTATTGGGCGTCAACGTCTTCATCGGGCCGGCGACCTTCACCGTCTGGCTCGCACCCGTCCCGTCGAACTTCACCTGGAGGACGTAGTCCTCGATGGCGTCGCCGGTCACGTCGAACTTGAACTGGTAGAGCACCCGGGGATCGAACCCCGTGGTCAGGCCCTGGCCCGCCGGGAGCAGGCCGTGCGTGTCCATCACCAGGACGAAGTTGTCGGGGTTCGTCGGCGACGGGAAGGCGAACAGGTCGGTCAGGTCGACGCCCGGCCGGTTATAGTTCTCGGCCGTGTCGGCGTGGTCGGAGGCCCGGACGTCCTTCCCGGCGGAGAGCCAGGCCGCGCCCGCCGCCAGGAGCCCGGCGCCCGTCGCGGCCAGGCCGAGTCGCATCCATGAAAATTTCATCGAGTACCTATTGATGGGAATGGGTGAGTTGCGGGTCGTGGGGTGTCGAATCCATCACGCGGCGCGGACGGCGATCGGCCGCCGCCGGGCCGCCGTCGATGCGGGGCCGGCGAGCTCGGGTCGCCTCGGTCGTTGTCATCGAACAGGGACGGGGGACGGGGATCGATCGATCGATCAGGCCGACGCGCGGCGGACGCGCGACCGGCGGCGGGCCAGGAACACCGCCGACCCGCCGACCAGGCCCAGCGCCAGGCTCGACGGCTCGGGGACGGCGCTGAGGACGAGCCCGTTGATGTTCGTGACCGTCACCGTCGACGGGTCGGCGCTGCGGAGCTGATCGGGCAGCAGCCCGGACCCGAGGGCGCTCCGGAACTCGAACGTCGCCGCGGGGGCGCCGGGCATGAGGAACGTCGACGGGTCGGGCGCGTTGAACGCCACGTCCGGGTCGCCGGGGTTGTACGAGACGTCCCAGCCGAGCGAGTTGGTGATCGTCGTCAGGTTCGCAAGGGTCGAGACGTCGACGAAGAAGTCGGTCAGCGGGAGCGTGCTCGTCGCGAGGTTCGTCACCGTGTAATCGTAGCGGAAGACGGTGGCCGACTCCTGCGTCACGGTGGACGTGACGGTCGCCAGGAAGGCCCCGCGGGCGGGGGCGGCCCCGGCCGCGATCGTCAGGGCGAAGGCGAGGGCCATGCCCCATCGGGGCGGGTGGTGCTTCATCGGAAGATTCATCCTCTCCTCAAAAAAGACGGCCGAGCCAGGTGGACATCACGCGATCGCCCGGCCCGCTCACGGGTGCCCCGCCCTGGCTCGCGGAGGGCCGAGGCCGGGTCGTCCTGGGCCTGCCGCTCGCGAGCCGGGGACAGCCGGACGCGGCCCGGCTCGACCCCATCGCCCGGTGCGGGCGTGCCCCGGATCGGGAGACACCCCACCGGCCTAGTACGCACGCAGACCCCTCCCGTTACGGTCCGGTCGGCCCCGCGGGGGGAGTTCACACTCTGATCGTTCAATACTTGGAAATCAACGCGGCTCCTCCCGAATACCGCCATAGGATGCAAAATATCGCCACAGGATGCGAAATATCCCCACAGGATGCGAAATATCGCCACAGTTGGAAGCGGATGGGTACCGGGGGATTATTGGAGGAGTTACGCAGTTGATGGCCTTTGTCCAGGGGTGCACTCGCCGCACCGCACAGAATAGGTCGTTTGCCATCGTTTGGGCAAGACAACGAGCGGCGCACCTCCTGTACATGGGCGATCAACTACGTAACTCCTAAATTGGATACATGAGGCGGGACTTGCCCGGGCCGGGCCGACGCGATCCATCGGACCCGGGACGGGGCGGCTCGATGAGAAGAGCGACTCGGGGCGGAGGTCTTCCTCAGCCGAACGCACCGGGGATCGATCTGTGTCGTCGGGCCGGGGTCTCGACCCCTCGCGATCGGAGTTCGAGCGGCCCTCTCGCTTCCCATCCTGAAAATTCTCGATCTTTCCCGTAACAGGCCGGGCCGAGTCGCGTATTTATGGTGGCACCAGGACCAACTCGCTTCAGAACACGTCGAGGATCATGGATTGGTATAACGTCCTCGCCGGGATGAGTGGGGGGGTGCGATCGGGACGGTCGACCCCGCCCCCGCACCGTCCCCCGACCGGGCGCGGGGACGTTTCCCTCGGGCGGCACCGGCGACGCCAGACCTTCGCCCCTCCGTCGCCCTCGGGCGGGGCGGTGTGGCGCCCCACCGCGATTTGAACTCATGCCCGTCCGACGCCTCCAGGCCGGCCGACGCGCGGACCGGGCCCGGATGAAACGCCGAGGTCCCGTCGCCGATCGGGCGGGCGGCCGTGCACGCACCGGCACGCCGGGGTCCGGCCCCGTATCTCATCCTTATCTTCTCCGACGGATCTCTTCACCAGGAGCAGGACACCATGACGGACGAGTCGATGGACAGCCGGGGCACGCGAGCCGACCAGATGTTCCGCCCCCGCCGGCGGTTCCTGACCGAGGCCCTCGGGCTCGGCGCGGGGGCGGCCGGGCTGGCCGCCGTCGGCGGCGGCGAGGCCCTCGGCCAGATGGGGGGGCCGCGGGTCGACGACGCGGCGATCGTCAACTTCGCGCTGAACCTCGAATACCTCGAGGCCGAGTACTACACCTACGCGACCACCGGGATGGGCCTCGAGGCCGCCGGCGTCCGCGTCGACGGCTCGGGGACGCTCGGCGCGGTCACCGTCAAGATGAACCCGACGGTCCCGTTCGCCACCGACATCATCAGGCAGTACGCCTTCGAGATCGCCGACGACGAGCGGCGGCACGTCGTCTTCGAGCGCGCGGCGCTGGCGGCGCTGGGGGTCCAGCCGGTCGCTCGCCCGCCGATCGACCTGCTCAACAGCTTCCACGCCCTGGGCAACCTGATCGGCGTGCCCGACTTCGACCCGTTCGCCAACGAGACGAACTTCCTCCTGGGCGCCTACGTGTTCGAGGACGTCGGCGTCACCGCGTATCACGGCGCGGCCCGGCTCCTGAGGAACAAGGACATCCTGGAGGCCGCGGCCGGCATCCTCGCCGTCGAGGCGTACCACGCCGGCGAGATCCGCACCGTCCTCTATGCCCGGGGCCAGGGGGCGGCGACCGAGGCGATCTCCGGCGTCCGGCGGTCCCTGAGCACCAAGAACGACGACTACGGCGTCGGCCCCGTGAATGGCCAGTCGAGGATCGTGCTCGCCGACGCCAACGCGGTGGCGTTCTCGCGGAACTACCGCCAGGTCCTCAACATCGTCTACGGCGCCGTCGGCGCCCCGCGCGGCCTGTTCTTCCCGCGCGGCATGAACGGCGTCCTCACGAACTGACGTGCGGGCCCGGGGGGCGCCCCGGCATCGCCGGGCGTCCCCCTCGCCCACCCCACACCCATCGAGAAGGACACCGTCCATGAAGTCGACCCTCCGGTCCCTCGCCGCCGCCGCCCTCGCGGCGCTGCTCGCCGGCCTGACGCCGCAGGCGTCCCGGGCCGACCAGGCGCTCGCGGTCACGCTCCTCGGCAACCAGCTCATCACCGTCGACACGACCACCGGCGACCAGGCCCTCGTCGGCATGCTCGGCCCCGTCGGCCCGTTCGGCCTGGCGAGCTATAACCAGCAGGTGTTCACGTTCGATTCGGCCGCCCACGCCCTCCGCCGGCTCGACCCGGCGACGGGCGCGACCCTGGCGACCGTCGACGTCGGGATCGGCCCGGTGGCCGGCCAGGGCGGCCTGGCGATCGGCGGCAACGGGGTCGGCTACCTGACCACGGCCCTCGACCCGACCTCGCTCGCCCCGGCCAACGACCTCTACCGGTTCGACCTGACCGCCGGCACCTCGACCCTGGTCGCCCACACCGCGGTGGCGCTCCAGGCGATCGCCTTCGCCCCGAACGGGACCCTCTTCGGCGTCGGCAAGCTCGACGACGCGCTCTACACCGTCGGCGCCGACGGCTCGACGAACCTCGTCGGCGGCACCGGGGTGATGAACGGCAGCCTGACCGGGGGCCTGACCTTCGCCCCGAACGGGACGCTCTACGCCACCATCAACGACACGCTCTACACCCTCAACACGACGACCGGTCAGGCCACCTCGGTCCTGTCGGACCCGACGACGGCCAACGCGCCGTTCGGCGGGATCTCGGGCCTGGCGTTCGTCCCCGAACCGTCGTCGGTCGTCCTGCTGGGCGCGGGGCTGGTCGGCCTCGGCCTCGCGGCGCGTCGACGTCGCGGCGGCCGTCGGGCCGTCGCGGGCTGATCCGATCGGTCCTCCGACGTCGCAGGCCGGCCGGAGGGGCCGGGGATGATCCTCCGGGGTCGCCCCGGCCCCGCCTTCGTTCGTGCGCGATCGCCCCGCCCTCGGGCGAGGAGGGCGGGATGCCCGGGCCCCGTCCCGCCCGGCGCGGGGACGCCCGCGGAGACGGCCGAGCGGCGTCGGTCGACCATCCCCGCGGACGTACCCCGGTCTATCTACGCACGAACATGCCGGGTGTTACCGACCGGCCGTCCCCCCTTGATAAGATTGCCAGCCCGGCTGGGATCGACAAGTGTCCTTGGCGTCTCCGCGGCGAGGCCGACGACGCGGCCGGGACGGCGGGTCGGCGGCGAGAACCGAGGTTGACCGATCCGCGGCGGCGGGATAGAACCGGCCGCCTCAATCGGCCGATTCCGTCATCCGACCAGCAAGGAGTTGCTGGTCTCGACCTAGGGTAGGGATGCCATGCGAGACGAAACCGCCGTGCTGGAGAGGCCCGCCTATCTCGACCGCCGCCCGGGTGCCTTGCAGGTCGAGATCACGAGCTTCTGCAACCTGAAGTGCAAGATGTGCCCGCTGACCATCGGGGCCACGCTCTCGAGCGTCACCGCCGCGCACATGGTCGACGCCGTCTGGAGCGAGGTGGTCGTCGCCGCCAAGGAGGCCGGCCGGGTCATCATGACCGGCTTCGGCGAGAATACGACCAACCCCCGGTTCGTCGAGCTGCTCCGCGAGCTCGACGAGGCGGGGGTCCGGCTCAGCTTCACGACCAACGCGATCAGCATGCGGAAGGAGCTGGTCGAGAAGCTCGCCGGGCTGAAGTGCCTGGAGCACATCAACGTCTCGATCGACTCGCCCGACCCGGACGTCTACCGCGAGGTCCGCGGCGGCGACGTCCACAAGGCGCTGCGCGGCCTGGAGAACATGATCGCGGGCCTGCCGCCGCACGTCGACATCACCGTCTCCTCCGTCGCGATGGGCTCGAACATCGAGAGCCTCGTCGCGTTCCCCGACCTCCTGGCGAAGATGGGCGTGAAGATCTACGTGCTCCAGGGGCTGCACGACCGGACCGAGGAGCTGGGCGAGGACGACGTCCGGGCCAACCCGCGGGCCACCGAGTTCGTCGAGGCGATCAAGCGGCGGTGCGGCGAGGTGGGGATCACCCTCGAGCTGGTGACCGGGGAGCGGCTCGACCTCGAGGCCCGCGACCCCGAGGCGGCCCGGCGGCTCTACCACGGCGACGGCGAGTTCCACGAGCAGAAGACCCGCCAGTGCCTCGCCCCCTGGATGTCGCCGTTCATCGACCGCGAGGGCCGGGTCTTCGCCTGCTGCCACGGCTCGGGCTCCGACGCGATGGGCAACCTCAACCAGAACACCTTCGGCGAGATCTGGGACTCGACGACCTTCCGCGGCTTCCGCGACGCCCTGGTCACCGGCAAGGACCTCGCCCCGGTCTGCAAGAGCTGCGCCCTGGTGAAGATCGGCCCGCACCCGAGGCGGTTCTCCGGGGCGGTCGAGCACCACAACTCGAACATCAGCGGCCACCAGGGGCTCTACCTGAAGGTCCGCAACACCGGGCTGGAGGCGTGGTCGTCGCGGTTCCCGCTGGCCATCGGCGTCCTCGCCGACAAGTCGACGCCGCTGCACCACCCGAGCTGGGCGTCGAATAACCGGATCGGCTACATGGAGGAGTCGGTCGTCGAGCCCGGCGGCTGCGCCACCTTCCGCTTCCAGATCGCCCCGCCCACCGACGCGCCGATCGGCGAGTCGTTCAAGCTGGTCGTCGAGGGCCTCTTCTGGCTCGACGACACCGAGTTCTCCCTCTGGTCCCGGCCGCCCGAGCCGACCCTGCGGGCCGACGGCCCGGTCTCGCGGCTGTACAGGCCGTTGCTCCGCCGCGCCTACCGGGGCATCCGCCGCCGGGCCAAGCTGGTCAAGGACTGGGCGATCCCCCGCTGAGGCCCGGACCGCGCCGCGGCAACCGCGAGGCCGGCGATGCGCCCCGGGGCGCGTCGCCGGCCTCGCTCGTTTGTTGGAGCGCCCGTGCGACGGGTCGGAGGCATCGGGATCCTTCTGGGGAACGATCGCCCTGTATAATAGGACGGGCCCGACTCCTTCCGGGAACTTCGGAAGGCCGGAGCTGGTCCCCCAGGAGATCGATCATGGCGGTCCGGATGCGAGTGACGATCAATCCGAGAAAGGATCGCGCCAGCGATCTCAGGGTCGCCGCGGACATTCGTCGCGACTTGTGGGCCCATTCGCCGGTCGAAGTCGACCCCGACCACCCGCTGCCAGGCACCCACCGAGATCCGGACGGGCGGGCGTACTTCGAGTTTGCCACCGAGTTGCCCGACGAGGTCCGTCGCGTCATCGAGGAATACAAATACACGGACAAGGTGGAACTGACCGAGACGCCGGGATTGCCCGGCGAGGAATGCGCGAACTGCGGGAATGTCGCGGGGCCGCTCCGACCGTCTGCCCGAACTGTCGGTTCCGGGATATAACCCCGTGCCCGTCCTGCCACCAGGAGGTCCCGAGGCAGTCGTATATCCCCATCTCCGGCGACCTGTTCCGCTGTCCGCGTTGTCAGGACCGGGTGCGACTCCGGTTCAACAGCCCGATGTTCCTCTCCGACGGGAGTTATCATCAGCCGCTCGTCGTGGTCGAAGAGGCGACAGCGGTCCCTGGAATTTGACTCGCACGGGCATGTGAACTGGACGCCCAGGGCGCTGTACGACCTTGCAAAGACCGTCCCGTTGCAGCTTGCCAATCGTTACTTGATGGCCGGGGCCCCGCGTGTATTCGCGGAGTACGACAGATACTGCGCCTTTCTCGAAGCGGTGGCCGATCGGATCGGTGTCCACCCTCGGAATCTCTACTTGCGCGGGAGTTGTCACATCGGCTTCAGCATCGCACCTCTGCCGAAAGTGTGGACGGCGATGCGCAGTAAATCGAGCCCGAAGCCGAGCGATTTGGACCTGGTCATCGTCGACGAGGCCTATTTCACCCGCTTCGAGCGAGAGGTCCGGTGGTGGGAGGATCGCAACCCCGGCGGACACCTCCAAGGGAAGGCGTCCAAGGCCTACGAGCGGCGGCAGCAGGATCGTCAGTTCAACTGCTGTCGGGATGAAGCCCTGCCGCCGCGATCTGCATTCACCACCAGGATACGATGAAGCGGGTGGCAGACATGCAGCACTGCGGCATGCATCGAGCGCTGAGCGCCTTCATCTACCCCGACTGGCTCTCGGCCCGAAAGCGGTATGAGTTCGATCTCCGAGTCTTGGTCGAAGGTGTCGAAGGCGGTGAGCTACCGCCACCGGGCGATGAGGCGATCCCGGAATAGCCGGCCGTTGTCGCACCACGGGCCCGATCCGCCGCCGGGCCAAGCTGGTCAAGGACTGGGCGACCGCCCGCTGAAGTCCCGACCGCGCCGGGGCGACCGCGAGGCCGGCGACGCGCCCCGGGGCGCGTCGCCGGCCTCGCTCGTTTGTTGGAATGCCCGCGGGACGGGACGTGGGGCCCTGGCCCCGGCGTCCCCCCCGGCCGAATCGCGAGCGATCAATAGGCGTCGGAAGAGACGACCTCGCCGCCGTTCGGGCTGCCGAGCGCCTGCCAGACGCTGCCGGCGATCGAGTCCTTCATGTACCGGACGCTGCCGTCGGCGAACAGGGCGTTGACCCCGCCGGGGTGCCGGCTCCGCGACGCGTTGTACGCCGGCTCGCCGCCGGTGCAGACCGGCACCCCCTGGTACCGGCCGTAGCTGCACCAGGGGCGGCCGTTGGCGTCGCCCGCCATCACGTCCGGCAGCCGCGAGTTCGGCTGGGTGTAGGTCATGAACATCGCACAGTTGTAATCATCATTGAAGAGGTCGCCGCGGTGGTCGTACAGGCCGCCGCCCGAGTTGAACCCCATGATCACCTCGCCGACGAGGACGGTGTTGCTCGTCCCGTCGGTCATCTCGACCAGCGAGGTCGACTTGTTCCCCTTGAACGGGGCGCCGGTGAAGGCCACGGGCGGCCCGACCGGGCCGGCGAACGGGTTGCCCCCGGACCCGGCGTGGCCCCCCTCGTCCTGGTAGAAGTGGGTGTTGCCCCAGTTCGCCGCCATGTTCCCCTTGCCGCGCGGGTAGGGGGTGTCGGGCTCCTGGATCGACGGCGAGTCGCTCGGGCACTGGAAGACCTTCAGCGGGACCCGGATCACCGTGGTGTTGGGGGGCTCGTAGAACTGGAGGCTGAAGTTGATCGCGTTGAACAGGTTGCCCTGCTCGAGGTAGGGCAGGATGCTGAACGCCCAGGTCCGCCGCTGCCCGCGCTGGGGGGCGTAGTTGTAGCCGATGCCCATCCGACCGATCGGGAAGCTCCCGAGCCCGTCGTGATAGTTCTGCATCGCGAGGCCCATCTGCTTGAAGTTGTTGGTGCACTGGATCCGCCGCGCCGCCTCGCGGGCGGCCTGGACCGCCGGCAGCAGCAGCGCGATCAGCACCGCGATGATCGCGATGACCACCAGCAGCTCGATCAGGGTGAAGGCGCGTGAGTGTCGCAGTCGCATGGCGGTCTCCCGAGTGATGATTCGAGCCTGGAGAGGGGGTGTCGTAGACCGGACGACCGAAGCGGAGGAAGGCGAGGGGCCGACGTCCCGGGGGGCCGACGGGGGCGCGACGGTCCGCCACGCCGGCCGAGGCGGCGGGCGCGCACAGGCGGAGGCGGGCCGGCGACGCGCCGGCCGGCAGTCAGACCCGTGCCGAGTTCTCAATCTAAGATGACGAAGAGACGTGGCGAGATGAGGACATCATCGAAAATAGGCGACCCCGACGCGGCTGTCAAGACACCGGTGTGGAAAAAGGGTTTGACAATACACCGATGTCTGACTGCATGGCGGCAGGCCGGCACGGCGGCCGGGGCGGGGGGTTCCGCGGGGGCGGGGGGCCGACTATCGTGGGACGAGGACGCGGCCGGTCGGGGGGACCTCCGCGGGAGTCCCGAGGCCCATCGAGATCCAGATCAAAAATGAATACGATTGATTATATCTACCGGTTCGACCCCAAGAACCCGAGCGTGAAGACGCCGCCGCCGGACGCCGAGTCGGCCCGCAAGGTCCTCGAGGACGGCAACCGGATGTTCTCGCAGTGGATGGAGAGCTGCCGGACCAGCGACGTCTCGCCGGGCGACGCGCGGTACGTCGTCCAGTGCAACGGGCTGGAGGTCGGGATGATCCGGACCCAGGGGGCGATGCCGAAGCAGGCGCCGTTCGCGGTCGTCGTCGGCTGCTCCGACGCGCGGGTGCCGACGGAGATGCTCTTCGGCCAGGGGTTCAACGACGTGTTCGTGATCCGGGTCGCCGGCAACGTCATGGGCAACGAGTGCCAGGGCTCGATCGACTTCGCGCTGGGGGCGCTGTCCGAGAGCGTGAAGGTCCTGGTCGTCCTCGGCCACAGCGGCTGCGGCGCCGTCACCGGCGCCGTCGACGCGTACCTCCGGCCGCTGAAGTTCTGGTCCAAGTCGATCTCGCCGATGCTCCGGTCGATCCTCCAGCGGATCTTCGTCGCGGTCCGCGAGGCGGCCAACGCCCTCGACGAGGTCTGGGGCCCCGACGCGCGGCACCTGCCGCACTACCGCGAGGCCCTGATCGAGACGGCCGTCTGCCTGAACGCCGCGCAGGCCGCCTTCGCCCTGCGGACGGAGGTCGAGGCCGGCGGCAAGTGGGAGATCGAGGTCCTCTACGGCGTCTTCAACCTCAAGAACCATCAGGTCTCGATGCCCGTCGACCCGGACGCCCCCGTGGCCGACGAGCACGTCCACCTCGCCCGCGCCCCCTCGACGCCCAAGGACTTCAAGAACCTGGCCGTCCGGATGGCCGAGATCCTCAAGGACCGGACCCCGACGATCGCCCCCCTCTCGACCCTCCCCGACGACGACGCCCCCGCGCCGAAGTGACCCGGGCCGCAGGGAGGGGGGGGTGGCCGCGGGGCCGTCCCCCCTCCCGAGGCCCCGACCCTCGCCATCCGCGACGGGTCCCCGCCCGATCCGACCGGCTCGGCCCGGCCGGGCCCGGTACGGATCGAGATGTACTCACTTATGGATGAGTTTTCGCCACGCCACTTGCATCCCGCGCGGCGCGGGGGTATGGTCGAGGATGCACCTTTCCTGAAGGCGGCCCGCCGAGCCGGGTCCGTCCCTTCGCATCCATCGCCCCATCCCGGGTCTCCTCCGTCGAGCGAGGTATCGCCATGGTCCGTCGTCGCGCGCCGCGTCGGGGCTTCACCCTGATCGAGCTGCTGGTCGTCATCGCCATCATCGCCGTCCTGATCGCGCTCTTGCTGCCGGCGGTCCAGGCCGCCCGCGAGGCCGCGAGGCGGATCCAGTGCACCAACAACCTCAAGCAGATCGGCCTGGCGATCCACAACTACCACTCGACCAGCGACGTCTTCCCGATGGGGTGCAGCAGCGGGATCTACGACACGAGCATGGTCTACAACGCCAAGCAGAACCTCAGCGCCCATGCGGCGATGCTCCCCTACCTCGAGCAGAAGCAGATCTACGACGCGATCAACTTCAACTTCGGCTGCGAGGACGCCTCGAACGCCTACTGCTACCAGGTCAACGCGACCGGGACCAACGCCCAGATCAAGGCGTTCCTCTGCCCGTCCGACCCCCTCGCCGGCGCCCCCGACCACAACAACACGACCAACACGAACAACTACTACGCCAGCGTCGGCACGACGATGAACTTCTCGAACCTGGGCGTCACGGTCCCGCTCAACACCAGGGCTTACGCATCGATTTCAGCGGTGGCCAGCACTTTGAGGAGGTAGTCGGCATCGAGTGCGCAGACCATGCGTTTCGCTCGGGCGCCCCGCTTTAATGTCTTCTCTTGGCGGAGTAAGCTGAC
>JAABUQ010010675.1_pt1 | contig 11971 bp, 17 predicted proteins | sample 5560001 | NCBI WGS metagenome assembly JAABUQ01 (sample SAMN10711888, study PRJNA513371) | rock metagenome | isolation source: Antarctica rocks | place: Antarctica: Victoria Land, Finger Mt nord | collected 2015-12-18
GGCTGTGGGGTGGGGGGGTGGGGGGGGGGGGGGGGGGGGGGGGGTTGTTTGGGGTATGAGATACTGGCGCTGGGGTGGGGTAGGGGGATTGATGTTTGGGTTTATGTTTAGGGGTGTGGAAGGGGAGGAAGGGGTGGCGAGGGGGGCTGGGGTGGGTAAATGGGGGCGGTTGGAGAGGTGAGGTGAGGGGGGGTTGTTGGAGGGGTTTTGAGCTGTTCGAGTGAGTGAGGGAGTTTAGCTTCTGTGGGGGTATGAAGGGCGATTTTGAAAGGGGTTGGGCTTGATATCATAGACCAGGGCGAGGGGTGGTAGCAAAGCCAATGGTACATCTTTGAGGATCTTCGAATGGACATTTTCATATGAAGGTGTTGTGACCAAGGCCTGGTTCCCTGTCGCATTGAGAGGGAAGTGCCAGTTGAGGGAATGGATGCATATGGATCACGGGCGCGGGATGTGGGAACGTGTAGGTATTGTCTCGGGCACAAGGCTTTACTTTCTGCTATGGGTGGTATGATAGTACATGCAAAGGTATCCTGATGGTGCAAATGCTGCTGCGCGTCGAAGGCAAAGCTAACCCCTCTCAATGCCGAAGAAAGCAATCGAACTCCCATAACCCGTTGTGAGCTTGCGAGCTCCATGCAACCACCTCTCTAACCCCTCCACCGCGCACCCTCCTTCCATCAAAGACACAACCCCCCAACTTCCCCCCTACCTAGACATCACACCCCTCACCACCCCCTCAACAACAACCTGCCCCCCCCCCTTCCCCTTCAACTCCTGTTCCCTAACCTCACCCGCACGCCCATGCTCCAGCCACCTCACCAAAAGCTCATTACTCTCCTTAGGCTTGATATTCGGATCTGCCGTGCCCACGGTCACATGCGCGACCTGATTCGCGCTCTCCCAGCCCTCGTCCAGCAAGCGCGCTACAATGCACATGACGCGCTGATCCCACACCACGCGCTCGAGACGGACGCGGCATTGGCCCATTGCGGGGTCGGGGTCGTTGGGGACGTGGGAGGCTTGACAGGCGGAGGTGTGGAGGGTGGTGAGGTGGGACCAGAGATCTGGGTGCTGGGGGATGGAGGCGCGGTGGATGAGGGTTACGTGGAAGGAAGGCTGGATGCGGCGGGTTTGCTGGAGCATGTGGTACATTTGCGAGGCGTCTGGCATGAGGGGTTTAAATGTTTCTTCGAGGGTGGAGAGGACTTCGGTGGGGGGAAGGCGGATGCAGAAGTATTCGAGTTTTTGGGGTTTGGGTTGCGGTGCAGGCTGAACTGGGGAATCGCGGTCGGCGTTCTTGCCGTGGTTGGGGTTTTTGGTGGCTTTGTTGCTTCTAAAGCTGAGGTCGTGTTTGATGTCTGGAGAGTAGTCGTTCAAGGCGGATTCGATGGCGTGGTCGAGTTCTTCTTCTCTCGGAATATTGGGGACAAGGTTGGGATACAGATCGTGAAGGGATACGACCACGGTCTCGAGGTTCTGGCGTGAGTCGGCTAAGACGTCGAGGTCGATCACTTCTTCGAAGTCACTGTCAGGTTCCGAGTAACGGTCGACGGGCTGGAAACGAGTGAGGAAGCCGTCCATGATCATGGTGATCTCATGTCGAGATTTGGTACCCGCCTGAATTGTTTGATGATTATCGCCTCGAGCGAATATACGATCTTGGGTAATTTTGCGTATGGCTGGTAGCTTTTCTGGCTTCGGATCATGTACATACTGCAGCGCAACGAATTGTGCATCTGGGATGATTTGTCGAGTGTCGTCTATAATCTGCTTTCTCTCCCGCTTCTGATGGTTGTTTCGATCCGCGATGCATACAGGGTGCCCGGCGAGCATATTACAGACTTGAGTCGTGAACTGCTTTGGTCGACCGGTTTTGCCCGTGATATTGTCATTTTGGACGTGGCCCCAGGCAAAAAGCTTTGTGAGAGCAACAGCGACTGTCGTCTTTCCACACCCGATGCTAGCGACTGGTAGTAGGACAACATTCTTCTTGACACCTTGTAATAAAGCTTCCTCGCCCTCCTGCTCTTGTCTGATGATGTCTGAACCTTTTAAACCTCGCTCTTTGAGAAAGCCATCGCGCATGGCAATGATGCCATGATTTGCATTGTAATCCTTGCCGACTTTGGGATCCTTGGCCAATTGACGACGGGCGTAGAGCAGGTACTCTTCTGTAATCTTCTTGTGCTTCTTGATTCTTGGGACCCTTCCCCCTATCACAGCTTTTGTGGCTTCACGCCACTGGCGATACATAAGATAGGGCTCTTCGAACTTGAACTTGAAAAACCAGTCGTGATACTCCCCTCGCTCCCCATGGACTCTCCTCTGACATCGAATTACGAAACCTTCTGTATCTCGGCCAGCGTAAGATCCAGTCTCGTTGCACTTTTGGAGAAATTCCTTCATGGTCGAAACATCGTCTTTGACTAGGTATTGTGCTTTCTTGAAGCCCCACTCGTCGGCGAATTGGTGGACTAGGTCACCAGAGTATGTTGCGAATTCTGGAAGGTTGAGGTTCATACCGTGGATATAGAGGCCTGCGTCTTTAGGCTCGTAAGCAAGAACATGCTCCTCAAAGGTATCATCGCAAAGCTCAGCAACCAAGGTGACATTCCGTCTTCGTAGCTCTTTGGCGAGGTCTGTTTTTGTCTTGCCAATGGGGTTCAAATGCTTTTCCACCCAGGTTTCCCCTACAACCGCATGACTCGCATAGGCATCTGCCCGAGCTCCTGTGGAATGCTTGCTGCAAACCAAGAGATGGTCACCTTCGAGACCAGAGATGAAGATAATGCACCCGTTCTCTTTCACACTCAGCTCGTACGGCCCTTGCGTTTGAGCTTCGATATTTGTCCACTCTGTCTCGTTAACTTCGTCAACGTTGAAAAACTTGTCATACCCTCGGACAGCAATCTCCGGTTTGCCATCTCGTCTCTTGTACGTGAAGAGTCCACGGGCATAGGTCGGAAGGTCACGACGCTTGTAGTCCCATTCCTGGAACCTCCATGAATCCACGGAAAGGCCACCAGTGCCTGGTATGACGAAGCTTGTCTTCTTGCTGTTTGCAGTCTTCTTAGCACCACCACCACCTTTCTTTTTCGTACAGCTTTCCAGGCTCTTCACCAGGCCTGATATCTCAGAGACGTTCTGAGCTGCATAGGGAAGAGTCGTGAGAGTAGCCATGTTTAGTGAACACGATTTGGGAGTGTTAGGTGGGATTTTGCGTAGCCAGACGGATAGTCGTGTTCTTTTGTGAATATTGAGAAATAGAAGACGTGGGCATAGACCTCCAGTAATCATGACAACACTCTAGTATGACTCAAGCATGACTGATTCTTTTGTCGTTCTTTCCGTTCATTTGAGTCACACCCGAAAGTTGAACGCCGGGTAGCGTTATTTTTATAAATACGGCCCGCAATGTTCCCGACATTAACACTAGCTCAACTAGCTCCATCGAAAGCCCTCCCCTCGTGTCCGCACAGGCTCACAATTACTTCCCTTCCTCGGCCAACCCTGCAGTCGCTCATTCTAAAGATACAAGACCTCCATAATCTAGTGTCTCAGCCGGATAGCAACACCATGACGACCGAAAAACCTCTCCCATTTGCCTATCAATTTGCCGCAGGTGCTGTGGCTGGGGTATCAGAAGTAAGCAATTGAGTCCGTGAAGAATGCCCGATGGTAATTCATGGCCTGCAACAGATTTTGATCATGTGAGGAAGCTCAGTCTAAAGTGACTCGCCCCAACCGGTGAGACTGACCCGGTATCAGGTACCCACTAGACGTTGTCAAAACTCGAGTGTGAGTGGAACACCTTAAGAGCCATTGATGTGCATTTCCATGCTAAGCAGGCCTCCACAGACAATTACAAAAAGGTAAAGGGGTTGGAGGAGAGGGATACAATGGAATGGTCGACTGCTTTCGAAAGATTGTAAAGAATGAGGGTTTCTCTCGGCTGTACAGAGGGATCACAGCACCTATATTAATGGAGGCTCCCAAGAGGTATGACTGTTCTCTTTGCCTCCTTCATTCGAATCATAGCTGAGGAAACTAAGAGCGACCAAATTCGCTGCCAACGACTCCTGGGGCTCCTATTATCGTGGTATTTTTGGCATGCAAAAGATGAACCAACAGCTTTCCATCCTTACCGGCGCGTCCGCCGGCGCCACAGAAGCTTTTGTCGTCGTCCCTTTCGAGCTCGTTAAGATCAGGCTGCAAGATCGCGCGAACGCGTCAAAATACACAGGGATGATCGACTGCGTGGTTAAAACTGTACGAGAGGAGGGGCCGCTGGCGCTGTACAATGGGTTGGAAAGCACGCTTTGGAGGCATATCCTCTGGAACGCCGGCTACTTTGGCGTCATTTTCCAAGTGAAGGAATTACTGCCGAAAGCGACGGTCAAAAGAGAGCAGATACGGAATGACTTGGTCGCAGGCGCGGCGGGGGGAACCTTTGGTACTATGTTGAATACGCCTATGGACGTGGTGAAATCGAGAATACAGAACTCCCCGAAGATCGCAGGCTCGATACCCAAATACAACTGGGCGTGGCCGGCCGTGGGGACTGTACTCAGAGAAGAGGGGTTTGGCGCATTGTACAAAGGATTCTTGCCGAAAGTGCTGCGATTGGGACCAGGGGGCGGGATATTGCTCGTGGTGTTCACAGGCGTGATGGATTTCTTCCGGAAGATGCGCGACGAGGCATGATACCCATGTTCCACATGTACAGATATACCGCACAGTCCAGCCTCCAAACCTTACATTATTCCACCACCTTAGTCCAGCCGTCCTCACCCCACCCTCCGCCTAACCTCCCTCTCCCCTTCCCCCCCAAGCGCATCCCGTATCAACCCCCTCAACTCCCTCTGCCCCTCCACCCCCTCAAAATCCTCTCGCGAAGCCAACTCCTCAATCCGCCCCCTCAACTCCAAATCCGCCACCTCCCCCAACGCCTCCTCATCCTCCAACCTCCCCAACAGCACCCGCACATTCGGCGGCAACGGCTTCGGTCTTTCTCCCCCCTCCCGCTCCCCCTCCCTCTCAACCCCTTCCCCCCCACCGACCAAACGCAGATAATCCGCCACCGCCCCCCACTCCCCCTCAGCCCTGATCTTCTCCTCCGCCGTCTCCCCCTCTAAATTCCTCAATTCCACATTGATCCCGTGATCCACGAGGAATTTTGCTGCTTCGACGGTTTCGCAGACGAAGAGGGCGGTTTCGTTGTCGTTGTCGAGGGTGTTGGGGGAGAGGTGGTGGGTTGTTAGGAGGGCGGTGAGGAGGGTGAGGTGGTTGTAGGATGCGGCGGCGTGGAGGAGGGTGTAGCCTGTGGAGTCTGTGGTGGTGGATAGGGAGGGGGTGGTTGTGAGGTGGGTTTGGACTGTGCAGGGGGAGGTGGCGGCGAGGTGGAGGAGGTTGGGGGGAGTGGTCATTTTGGTGGGGGGGTTTGTGGTGGGATGGGGGGGCTGATGGGGTTTTGGGAAGGGTGGGGTGGGGTGGGTTGGCGGGGTAAGTGTATGGCTTCTGGCTGAGAGGGAGATGAAACTAGAGACGGTCTTATGGAGCTTGGTATTGGATAACGAAGCTAGGCGCTTTCGACGAACGATACAACAGTTTCTCTAAAAAGCCACTAAAGTGTTCAGAAGCTTTCACAATTGACCTCCTGCCGCGCCCAAAATCCTCAGTCCTCCCCCTTCCCCAGCCCAGGCGACCCAATACCTCCCCGGATGCCAGCTCACGCAGCCCGCCCCTTGATTCCCTGTCTCCACCCTCCCGACCACATCCCCGCTCTCCACGTGCACAACCTCTATCCCTCCGCTCACCTCATCGCTCCCGCCCACCACGTATGACCCATCGAAGCTGAAACTAACACTCTTGACCGCGCCCACGCTTGACGCTATCGTGCGTCTGCAGACCCAGTCGTGAGTATCGTATAGAGAGATCAAGGCGTCTGAACCGCCGATAACGAGATATCGTCCATTTGGTGCGAGGGCAAGCGAGAGGCAAGACGAGGTGTGTGCGTGGAGGGTGTGGAGGGGTGTTAGGGCTGGATAGGATGTTATGCTCACGGAGCCGTCGCCGCGTGTGAGGAGGAGATGCGAGGGAGGAGTCGTGTGGGAGAAGGTTACTTGGTTTGTTTGGAGGGGTTGGGGGTGGGGTGTGTCGGCTGTGGGTGTGGGGTCTGTGATTATGGGGACGAGGGTGTCGTCCTGTTTTTAGGGGGAAGAAAATTAGCGATCGTATGTCGAGTACAGAGAAGCAAAAAGGCAATGCACCTTTCTGCCAGCAATGACCACGCTTCCGTCCGCGGACCAGGCAATCGTCAACCCTTCTCCACCCAGCTGAACAGTAGCGGTACAGGTCTTGCCCCGCACATCCCAGAATTTGCATGTCCCATCACTCGAGACTGAAGCAAGCTCGGCCTCCTTTGTAGGATTCCATGCCACCCTTTCAATGCCTCCGGTATGTCCCCGCAGCTCTGTACTATTCTTCACTTGCGGCTTCTCAGGATTCCATATCCGTAGTGTTCGATCTGCTGAGCCTGTGGCGATCAGGTGACCTGTAGGATTCCAGGCAATGGTGCGAATGCTAATGGATCGGTCAATGCCATGGAAGACCGGTCGAGTTGACGGATGACGCACGTGTGTGAGCCTGGACCACGGGAAGCTGGATCGTGGTAGGTTTGTGGTTTGAGTGTTGTGAAGAGAGCAGTAAATCGGTCCTTGGCTATTGGTCTTCGTGTTTGTGCTGGAGCCATTCTGATGATGTTCTTATTGATATTTTCCTTTCTGTCTCGATCTATTGGCCACCTCACTCAGCATGCGGTAATCTCCTTTGTTGCGTTTGTGAGATTGATGGTGAGGTCGAGAACCTGATGAACGGTATTTTACTCTCTTTGAAGCTGACTAAAGATGCCCAGCGACCAGGATGCCATTGAGAAGCGCCAAGTCATCGTCCCCCCCTGTGGTGCGTTGAAGAAGTAATTATGCGTCTCCACGAAAGATATTACAATGTTCAACTCACTGCAATCAGGTGCTCCTTCCACTAAGGCCTATGTATCCCAAGGAGTTCTCCCCCTTTACATAGAGCCCAATCAGCCTCCAATCAAAAAAAAACCATTTGGTACCATTTTGAACCAGCCATTTACTCATACAGTAGACCGAAACTTTCTAATATAAAGACGAATCTGGCTGATATCAACGGGTAGGTAGAGCTGATCCTTCCGGAAGATTTACACCATCTTGTTTGGCAAGATGTCTATTCGAAAGTTGGGGATGTGCAATATTCTCAAGTCATCATGTCACTGTCCGAAATACTTGAGGGAAATTTCTTCAATCGGTATATCAAATCCGGTATTGGAATCCTAGTGTTTTGTATTCATGCCTTCTTTGTGTGGCTCTGACACAATGCTTTCTATCCCCAAGGTGCTATGTTACTTGAGGCTGTCCCTTCACTCATACACGCTTCTCTGCAGGAAACATCCTGATGCTCTCTGAAGCCCGTCCGGGAATAGAAAATCAGTACTTCCTTAAAGATGGTACGGATATCCCTTCCTTCTGTTGCATATCTCTAAGTCTCCCCAGGTCAACTCCACCTACACCTTCCCAAAGATCTCTACGAACGAACAGGCCTATTGGGTACACCAATTCAAGACGGGGGACGAAAACACCGCAAGACACATTACTGTAGCTCCTCAACCCTTGCCTCTTACCATGTGCCTCAAATTGTGCTAAGAAAGAGCCAGCGATCGAACTCGACCTTCGGCAACCCTCGATGCTCCACGGCAAAAAGGGGTTCGAACGAATCGTATGGGCTTTCAAGAATGTCTTGAATTACTCCGTCACCTGGCTATTTCATGACTTTGATGAAGTTGCTTCGTCCCATAGGGAGGAAAAGCCCATAGCAAAACATCATCCAACAAATCATACCATGCTCCCTCGTGTCCAGACAACTGCCGATGTCCTCATCCCCCCCTTGCACCCTCCAGGAGCGGCCGCATCGAGCGAAGAGTTCGAAGAGTGGAGCACTGAAACGTATGAATACCTCAGTCTCGTGTCACTCCAATGCCCTCGTATATTGGCGGGAGATAGTATCAACCCCTTCCTCAGCCGTTACCAAGTCCCTGGAGGTGAAATGGAGGAACATGGAGAAGAAGCAAAATTGACGAACATGATCCTGTTGAGGTGGAGGGGCTTCATTCCTGCTACCTGGATCCGGAGTCTGTTCGTCATCCTTTGGTCAGTCATCCTGTCTTTTGCTTGCTTCTCTGAAAGCTTCTCTTCTGGATTTGCTGGCCTTGCCACTACGATTTTCCGGCTTGATAGCTTACCTCCATTCCACAGCGGGTCTTTGAAACCAAAAACAAATCTCCCTAGCGAGTTTTTCGCGCTGCAAGCATACGCATTCAAGACTGCGGTGGTGTCACACGAGGGGTATTGTGTCCTCTGCCCTCCTCTTTCGCCGTCACTCGATGCGGGAACAAAGCGTGGGAGTGCTGTAGAGGTGACCGATGAGACTGCAGAGGATGATAAAAGGGGAAAAGTGTATGTGCTTTGGGACTTCTCCAGCAGTTGAGAGAAAGCCTCGATCAGCCTAGACCCAGTGCGATTTGTAGAGTTGGGAGGGCAATAAACAAGGGTCGATAAATCTCGCACAGGCTTTGCACCGTGGAAGACATAAATAAATACCACGATAGAGGATACAAAGCGTATGTATGTGCTCTGAATCTCGTAACAAAATCATCAGTATGAGAATTTACCCGGCGCTCGCTTCCCCATAAGAAAGTGTTAATAAACGCTACCAATATCTATAACGATGCTGAGTTATCATTTATCAATTGTCGAAGCCGGTCCTCTGCCTTTAAGTTAATGAAATACATCCGACAGCAAGTACAGCTTACCGATGTTCATCACACCTCCATTCAAGATTAACAACAAGCAAACATCTGCAAGTAGTTGCCATTATGAGGGTTTCCACCTAGATCAGACGTCTGTTCTAGAAAATCTGTCTTCAAGTCTCGCGAATTTCGTCCTTCAAGCTTTGTGAGACATAAGCGGGTTGCATCCTTTGATTCAACCCTGGTAACAGAACCCTATCCTTGAAAGAGGAATGGACTCCCCAGACCCCATCATGCCGTGGGAACGCGCTCGAGAATACGCTGGTCCCGTCTCAGAGCCGCCGTTTTACTTCTCAGGTTCCAGCGGTCTATGGATTGAGATCGACCGCGTTAGACACACAAGATGCACCCCCAGCCGCCTCTACAATCTCCTCACCTACATCGACCCAGGACCGGTCCTGACCAAGGCAGGGAAACCAAGAATCCGTCAACCGCCACCACACAAGGACGAAACCCACCAATTTTACATCGCCCAGCAAATACACTACGGGCTCAAACCCTCGTCGTCCAGGGAAGCTGCAAAGACGGACTTGTTGAGAATGCTCCAAGTTGCCAACACCGGGATAGATAAGGAGAAGGAAATCCCCATCCCGGGAAACATTCGCGAGATTGAGCGGAAGCTAGCTGCTGAGTATGCAAAAAGGAACGAGGCTGCAAGGAAGCGATACCACGAGGAGCAGCGACGCCGCGCCGCCGCCGAAGAAGCGCGATGCCAGAAGCGGGAGCGGGATATAGAGGAATTGATAGAGGAGTTCGCTGAACCCGACACGGCCGCACGACAAGCCAAGAGGCAAAAAGTCGGTATACCATCTAAGCCGGTGACCCTGTCCGATCTGGCAGGAGTCTACACCATCGCCGCCCCCTCGATCTCCAAGAATTTCCAGGTCTACGTCCCACTAATCCTCTCCCTCGCACCCTCCGCAACCTCCTCCCATCTCTGGGGCAAGTTCGATTTCGACGTCATCGAAGGCACACTCCGTTCCACGGCCCGCCCCTCACCTGGCCAGCCCATTAAGTTCCACTGGCGCGGGCGCGAGACCGGCATGGGCGAAGCGACATACGGGCCGGAAAATATCGCCGAGTTTGATTTTCAGAGGGATGGAGAATTCAAGGGGACGATGTTTTGGGATTCGTGCTGCGAGAAGTTTGATGTTTATGGGAAGCGGGATGCGGAGGCGTCGAGGGGGTTTGACGGCAAAAAAAGGGTGGCTGAGTGGAAGGATGCGTATTGGGCGATCAATGAGGCGAACTATGATAGGGAGTGCGCGGCGCGGTGGAGCGGGTGGGACCAGGGTGATGAGGATGAGGATGATCGGAGGGAGCATTCAGATACTGATGCGGAAGGCGAGGATGAATAGGGGGTAGGGGACCTTTGGATGATCAATGAGGCGAACTATGATAGGGAGTGCGAGGCGCGGTGGAGCGGATGGGATCAGGGTGAGGATGAGCGGGGGAAGCATTCGGATACTGATGCTAAGAGACCGGCGTTTGATGCAGACGACGGGGATGGTGAGGACGAATGGGGGGTGGGGGACTTTTGGCTGGTCAGTGAGGCGAATGATGATAAAGAGGGTACGACATGATAGGGCGTGTGCTTGGAGGGTAACGAAGAGGATAAACGGGAAAAGAGTTCGGATACTGATGCTGAGAGACCAGCGTTGGATACGGAGGACGGGGATGGTGAGGAGGAATAAAGGGCAGGGGACTTTTGGGCAATCAATAAGGCGAATTATCATAGGGAGACTGCTGTGCGATGGGGCGCGTGCTTTTGAGGGGGAAGAGGGGGATGAGCGGGAGGAGAATTCGGATACTGATGCTAAGAAACTAGTGTTAGATGCCGACGACGAGGATGATGAAGATGAATAAGGAGCAAGAGACTTGGTATGGGGTTTCCGAGGGAGTTTGTTCTAGATGAGGTCGAACAGCATGGTCCCAGTAGGCAGGAAAACCAATTCCTTCCCTGTAATTATTGAGCGTGAATTACACAAAAGTTCAACCTAGCACCAAAATCCCTCTACGTTCCTCTCCTCCATACTCTATTGTTCGGCCCACAGCGCCCGGGCACGCAAGCTAAGAGCCGTTTCAGGGTTGACCGCCCGTGTCTGTATCAGCTGTACATTTGACAAAGAGGCGCCTCCCCGGCTACCCACGACTCGCCCTCCGACGCTGTAGGTAGCGCGACATCAAGTACCAGATTAGGTGGGTTTTCGAAGCTCGATCGTCAACTTTGGTTGAAATAGGCGCCGCTAGTGTGGCTGCGCATAAACAGGCGACGGAGCAGTTTAATCGTTTGGCGTGATGCCTTTCCCCTCCTGGTGCCAACAGCGACGGGGGAATAGTCTGATAGAGAGCGCAACGAGACACAAGCACGTCCTCTGCGGACTGCTGTTCAGCTTTCCCTTTGTTGTTAGGGTCTCATAGCGCTTCTCCGTTATTGTTTCCAGCTCTCCGACCCTCAAGCCATGCCCGGCCGCTCTCATACGCACCGAGGTAAAGCCCACTTCCTATCGCGGTCCACGCACCTCGTAGCGCCCCACCCCCGAATAAGCAACTCAAACCCTCGCTCCGCCACACTTCCCTCCCTACCGCCCATCCACCTGCCCTTCCCCCTCGCGTAGCAGCTCGCGCACGCTCAATTTGGCTTTTGGCATCTCCGTTCAACGGTTCGCGTTGAGCTCGATGCGGCTTTGCGACGCGGACAGCATGATACGCGTCTTGACGACATCGATCGGGGTTGTCAACACCGCGGCTACGGAGCCCGCTGCGCCGGCCGAGACGGCGTTGATGAGAGCGTTTTCACTGATCGTGCCTGTGGTGGTGCCGTGGTCGCGGCGATGCGTCCGGATCATGCTGCGTAGGTGTTCGAAGAGCGGGAAGCGCATCGCGGTGAAGGGGAGCTTGCGGCCAGCGAGGGCGGTGTAGCCGCGCCAGAGTTGGGATGGGTTGTTGGAGAATTTGCGGAAGGCGATGGCGGTGGCGTGGGTGTCGAAGATTTTGGTTGGGTTGGGCGATGGGCCTGATTTTGGGGGGGGGGTTGGATACCATTTGGGCATTTTGCTTTGGGAGTTCGGCTGGGGT
>JAABUQ010010676.1_pt1 | contig 11970 bp, 9 predicted proteins | sample 5560001 | NCBI WGS metagenome assembly JAABUQ01 (sample SAMN10711888, study PRJNA513371) | rock metagenome | isolation source: Antarctica rocks | place: Antarctica: Victoria Land, Finger Mt nord | collected 2015-12-18
CCTTGACCGAAGGACGCCGGACCAGGCCTACTTCGACAGGCTGCCGCAGACCGCGGTGGCCTGAACTCGGCAAAGCTCCACTCACGAACGCGCGGGCCGCTGTTCAGACAACCAGAGCCACCTCACTGTGGGCTACCCACCGTGCTGCGTCATCCGGCTTAGCTCCACCTCGGATAAGCGCTTCCATAGCAGCAGCCAAGCAGCCCCGTTGCCGCCTTTCCGCCTCCGTCAACGGGGGCGCGCCCGCCTGCAATGTAACCTTAAGCAAAGGATCAACCGCACCGTTGTCCGCACTTTCCAGCGCTACGTAAAGCTGTAGGAGCGGGTGGCGGCGTTTTGGTCCTAATTCCGCACGGTCGCAGAAATCCACAACGGCCTTGAGTGCCACCATGCAGCCTATGCGGCCTCCATCTAGGGTTTGAGTGTCGCGGAAAAGCTTGGCGGCTCCGTCTAACTCGCCCGCGAACACCGCAAGATTGTCTATTATGGCGTCGAGAGCAGACCTAAGAACTGCATCTTTGGTAAGGCCAACGGTCCCGGCTGGATCAGCGTCCGACTTTGCGCCTGGGTCCTCGTGAGATTCTGCGCTCATTGCAAGCGGTCCCCAAGCCTAAGCGGCTTGTCGGCTGCGCCGCATCGGCGTCACCTTGGACTCCGCGTCGGCGCCGGCCACCACCGCCAAAATGTGCGCCGCCCATCCATCCAGCGCCGTCCTTTTCTCCGCCTTCCAGTCATGCCGCTGGTAGATGCCGACGATACCACCGCGGCTGCCGCTCACATGGTTCAGCACCGCCTCCGTCACTTCCAGGCGGACCCCCAGCCGTTGCAAGCCAGTCGCCACTGTCCGGCGGAGGTCATGCACCCGCCAGCCGGTCACGCCCGCGGCGTCGTCTAACGCCGTCTTGCTCTTGGACCAGTTGCCAAACATCACCTTGCCGCCCTCTCCGGGAAACACCAGACCGCGGCGCTGCTCTCGCACCTTCGCCAACTGATCGCGCAAGATGGCCTGCGCCGGGGCGGACAAGGGGACTACGCTGGGTTGCCCATTCTTTGTGCGCTCCCCGGGGATCGTCCATGTTGCCAACTCCGCTGAAACTTCGGACCAGCCCATGCCGCGCACCTCGTCCCGGCGCTGGCCGGTCAGCAGCAACAAGCGGATGATGGGGCCGTATGGGGTCGTATCCGCCGCCGCGGCCTTCCACACCTTCACGGCCTCCGCATCGGTCAGCACCCGGTCGCGCTGGACGTTGGACGGGGCCACCGGCAAGGACACAAACGGGTTGCCAGGCACGCTGCCGCGGTTCTGCGCCCAAGTGAAGCAGGCCCGGCCATAGGCGGCCAGGGCACGGGCCACGCTTGGGGTCAGGCGGTCCACGATGGCAACCACGTCCCGCCGTTGCAGCCGCTCCGCCGGGCGGTTCCACCAGTCCTGCAAGGCACGCTTCAAGGACTCGGTTGCATCCTTGCGGTAACGTGCACTGCGATGGGCCAGGTGCAGTCGCTCCCAATCCGCCACTAGCCGGGCCAGCGTCATGCGCTCACGCTGGGCTTCAACCTTGGCATTCTCCGCCTTGGCCTTTCGTTGGGTGGCCGGGTCCGCGCCTTGGGCTACTTGTCCCATGACTGTGCGGGCGGCATCCCGTGCCGCCGCCAGGCTGATAGCATCCACGCTGCCCAACGGCACCCGACGCTTCTGGCCGGCGGTCACATACTGCGCCAGGTAGGTTTTGCTGCCGGTCGCCACCACGCGGACGGCCAAACCGCGTTGCTCGCTATCGAACACCAGCCGATCACGCTTGCCCGGTTCGCACGCAAGCCGCTCTATGGCCCGCTCCGTCAGCTTTGTCCCCATGCCTTGCAACCCCTACCCAGGCCCGGGTCCGCTACCTGCCAGCGGACCCACAGCGGACCCCATAAGTTGGCGTCCCGTGTCAGACCTTGGCGGATTTTGTCAGAAGGTGCAAGAATTAGATCAGCGAAAATATTTGCTTACACGGGTCCGCTGCATATCCTGGCGGACCCTGACGCACCCAATTTTCTTACTCGCAATGAGGAGGTCAGCGGTTCGATCCCGCTCAGCTCCACCACGCCGCGCAAATCATGCCGCATAAATCCGCCGCACGGCGCATTGCCGGGCCAGCTTCGATCATAGAGGCTATCCGGCTGATGGCGCAGCGGGCTACTCATGTCCCCTTATGTCAGGCTTTCCCCTCCCATCTCTCAGCCCCCGGCGCGCGCGGCACATCCGGCTGACGGCACGGCAATGGCAGCGCCGGGCGCTGTTCGTGCTGGGCGGGATCGCCGTGGGCCTGGCGGCGGTTGGGCTTGCCCTCGCCGCGGACCGGATGGGGGCGGCGTTCCAGGCGGTGCTGGCGTGGCATCCATGGGCCGTGTTGGCTTTGACGCCTGCGGGCTTTGCCGCATCAAGCTGGCTGGCCCACCGCTACTTCCCCAACTCCGGCGGCAGCGGCATCCCGCAGGCCATCGCGGCGCGTCAGCTCCAGGGGACGGCGGCGCGGGAGCGGTTGGTCTCGATCAGGACCGCGCTGGGCAAGATGGCCCTGCTCCTGCTTGGCCTGCTGTGCGGCGCGTCCATCGGGCGCGAGGGGCCGACGGTGCAGGTGGGCGCGTCCGTCATGTTCGCGTTGGGCCGCTTGTCGCCGCGTCGGCAGCCCGGGCTGATCCTTGCGGGCGCCAGCGCGGGCGTCGCGGCCGCGTTCAACACCCCGCTCGCCGGCATCGTGTTCGGCATCGAGGAGATGAGCCGCTCCTTCGAGGCGCGGACGAGCGGCGTCATCCTTGGCGCCGTCATCGCGGCGGGCGTGACCTCCCTCACGCTCCAGGGCGACTACACTTACTTCGGCACGACGCACGCCGTTCTGGGAGCGGTCCAGGGGTGGCTTGCGGTCCCGATCCTCGGGGTGCTCGGCGGCGTCCTGGGCGGCGCGTTCAGCCGCGTGCTCATCCTGTTCGGGCGCGGCCTGCCCGGCCGGCTCGGCAGCGCGGTCAAACGCCACCGGGTCGCATTCGCCGCGCTGTGCGGCCTTGTGGTGGCCGGCTGCGGGCTGCTCTCGGGCGGGGCGGCGTTCGGCACGGGATACGCTCAGGCGCGGGCGCTGGTGCAGGATGGCGCCGGGATGCCGGCCGCGTTCGGGACGCTGAAGCTGCTCGCAACAATGGCGTCCTCTATCAGCGGCATCCCGGGCGGCATCTTCGCGCCCTCCCTCGCCGTGGGGGCGGGACTGGGGGCCAACGTGGCGGCCCTTCTGCCGGGGGCACCGGCGCCGGCGCTCGTCGTGCTCGGCATGGTGGCCTACTTCGCGGGCGTGGTGCAGGCGCCGATCACGGCGTTCGTCATCGTGGGTGAGATGACGAACGACCACGCCCTGATCCTGCCGCTCATGCTGACTTCGCTGATCGCCTACGGGGCGTCGCGGCTGGTCTGCCCGGAGGGTGTGTATCACGCGCTGGCGCACAACTTCGTCGCGGCCGAAGCCGCCCGCAGCCGCGCGGAGGCGTCCGTCAGCCCGGCACCCGGATGAAGTCGGCCGCGCGCTCCGCCACCATCATGACGGCGGGTTGTATGTTGCTGGACGGCACCAGCGGCATCACCGACGCGTCGGCGATCCGCAGCCCGGCGACCCCGCGCACCCGCAGCTCTGGATCGGTCACGGCGCCGGCGTCGCCGCCCATCCGGCAGGTGCCGCAGGGATGGTACACCGTCGTGCCGGAGCCTCGCATGTAGTCCAGCAGGTCGTCGTCGGACGAGGCTTCCGGCGGCGGCGCCAGCTCCTCCAGCACCAGGTCGCTGAACGGCGCGGTGCGGCCCAGCCTGCGGGCGACGCGCGCCGCCGCGACCATCACGTGCTGGTCGCCCGGCGCCGAAAGATAGTTCGCGCGGATCACCGGCTTGTCGTCTGGGTCGGCGCTGCGCAGTTGCAGCTCGCCGCGGCTGTCGGGGCGGCACTGGCCGAAGTTGAACATGAAGCCCGGGTGCTTCGGCAGCACGTAGCCGCCGCCGGGCGTCAGGCTGAAGTTGATGAACTGGAACTGCGCCTCGGCCTCCTCCGCACCGGGCGTCACGCGGGCGAACAGCGTGGCCTCCGTCGCGCCCACCGCCATGGGGCCGCTGCGGCGCAGGGCGTAACGGGCGGCCATGCCGGCGGTGCGCAGCCGGCTCGCGGTGATCTCGTTCAGCGTGCCGGCCGGGCGGGTGCGGAAGCCGAAGCGGCTGATGAAGTGATCCTGCAGGTTCTGCCCGACGCCGGGCCGATGCAGCGTGACCGGGAGGCCCAACGCCTGCAGCGCCTCGCCGTCGCCGATGCCAGACAGCATCAGGAGCTTCGGCGTGGCAATCGCCCCGGCACAGACGACCACCTCCCGGTGCGCCCGCATCTCGGCCACGGACCTGTCGGCGCGGCGGACCACGGCGCCAACGGCGCGTCCGTCCTCGATCAGCAGGCGCTGCGCTGTGACGCCGGTCACGACATGCAGGTTCGGGCGGCGGCGGGCCGGGCGGAGGTAGGCCTGCGCCGTGCTGACCCGGCGGCCACGGCGCACGTTCATCTGGATGGGCGCCACGCCCTCGATGGCGCCGTCGTTGATGTCGCGGTGGCGCAGAAAGCCCATGGCCTCGCAGGCCTTGATGAAGGCGGCGGCGCCGGGTGACAAGCCGCGCGGCTCGCCGACTGGGATCGGGCCGCCGGTGCCGCGGGTGGCGCCGGGGTCGCCGGTCCAGTGCTCGATGCGGCGGAACGCGGGCAGCACGTCGTCATGCGACCAGCCGCGCGCTCCGGCCTGCGCCCAACGGTCATAGTCGTGCGGCGAGCCGCGCAGGAACACCAGGCCGTTGATCGACCCCGACCCGCCCAAAACCCGGCCGCGCGGCCAGGCGATGCTGCGGTTGTTGAGTTCAGGCTCCGGCTCGGTGGCGAAGCGCCAGTCGTACTTGCCGCTGGAGAACAGGCGGGCATAGCCGGCGGGGATGTGGATCCAAACGTCGCGGTCTTCCGGCCCGGCCTCCAACAGGGTCACGCGGCAGGACGGGTCCTCCGACAAACGCGCCGCCAGGATGCAGCCGGCGGTGCCGCCGCCGATGATGAGGTAGTCCGGTGTGTCCAAGATGCCGGCCTCCCCGCGCCGCGGGCCTCACCCTACCCGATGCGGGGCCGGGCGCCAGGGCGTGCGGCTATGACGCGCCGATCTGCTTGGCCGGCCCGCCGAGCTGCTTCTGCCGCAGCGCCGCGAGCCGGTCGTTCAGGTTCACGGGCGTCGGCTGCTTGCCTTGGACCTGCGCCATCGCCGACGCGATGTTCGGGTCGTCCTGCTCCGGCCGGGTCGGCGCGAGCAGCTTGGCCTTGGCGTTCGCGGATTCCGCGTCGGCCAGGTTGCGGGCCGCGTTGTCCTGCATCGCCTTGAGCGCGACGCTCAGCCCGCTGGTGGCGGTGGACAGCCCGGCCGCCTGGCGCGCGGCCTCCGCCCGCTGCTGCGCCATGTCGCGCTGCTGCTCCGCCCGGCCCATGTCGCGCTGCGCCCGGTTCAGGTCGTCCCGCGCCGATTTCAGCTTCTGCCCGGCCTGCTGGTAGGTGGTTTCCAGCGAATGCAGGAAGTCGCCGGCGTCCACGGCGTCCTGCTTCTCGCGCTCCACGTCGGGCGCCATGGTTTCCAGCATGGACACGATGGTGCCCAGGCTGCGCTCCAACTCGGATTTGCGGGCCGGGTCCGTCTCGGACTCCATGCGGTGCTGGATCTGCTCGGCGGCGGCCATGCGCTGCTGCGACAGCGTCATGATCGCGTCGGCCTCGCGCTTCTCCTTGTCAAAGGCAACGCGGGCCTGGGCGACCTGGCGGCCGAGGTCGTCCAAATGCTGCTCCATGGTGCGCAGCTCGGCCTCGGTGGCGGACTTCGGGTCCCAGCGGACAATCGCCTCGACGGCGTTGTTCACGGCCCGATCAGCCTTTACGCTGACCAGGTTGCGGATGAATGTAATCATGGCGTTCTCCCGTTTTCCTTGCGTCGTCAATTATCCGGCCATCGCGCCGGCGTTGAGCAGCGCCACCGCGATCTGAATGCCGATCAGCACCAGGGCAGCGGCAACGTTGCCGGCCTCGATCATCGCGCGCAGCCCGCGCAGCAGCGTGGCGGCGACGAAGAAGGTCGCGAGCTGGATGACCAGCGCCACCAGTCCCCAGAGCACGATGTCGAGCACCAGCACGCTGGTCGCCAGCGTCGCCGCCAGCGGCAAGGCGAGCGCCACCAGGGTTCCGGCCACCACGATGCCGGCGGCTGCGTTGCCCTCCTGCACCAGGCGCCACTCGTTGAATGGCGTCAGCGCGATGTAGCAGGCCATGCCGATGCCAAGCAGCGCCAGCGTCGCGGCGAACTGGCCGGCCAGCACGGGCAGGCCCATCTGCAACGTGGCGAGAATGCCGTCCATAGGTTCCTATGCGAGCTGGAGCGTGGCGGGGTTGAGATCGATGCCGGCCCGGATGTCAACCCAGGCCCGTCCGCCGTCCTGCACCGCGGCGACCATAATGTACTCGGTGGCAGGCGCGGGGCTGGGGCTGCCGGTCGGCGCGGCGTACAGCATGGCCTGGCTCTGCACCGTGCGGCTGCCGGACAATCCCTCGACCGTTTCCGTGAGCGCGCGGGGCGAGACGCGGCTGCTGCCCGGCGTCCACACGCGGGTGTAGGTCTTCCCATCCTTGGTCTGGAACTCCGGCCAGCCGATCATGCCCTCGTTCGGGTCGAGCCAGGCGCCCCATTCGCCGGGGTCGGCCGGCGTGACCTCGTCGATGATGCCGAACAGCCGGCACTCGTCGGGGTCGCCGGCGGCATCGAGGTGGAGCTGGATGAGGCTGCGTCCGTCGGGCAGATAAAGCCGCAAAAGCCGAGTGTTGCCGGACGAAACCTGGCCAACCGCGCTCACGCTGACCGGGCCGCTGCCTTCGGGCTGCGGCAGCTTGATGCTGCCGCCCGCGAGGATGAACGGCGTGGGGTCGAGCGCCAGCGTCATGCCGACACGGAACTTCGACGGCGCGTAGCTCTCGCCCGACAGCTTGTGGCGCAGCAGGTTGCCGGCATTTTGCAGGGCGTTCGTGGGCGGGCGCACGGCTGATCCTCCGGAGGGTCCGTTGGTCGAAGGACGGCGCTGGTAGGCGAGAAAGGCGATGCCGCCGCCCCCTGCCAGCAGCACGGCCCAAACCCAGCCGGAGCCGCCGCCGGGCACCCCGGGCGTGCGGCTTGGAGGCGCCTTGGCGACCTCCGGCGGGATGTCGGGCGGCAGGGCGCCGGGCGTGCGCGGCTCGCCGTCGCGCTCCGACAATTGGCGGTCCAGCTCGTCCAGCTTGGCGCGCAGATCGGGGTTGCCCTGCGCCTGCTGGTCGGCCTCCTGCCGCCATTGCTGGTAGCCGGGGTCGTTCTGGTTGTTGTGGAAGAACTCGCCTGACCCGGCGCGGCCGAGGTTGCTCAGCAGCGCGCCCAGGAACAGCCCGTCCCACACGCCGAAGCTGCGGTTGGCGCCGAACGCGGGCGGCGGCGCGGACCAGCCGCGGTTGCTGAACCAGCCGGACCGGTCAGGCCCGTATGGCCGCGCCGCATACTGGCCCGGCGCAGGCTGGCGCGGCGCGTATTGCGGCGCTGGACGCCGCGGCTGTGCGTCCTGCTGGCTGCGGTAATTGTTGAAGGCGGCGCCCGACTGGTCCTGCGAGAAGCTGCGGTCGCCCGGCGACGACGGCGGCGTCCAAGCCGGCCGCTGGTAAGACGGGGAGGGCCGGCTGTAGCCGCCGCTCCCGCCGCTGAACGATGGGGTGCGCGGGGCGCTGCTGCCGCCGAACGACGGAGTCCGGCTGGAGCCGCCCGGCCGGGAGTAGCCGCCGCTGGCCCGCGCAAAACCGTCCGCCGGCCACGCCAGGCACGCGGCCGTCGCGATCACAGCCAGCCAGGGCCGGAGCCTCCGAACGGTCCACACGGCGTTTGTCCTCCCGCGGGGTTGCCACGATAAGCTGGGCATAACAGAAAAGGCCCAACCCGTCGCGCGGAATGCACGGCGACCGGACAGCGGAGGACAATCGCCATGTGGCAGCCCAGCAGCTTCTACCCTGACCCGGCGGTGCAGATCCTGCATCCGAGCTTCGCCAAGTACCGCCTCCCGCTCGCCGCGGTTGAGCGCCTGGCGACCGGGCTGCGCTGGGCCGAGGGGCCGGTCTGGTTCGGCGACGCGCGGCACTTGCTGGTCAGCGACATCCCAAACAACCGCATCCTGAAATGGGAGGAGGAGACCGGCGCGGTCAGCGTGTTCCGCCGCCCCTCCAATTTCGCCAACGGCAACACCCGGGACCGCCAGGGCCGCCTCGTCACCTGCGAGCATGGCGGGCGCCGGGTAACGCGGACGGAGCCTGACGGAGCGATCACCGTGCTGATGGACCGGTTCGAGGGCAAGCGGCTCAACTCGCCCAACGATGTCGTCGTGAAGTCGGACGGCTCGATCTGGTTCACCGACCCGCCGTTCGGGTTGCTCAGCGACTACGAAGGGGCGCGGGCGGAGCAGGAGCTGCCGCAGAACCTTTACCGTCTTGACCCCGCGACCGGGCAGGCGACGGTACTGGATGACGGGGTGGCCGGTCCCAACGGCCTCGCCTTCTCGCCGGACGAGCGGGTGCTGTACGTGGTCGAGAGCCGGGCCAGCCCGCGCAACATCCTGGCCTATGACGTTTCCGGGGACGGGATGCGGATCACCGGGCGGCGGGTGCTGATCAACGCCGGGGCGGGCACGCCCGACGGCTTCCGCCTGGACGAGGACGGCAACCTGTGGTGCGGCTGGGGCATGGGGACGCCGGAGTTGGACGGCGTGATGGTGTTCTCCGCCCAGGGCGAGCCGATTGGCCGCGTCCAGCTTCCCGAACGCTGCGCCAACCTGTGCTTCGGCGGCCCCAAGCGGAACCGGCTGTTCATGGCGGCGAGCCAGTCGGTCTATGCGCTGTATGTCAACGCGCAGGGGGCGCGGTGAAGCGGAACACCGTCGTGGAGGTAAACTCCTCCCCCGGGCGCAGCACGGTGCTGGGAAAGGCGGGCTGGTTCGGGCTGTCGGGGAAGTGCTGGGTTTCGAAGCACACGGCGTCGCCCTGGCGGTAGCTGCGCCCGCCCGGGCCGGCGAGCGTGCCGGTCAACTGGTTGCCGGTGTAGACCTGCACGCCGGGCTCCGTGGTCAACACGTCGAGCACCCGGCCGCTGCCTGGCTCATGCAGGCGCACCGCCTGGCGCAGCCCGGCGCCGGGACGCAGCACCCAGGTATGGTCGTAGCCCTGGCCGTATAGGATCTGCGGGTCGGCGTCGCGGATGCGGCGGCCGATTGGCGCGGGCGTGCGGAAATCGAACGGCGTGCCGGCGACCGCGCGGACCTCGCCCGTCGGGATCGAGCTTTCGGTGACGGGCAGGAAGGCGTCGGCCTCGACCTGCAGCAGGTGGCCGAGCACGTCGCCGCTGCCCTCGCCCGCCAGGTTGAAGTAGCTGTGGTTCGTGAGGTTGAGCACGGTCGGCTTGTCGGTGGAGGCCCGGTAGTCGAGGCGCAGCTCAGGGCCGTCCACCGTGTAGGTGACGCGGACATGCAGGGCGCCGGGGTAGCCCTCCTCGCCATCCGGGCTGAGCAGGCCGAGCGTCACGTGGCGCTCGCCGCTGTCCTCGATGCTCCACACCCGCTTGCCGAAGCCGTAGGGGCCGCCGTGCAGCGCGTTCGGCCCGTCGTTGCAGGCCAGGCGGTACTCGGTCCCGTCCAGCACAAAGCGCCCGCCGGCGATGCGGTTGGCGAACCGGCCCGGCAGCGCCCCGAAATGCGGGCTGCGGTGCTGGTAGCCGTCCAGGCTGTCGAGGCCGAGCACCACGTTCGCCATGCGCCCGGCCCGGTCCGGCACGTCGATGCGCTTGACCACGCCGCCGAAGGTCAGGACGCTCGTCCGCAGTATCGGACCGCCCAGGGCGATGCGGTGGACCTCGGCGCCGGCGTCGGTGCGGCCATACGGGGTGATCGTCATGCCGACTGCAACGGCTGAACGGCCTCGATGTTCCCGGGCCTTGCCGTTCCAGCCCGCCACCATATGGCAGAACCCGGCCGACGCAGGTAAACCCGCCGCATGTCAGCCGCTGCCGAGACCGCTCCCGAGGACCGCCGCGCCAGAACCAACGTGCTGCGGCTCGCGGCGGCGCAGGCGCTGGCGGGGGCCAACGCCTCCGTTGTTTACGCGACCGGCGCCATCATCGGCAGCACCCTGTCGCCCGACCCGGCGCTCACCACGGTGCCGATCAGCGTCTTCGTCGTCGGCCAGGCGGCCGGCACCCTGCCGGTGGGATGGCTGTCCCGCCGCTACGGGCGCAGGACGGCGTTCATGGCGGGCGGCGGCTGCGGCGCCCTGGCCGGGCTGCTGGCCGCGTCGGCGCTGCTGCGGCAATCCTTCCCGCTGTATTGCCTGGCGACCCTGTTTGCCGGGCTGTATGCCTCCGCCGTGCAGTCCTTCCGCTTCGCCGCGGCGGACGGCGCGAGGCCTGCGTTCCGGCCCAAGGCGCTGTCCTGGGTGATGGCGGGCGGCGTGTTCGCCGGCGTGCTGGGGCCGCAGCTCGTCACCTGGACCATGGATCTGTGGTCGCCCAACCTGTTCGTCGTGAGCTACCTGGCGCAGGCCGCCGTGGCGTTGGTGGCGATGGCCGTGCTGTCCGGCGTGGACCTGCCACGGCCGGCGCCGGCGGAGCTGGCGCGCGGGCGCCCGCTCTCGGCCATCGTCCGCCAGCCGCGCTTCGTCGTGGCCGTGGTCTGCGGCGTGGTCAGCTACACGTTGATGAACCTGGTGATGACCTCCGCGCCGCTGGCGATGCGGCTGTGCGGGCTGCCGCTGTCCGCGTCCAACTGGGCGCTTCAATGGCACGTCGTCGCCATGTACTTGCCGAGCTTCTTCACCGGCAGCCTGATCGCCCGGTTCGGCGCGCGGCGGGTCGTGGCGGCTGGGCTGCTGCTGACCGGCACGGCGGCGATGACGGGGCTGTCCGGCATCTCGGCCACGCATTTCTCGGCCGGGCTGGTCCTGCTGGGGCTTGGCTGGAACTTCGGCTTCGTCGGCGCCTCCGCCATGGTGCTGGAAGCGCACCGGCCGGAAGAGCGCAACAAGGTGCAGTCCTTCAACGATTTCCTGGTGTTCGGCACAATGGCGTGCGGCTCGTTCTGGTCGGGCCATCTGCTGGTGACGCTTGGCTGGGCGGCGGTCAATTGGGTGGTGTTCCCGCCGGTGGCGCTGGCGCTGGTTGTGCTCACGGCGTCCGGGCTGCTGCTGCGCCGGCGGGTGCCAGCGGCATAGTGATGCGGACGGCGGGACTCGAACCCGCACTCCCTTCCGGGACTCAGATTTTCATCCCACTTCGGCTTTCGCCGCCGCCGCCCGGGGTGCCGAGGCCGGGCGGCGTTCGTGGTCTGGACTATCCCTTCGCCATGGCCCGCAGGCTGTAGGCGCCCCCCGTCTAGTCTCTACACCTTCCCCGGGCGGCGCCGGGGCTTGGCTCGGGATTGGCCTGGGCCGCGGCCGGCCGTTAGCGTTCCCCGAATTTGGGCGGTTCTACGCCGCGGATTTCCCCGCGGGCACTCCAATCAAAAGTCTGCAGCGTCTACCATTCCGCCACGCCCACACAGATGGTCAGCTTAGCACAACCCACCCCGGGACCGCCAAGGGGCCGCTACCCGGCAAGCTCGCCACCCGCGATCCGGCAAGCGATGTCCTGTGCGCGGCGGATCAGCGTCTCGCTTGCCTCGGGCGTGCGGAACGCGCTGTGTGCCGAGAGCGTCACGTTGTCCAGCGTCGTCAGCACGCAGGGCCATTCAGTTCTAATTACTGGGTTCCAAGAGCGAGCAGCTGATCGAAGCTGACGGCGTTGGCGTAGAGCGCCAGGCTGATGTTCTGGACGCCGTTGGCGCGCAGGATGTTGAGCGCGACC
>JAABUQ010010678.1_pt1 | contig 11970 bp, 11 predicted proteins | sample 5560001 | NCBI WGS metagenome assembly JAABUQ01 (sample SAMN10711888, study PRJNA513371) | rock metagenome | isolation source: Antarctica rocks | place: Antarctica: Victoria Land, Finger Mt nord | collected 2015-12-18
GTGCCTCAACCAAAACGCACTTGCATTCCTGCGCTGGGCGTCAGTTCGACTGATGCTGCGACGGCTCTGCAAAAATTGACGATGATCTTGGACCGACTCTTAGATAAAAGATCGTGAAGTCGGCCGCCGCGATGGCGTCGAAGTCCCGGTCGGTCACGTCCGAGATCCGGCCCGCGCCGTTGACCTCGCGGGTGACGGCGCTGCCGTCCTCGCGCCGGACGGTGACGCGCCCGCACAGGGCATAGGTATGGCCGTCCGGCCCGGTCACCGAAACCGTCGCCATGTCGTCGGCCCGATCCGGTCCGAGACGGAACGTCGCCACCTCGCGCCCATCGACGTAGACGCCGGTCACTTCATCGATCTCGGCCGGATCGCGATGGTCATGGATGCGGAATGTCACCGCCTCGGCACCGAGCACGGGACTTATGGCCGAAGCGAGCAGCAGAGCCGCGAGCAGAACCGCGGATCGTAACGATCGCGCACCCCGGCACTTTATCGCCATGGTCGGCGAAGGCCGACCATCCACGGCTTTGACGCTAACCAAGGAAGCCATGGATGGTCCGCCTTCGCGGACCATGGCGATTATCGGTGCGAAAGAGTGGCGTCTATTCGCCGTTCGTGTCAGAGGAAACGTCCGGACGCCTCCAGCCCGAGATAGTGCTGGCCCACCGTCTCGAAATGGTGCGAGCGGCCCTGCGCCTGTTGCGTCACGCTGTGCAGGTCGCGGAAGCGCCGCTCGAACGGGTTCTTCTCGAAGATCGCCGACGAGCCGGCTTCCTGCCAGACGAACTCGGACACGTCGCGCGACTCCTGGATGGCGTAGGTCGATGCCATGCGGATGGCGATGCGCTGGTCCATCGTTATCTCGCCGCTGTCGGCCACCGCGTCGTAGATGTCGCGCAGCACCAGCAGCAGATGCGCCTTCGCTGCGCGCAGCCGCGCTTCGGACCGACCCACCTGCGACTGGATCACCGGGCTGTCGCGCAGCGACGTCGAGAGCGCCTTCGGCGTCTTGCTCTGTGCCAGCCGCAGGAACGCGTCGAGCATCCCCCGCGCGAGCCCGAGTGCGACGCCGCCGAAGCCGACGGAATAGAGGTTCTGCGAGGAGAACCTGTAGAGCGTGCCCGACTCGCGCCGGTCCGGGGCACCGTCACGCATGGCGCAGTACGGTGCCGGGACGAACAGGTCGGCGACGGAGTAGCTGTCGCTGCCGGTTCCCCGCAGCCCCATCACCTGCCAGTCGTCGACGATGGCCGCACTGGCGCGCGGAAACAGCATGGTGTGCTCGATCGCGTCGCCGTCCGCATCACGCAGCGGCTCCCCGGTCGGGCCATACACGAACGAGTGCCCGCCGAGCCAGGTCGCGTGCCGGCTGCCGCTGGCGAAACTCCACTTCCCCGTCACCCGGTAGCCGCCCTCGCAGGGGATCGCGCGCCCGTTCGGCCCGAAGCCCCAAGCGAGCACGCCGTTCGCCGGCCCGAAGATTTCGCGCGCGATGGGTGGTGCGAGATAGGCTGCGGTCATCGAGCAGCCCGAGCCCTGCCCAACGCACCATCCGGCGCTGCCGTCTCCCATCGCGATGGCTTCGGTGATCTCGACGAACGTGGCCGGATGCACCTCGCCGCCGTTCACGGAGCGGGGCAGCAAGGAGCGGAAGATGCCCGCGTCGTGCATCGCGGCGAGCAGGTCGGGCGGCAGTTGCCGGCCGCTCTCGATCCGTGGCGAAGCGGCCTCGATGATCGGCGTGAGCGCCCGGGCGCGCGACAGGTAATCGATGTCCGTCACTTTATCGGGCAGCCGGCGCTCCGCTGCGACTACGTTCATCGTCCCGCTCCCATGCTGAAGACTCAGTCTATCCTGAACACGGCCTTGCCCATCAGCCGTCGGCCGGCGAGGTCGGCGGCGGCTTGCGCGATGTCGCGCCAGCTGCGCACCGAGCCGATCTGCGGCTGGAGGGCACCGTCGGCGACAAGCCCGGCCAGCAACGCCAGGTCCGCCGCGAAGGCCTCCTCCGGCCCTGAACTGAAGGAGAAGAACGTCTGCACGCGCGCGTTCTGTGCCGCGAAGAAGTCGTTGAACGCGAACTCCGTCGGCTGGCGGCTCGAATTGCCGAACACGACGATGGTGCCGTTCGCCTCGACGTGTCCGAACGCGGCCCTGAGGGCAGCGCCGCCCACCGACTCGAGGATCAGACGAAACGGCCCTCGCGCCGCCTCCGGGCTGTCCACCACCTCGACCGCGCCGAGCGCACGCACCGCGTCGGCGTGTCCGGCGCGGGCGACGGCGGTGACCCGGGCTCCCGCCGCGGTGGCGAGTTGCACGGCAAGGCTGCCCACGCCTCCCGCCGCACCGTTGACCAGGACCTTGCGGCCAAGCAGCGGCTCGCCGTAACGCACCGTACGCAGCGCGGTAATGCCGGCTACGGGCAGCGCCGCCGCTTGCTCGAAAGCAACCGCGTCGGGCAGTACAGCGAGCCGGTGCAGGGGCACCGCGACACGCTCCGCCCAGCCCGCCTCGTCGAGCAGGGCCACCACGCGTGACCCGGCGGCGACCCCGCTCGCGGCGTCCCGGACCGAAGCAACCACGCCGGCAACATCCTGTCCCGGCCGCCAGCCCTCGGGATTGTTCTTGAACGAGGTAAGCTCGCCGCGGTTGAGCGAAACGGCTTTCACCTCGACCAGCACTTCGCCCGGCCCCGGCTCCGGCTCGGGCACATCCCGGAGCTCGACCGGGGAGGCGCCGCCCGGCGTGTTGACCACGGCGCGCATCACGCGTCCCTCGCCCCGCGCAGGAACGGATTGCTTCGGCGTTCGGCCCCGATCGTCGAGGAGGGGCCGTGGCCGCAAATGAACGCCACGTCGTCGTCGAGCGGCAGGAGCTTGTCCCGGATCGAGCGCAGCAGCGCCCCGGTGTCGCCGTACGGAAAATCCGTTCGCCCCACCGAGCCCTGGAACAGCACGTCTCCCACCAGCGCCAGCTTCAAGTCCCGGTTGACGAACACGAGATGGCCGGGCGTATGCCCCGGGCAGTGCAGCACCGCGAACGGGTACCCGGCGATGTCGACCGTGTCCCCCTCGGCGAGCCAGCGCGTCGGCTGCACGTTGCGCATCCCGGGAAAACCGAAACTCGCCGCCTGCCGTTCGAGGCTTTCCAGCAGGAAGCGATCGCGCTCGTCAGGACCGTCGATCGGCACCGGGCGGCCGAGACGGGCCTGCAGCGCCTCTTGCAGCTCCGCGGCCCCGCCGGCGTGATCCAGATGCCCGTGCGTCAGCAGGATCTGCGTTGGTCGCACGGCCAGCTTATCGGCTGCCGCGAGAATGTCGTCCACGTCGCCGCCGGGATCGACGACGGCCCCCTGCATGCTGTCCTCGTCCCACAGCAGCGTGCAGTTCTGCTGGAACTGGGTGACCGGGACGATGGCCGCCTTGAAACCTGGCACGGTCAGTGCAGCTTCGGGGATTTGAGATAGGACGAGCGATCCGCCGACTTGATCGTCACCGGCACCACGCCGCGCTCCCGGCCGAGCCTGAGCCGCACATCGGCGCCCGCGCTGCCGGCGGCCCAGATGCGCCGCCACAGGCCGCCGAGGTCGCTGATCTCCTCGTCGGCCACCGAGATGATCCGGTCGCCCGAGCGGATGCCGGCCTTGTCGGCGGGGCCGCCATCGGCAACGCCGCCCACGACGATGTCGTCTTCGCTTTCGGTGGCATACATCCCGAGCCATGGCCGCGCCGGGCGGTTCACGCGACCATACGAGAGCAGGTCCTCCATGATCGGCGTCAGGTGGCCGATCGGGACCACCATGTTCATGTCGAGCCGGCGTCCCTTGCCGTCGCCCTGCTGCAGGATGAGCGATCCCACGCCGAGCAGCTTGCCGTCCGCGCCGATCAGCGCCCCGCCGCCCCAGAACGGGTGCGCGGGGGCGGTGAAGAAGGCGTCGTCGAGTAGGTATTCCCAGTAGCCGGCGAACTCCTGCCGCCCGACCACCCGCGTCTCGATGGCGTGGTGGCGTCCGCCTCCCGCCGCGAACACCACCTGGTCGCCGACCTTCACGCTGTCGGAATCGCCCACCTCCAGCACCGGCAGGTCGAGCCGGCCCAGCGCCTGCACCAGGCCGAACCCGGTCTCCTGGTCGTAGGCAAGCGCGTGGCCGGGGATGGCGCGGCCGTCCGACGCGGTGAGCCAGATCGTCTCCGCCTCGGTCACGAGATAGCCGATCGTCGCGACCAGTCCCTTCTCATGGATGACGACGCCGCTGCCGGCCCGTTCGGTGCCGAGCGTGTTGGCGGTGAACGCGTCGGCCGGCGCATAGGCCTTGACGCTGACCACGGCCCGGAGAGCCTGCTCCAGATCGAAGGCGTAGTCGTCCGGGTCCGGTTGCAGGTTGGCGGGGATCTCCCAGTCGGATTTCTTCATCCCTCGGCATTCCTTCAAACGCGGAGCGGTAACCACTCGCGAGTATATCGGCGGTTCGGGGCGGATCGCCAAGCGCGCCGGCCGTCCCTCGACGTTCCCGGCCGCGCTCGCCGCCTAACCCGCCGCTTTTGTGATCGCCGGGTCCACCAGATGCTGCTTGTAACGCAGGCGGAGCGCGGTCTTGAGCAGCTTGCCGGTGGCAGTGTGCGGCAGCTCCTCAACCACCAGGATCGCGTCCGGGAGCCACCACTTCGCCACCTTGCCCTCGTACACATCGAGCACCGATTGCGGCTGCACCGTCCGGCCCGGTTTCGCCACCAAGAGCAGGACCGGCCGCTCGTCCCATTTCGGGTGCGTGGCGGCGATCACCGCCGCCTCCGCCACGTCCGGATGCGAGAGGGCGATGTTTTCCAGGATGATCGAGCTGATCCACTCGCCGCCCGACTTGATGACGTCCTTCGAGCGATCGGTGATCCCCATGAAGCCGTCCGGGTCGATGGTCGCGACGTCGCCGGTGGCGAACCATCCTTCCGCGTCGAGCGCGCTTCCCTCCGGCTCGCCGAAATAGGCGTTCGTCACCCAGAAGCCGCGCACTTTGAGATCGCCGAACTGTTCGCCGTCCCAGGGCAGCTCGGCCCCGGCGTCGTCGACGATCTTCATGTCAAAGCCGTAGAGCGCGCGGCCCTGCTTGAGCGTGTGCGCGTAGCGGGCGGCTCGATCCAGCGCCGCCTGCGCCGGCTTCGGCGTGTTGTAGGTGCCGACCGGGCTCACCTCCGTCATCCCCCAGCCATGCTGGATCTCCACCCCGTACTCGTCGCCGAACGCCTCGATCAGCATCGGCGGGCAGGCCGAACCGCCGGTCATGATGCGCTCGACGGTGGCCAGCCGCTCGCCGCTGGCGCGCAGGTGCTGCAACAGCCCAAGCCAGACCGTGGGCACGCCGGCCGACATCGTCACCCGCTCGGCGTTCATCAGCTCGGCGAGGCTCTTGCCGTCGAGATGCCGCCCCGGCATCACCAGCGCGGCACCCGCCATCGGCGCCGCGTGCGGGATGCCCCAGGCGTTCACGTGGAACATGGGAACCACCGGCAGCACGCGATCGATGGCGCGGAACGCGAGCGCCCCCGCCATGTTCACGGAGAAGGCGTGCAACACGGTCGAGCGATGGCTGTAGAGCACACCGCGCGGCCGACCCGTGGTGCCGGACGTGTAGCAAAGCCCGCTTGCGGTGTTCTCGTCGAACGCGGGCCAAGCATAATCCTCGTCCGCCATGAGATCCTCGTAGCAGAGCAACCGCACCCCGGCGGGCAGGGCGATCTCCGGCATCAGCGTCGGCTCGGTCATCATCACCACGGCCCGCACCGATTCCGGCAAGCGCGACGCGATGTCCGCGAGCAAGGGTGCGAAGCTCGTGTCGGCGGCGTAATACACCTCCAGGTGTCGATGCCCGTTCCAGGCCAAGGTCGCCACCCGGTCGCCTTCGCCGATGTAGAGCGCGGTCAGGGCACGCACCAGTTGGCGGGCACGCTTCTCCGCGTCCGCATAGGTGTAGCGGTGGACCGCGCCCTCGAGGGTCTTAGACACCACCTCCGTCGTCGGGTGATGGCGCGCGGCGTGGGTGATGAGCGACGAGATCAGCAGCCGCTTGGGCTGCATCAGTCCGAGCATCAGACGTGCCTCCTGATCCGGCGGCGTTTCCTGCCGCCTCGCGTTCGTTGTAACCGGATCAGGAGGCTATTTCACCTGTGTGACTGAATGAAGCTCTTGATCGCCGGCGCGATCTCGTGGCGGAACCGGCGTCCGTTGAACAGGCCGTAATGCCCGACACCTTCCTGCTCGCGATGCAGGCGCATGTCTTCGGGCAGGTTGCGGCACAGCGCATGAGCCGCGCGGGTCTGGCCGATGCCCGAGATGTCGTCCCGCTCGCCCTCGATGGTGAACATCGCGGTGCTCTCGATGGCCGCCGGCTCGACGACGCGACCGCGCGACACCAGAAGGCCGCGCGGCAGCAGGTGCTCGTGGAACACCGTCTCGACGGTCTGCAGATAGAAGGACGCCGACAGATCCATCACCGAGCGGTACTCCTCGTAGAAGCTCCGCTTCGATCCCAGGCTCTCGCCGTCCCCGTCGACCAGGTGCTGGAACATCTGCCAGTGCGCTTCCATGTGCCGATCGAGGTTCATCGCCATGAACCCGGCTAGCTGCAGGAACCCCGGATACACCTGCCGCATGAAGCCGGGACTGCCGAACGGCACCGTGTGGATGGTGTGGCGCCGGAACCAGTCGATCCCGTGGCGTTTGGCGAACGTGTTGACCTGCGTCGGCGCCTCGCGCGTGTCGATCGGACCGCCGATCAGGGTCATGGTCCGCGGCGCAGCCGGGTCGTGGTCGGCGTTCAACAGCGCCACCGCCGCCATCACCGGCACCGCGGGCTGGCAGACCGCCACGACGTGCGTCTCCGGGCCGAGCAGCCGGAGGAAGCCGATCACATGGTCGATGTAATCGTCGAGGTTGAAATCCTCGACGGTGAACGGCACCTCGCGCGCGTCGCGCCAATCGGTGATGTGGACGTCATGGTCCGGCAGGAACGCCTCGACCGTGCCGCGCAGCAAGGTCGCGTGATGGCCCGACATCGGCGCCACGATCAGCAGCTTGGGGTCGTTCGACCGGTCCGCCATGCGCCGAAACCGCTTGAGGTCGCACCAGGGCAGGCTCTGGACAATCTCCTCGTGCACCGGCACATCCTCGTCGCCGATGCGCGTTTGCGTGTGGCCGAACCGGGGTTTGCCGAACCGGCGGGTGCTATGCTCGAAGCTGTCCAGCCAAGCGGCGGCAAGGCGCCCCAGCGGCGTGATGCGAAGCGGGTTGTTGGGCAGCTCCAGCAACCCGAGCGCGTTGGTCGCCCATATCCGCATTGGAGCGAGCGCCATGCGCTGCATCTCATACTGTTGATAGAGCATGCCTTCCTTCCGGCTGTCTGCCACCGTGATATTTAGATCATTAAATCGCCACTTACGGGTAAATGTCGCACCTCGTGAAGAGCAGACCACGAACGCGCTGAGCGCAGAGCTCGCGCCGCGTTCCCATAGAATCCAGTGCGAGGGAGTCGGACAATGGCGGAATCGGTTCTGATCGTGGGCGCGGGGCAGGGGCTCAGCGCCTCGCTGACGCGGGCATTCGCCCGGGACGGGGCGCGGGTGGGATTGGCGGCCCGGGACACGGGCAAGCTCGCCGGGCTGTGCGCGGAGACGGGCGCGACCGCATTCTCCTCGACGAAGCCGGTGCGGCGTTGGGCGACCCCGATATCGTGGTCTATAACCCCAGCGCGCGCGTTCCGGGGCCGATCACCGACATCGATCCGGCCGCCGTGTCGCGGGCGCTCACCATCTCGGCGTTCGGCGGCTTCCTCGTCGGCCAGCAGGCGGCTCGGCGGATGCTGCCGCGCGGATCGGGGGCCATCCTGTTCACCGGCGCCTCGACGAGCGTGAAGGGCTACCCGCAATCCGCCGCGTTCGCGATGGGCAAGTTCGCGTTGCGCGGGCTGGCGCAGAGCATGGCCCGCGAGCTGGCGCCCAAGGGCATCCATGTCGCGCACTTCGTCATCGACGGTGGCATCCGCAGCGCTGCCCGCGCCGACCCGGCGAACAATCCCGACAGCATGCTCAATCCGGACGAGATCGCGGCGACCTACCGGCACGTCGCGCGGCAGCACCGCAGCGCCTGGACCTGGGAGGTCGAGCTGCGTCCGTGGGTGGAGCGGTTCTGACGCGGCTTGCCGGTTCCCGGCACCCTCGCCATGCTGGCTTTCTCGTCAATCTTGGGAGGACGCCATGATCTATGAGCTGCGCATCTACGACACCATGCCGGGCAAGCTGCCGGACCTCTTGAAGCGCTTCGACACGATCACGCTCAAGATCTGGGAGAGGCACGGCATCAAGCAGGCCGGCTTCTGGACCACGCTGGTCGGCGAGAACGCCGGCCGGCTGACCTACATGCTGGCCTGGAACTCGCTGGCCGAGCGCGAGGAGAAGTGGAACAAGTTCGCCGCCGACCCCGAGTGGCTCGCCGCCCGCGCGCAGACCGAGGCGAACGGCCCGATCAACTGGAACGTGAAGAACGAGTTCCTGCAGCCGACTTCGTTCTCGTCGGTGAAGTAGCCCCCGATTATTGCCCGGATCCGGGCTGACTCACTCCGGATTATTGCCCGGATCCGGGCTCTCCGGGACGGGCTTATTGCCCAGATCCGGGGTATCGAAAACTGGCCCTGTCCCACCGCCGGGCACGGGTCAGCGCGCGACGACGCCGACCGCCAGAAACCCGCCGTCCACCGCCAGCACATGGCCGGTGATGTAGGACGCGTCGTCCGAGCAGAGGAACACCGCGGCCCGCGCGATGTCATCCGGCATCCCGGCGCGGCCCATCGGCACGTGGTCGAGGAAGCTGTTGCCGCCGGCGGTGGCACCCATGCCGCGCAGCATCGGCGTCTCGATTGGCCCGGGCGCGATGGCGTTGACCCGGATGCCGTGCGCCGCGAGGTCGTTCGCCATCACCTGCGTGAGCACGACCACGCCGCCCTTGGAGGCGCCGTAGCCCGCGCGGCCGGGGTTGCCGCGCATCCCCGAGATGCTGGCGATATTCAGGATCACCCCGCCGCCCCGCCGCGCCATCGCCGCAGCACATGCCTGGCCGGCGAGGAACGTGCCGCGCAGGTTCACCGCGACGATGCGGTCGAAATCCGCCACCGGGTGATCAAGGAACGGCACGTTGCGCCCGATCCCGGCATTGTTGACCAGCACGTCGATGCGGCCGTGCTTGTCCAGCACCGCCTCGGCCATCCGCCGCACGCTCGCCTCGTCGGCGACGTCGAGCGGGAACGGCGCCACCGGCCCCTCGCCGAGCGGCGCGTCCGGCGCGCTCAGGTCGGCGGCGATCACGCGCGCGCCCTCATCGGCGAAGCGCTGGGCGATGGCGGCGCCGATGCCCGAGAGGCCGCCGGTGACGACCGCCACCTTGTCTTGCAGTTTCATAGGAATCCCGTGCTGAACCAGGGCACCGCCGCGACCAGCACCAGGCCGGCGAGCACGGCGAGCAGATAGGGCCAGATGCGCCGCATCGCGGCGTCCGGCGAGACGCGGCCGATCGCGCAGGCGGAGTAATAGCCGACGCCGAACGGTGGCGCGAACAGCCCGATGCCCATCGCCAGGATCACCACCATTGCGTAGTGCACCTCGTTGACGCCGACCGCCTTGGCGCTGGGGAACAGCAGCGGGCCGAACAGCACGATGGCCGGGATGCCCTCGAGCACGCTGCCGAGCACGACGAACGCGACCACGGAGACCGCGAGGAACCCGTAGGCGCCGCCCGGCATCGCCGTCATCGCTAGCGCGAGCTGGCGCGAGAAACCGGATTGCGTCAGCGCCCAAGCCATGCCGGTCGCGGTCCCGATGATGAGCAGGATCGCGCCCGACAGCGCCGCCGTCTCGACCAGCATCGGATACAGCCGCCTCCAGGCGAATTGCCGGTACAGCAGCAGCCCGGCGAGCGCGGCGTAGCCGATGCCGATGGTGGACACTTCGGTCGCGGTGGCGACGCCCTCGATCACCGCGGCGCGGATCAGGAACGGCAGGGCGAGCGCCGGCAGCGCCACCAGGAAGCTGCGCGCGATCTCGCGGCCGGACGCGCGGGCGACGCCGGTCAGGTCCTCGGCGCCGCTCCGCCATCGCGCGATGACGGCGAGGACCACCGCGAGCACGGCCGCCGGCAGCAGGCCGCCGGTGAACAGCGCCGCGATGGAGACGCCCGTCACCGAGCCGATGGTGATCAGCACCAGCGACGGCGGGATGGTCTCGCTCATCGCGCCCGAGGCGGCGAGCAGCGAGACGAGCTCGCCCTCGTTGGCGCCGCGCCGCTTCATCTCGGGGAACAGCACCGGTGCTACCGCCGCCATGTCGGCCGCCTTGGACCCGGAGATGCCGGAAACCAGGTACATCGCGCCGAGCAGCACGTAGGACAGGCCGCCCCGCACGTGGCCGAGCAGGGCGGCGAGGAAGCCCACCATCGCGCGCGCCATGCCGGTCATCTCGATCAACAGGCCGAGGAACACGAACAACGGCACCGCCAGCAGGATCAGGCTGCTCATGCCCTCGTCCATGCGCGAGACGATGACGGTGAGCGGCGTGGACGTGGTGGTCGCCAGGTAGGCCAGCGTCGCGAGCCCGAAGGCGAAGCCGATCGGCACCGAGAGCAGCACGCCGGCGCCGAGCAGCACGATGAAGAACAGCACCAGGTTCCAGGTGCCGAGGCCCTTGATCAGCGGCCAGCCCCAATGCATTGCGAGCGCCAGCGCCCCGAGCGCGACGGCGGCGAACAGCACGTCCTTCCAGCCGAGGCGCAGCAGCCGCGCCAGCGCGGTGACGATCATCAGCGCGGCGCCGACCGGGATGGCGGCGGCCCGATAGGTGTTGTGCAGGCCGAGTGCCGGGGTCTGGATGAACCATTCGTCCTGGGCGTAGTCCCAGGCCGAAGGCAGCAGGAAGGCGAGGAACACCGCGACCGCGCCGGCGGCGAGCGCCTGTGCCCGCGCCCGGCCGGCAGGCGTGAAGCCGGCGACCAGCGCGGTCAGCCGCATGTGCTCGCCGCGTTGCAGCGCGATCACGCTGCCGAGCATCGCCAGCCAGAGAAACAGGATCGAGGCCAGCTCGTCGGTCCAGATCAGCGGCGTGTGGAACACGTAGCGGGCCATGACGCCGGCGAACAGCACGACGATCTCGGTGAGCACCAGCGCCGCCGCGGGGATCTCGGCGGTGAAGCGCAGCACCCGCTCGGCGCGGTAGGCGAGGCCGCCGCGTCCCGTCTCGGCGGCAGTCGCGGCGGCGACGGTCACGTCAGCACGCCCACTTCGCCCTCCAGGATGCCCCAGGCCTGGTCACCGAACCGCTTCTTCCAATCGGCGTAGAACCCGGCGCGGCGCAGCGCGTCGCGGAAGGCCGGCTTGTCGACCTCGACGAACTCGAGCCCCTTCGCCTTCAGGTCGCCGGCGACCGAAACGTCGAGCTTGGCGATGTCCTCCCGCTCGTCCAGCGCCGAGCGGTTCAGCTCGCGTGCCGCGATCTGCTGCAACTCGGCCGGCAGCGCCTCGAAGCTGCGCTTGTTGGCGAGCATCCAGAAGTCGTCCCACATGTGGCCGGTCATCGAGACGTATTTCTGCACCTCGTACAGCTTGGCGAGGGCGATGAGGGAGAGCGGGTTCTCCTGGCCGTCGACGATGCGCGTCTGCAGCGCCGAATATACCTCGCTGAAGTTGATGCTGGCGGGCGCCGCGCCGAACGCCTGGAACATGCTGGTCCACAGCGGCGACACCGGCACCCGGATCTTGAAGCCCTGCAGATCCTGCGGCGCGCGGATCGGCTTCGTCGAGCTGGTGATCTGCCGGTAGCCGTTGTCCCACATCTTCTCCATCGCCACGAGGCCCCGCTTGCCGATCTCGCCGCGCACGTAGCCGCCGAGCCGGCCGTCCATCGCCTTCCACACCGTCGCCTGGTCGGGGAAGGCGAA
>JAABUQ010010679.1_pt1 | contig 11970 bp, 14 predicted proteins | sample 5560001 | NCBI WGS metagenome assembly JAABUQ01 (sample SAMN10711888, study PRJNA513371) | rock metagenome | isolation source: Antarctica rocks | place: Antarctica: Victoria Land, Finger Mt nord | collected 2015-12-18
CATTGGCCGAACACATGTGCACAATCACCTTTCCAAAAAGAGTGAAGCCGCCTCTGGCGGCCAGGGAAGGTGAAGAGTTACATTTGCTGCGTCGCAGATGCAAGGGATATTATACGAAACGTGCATCGCCATGCATGAAGGTAAAACGACGGCCGTGGGTGGGCACGTAACAGGAGAGTTCGGGATGCTGGCTGCGAACATAGTCCACAAGCGCGCCCGGCCGACCCAGATTAGCCGCGAACATATCATAATGTGTGGGCACCAGCAGTTTTACTCCGGCGGCAGCCGCCAGATCGGCGGCCTCGCGCTCATCTATATTGCCCACCAGTTGCTGCTGCTCACGAAAATAGCTGCGACCGTTGATGGGGAGTAGCGCGATATCTATTGCCAGCTTGCGCAGGCGTTCCACCATACCATCATAGACCAGCGTGTCACCGGCGTGATAGACGCGTATGCCATCAATATCGATCACATAGCCAAGGTAGCGATAGAGGCCGCCACTTTCGTCAAAGCCGAAGTTATAGGCGGTGGGAGGAAAGTTCAGGCCATGCAGGGCCGGGACGGGAAAGAGCCGGGCGTTTCCCAGTTGCACCTCTTCATCAGGCTGTACCCCCAGCACGCGATCTGCGGTGATGCCCGCCGTCGTCACCTGGTCCACAATGGGACGCGGCACCACGAAGCGTGTAGCCGACGAACGCCGGGCCAGGGTCTGGAGTGTGGGAATATCAAAGTGGTCCAGATGCTCATGGGTGCAGAGGACAAAATCGATTGCTGGACACGCCTCAGGTCGCAAAGGGGCGGCTATCAATCGATTGGGATTGTCGGAGAGGAAGGGGTCGATCAGCAGCGTCGTCTTCGCCCCGCGCAGCGCGAAGCCGGCCTGGCCCAGCCACCACAGGGCAATACTCCCCTCTGGTAAGACTGTTGCCGCGATATCAGCGGCTGTATCTGGTAATTGTTTTTGCATATTAAAAACTTTCTTCTCTAAAAATACAGATGATTCCCTTATGATCGCATTCTCTTAGAATACAAGATCAATCCTTGTAAGTGTACAATAAAAGCGACCTTCCGCTGGATATTTTAACATCTCGCGTATGCTTCATGCTAACGCGAGACTGTATGATACAGCTTCTGCAAAAGGGAAGACTCTTCAACTTGCTTGCCATGTCTATGGCACAGGAAAAATAAAAGAGATTTACCTCTTCCATCATAGTCACACTGATATTGGCTATACTAACCTGCCCTCGACCACCTGGCAGTATCTGTTTTGCAACCACATAGTAAGAAAAACTGTATTACTACAGTAAATTGTTTTTTATGAGATAAGTATCCAGCGGAGATACTTCCAGAGAAAGGCGTTACGGAAGTTCCGTAATAGAAAGGATGAGAGTTGTATGAGAATAACAAGATTAATGTTCTTCGGTTTTGTCCTTACTTTTGCTAGCATAGCGCTGACATTTTTATTCTCACCAATCATTGCGACTTCAGGCTCCTCAGTGGCACCTCTAGAGCCTCTGGTTAATATGGTAGCTAATTCCTATGGACCAATGGCGCTATCTCAAGCATTTCATATCCTTGTTATAGGAGAGAGTATAGGACTCGCTGGTATTGTAGCGGGACTGGTCATCACATGTCTTGGCTTATTCAGCCAGGACAGGAAATAAAGGCTACACTTCTGGAGTCACCCTCAACACGGGTCTGGGCAGCGGAGCATGATCCTGGAAAAGATCGGGATTGCCTCCCCCCTGCATGCACTGCCAGGCGTTAATCAAGGTTTGTAGAGCAGCGATACGCTTGCCTGCCTCCTTGCACCACTCCTCGTCATGGTAATAGGGGTATTTACTGTGGAGACATGTGTCTGATAACCATTCTTTTTGCAGGCGCTCGTCGAAGGTGGGGTTACTGGTGTTATCAAACATGCCCCGCAGATCCTTGATGTGCTCATCTAGCTGAGATGTCAACACGAGAAAGCGTACCCACCAGTGCTGTTCAAAGTCAAACCTGTTACGGAGTATTTGCCCTGCCTTTTCACCTTTCTGTCTGACCTTTTCGATGGTGTCCGGTGCCATCGTCAGGTTCATGCCTCCCTCCTGCTTATCAAGGCGAATCTGGACGATACGCTCACGATAAGCGGGTAGCTGAGTTTGCAGCGTGTCACGATAGCTACATGCTGTGTTCAGGATTGTGCTGAGAAAATCTAGCGGCTGTGTGATCTCCAGCCATTCTGGCTCCTGACGATCGGTTGCTCTGGGAAGATAGACATCCGAGCATTCTTCACGCGCTGAGTGCTGACTTGAAAGCTGGCTATCCATGGCGCTGGTAGCGGTAGGTGTGCTGGTCAGATTAATGCCGAAAGTGGGCTGTGTCGGCAGCCAGGCATCAAAAAACTGAATGGGAAAGTTGCTGCATATGCCACCATCACTGAACCAGTTGCACTGGAGGTCCTCCTTTTGCAACGCTCGCTGGCTATGACGATACTCCCCGTAAGCCGAAGAACTGATGGTGTAGAGCGGCACGGCGCTGAGCAGGATAGGAAAGCTCAGGCTCAGACGTGTCCCTACAACTACCGGTAAATTGTCAGGATCCGGCAGGAAATAGTACTCAGGTGGAAGTTTATCCGTTGGAATAAGAGGCTGAATAGGAGATGATTTGATCATATGTTGCACAACATACGCGGGAAAAAGGCGCCGCATGTCGCTTTCTTTGAACAAGAAGTTTCGCATATCCTGGGGGATTACATAAGGCTGGCGCTGACTGAGATTTGTTGTCACCATTTTGAGGTTGATATCTTTGTCTCTCAACTGACCAAACGTAAGTGGTGCAGTGCGGGGAGGGAAGCCTGCCATCTGATCAATAACGCTGCTCAACCAATCGGCCAGATATGTATTGTCGTTTTCGTCATCGGAGACGTCTTGATGCCCACTACAGATACCATAGGCGTTCTTTGCCAGACGCTGAGCAGCGATATCCTTAAAATCGTTCAGTACTCCGATGCAGCGACCAAGCCACAGACCGAGCCAGGCACCACCGGCACCCAGAACAATGTCAAGCAGAATGAGCGAGCGCAAGAATGATCTGCGGCTCTCGCTCTCCGGCGACCTGGCAAACAGGGAAACGATATCGGAGACCACGCAGGCCGATGGGAGCGCCAGGAGCAGTCCGGCAGCCAGGCCCTGGAGCATACCCTGGCGCCCACCCTGTTGGAATGGTTTATACGATCTTGTCCACTTATCGCATACGGCGCTCGCGATCGGTAAAGCGGAAGTGGGTAGCCCTTTTATAACACCTGTAAGCAAGCGTAAAAAGAGCGGCGTTCTGGCTGGCTTATCACCCTGGCTAGTAGCGATCGCATTGTTTCCTCCTGGTGTCTGGCTGGTTTTCGCATGAACTTGTAGCCAGGCTTCCAACACGTCGAACCAGGGCTGCATCGCTGGTGTGGGCTGGAAGAGATCGAAGAGGTGTTTATTCTCGTTGAGCAGTGTACTCACCTCGTCCAGCCGCTTAAAGCCCTCATTCCCTCCATACTGTGCAGCCGCAGCAGCAGCGGCCCCAATCGCGCCCGCTGAAGTACCACCGATATTTTTGAAGGTATATTGTTTGTGGAGTTCGAGAAGTGCGGGTGGGTATACAATGCCGCTGGTGATACCGCCCTTCATCACCAGGTCGCAGAATGCAGTCGTTTCGTCCGCCACGTGCCGTGCCTCCTTAAGACATAACCGCCCAACTACATTTCGTTCGCCCAATTCCAGAAGAGGTGCGAAAAGGTTCGAATATGCTCTTCTATAATACAGGGTACTTATGATAAAAAGAGCAATATATCAATTTAAGCTCTGCCACCTTCGGTGGCTCTATAATTTTTTATACTTGTACAGCATTTGCTACGACCTTCGGTCGTAGCAAATGCTGTACAAGTATGTATTTTCTGCTGCGCCGAAGGCGCAGGAGGAAAGTGGATGATAAAAGCATATTTCCTACAACATCTGTGTGAAACACAAATATTGTAGGAAATATGGAAGAGATGGGCGAACGCTGGAAGCGTGAGTATGCGGCGGCCAGAAAAAGATAGCGTTCAGGCGAGTGTTTGCGTTAGTTCCTCGTAGCGTGCGATATCGGCGCGGATGATATCCAGGCTGGCACTCCAGAACGCTTCGGAGCGCAGGTCGATATCGAAACGGGCGGCGAGTGTTGCAGCGTCAGCCATGCCAGTCGCTGCTAGCAGTTCATCGTAGCCCTGCTTGAATCGCTCTGGATCACGCTGGTAGCGTGCGTAGAGTCCCAGCCCGAAGAGCAGGCCGAACATGTACGGATAGTTATAGTACCAGCGCCCGGTACTGTAATAGTGTGCTTTGACCGCCCACATATAAGGGTGCAGCAGTGCTTCGTCCAGCCCATCGCCATACGTTTCGCGCTGCGCCTCCAGCATCAGCGTGTTGAGCTCACCGACCGAAAGTTCGCGCTGCTGACGCCTGGCAAAGACGCGCTGCTCAAAGAGAAAACGGCTGGTGATATCCACGACCGTCTGGCACGAGCCCTGTAGAGAGGCTTCAAGGATCGCCACCTGCTCCTGGCGATCGGCGTTCTGGAGGACTGCCTGACGAATGATCGTCTCGCAGAAAATACTGGCAGTTTCCGCAAGGGTCATGGGATGTGTTCGCTGAAGCTGCGTACGACTGGCCAGGTTCAGATTATGATAGCCGTGTCCCAACTCGTGTGCGAGCGTGCTAACGCCGCCAAATACCGGCTTGAAGTTCGCGAAGACGCGCGACTCGTCGCCGCGCAGGGCAGTGCAATAAGCGCCATCGCGCTTCCCCGGTCGCGGCTCCGCGTCGATCCAGCTTTCACGAAATGCTCGCGCGGCAAAATCGGCGAGCCGGGACGAATAGGTGCCGAATTGCTCAATAATAAAGGTCGTCGCATCGCTATACTCCCACACTCTTTCACCTGTCCCCACGGGCGCGAAAAGATCATACCAGGCGAGACGCGAGACGTTGAGCGCACATGCTTTGGCGCGCAGATAGCGACGAAAATCCGGGAACGCCGCGTGGGCCGCGCTCAACATTGCATCGAGCGTCTGCCGATCAATACTGTTGGAGAAGAGGGACGCGTCAAGCGGAGATGCCCAGGCGCGATGACGTGCCAGCACATTGGTCTCGCCCTTGATACTATTAAGCGCGGCGGCCAGGGGGAGCGCGACGCGCGGCCAGCCGGCCAGCTCGGCCTCGTAAGCACGGCGGCGCATTTCACGATTTGCGTCAAAGGCCAGGTTGCGCACGACGCTCATCGGTAGCGCCTGGCTCTTCCCGTCCAGTTCCAGTTCTACAGTCAGTTGCGAGGTAAGGTTGCCGTGTAGCTTCGACCACGCCATACCGCTGCTCACGTTCAACTCCGTCGCCAGCGCCTCCTCGGCAGGTGACATTAAGTGTGCTGCCTGCTCTTTTGCGTGGCGCAGCATATACGCATGCTCACTCGCGGCTGGCGAACGCTCGATCAGCGCCTCAACGTCCAGAGAGCCGATCCAGGCGGTAAAACGCGTCCCTAATTGTGACAGTTGTACCATGTGCTGCTGCAGTTCGCTCTGCTTTGCCTGTGCCAGGTCATCACGGGAATCGGTGTTAACGAAGCAACTGATATAAACGATCACCGTTCTGGCGCTATCGAGGACGTTGTTATAACGTTCAACGATCGTTTCAAAGGTAGCCGCGACAGCTTCATCTACCGCTAGAGAGGGCTGCTTCATGATCTGCCGCGTATCAAAGAGCTGTGCCAGGTCCGCGATATCCTGTACTGTGCGTGCGAAAGCAGCAGCGAACTCGGGTGATGCCAGGCCGGGGTAAACGATGCTCATATCCCAATGGGGTAAAGATTGTGTGGTAGTCACCGTGCAATTCTCCTTCTCTGCAATCCTATAGGATCGTTGTCTTATTGTAGCATGCCCTCCCTTATATTGAGAAAAGTGACACGAAAAGTCCATTGGTAACGCTTTATAAACCATTCTCAAAGAACGACCTGACAAAACTACAAGAGCTACGAAAAGCCTGGCACATCAGGTATTGCACTCTCTCAACAATAGATGCATACTCACATAGGCATATATTTTTCTACAATATTTTTAAATGGTATGGTATATTATGTTGGTGGGGGGAATTGATTGTGACTCTGATCGTGGCTCTAAGAGGTAAGGATGGCGTGGTAATTGCGGCTGATAGTCGGGACAGTAGGAGATCCTAGAGGACTCACAGCAATCAATGATAGTTACACCAAGATATTTAAGCTCAGTAATTATTGTGGGATTGCTATCGCAGGAGCTTCTGAGCTTGCGGCAAAGATTGTCGATGAACTTAATATCATCATAGAACATAAAAACCTGAAATTCGCCGACGAGATATTAGACGAAACACGACAGTTAGCACGAATGCGATATGATGATTGCTTTGCAAAATTCTCTCTACACGATCGTCCGAGTTTAGCATTTACACTTGTAGGCTATCAAAATAGGAGGACCTATCCGCATTGCAATGATCACTCCTACTGAAGGGTACCGAGAGTTGGAAACAAGTACTGTAGAGGAGATTATTTCGTTTAACAACGAACAAAATGAGAAGCTTAAACAGTTTTTCCTTGGAGGATAACAATGGAGAATTCTGCAATAGTACGCATACAGGAGAACGCATACTTCGTCGTAGATTCCTTTAGCTTCTTTACATCGGTTGTTACTGCCTATGATCCTGTAACGGCTAATCAAACGCTTCTTTCCAGTTGGGAAACCTCTACCACTACTCAAATACAACCATCACTCGAAAACATACAAACAAATACAGAAATACAACTTGAACCTCTGATGACGGAAACGACGCCAAATCGTATCAGATTGAGGATGTGAAAGAAGCTTTAAGAGAGGTAGGTGAAAGCGATGAACTCTAAACACTACTCCATAATAATACAATGGGACCCAAGAGACAACATTTATATAGCAAGTGTGCCGGAACTTCCAAGAGTCAGAACACACGGAGACACCTACCAGGAAGCAGTTCAAAACATTCTGGAAGTGATAGATATGTGGGTAGAAGACGCAGAGAGAAACGGAGAAACGCTACCACCACCACGAAGCTATACAAATGCAGTAGCCTGACAAAACCCATCAAAGACTTCAAGCGTTATAAGTTGAATCTTTTTCTTATCAGAAATCATTGTCCTTCCTGGTTTGGTTTAGAAGTAAGCGTACTGAGCATAAGCAAAATTTGATCTAAACGATCATTTACACCACGCTCGAAGCTCTCTATAATACGCTGTTGTGTCTCAAACCGATTGTCAATAGCATCGAAACGACGATCAACTGTCTCAAACCGATTGTCAATAGCATCGAAACGACGATCAACTGTCTCAAACCGATTGTCAATAGCATCGAAACGCTTGTCAATAGTCTCGAAACGGCTATATACCTCTTGTTGGAAGCCATCCAGGCGTTCACTCAAAGAAGCAAGATCGACACGCATTTCTCGTGTGTGTTCCTGTAGCTTCATCGTCATGCCAAGGAGCATAGACTCATTCTGATTGATCTCTCGAATATCCCTCGACAGTGCAGATACATTATGTTGCAATGTGGTTGTTGTCTGCTCTACCCTGGATAACCGTTGTTCTGGTGTCATCATCATCGCTTCCCTTTCTGTTCACACTCACTATCTTGTTACATGCAAGTATACTCTATCTTCCTTCCTTTTCCAAGATGACTATCTTCACGTTCCCTCTTGACTCCCAAAAGTCATACACGAGGAAAGCAGTAGGGTTAGCAAAAATTAGAGAAGAGGAAAGCAGTAGGTCTAGCTTTTGCATGAACGGTAAAACAGGCACAGCAGTAGGACTGGCAGAAACGAATAAACCCGCCTGATAGGCGGGTTTAGGATGGGCGACTAGGGATTCGAACCCCAGACCTACTGCGTGTAAACTAGTTGTTATCAGAACCCCCATAAATCAGCCTCTAGAGCCATTCCACGCACACCGGAACGACTGCGCATATTGGTTACTTAGTAGCTCACAGGACAAAAATCAGTTGTTCTCACATCCCACTATTATACACCATCATTCACTCCACTTCGGCTAGTCCCACATACCACCCTTCATATAAAATCTGATACAATAAAGACGACGTAGTCAAGAGATAAACAGGAAAAGCCCATGAAAAAAGATCAGTTACAAACAATGTGCATTGCTTTCCAACAAATTTGTGAGGGTGAGCGAGAATGGACTGCTCTAGGTAACTTCATGAATTATTGGTACGCCTATGCAAAAGACCGACGCCAAGAACTAATAGCCGACCCACTACCTGACTACAACGATCAATCTCCTCACCAACATAAATGGGCCGTTTTCTGCACTGCTTCAGTAGAATGGTTCTGCAACAAATACAACGTTCCCTGTCCCTCATGGGTGCACAACCCCAAATACACTTTACCTGAACCATGGTTCTTTTATCAGCACGAACCCACAAAATCCAGACTTCTAATAACAACGCCGAAACAATTTGCAGAACGCAATGTGTATTGCGGGGATAACTGCTTTACAAACAAGTGGGAACTAGTAGAACAGTTATCCCCAAAAGACCGTTACCTGACAAAGAACGCATCTAACTTAGAAGCAACCCGATTATTTTCCTGAACCTCCTTACTAATATACCTGTCTAGTATTTTTTGTGCCTTCTTACGTGTATTCACACCTAAATGCTTACAAAGAGACCTAATATCATCCTCGTCTTTAAATCGCCCGGCAATAAGTTTGTGAGCAAGAATAAAATCCTTTGCAGGAAGATAAACATGCAATACTCCAAACTTTTTCCACAGTTTCATTTTCGGCAATGGTCCTGCAGCGCGCACAAAATCACTTACATCAGTGTTCAGCCAGGAAGAATTCAAGCCCTCATCATCTGCCACAAACTGAACAGCCCCCCTAAAAAGTCTGTAGACCTCTGAATTAGAATACACCTCTGGATAAACCCATACAGCATCTATATCATCGGTCACTGTCCTATTCCCAACCTGTATGAGCATATACCCACCTCCGATCAGAAGCAACTGGATAGGCTCAGGTACATTCATGGCTTTTAGCTCATCTCCCGCCAACGAGAGATAACGTTCGATTGCACTCACATCCATTCTTTAACAACTCCTATCAGCTATTCACTCCAATAACCACTACCAAAGGTATCCTCATTTGATTTTTCCTCATTCCTCAAAGGAGAAAACTTCTCATGAGACTTACGCAAATGCTCAGAGGTAAGAGAAGCATAATGATTAGTCATAGCTAAAGTAGTATGCCCCACTTGACGCTGAACATCTAAAGGACTACGACCCATGGCTAATTGAGTTGTCGCCATATAACGGCGGCACTGATGAGCACCTACCTTTTTCCCGTCTATACCAGTACGCTTTTTCAACCTCTTGAAAAGCATCGACACCCCCCACATAGTAAGAGGCTCTCCATCATCAGCCAAAAAGATCAGGTCATCACGCCGTGCTACATCAGTACGAGCAAGAACCACTCTATGACCACTCAAGTACTGATGCAAAGGCTTAAAACCATCACGTGACACAGGCACTTGTTGCCACTTGTTACCCTTACGATGCACTAAGAGCAGCCGAGTACTTTTATCAATATCACCCAAACGCAAACCAACAAGCTCATTTAAGCGTATGCCAGTATCAAGAAACAAAGAAACAATAGCTCTGTTACGAGCAGTTAGCGCTCTACGAAGCTCAGGCTTATTAATATCCCCCTCCTCACACGCATCAAGCAATTTACGAACATCATCATTAGTATAAGTAGGTATAAATTTCTTCTCCTTACGAGGAAGCTTAAAACGAGGGGTTATAGGTTTAGCTATCTTCTCCTCTTGCTCTAACCAATGGCAAAAGGCAATCAAAGACTGACCATAGCTATAGATCGAGTCATCACTAAGAGCTTTACCTCTATACGTAGGCGTCTTCTTTAAGTAGGCCATCCAACCCCGCAAGTGCTCAAGGGCCAAACCCTCTACAGTATCTACTCTATGGGCAGCCAGAAGCCACGAAGAGAAGTAACGCAAACGCTGTTCATAAGTCCTCAGAGTCTTAGGAGTACAATTCTCCAACTCACGGACCTCTAAAAACTGTATTATAGCCTCTTGTATCAACATAGAACACCTCCCCCTATATCCACTTGCCAAGATGACTCAAACAGAATGCACACAACCGGAGCCGCTTCTTTCTGCCCTTCTTCGTCCTTGTCTCAACAACAGTACACTCCCGATAATAATAGCAATGATCACAGTACACCATCATAGAGCACCCCCTTTTCCTCACCAGACACACATATATGTAACCTTTTCTCCCTACCAGCCCGCTCCCCAAGCCCTTTTGCATTTCTATGGGCGCGGTTTACTTGCCTCGCGCCCAAGAGGATTATCGAGGCTACGCGCACGCGCGGGGACCCCTACCCCGCGCAGCGCTCCGCCCGGCCCCCAGCCCCAGGGACGGCCCACCTCACCACCCCAGGACGCAGGAAGCCACGCGTTCCGTAGCCGACTGAGGGGGCAATGCCGCCCTTCCCCCGTCCGATAAGCCCTACGGGCCGAAAGCGACCTGGTCCTGCATCGTCCCCACACCACCCGGTCGCTTTCGCCTTGGCAGGTTATCAGACGGGGGAAGGGTTGCACAAGCGGCATTGCTTGCTCCCCTCAGTCGGCATGGGCGAGACGAGCGGCACCCCAGGCTTTCGCCTCAGCTCCCAAGGATGCTCGTCCCCCTTTGGGGTCCCACTCACTCCCCACCGCATAGGCCCACGTTACGACGACGAGCGACGAAACAGCTTGCCCAACGCGTGGAGCGGCGAGGCTTCCCGTCTGGCTTGCCGTAACCGTTCCTCGACCATTCCTATCACCACCCGGCACGAGCATGCTGGATCATCCCCCCGACAGCCACACAGCAGCACCGGCACATACCCCCGCAACATCACCCCAACCACACCCGCCACCGCTGGAACAGGGTCCACCAGTTCTATTGGCGTGCCAGTGTCTCGATACTGGCGGTTGCTCAACCCCTGCTCATGCGTGTAACGCGATCCCCAACGAGCCAGGAGCCGACTTTTATTCCAGTGCGGAAACCACCGAGAACGAGCTGCCGCCCGCATATCCACCAACAGCACCGAGTTCGACGACTCCATCAACGACTCGACCAACGCCCAGGCACCGGGAGCCGCCGCTCCCACAACCCAGAACGTATAATCAGAAGCCTCACCCGCTCCCAACCAGCACGTCCCACGCGAGAGCGCACGCCACCGCCACAACGAGACAAAGGGCCAGACGTGTACCCCATCATCCGTGACCAGGAACCACGATCCCGCACGCTGGACGAGAACCGTGTCCCAGGACTGCCCATGCTCATCACACAAGACATAGCGATCCCCTTCATTGACCCCCTGCACCTCCTCAGAGGGATAGGCAACCGGTAACGCCATCATTCCCCCTTCACCGTGGCTGAGCAATCAACCAAAAGAGAAAAGACACCACCAGCAACACAACACTCACCAGAAGCACCCCAACCACATGCCCCCCTCCCTCCGTTCGCCGAACGGGTCCGAAACAACACAGCCCCATTGCGACCAGCATCACGGGAAACCACCGCCAGAGCATAAGAGTACTCGCCTGAAGCGACCCAGGAAGCACACGCATCGCCCCTAAAACACACAGACAGGAATACACCGCCCCCACAACAAACACTAATTTTCTCATCGCATCCCCTCCTTTCTGGACTCCTACGGGCATTCCGATGACAGAACGCCCGTATTTGTCTCCTGACGCGTTCTAGACCCCTTCTCGCATCTACGTAGCTTCTATACGGAAAACCTTCACACGGCCCTTTCTCGTGCCTCTGGACGCGACGACATACAGCCGCCTGTAGAGCCATACGAGGCCACAACCTGCTCACGACGAGCCACCTCACA
>JAABUQ010010680.1_pt1 | contig 11969 bp, 6 predicted proteins | sample 5560001 | NCBI WGS metagenome assembly JAABUQ01 (sample SAMN10711888, study PRJNA513371) | rock metagenome | isolation source: Antarctica rocks | place: Antarctica: Victoria Land, Finger Mt nord | collected 2015-12-18
GGCGCATCTCGTCCGGGTCCATGTCGCCGTTCCAGAACCAGAACGGGCATGCCGTGTGCTCTGCCTCGGGGTGATCGAACAGTGCTCCTAGATCTTTGTCCCGCATGCGTTGTCCTCCCTGGCCAATCGGGCCGATCGCTCGCACTCATAAGACGTCCTGCTCGCTTCTGGCGGAGCGCAGGAGGCGCACATCGCCCAGCAGGCCGAACTCTGTCACAGAGTATGACCAATGCCAGCCCGCGACCTGCTCGCCACGCGCCAGGCGCCGCGCCCATCCCTCACCCCTGCCGATGAAGCTGTGCGGCCCGACCCAATACGGCTCGCCGTCAGCGCCGTGGTGCGGACCCAGCAGGTTGCGCAGGCTGTGGTGCAGGATGAGCGCAATCGTGTTCTCGCCTTCATGGAGGAGCGACGTAATCTCCAGGCGATAGGGTCGCCAGGCCAGCGTGCTCGCCTCCCGCCCGTTCACATGGACCGCGATGACCGGCGCGGCGAGCCGATCCACCTCCAACCAAACGCGCTCGTCCGGGGGTGATAGCAGCGTCAGGCGCGCGTAGCAGGCGACGCGGCCGGCGTAGAACGGCAGGCCCTGGTCCACAAGATCGCCCACGCTCAGCCTCTGGGGCGTTGTGACGGTGAAGGGTCCCTCGACGGCGCGCAACGTCCAGGCGGGCGTGGGCGCGGGCGGTTCCACGACCCCAGGGCTCGCGGAGGCGGCGGCTGGCAACGCCGTCTCACCCGCGCAGGACGCGGCGTCCGGGAGGGTCGCGATGGGCTGGGTCGCGACGGCAAAGTCGCCCACGAGGTAGACCGCCTCAATCTCGGTCCCATAGCGCCGCGCCTGGTCCGCCACGCTCGTCGCATCGCCGTAACGGAACGCGGGGTAGGTCACCTCGATCGTGTTCTCGCCGCGGCGCACGAGGTGGGCGATGTCGATCGGCAACCAGCGAGGATCGCGCCACGGCGGCAGGCCGGCGTAGGCGACGTGCGCGCCGTTGACGCGGATCGCGCAACGCTCGGGCCGCTCCACGATGAGGCGCAGCAGCCGCCCGTCCGTCGCGTCGAGGTCGCTCGCAACGGGGTAGCACAGGGTCAGCGGGCCGTCGTAGCGCTCCTCGTTGAGCAGATGCTGCGCGGCGATCACCGGCGCCAGCGGCCCCAGCGGCTCGCCCCCGCGCGCGACGCGGGCCTGGTCCAGCGTCAGCGCATTCTCATCGAGTCGTTCCACCCGCCAATCGTCGAGCCGTTGCGCCAGTTTCACGCGCGTCGCCGGCGGCGCGGGGGCAAAGGGGGTCAGGTCGGCCGGCCCGGCCACCAACACGGCCGACTCGCCCGGCTCCAATGCGAGCGGGACGGGCGACGGCTCCCCGTGCGCGCCAGCCAGCGCCTGGCGCGTTCCTCCGATCAGATCGAGGCGTGTCAGCGGCCCTTCCATCCCCGACAGCCGCAGCGTCCCCACGATCCGCTCCTGCCGCGACAGGTTGACGAGCAGGACGACATGCGCGTCGCCCACCCGGCGCGTGTGCTGCCAGAGCCAGTGCCGCGGGCCGTCCACGTCGACCGCGACCAGCGGGAGAAGCAAGCGATCGAGCACGGAGCCCACCTCCTCGGACGCGCACGAGCGCACCTGCCGACGCAGGAAGCGCCGCAGCCGTCCCGCCCCGTCGTCGCGCCCATCGATCAAGGTGGGGAGCGCGCCCGCAGACAGGATGGGGCCGCCGGCGGCGGCGAATTCTTCGAGCAGGGACAGCGTCGTCGCCCGCACGCTCGTCAGGGCGGGCAGCACGACGAGCGGATACGCCATCGCGCCGACGCGCAGCAGCGGCCGCGGCCCGTCCGTCTCGACCCGACCCACGTCGGCCAGGATCGTCTCGTCCCCGTAGTCGAACGAGCGTTGCATCCCGAGCAGATCCCGGCTCAGCCGCTGGAAGCCCTCGTCGAGCGGCGCGATGCGGTCGTCATCGGCGCGGTACATGTCCCAGGGACTCTGCTCGGGCGTCGGCGGGCGGCGCACCGGGTAGAGACTCTCCTGTGGGTGCAGCACGAGCAACTCGGGCGTCATCGCGCCCTGCGCCATCAGCGCGCACAGCCGCGCCAGGTAGCCGTCGACAACGTGGTTCAGAGGCCACCAGGGCTGCTGGTACCACATATTGCACGGGTGGTCGCGCTTGCGCTCGCCTACCATGGTGTAGAGCAGCAAGTGCGGCGCCAGCAGGTTGACGCCCAACACGATCTGCTGCTCGGCGATCCACTTGCGGTCCTCGAAGGAGAGATGCTGCCCGGCGGCCCCGTAGAGTTCGCTCAGCATGCGGGGCTTGGCGTACTGATTGACCACGCTGCGGCAGCCCAGCCCGGTGATGACCTCCTCGACCTGGCGGCCCAGGTGGTCGATACCCGGCCAGTCCATATGCCGGTAGTGCGGCAGGGTGCAGACCCCACAGGCCAGGGTCGCCGCGAGCGAGCCCTCCAGCAGGTAGTGCCCCGTCAGGGCGATGCCGTGCGCGCGACACCACGCGCCGAGTTGCGCGCTGTAGTGGTGCTCGAAGAGCCAGGCGCAGGTGCGGTAGTAGTCGGTGCGCGTGGCGGGATAGGCGCCGACATCCTCGAACAACTCGACGAGATGGGGCAGCAGGTCGTAGCCGTGCATCGCCCGGAAGCGCGCGGCAAGCTCATCGGTCCAGGGGAGCATGCCGCACGGCACATCGTCGTAGGCGGGCGGGAAGGCGACGGACGGCTCGTCGGTGAAAATGGCGGGGATGAGGCCGCCGAAGTCCGCGCCGACGCGCCGGGCGTAGGGCTCGTAGGCCGCCTCCAGGAAGGCCTGCATGGCGCGCCGATCCATCACGTCGGCGTACGTGGTCCCGCTGAACCAGGACTGTCCCATCGGGCTGACGAAGCGGTCATAGCCCTCGCCGTCCGGCCCGCGCGTCAGGGGCGACACATTCCCATCGCCCGGACGCTCGGTCCCCGCTGGGACGCGCAGGAGCCACTTGGCGCGGAAGGACGGGTCGCGTAGCGGCACCGCGCCGCTGGCCCAGCCACTGGGCCAGCGGTCTTCGTCGTAGAGGTAGAGGCGCAGGCCCAGCGCACGCGCCTCGTCGAGGGCGGCGGCGACGGCGTCCATGTAGTCCGCGCCCATATAGGGCGTGAGAAGGCCGCCGCGCGCGTGGATAAAGGCGCCTCCCAGGCCGCCGCGCGCCAGTTCGCCCACCTGCCGGCGCACGTCTGGCTGCTCCATCACGTCGTTCCAGCTCCAGAAGGGGGCGGGACGATAGAGGGGCGGCGGCGCGAGGATCAGCCGGGCGTCGAGCCCCGGCGAGAGGCTACGCGGCGCACTCATGGTCCACCGTCCTGGTCTTGGTGTCGTCCCGCGGACCGTGGGGGAATGGTCATTGCGCGGATAGCCGCGCGGATGTGACGCGTCATGCCTTGATCGCCCCCGATGTAATCCCCTGCACGAAGTGGCGCATGCCGAACAGGAAGGCGATCAGCAGCGGGACCGAGGCCACGACGTACGCCGCCATGTCCGGCCCGTAGTTCACCATGCGGCTGCCGGTCGCATTGTCCAACTGGGTCAGGCCGACCGTCACTACCTGTAGATTGTCGTCGTTGATGACCAGCAGCGGCCAGATGAAGTCGTTGTAGTCGGCGACCATGCTCAGGATGGCCACCGTCGTCAGGATGGGCCAGGAGAGCGGGATGGCCACGCGGAACCACAGCTGCAGGTCGCCGGCGCCGTCGATGCGGGCAGCCTCGAAGAGTTCCTCCGGCAGGCTGGCGATGAAGGTGCGGCACAGGAAGATGCCAAGCACCTGGCCGCCCGCCGCCCAGGGCAGGATCAGCGCCAGCGGCGTGTTCCAGATGCCAAGCTGGTGCGTCAACACGAAGGCGGGCACGAGCTGGATCACGTAGGGGACCATCAGCAGGCCCAGGATCAGCACGTAGAGCGCCTCCTTGCCGGGGAAGCGGTGACGCGCGAAGACGTAGCCCCCCAACGAGGAGAACACGACGGTGATGGCGACCGCGGCCAGCGTGTCGCCGACGCTGTTGACAAGGTAGTGTATGGTGGCCCCGATAGCGTCGGCGTAGTTGCTGAACAGCCAGGGGTCGGGTAAACCCCAGAAGTTGGTGAAGATTTGAGCGTTGTCGCGGAACGAGAGCAATGCCATGACGGCGACCGGCGCGAACGTCAACACGAGGAACACGCCGATGGTCAGGTACAGCAACGCCTGGCCCCGCCACAGCCGGCGTAGCGCGCCGGCCCTGGCGCGCCGCGCCGCCGCGGGCGCCGTGGCCGCCGTGGGCGCGACCGCTTCTTGTTGTGCCATGTCTGGTCCTTCCCTCGGAACGTGACGCTACGCGCTATAGTCGGTCGCGGCGCCGCGGACCAGGCGTAGCTGCAAGATCGTGACGCCCATGATGACCACGAAGAGGGCCACGCCGATGGCCGAGGCGTAGCCCAGGTTGCCGGATGTCGCGTTCTGGAACAGGTCTAATGCCGGGACGTAGGTCGAGTTAGTGGGGCCGCCCTGCGTCAGGATGTAGATCGCGGAGAAGTCCTGGACGCCCGCGATGACGATCAGGATCAGCAAGAGCTTGACTTGCCCCAGCAACAGAGGCAGGTGCAGGCTCCAGATACGCCGCGGCACGCCAGCCCCATCGACCGTCGCGGCCTCGAGCAGTTCGCCGGGAATACCGATCAACCCGGCGTACAGCACCAGGAACGGCAGGGCGGCGATCCACGGAAAGCCGATGAAGATGACGGAGCCCAGCGCCCAGCCGGGCTCCCCCAGCCAACTGTGGGTCCAGCCGGACAGCCCGACGCCCCGCAGCACCTGGTTCGCCAGGCCCAGGTTGGGGTCGTAGATGAAGCGCCACACCAGGATCGTGGCGATGACCGGCACGATGGTGGGGATCACGAAGGCCGTGCGGACCCAGTACTGCGCGCGACGCGCGCGCAGGTGGAAGATCAACTCGGCCACCAGCAGGGGAAAGACGATGGTCTTGACGACGCCGGCGACCAGGATGATCAGGAGGTTGACGATGCCGACGGTCAGGTACGGGTCGCGCACCATGGTCTGGAAATTGGTCAGCCCGACGAACGACGACGTGACGCCGTTCCACTCCGTGAGCGCATGATACAGTCCCGACACGGAGGGGTAGTAATTGAACAGCAGCAGAAGGAGGAAAATCGGGCTCAGCAGGGCGTAGGACGCGCGCGCGCGCCACAGCAGGGCGCCACCGTGGCGAAGACGGGCGATGCGGCGCGCCGCCACGGCGCGGCGGCGCGGGTTGGCGCGGACGTAGAGCGCGTAGACGACAAGCACGGCCAGCGCGGCCGCGGCGCCGGCGGCCAGGCGCCGGTCGAGGGCGCGCTGGCCCGCCTCCGCCCCGGCCAGCGCCGCGCCAATGTCGACCGCCTGCGCCGCGCCGGTGTCCAGGCCCAGGACCAGCACGCGCCCGTCAGCTGAAAGCGCGACGGCGTAGGCGGCGTGTCCGGTGGCGTCGCGCCAAACCGGCCGCCCCGTCCCGTCGAGCAGGTCGATCGTCCCATCCGCGACGGCGGCCGCGACGCGCGCACCGACGCCGACGCCGCTCATAGCGACGGCGCGCACCGGCCCGCCGGCCGCGAAGGTCCACAGGTCGTTGCCCGCGCCGTTGTAGAGGTAGACGTGGTGGTCCTCCGACCCGGCGGCGACGCGGGCTCCGTCGCGGGAGATGGCCACTCCGTCGACGACATCGCCTCCTCCCTGCTGCCAGAGTTGTTTGCCCGTGCCGTCGAACAAGGTCACGCTGTCGTCGTCGGCCCCGACCGCGATGCGCCGGCCGTCGGGCGTGATAGCGACCGCGCGCGGGCTGCCGGACAGGGTTGCCATCCCCACCGACCGGCCCACGTGATCCAGGAGATGGAGGGTGAGGTTGCCATTGGAGAGGGCCGTGCTGCCAGCGCCATAGACCACGCGTGTTGCGCCCGTGCTCAACGCCACCGCGGACACGGCCGCGCCGGTCGGTCGCTTCCAGAGCACCCGGCCCGCGCGACTCAGCAGCGTGAGCGTGCCGTCGGCCGAGCCGACCGCGACGTACGCGCCGTCAGGCGAGACGGCTACGGCGTTGACGGCGTTGGTCGTGGGGTAGGTCCAGAGCCGCGCAGCGGAGCGGTCGAGAGCATAGGCGGTCGAGTCGCGCGAGCCCAGCACGATCAGTGCGCCGTCGGCCGAGGTGGCGGCGGCGTAGACGATGTCGCCGGTGCGCGTCTGCCAGAGCCGGCCCCCGCTGTCATCGGCCGCGCCCGGCGCCAGGAACAGCAGCACCGACCCTGTGAACAGCGCGAGCGGGAGCGCGACCCATGCCCATCGACGCCACCTGTGCGCGCCAAGCAGTATCCTCATATCCGGTAGCTCTTTTCTCCATCGGAGATGGCCTCGCGGTTCAGGGGAGGCCATCCGTGACTGCATCCTGTGCTGGTTGGGGCCGTGGACCCTGGGGACCCTGGTAGGGATCGGACTCCGGCGGATCGACGCCGGATTAATCCGACGCGGACCGTTCGCGGCGTGGCCACGGCCATACTCTCAGGACGCCGTCGACCGCTGGCCCGACGCTTGACCCTGGAGAGTGCCACGTGATCGCCGTCAGCTTGGTAAGTTGGCCGCATATCCGAGCAACTCTTCTTCGGTTGTTCCTTCGCAGTTCGGGTCGCTGGACACGAAATGATCTACCCCGGTCTTGCAGCGGTACAGGGCGTGATTAGTGATGCCCGGCGGCGGGGCGGAGTACAGGAACCCCTCGATCCCCCGGGCGTTGCCCGGCGCGCCTTCGCAGGTGTAGTCGAGCGACACGTACTGATCGGCGCCGGATCCGGATGATGTTGCGCAGTCGTAGATGGGCCGCGTTCCGGCGACCGGGGCGATCTCGACGTAGCCGAGGGTGAGCTCTTTTGTGTAGCCGCCGGCGGGAACATAGCCACCGGTGACCCAGTGGTAGCCAGCGGAGGTGACGTAGCGGTTGAGAGCGACGCGGGCCGGCGAACGCCAGGTGACCGAGGCCAGATCCCAGGTGGCGGGATCGTTGCCTCCCATGGCGTAGATGACCTCGACACTGGGCAGGAATGGCGTGATACGTCCGCTGCCGTCGCGGACGAGCCCGGGACTGTGATTGAGGTATCCGCCGGTGAGGTCGGTGTCGATGTAGCCGAGCGTGGTCCAGGTCCCCGTTCCGCCCAGAACGTCGGCGGAGTCCATCTTGTAGAGACCAAATTGGTAGGTCTCCCGGTCGCCGGGGCGAGCCGGTAACGGGATGGCCGCATACCAGGTGGCGGTGCTGGTGTCGTAGGCGTAATCGCTATTCGACATTTTTACGGTGGGCTGGCCGGGCGGCGCGATGCCGTTGTTGGTGACCAGTGTCGCCGCGCTGAAGTGGATCCCATCGGTCGTGGTCCGCACGTAGACCCGGTCGATGGGCGTTGCCGTGGTGTCGGTGTAGAACAGATCGAGGCCGGCCTGACCGTTATAGTTGTACGTGGATGGTTGCCCGGCGCCGTAGAGCGGCGTCGGGTACACAGCGGGAAAGATGACCGGCTGGGAGTACTTCACCCAGGTCACGCCGTCGTTAGAGAATGCCACGCCGATACGGCCGTTGTAGGCCACATTAGTCCCCGAATAATAGAGGGCGTAGGTATAGCTCCTCCCGTTCTCCGGGTCCGTGAAGTGGCCCTCGATGACCGACGGGTCGCAGGTGTACTCGGCATCCCAGGCGGCGTTGGTCGGAGTCAACACCTCTTGGATGGGCGAATATTGCCCGGTCGAAGAGTCGTACGTTCGATAGTAGATGACATCTGAGGACGTGCCGCCGCTCGGCACCCCTCCAGGAACCGGCCCGTAGCCGCACCACCAGTACTGCCGCAGGGCGCCAGATTGGATGATGCTCGGGGCATAGTCATAGTTGGTGTGCGCGAACAGGAAGCCATGGGGTTGGTAATCCGCTCGTGCCGGCAGCGCGGGAGCGACGACCAGCGTCGACAGAAGCCCGACGAGCACGCCTAGAGTGGTCACGACGACACGGATGCGTCGCTGATGAGAGTGAGCCTGCATCACGTCCCCCTGATCTTGTGGCCGACCAGTCCGTGGACCCGAGCGATGTGACCGAGTCGTTCAGGACTGCTTTATTGAGAGAATAGGAATGGGTGCGGGTTCCTGTGCCGGTGGGCGTCGTTGGCCGCCGGCCCTGGGGGACCATGGCGGGGATCGGACCCCCGATGGAGTGGCGACGGTTTGACCCGACACGACCCGTTCGAGGCGAGACCCCCGCCATGCTCCCCGGCTGCTATGCGCTGTCACGGGCGGGTGCTGGAAGCTGGCCGCGGCCGGGACTAGGATCGCTTGGGCGGCGCTTTCTGCGGCGTCAACAAGTCGCTGTCGGCGTATCCGTTGGCCTTGAGCAGAGCGTCGAAGGACGCTTGCAGCATGCGCTCCTGGCCGGCGGCGTACTGCGCCGTGGTGATCTTGTTGGACAACCACTGCTGCACGCGGTTCACGTAGTCCGGCTCAGTGCCGGGGACTCCGGAGATGAAGGCCGACCCGGGTATCTGCGCGCCCGCCTTCTGATAGTTGCCGCGCAACTGGAGTTGTGCGAAGCGCGCCTGGAGTTGTACAGGAAGCGGCGCGTTCTTCACGATCGGCGGCCCAAACAGGGCGCCATCGCTCGTCTGGACAGCGGCCGAGATAAAGCGGCCAAAGCCCTGCGGACTGGAGAGCCACATCAGGAAGTCCACATTGAGGCGGTTCTGCGCGAAGCCTTTGTTGGGCACGCCGAAGAAGTCGATCGCCGCCTCAATGGCGCGGGCAGGCGCCTGGACGTACGGGCCGACCGCCGAGGGGTTATAAAACGAGCCGAGCGTGAACGCCTTGACCGGCCCCTTCGATTGCGCCACCTTGAGGTTCTTGATATCGCGGTCGAAGGTGACCAGCTCGGTGGTCGTGCTGTTGAACATCGCCGCTTTACCCTGCAGGAACAGCGCGTAGGCCGATGTGGGATCGATGCCGAACCAGCCGGGTGGCGTGTAGGTGGCCAGCAGGTCGTGGATGTTCTGATCCGCAGCCTGCAGCGGCAGACTGTCCGCGCGCCAGCGGTCCGCCGTGGCCTGTGCCGACGTATCGGAGAACGATGCCTTCAGGGCAGCGTACTCGCGCAATGGATTGACCGTCAGCATGCCGGGGTCATCGTTATGCGGATTGGCCGCGTCGTAGCGCCACGTCGGGTCGATCGACGGGTCGTAGGTATAGTCGCCCGGGCGGGAGTGCTCCTGCTGGACGAGGCTGCGCTGGTACTGATCGGCCACGGACTGGAAAATCCACCCGTTCCCGCCAGTCAGATTGGCCGAACTGCCGGACATGGCGATGGGGATATAGCCCGCTTTCTTGATCGTGGCGCAGTCGGCCAGCCACTCGGGGAAGGTGCGCGGGGGCGCGGCGATGCCGACCTTGGCGAACAGATCTTTGTTGTAGAACCAGCGTGTCTGCACCGTCTCGAAGTCGAGTAAGGGCAGCAGGCCCGGGCTGCTCGCGCCGCTGAGTAAGACGGGCGTATTGAAGGCGTCGCGCCAGGGCTTGCCGCCGATGTAGGGGTCGGGCCGGTTGAGGTACGTGTAGAAGTTGATGAACTTGCCGGTGTTGGCCAGGTCCTGGATCTGGTTGGCGTTCACGATGTCGTAGGGCGGTGTCCCGCCGGCGAAACCGGCCCGCAGGTATTGCTCGTAGCTGGCCGCGGGCTTGGACTGGACGACGACCTTCACCTGGGGGTGGAGCCTCATGTAGGCGTCGGCCACGATCTGCCACTGGTCTTGCGGGAAGAAGGTGTTGAGGTTAATGTTGATCGTGCCGCTCAGGGTATCGGCGGCGCGCGATTGCGCCCGCGTGGTGAGCGCGGGCGTCATCAGGGCGCAGAGGATGACGAGGGAAACAAAGGCGCGGAAACGTTGCGACATTGCGGATCTCCTTTGTCTGTAGGAATGTAGCGCGAGAACGTCGGTCGTCACAGGTGTAGACGACGCGAGACATCGCCGATCGTCCGTCCTACGTGGGTCTCCTCCTACGTGGGTCTCCTCCTTTCACAGGTCTGACATGTCGCGCCCCGACGCCGATGGGGCCGGCCCCGTCGAGTCGCGGACGACCAAACGCGGTTCTACCTGTACGAGAGCGAGCCGCTGCTGCGGATCGGACAGCCGCTCGATGGTCAGGCGCGCGGCCCGCTCACCCATCGCCCTGGCCTCGACGTCGACCGACGTCAGGGAGGGGATGGTATACGGGGCCAGGTTCGTATTATCGAAGCTGGACACGCTCATCGCGGCGGGGACGGCGACGCCGGCGCGATGGAGCGCGGCCAGCACCCCAAGGGCCAGATGGTCGTTGACCACGACGAGCGCGGTGGGTCGCTCGGCTCCCGCGCAGGCGGCCAACAGGGATTCCGTCGCGTGGTACCCCTCGTGTCGGGTCGGCCCGCAGCGGCGCACCCAGTCCTCGATCACGGGGAGGCCAAGTTCGCGCTGGACGGCCAGGCACCGCTGCAGGCGCGCGCCGTAGATCTGCTGATCGAAGACGCCGTAGATGTAGCCGATGCGCCGATGCCCGAGCGCGGCAAGGTGTTCGAGAGTGAGGCGCTCTCCAAGTTCCGTGTCCGTCGAGACCGGGCCAGTGTCGCTCACCGGAAAGGGGATGCCGAGCGTGGTAATCGTATAGCCCTGCTCGAGCATCTGGCGCGCGTCCTCGTACCAGTCGGTCCCGATCAGCGAACAGAGGATCAACGCGTCGATGCGCTGCTGTTTGAGCCAGTGGAGGCTGCGCCTCTCGCTGGAGGTATCGAATCCGGTCGCCGAGACGAAGGTGCTGTATCCGTTGGCCCCGGCGTGCGCTTCAATGCCCGCGATGATATCCACGTAGTGCGGATTCGTGGCGTCAGGGATGACGACCCCGATGTCGTGGGTCGAGCGCCGTCGCAGGCTGCGCGCGGCCTCATGGGGATGATAGTCGAGTTGCGCGATGGCGGCATGCACGCGGGCGCGCGTCTCCTGCGAGATGTTGGCGGTTGGCGCCTCATTGACGATCAGCGACACCGTTGTCTGGGAGACGCTGGCGAGGCGCGCGACATCATAACTCGTGGCGCGCTTGGCGCGTGGTTTCGTGGTCATTGATGAGCGATCCTGGAAGGTTCCGCTAGTAATTCGATTTATCAACGAGTATAATGGGGCTGCGTCGCTTTGTCAATAGCACATGCTACACGGTGCATGCCATGACCCATCGTTTCTTTCCGTTAGGTCATCGGGGATAAAATCGTAGACAAAGACGAAGAGGATAGCTCTGTCAGTGCACAATAGTATCGCTGCCCATACGCCACCGACTGACGATAAAGCATAGGAGAGGAGAGGCGCATGTACTCATTGACCAACGGGCGAGTAACGATCGCGTTCGAGGAGGAGCACGGCGCTATCACCCGCTTCTCGCACGAGCGCCTCCGGATCGACCTCGTCCAGGAAACGCGCCTGGCGGAGAACTTTCGCCTCCTGCTACCCCTGCCCACCTGGCGCGGGCACTATATCTGGGGCAAAGATCAGACGCTGGCCGCGTGTGACATCGTGGGGACCAAAGCCGTCCTGACCTGGGACGGACTGCGATCGACGGCCGGCTCGTTCGACATCGCGGTGCGCCTCATCGTCGAGCTCGACGGAGATGACGCGACGTTCCGGCTCGAGGTCGACAACCACTCCGGGTACGTCGTCGAGGAGGCCTGGACGCCCGCGCTCGGGGGGATGTACAACCCGACGGAGCGCGACGACTGGCGCTTCCAATACCATCAGATGTGGATGGCGCACGAACGCGATTTCTACGCGGCCTTTCCCCATGTGGGCCTGGGCGAGGCCCATCCGCTCTGGCTGCACACGTACGATAGCCTGCCGTGGTGCGACCTGTACCATGCCCGCG
>JAABUQ010010681.1_pt1 | contig 11969 bp, 10 predicted proteins | sample 5560001 | NCBI WGS metagenome assembly JAABUQ01 (sample SAMN10711888, study PRJNA513371) | rock metagenome | isolation source: Antarctica rocks | place: Antarctica: Victoria Land, Finger Mt nord | collected 2015-12-18
ACCAGCACTTCGCCGTCGGGCGCGACAACCATCGCGGTCAGCCCCCGCTGCGCGACATCGGACGCGCGCGCCACGACATCCCATTTGTCGACGCGCGCGCGGTCGGTCGGGATCGTCATGATCTCGCCCGAGTAATTGTCGCCGAAAATGTATTTGCCTTGCAGCGCCGGATACTTCGCCGCGCGGTAAACGGTGCCGCCGATGACGCTGCGCATGAAGGCGGTATGGTGATAGGTCAGCACCGGCGGCGTCTCGATCCCGTCGACGTGCGTGGGCTTGGGGTAGAGCGGTTGGCCGGTATAGCCTTCGATATAGGGGAACTGATAATTGTGGCCGGGAAGGATGTGATCGACTTCTTCCCAAGTCGTCGAGCCGACCTCGCCCGCCCAGATGCTGTGATCCTTGGGATCGAACGCGAAGCGGAACGGATTACGTAGGCCATGCGCGTAGTATTCGCCAAGCGCCGCCGCGCCCCGGTTGGCATACGGGTTGTCGAGTGGGATCATGTAGTTCGCGGTGCGGCCGCGTAAGGGCTGGCGCAGGATCGGTCGGCTGACCGCGCCTCCACGGTTGTCGACATCGAGCCGCAGGATACCGCCGACCAGCGAGCATTCGAGCCGCTGATGACAATCCTCCATGCTCATCTCGCCGAGCGACAGGTACAGCATATTGTCAGGCCCGAACGCGACCATGCCCGCATTATGGTAGCCGTCGTTCTGACGACCCTGATCGATCAACGGCAACGCGGAAGCTTCGCGCGCCTGGGGCGTGGGGAGCGAAAGGTCGAACCGCGTCAGATGGTCGATCTGGTTTTTTTTGAAGAACGGGTCGGGCGCGTCCTTATGGTTCTCGGTATAATAAATATAGACGAAACCCGCGTTCTTCGATCCCGATTGCCCGAACTCGGGATGGAGATCAAAGCCGAGCGCGCCATTCTCCATTTCTACATAGGCCACGCGGTCGGCGATGTTCATCAGCATTTGGGCGTGGCCTCCACTGGGGTAGTCGGAGCGCCACAGTTCGCCGTTGCGGGTTAGCACGTAGAGCGTGTGCGGATCGTGACGTGCGAACTGCACCATGATCGGCGTAGTGAATTTGGTTTGGCCGAGCGCGTTGACCAGCGTGAACGGCCGGTCCTGACTGACGTTCGCGTTGATGCGGAGCTTGGTCACCCAGTTGGCGAAGTTGCGATCGGTGGCGAACTTGTTGCCGACGAAAACCGGGGTCAGCGCGAACAGTAGCACAAGGATCGCGGCGGGGCGCTTCAACAGAGCGACCAGGTTGACGAAGAAGCCGCCCGCGCGTGCGCCGATGTCGCGCTGTTGGCCGAAGATCAGGAAGGCGAGCAGGATCAACGCGAGCGCGATCAGCGTGCTTTGAAGGAGCAGCTCGGGCGAGAAGTTCACTGCAGTCAAAAAAAACATATACAGGGACGCCGCCACGATCCCGGTGACGAGCGCATAAACCTCGATCGCGACGCGGCGCGCGCCATTGTTGGGTTGGGCGAACACGCGCCAGCCCGCGAACAGCCGAGCAACAAGGAACGTGATGCCGCAAGCGAGAAGGTAACTTTTCAGCACGACGCGCACGTCGTCCGGTCCGAAATTGATGACAGGCAGATGGATCACCGACTTCGGGATCAACCGTACGCTATTGGCGAAATGCGCACCGCCGAACACCGCCGCGACGACGATCAGCAGTTCGAGTGCGAACACGGCCGCGCGGGCGATGGAGGTCGATTGGCGCACTTGATCCTTAAATCGATTGATTGGTAAGCGCACAATATCGTGCTGCAGCGCGGCACTAGCGGACAACGGTGATCGTATGAAGAGCGGTTGTTTGGCACGGTCGATCATTACGATTTTAGCTGCTTCGGAGTGGTCCGGCGCGGCGGCGCGGGCCGAAGACGTGTCGCCAGCAATCACCGTCACTGCCGCGCGCACGACCGACCTGGAAGCGCTCGGCGGCATCGCGATCGAGGCGGGGGCGATTGCGGCGTTGCAGCCCGTTACCGCCTTGGACGCCTTGGACCGGGTGGCGGGGGTGCGCGCGTTCAGTACGGCGGGGGTGGCGGGCGGCACCTTCGTTTCTGTGCGCGGCGGTAAGCCCAATTACACACTGGTGCTGTTGGACGGAGTGAGGGTATCCGATCCGACCAATGCGCAAGGTGGCTCGTTCGATCTCGCGCAGATCGACCCGGCGCTGATCGAGCGGATCGAGGTCTATCGCGGCGCGCTATCGGCGGTGCACGGCGCGGACGCGTTGTCGGGCGTGGTCGGCATCCGGTTGCGCGAGCCGGTGGCGGGGATGAGCGGCGAAAGCGCGCGGGTGGATGGCAGCAGCGCGGGCGAAATCGGCGGAGACGCATCCGCGACACTCGGCTGGGACCATGGCGGGCTGCTGCTCGACGCGGGAGCCTACGAAAGCGGATCGCTCGACGACAATGGCCATCTGCGGCGCGAACAGGGGTTGGCGCGCGCGGTCGGCGTGATGGGCGGCGTGCGGCTGGACGCGCTCGGGCTGTATAGCGCGGCGGACCGGCGTGGGTTTCCCGAGGAGAGCGGCGGGGCGCGGCTGGCGGTCAGCCGTGCGCAGGAGATCAAGTCGACCGGGTTCGGGTTGGCGAGCCTCGAGGCGGGCGCGGCCGAGCCGGGGGCGTTTGCGCCGACACTTAGGTTGAATTGGTCGCGTCAGGATGTCGACGACGATACTCCAGCGATCGCGCGCGGCGTGATCGCGGGGGTGCCGCGCGTGCGGGCGGTGACCAACTTTGAGCGGTTGGAGGCGGATCTCGACCTGAAGTGGACCCACGGCCCACTGACGCTCGCGGGCGGCGGCGGCTACCGCGACGAACTCGGCAACGGCCACGGCTTCGTCGATTTCGGGCGGTTCAAGGCACCGGCCAACTACCGGCTGCGGCGCGAGCTGGCGAGCGGCTATGTCGAGGCGACGCTGAAGCCGCTTGGCTGGGCGACGCTGACGGGGAGTGCACGCTACGATGCGCCGAGTACCGCGCACGCGCGCTGGACGGGACGCGCGGCGTTGCGTGCGACGCCGGTGGAGCTCGGTCCGGCGGTGTTCGTGGATTATTCGGAGGGGTTCAAGCTGCCGTCCATCTACGTACTCGCCTATCCGCTGATCGCCAATCCCAGGCTGCTTCCCGAAACGTCGCGCAATGTGGAGGCGGGGTTGGATTGGACAGTGCGGGGCGTGCGCGCCCGCGTCGCCGCGTTCGCCACCCGCTATGCCAATTTGATCGACTTCGACGCGGTGCGCTTCCGCGAGGTCAACCGCAGCCGGGCGGACTCGCGCGGAGTAGAGGGCGAACTTTCCACCCCGCTCGGCCGCACACTGCGCGCCGAAGGTTCGGTCACCTACACGCGCGTCACTAGTTCGGACGGTCCGTCGCTACGCTCGCGGCCCGAGTGGCAGGGCAATGCGAGGCTAACGTGGACCCCCTCCCCGCGCTGGTCGGTGTACAGCGACGTCGATGCGGTCAGTTCGTTCTACGACCTCTCGGTGCCCACCGGCCAAATTCGCGCGCGCGGGCACAGCGAGTTTGCGGTCGGCGGCGCGTGGACAGTATCGAAGCACGTCGCGGTCGATGTCGTGTTCCGCAACCTCGGCGACAGCCGCTACGAAGACGCGGTCGGCTTTCCCGCGCCGGGCCGCACGCTCAGGATCGGCTTAAGGCTGACCCGCTGAACCAACCCGCCGACGCACGGGCGGGCGGACGTTGCACAGGTCGACATGTCCGGTCGGCGTGACGAAGAACGGTTCGCGGCGGTTGGCGCGCGCTTCGACCAGCGCAGCGAAGGTCGGCGTTCCCGCGCGCAACGTTTCAAGTTGGAGTTGCTCGGCCAGCGAGAGATCGGTGCCCAGCCGCATGGTGCGGATGGGCACGCGCTCTGCGGGGGTGGCGTAAAAGCCGAGTGGAAGCGTGCCACGTGGCAGGGCGGAGAGGCGTTCGATGCCTTCGACCACGCGGCCGACGAGCACGACATTGCGGTCGAGACCGCGCGGCGATGCGCCGATCACCGCGTAAAGCTCTGCGCCGCTACCACTATCGGCCGCGTTGTCCCGCCCTACCCCGACCATGCCATAGCAATGCGCAAGCCACGCGCGGCCACGCTTGGGATCGCGCGCAACCGGCCAAGCCGCATCCGCATAGGCGGCGGCCGGCGCATAGCCGTCCGCGCCGGGCACCTGGGTAAGCGCCAGGCCCGCGTCGGCGCGTTCCCACTCGGGGGCGAGCGTCGGGGACATGCCGGGTGGAAGCGACTTCTTCTCGGTCGGGTCCCCCCATTGCACGACATAATTGTTTTGGACGCGGTTGATGCTGATCGCGTCGAACCATCGGGCGGTCGTCAGCCGTTTGATGTTGGCGACCATGTTGGGCGCGAACGCCGGCGCGAGCGCGATCACCACGCGGTTGCCGTCCGCCAGTGTCATGTACAGCAGATCAGTCTGATCGAACGCCACCCAATCGGACGCAGGCGCGGCCGCGATCACGCCCGCCAAATCGAGCTTGGGCGCGGGCGCAAAGACCGCCAGCGTGACCACCGCGAGTAACGCAACGCGCTTCACTGCTCGTTCAATGTGGGCCGCCCTCCCCGTTCGCTTGCTGGTCGGGGAAAGAGGATTCGAACCTCCGGCCCCTGCCTCCCGAAGGCAGTGCTCTACCGGGCTGAGCTATTCCCCGAACCAGGACGTTGGCTTAGGCCGAAGCGCTCGGCGGAGCAACCCGGCGAGCCGACAACAACAAAAAGGGTCCGGCGTCGCCGGACCCTCCATTCTTAACTGGTAATCGTCTTAATGGCGCGACGGCGGCGGGCGAAGCTCAGGCCGGCGAGACCAAGGCCGAGCATCGCAACCGCGCCGGGCTCGGCGACCGGAACCGTCGAAAGCGTACCAGTGATGTCCGATTGGTAGCCTCCCTTGTAGTTCAGCGAGTGACCCGGCTTATAGCTGATCGGCGCGCTCAAGCCCGAACCGCCCAAGGCGAAATCGTTGATCATACCGAGGTTGTCATAAAAATCGGATGTGAACGTCAGTGTACCCGGCGCCGTACTGTTCGCGTCGAAGGTGAAAGAGTTCGCGTTCAGCTTGGCTATCAAGGAACCACCGACAAACGTAGCAGTCAAAATATTTTTATGATTTGCAACATCGGTCAGCTTGACGGTGCCGTCGAAAGATTGGCTGAGCGAGTTACCTATGTTCGTCACACCGCCGTCGCTGGTCGCGCTGATCGACAAGTAAGCCTTTATGACATCGCCCTCCGCGATACCTTTGCCCGCCATCAGCGAGGTGTAGTTAACAATCGGCGTGCCCTTTGCGTAAGTCTTTCCGGACTTCACGATCGACTCGAGTTCGGCCATCGGCGTGATGGTCGTGAGCTGATGCTGCTTCTTGTCGGTGGTCGCGACGGTATCGCTATTGACGTAGGCGAAAGTCTTGGACGAGGTAAATTCACCAACTGTCCAAAGGTAGTCGTGGGCGTCGCGGTCGCTGCGAACGACGACAGGGCAACCGCGGTTAGGAGGCCCGCTTTTCGAATTAGGGTACGCATTACTCACCTCAACTGATTGTTCGCGTTCGCACGATGCGAACGGTCGACAACCGTATTGAGCAACGTCCGTGCCAAGACGTTAAAGATCATGGCCACCGGTAACTTTTTGCAAACGACACAACAAGATCGGTTGCGAAACGTAAAAATCGCCGACGAGGCGAACGGACCTGCGCCGGAGTGCCTCTTCGCAATCGGGCGCGTGAGATGTTACGTTGGCGAATGACTGCAACGCTCGACCGCATCCGCAATTTCTCGATCATCGCGCACATCGATCACGGCAAATCAACGCTTGCCGATCGGCTGATCCAGCAGACGGGCGGGCTGACCGCGCGCGAGATGAGCGAGCAGGTGCTCGACAACATGGATATCGAGCGCGAGCGCGGCATCACGATCAAGGCGCAGACGGTGCGGCTCGATTACCGGGCGAAGGACGGCAAGGATTACATCCTGAACCTGATGGACACGCCGGGGCATGTCGACTTCGCCTACGAAGTCTCGCGGTCTTTGGCGGCGTGCGAGGGCGCGCTGCTGGTAGTCGACGCAGCGCAAGGGGTCGAGGCGCAGACGCTCGCCAACGTCTACCAATCGATCGAGCATGATCATGAGATCGTGCCGGTCATCAACAAGGTCGATCTGCCGTCGGCGGAGCCCGAAGCGGTGCGCAAGCAGATCGAGGACGTGATCGGCATCGACGCTTCGGGCGCGGTGATGACTTCGGCGAAGACGGGGCTGGGCATCGGGGACGTGCTCGAAGCGATCGTCACGCGCATCCCGCCGCCCAAGGGGCTGATCGATTCGCCGCTGAAGGCGATGCTGGTGGATAGCTGGTATGATCCGTATCTCGGCGTCGTTATCCTGGTGCGCGTCATCGACGGCGTACTCAAGAAGGGAATGACGATCCGCTTCATGGCGGGCGATACGCAGCATCTCGTCGACCGCACCGGCGCGTTTCGGCCCAAGATCGAGCAATTGGATACGTTGGGGCCGGGTGAGATCGGCTTCATCACCGCGCAGATCAAAGAGGTGGCGCAGGCGCGGGTCGGCGATACGATTACCGACGCCAAGCGCCCGGCGAACCAGCCGTTGCCCGGCTTTCGCCAGGTGCAGCCGGTGGTGTTTTGCGGGCTGTTCCCGGTGGATGCGGCCGAGTTCGAGAAATTGCGCGACAGCATATACAAGCTGCGGCTGAACGATGCGTCATTCTCGTTCGAGATGGAGACATCCGCCGCTTTGGGGATGGGCTTCCGCTGCGGGTTCCTGGGGCTGCTGCATCTGGAGATCATCCAGGAGCGGCTGACGCGCGAATACGACCTCGACCTCATCACCACCGCGCCGAGTGTGGTCTACAAGGTCCACCTTACCGACGGCACGACGATCGAGCTGCACAATCCCGCCGACATGCCCGACGCGGCACGCATCGCCGAAGTCGAGGAGCCGTGGATCAAGGCGACGATCTTCACGCCGGACGAATATCTCGGCTCGATATTGAAGCTGTGCCAAGATAGGCGCGGCATCCAGTTGCAACTGACCTATGTCGGCGGGCGCGCGCAGGTGATCTACGAATTGCCGTTGAACGAGGTGGTGTTCGACTTCTACGACCGGCTGAAATCGATCAGCCGCGGCTACGCTTCGTTCGACTACGAGCAGATCGGCCACCGCGCGGGCGATCTTGTGAAGATGACGATGCTGGTCAACGCCGAGAACGTCGATGCTTTGTCGATGATCGTCCACGCTGCGTCCGCAGAACCGCGCGGAAGGCACATGTGCGAGCGGATGAAAGACCTGATCCCGCGCCATTTGTTCAAGATCCCGATCCAGGCCGCGATCGGCGGGCGGGTGGTGGCGCGCGAGACGATTTCGGCGATGCGCAAGGACGTGACCGCGAAATGCTACGGCGGCGACATCTGCCGCAAGAAGAAGCTGCTCGACAAGCAGAAAGAGGGCAAGAAGAAGATGCGCCAATACGGTTCGGTGGAGATCCCGCAGGAGGCCTTCATCGCGGCGCTGCGAATGGGGGACGTGGCCTAGTGGCTCACTGGCTGCTTAAGTCCGAGCCCGACGCATATGGCTGGGACGATCTGGTCCGCGATGGTCAGACCGCGTGGACCGGCGTGCGCAACCACTCGGCCGCGCTCAACCTCAAGGCGATGACGGTTGGCGATACCGCGTTTTTCTACCACTCGAATACCGGCAAGGCGTGCGTCGGCATCGTGCGCGTCACCCGCACCGCCTATCCCGACCCGACCGACGACACCGGCCGCTTCTTGGCGGTCGAAGTTGCCCCGGTTGAGCCGCTCGCTCGCCCGGTTACGCTGGCAGATATCAAGGCCGAAACCGCGCTGGCGCAGATGGACCTTGTACGGCTCTCGCGACTATCGGTCTCCGCGGTGCGCGACACCGAATGGGCCGCGATCTTGGCGATGGCGCGCACCGGCGACAGTTGACCTTTTTCGACGGCATCGCGATCGGCGACGGTTTCGTCCCGAACTACGCAAAGCTGCTGCTGGACTATTGGCGTCAATCCAGTCGAGCGCGAGGATGATATGGACGATAACGTAACTGCAACGACGCCCGAGTTGATCGACATGATCGGCGCGCGCTTTGAGACGGTCGCGCGCATGGGAACGAGCGAGGCCGACACCGTCCTGTTCCGCACCAGCATGGCGGTGGGCAAGGTCGTGCCGCTTCATAGCCACATCGATCCCGAATGCTTTTATATCCTAAGCGGGCGGATCGAAGTGTTCGTCGGCCACGACAAACCGGGCTGGCACGCGGTCGAGACTGGCCGCAGCCTGCTTGTCGCGAATGGCGTCAAGCACGCCGTTCGCAACCCGGCGAACCAGCCCGCTGACATGATCCTGGCGACCAACACGCGCCTTGCCCGTTTTTTCCGCGAAGCCGGTCGGTCGGTCACGCCGGGCGCGGCGCTCTCTCCGCCGACTCCCGAAGACATCCAGCGCGTGCTTCGCGTTGCAGAAACCTACGGCTACTGGTTCGCCTCTCCAAGCCAGAGCGCGGCGATAATCGCGTGATGCTTACCGATCCCCCGCGCGATTGCCCGCTCTGCCCGCGCCTTGTCGACTACCGCCATGCCAACCGGGCGCGCCTGCCTTACGGATGGAACGCGCCCGTGCCGGGGTGGGGCGATCCCGACGCGTGGCTGTGCGTCGTCGGCCTCGCGCCCGGCGTCATGGGCGCGAACCGTACCGGACGGCCGTTCACCGGCGATCATGCGGGAGTGCTGCTTTACGAGACGCTGGCGAAGTTCGGGCTGGCCGAGGGGGTATACGCCGCGCGACTCGACGATGGGCTGCGGCTGCGCGGGGCATTCATATCGAACGCGGTACGCTGCGTGCCGCCCGAGAACCGGCCAACTCCTGAAGAAACGCGAACCTGCCGACCATATCTGGAGGCGCAACTCGCCGCGCTGCAGGGCCTGCGCGTGGTCGTCGCGCTCGGCCAAATATCGCATCAATCGGTTGTAAAGGCTTTCGGCGGCAAGCTCCCCAAAATGCCGTTCGGGCACGGTGCCGAGCACCAACTTCCGTCGGGCGGGTGGTTAGTAGATAGCTACCACTGCTCCCGCCTGAACACCAACACCGGGCGGTTGACGGTGATGATGTTCGAGCTGGTGTTCGCGCAGGCGGTCGCGCTGAGGAACAACGCGCCTTAAATCACTACTTCGAATGGTGCTGCGCATCGGCTGCGTTAGCCGAGTCTGTTGCCAGCCGGATTTCCTTGCTAACCTGATCGAGCAGCTCCTTTGCCTTTTCGGCATGTCCCTTCATATCGTATTTGTTGTACTTCTGCGCTGCGGTGAGTTGATCAAATGTTTGGCGAGCCAGCACCTGTGCCTTTGCCAGATATTGGTGTCGAGAGGCCACGACGTTCTCCCCAGGTTCGGGCTGCGCAAAAACGGAGGCGGGGGCAAGGCTGATCGCGGCCAGGCCGGCCAGGGCTAACAAACGCATTGGAGTCCTTTCAGATTGAAACACGACGGCAAGAACGCCGCTCTTCGTTCGTTGTGCCACCGCCCGCGCCGACTGGCCCTGGGCCAAGCACGTACGATTCGCCGTCCGCTCGGCGACGAACTTGGGACGTGATGCCAGTACGGCTCGCGGAAACTGTCCGCGATGCGTTGGTAAAGCAGGCGGCGGTGGTCGGTATGGCCGTCCGCATTCTCGACGACATTGATTAGCAATGCCCTTCTCGGTACGTTTTCGTGATTCCACAGCGTAACAGAGCTTTGATGCACCGGGTTGCCCTTGCCGCGCTGATGTTGGCGGTGCCCACGGCTGCGGCTCAGGACAAATCGATGGATGGAATGACGATGCCGAGCAATAGCGGGCAAGGTGGCATGGCGATGCACGCCGCGCTCGGTCCCTACCCGATGAACCGCGAGGCGAGCGGGACGAGTTGGCAGCCCGACGCGTCGCCGCACCAGGCATTGGAAACCATGAGCGGTGGCTGGATGCTGATGGCGCACGGAATGCTGAACCTCGTTTATGATAGCCAATCCGGCCCGCGCGGGGCGAAGGACAAGGCGTTCGTCGCCGGAATGCTGATGGGCATGGCGTCGCGCGACCTGTCCGCGCGCGATCACATCCAGTTCCGCCTGATGCTCTCGCCCGATCCGTTTATAGGACCCGAAGGCTATCCGTTGCTGCTCGCCACCGGCGAAACGGCGGACGGGCGTACGCCGTTCGTGGACCGCCAGCACCCGCACGACCTCATCAGCGAAGTCTCGGTGTCGCTCAGCCACAAGTTCGACGATCGGGTGAGCGCCTTCGTCTATTTGGGTCTACCCGGCGAACCCGCGTTCGGGCCGCCCGCCTTCATGCACCGCCTGTCGATCATGGACAGCCCCGAAGCGCCAATTAGCCACCATTGGCTCGACAGCACGCACATCAGCGAGGGCGTGGTAACGGCGGGCGTGGTAGTGGGCGGCGTCAAGCTGGAGGCGTCGCGCTTCAGGGGGCGCGAACCCGACCAGCATCGCTATGATATCGAGAAGCCCAACCTCGATTCAACCACCGCGCGGGTGAGTTGGAACCCCAACCGCGAACTAGCGCTGCAGGGATCGTGGGCGCATCAAGTCAGCCCCGAGCAGCTCGATCCCGCGAAAAACGAGGACCGCTGGTCGGCAAGCGGCATCTTCACGCGCGCGATCGGGCGCGACGGCGGCTTCTGGTCGACCACCTTTGCCTGGGGTCGCCGCATCGACAAGAAGCCCGGCGAAGACAGCCGAACACTGGATGCCTTCGTTCTCGAAAGCGCGGTTCATTCCGACGCGCGCTGGACGGTGTTCGCGCGCGCCGAGCGGATCGACAATGACGAGCTGTTGGCCGGTCCCGTGATACCCGCGCCGACCTTTAACGTTGGCAAGGTGTCCGCTGGCGCGATCCGCGATTTCCAGCTCATTCCCCACCTGAAGTTCGGCCTCGGCGCGCTCGCCGCCCGCAGCCTCGTGCCCGGCGGTCTCGACCCGTCCTACGGTGGCGACCGTTGGAGCGAAATGGGTTTCGTGCGACTGAAGATCGACTGATGCCTCCCGTCATCCGCAAACCCTTTGGCGTGATCGCCATCATATTGGGCATCGCCGCTTATGCGGGGCTCGTCGCGGTCGCGTCGGGCTACATCGCCAAAGCGCCGATCGTCGCGCAGGCCGCTATTTATCTGGTGGCGGGGATCGCGTGGGTACCCGCGTTCATGCCGATGATGCGCTTCATCGAGACCGGGCGTTTCACCAAACCGCGCGCGTTAGCCGGCTCCGCCTTGAAGGAGACCAAGCGATGAACGTGGGCGTAATCGGCGCGGGGCTGATGGGCAACGGCATTGCGCACGTCTCTGCGCTTGCAGGTCATCGCGTGTGGCTGGCCGACGTAAATGTCGCGCGCGCGGGGGCCGGACGCGCCACCGCTGAAAAGAACATGGGCCGCGCGGTCAAAAAGGGCACGCTGGTGGAGGCGGATGCCGCCGCCGCGCTCGGGCGTATCAGCGCGGTGGGTGACACCTCCGCGTTCGGCGAGGCGGACATCGTCATAGAAGCCGCGACCGAGCGCGAGGAGCTCAAGACGCGCATCTTTGCTGGGCTGAAGCTTCCGCCACACGCAATCCTGGCGTCGAACACCTCATCGATCAGCATCACGCGAATGGGCGCGGTGAGCGGTCGCCCCGATCGCTTCATCGGCGTGCATTTCTTCAACCCCGTTCCCGTAATGGCGTTGGTGGAAATCATCCCCGGCCTGGCCACCTCGGCCGCCACGGTCGAAGCCACCACGGCGTTCGCCACGGGGCTGGGAAAAACCGCGGTGCGGGCCGCCGACCGGGCCGGGTTCATCGTCAACCGCATTCTGTGTCCGATGCTGAACGAGGCGATCCAGGCATTGGACGAAGGACT
>JAABUQ010010682.1_pt1 | contig 11969 bp, 18 predicted proteins | sample 5560001 | NCBI WGS metagenome assembly JAABUQ01 (sample SAMN10711888, study PRJNA513371) | rock metagenome | isolation source: Antarctica rocks | place: Antarctica: Victoria Land, Finger Mt nord | collected 2015-12-18
CGGGGCCCGGGGCTGGCGGACCGCACGTGCGCTGGGCCAGCGTGCTGTGGCGCCGCGGCACGGTCCCGATCTGGTGGGGCGTGGAGCTGCGCAGTGGCGGCGTGGGCGAGGCCACCATCGTGGTCAGTCCCAGCAGGCCCTACCGCGGCACGCTCAGGCGCGTTGGCCTGACCCAACCCTACCCTAAAGAGGGGGTGTGCTGCGCAATGACCTGCAGCGCGCACCTCAGCTGGCACAGATCTGACCTGGCCGCCCGAATGCAGGCGCCGGCCTGCTTGCACATTCTAGTGCGCGATCACAGGTGCTGAGCATGCAGACGCGTCCTCACTCTCAGCGGCCGCCACCCTGTCCGATCTGCCGCCATTACGAGTGGGGTCTACGCCATACGAGTGAGGCCGGCGTCTGCATGTCTGGGCAGGGCCTGGGCAGCCACAGCACTGCCCCGCCTGCCTCGGGCGCCCGCGCGCGTTGCAGTGCGCAGCAGGCCCCCCACCCCGCCGCACCTGGCGCCGCAGGTACTTCCGGCGGCTGCAGAAGCGCTACGCGCCCGCCCCGGCCGTGGCCGCCGCGCTGCGCGCGGCGGACGCCGCGGCGCCGGCGGCCGGCGCGGCGCGCGACGCGGGCGGCGCGGCGCGCGACGCGGCCGGCGCGCACGCGGCCAACGGCGCGGCCGGCGGCGACGACTCCAGCCTGACCGTCCCGATCACATGCGTGAACCTGCTGCGCTGCAACATGCAGGCGCGCACCTGAGCGGCTCGCCCCGCCGGCTGTGGGGACCGGCGGTCTGCTCCAGGGCTTGGTCATGTGGATGAGCGCTTGGGCGCCTCGTATGCGCAAACAGACAGAGTGTGGCGCGCTTGTGCGCTCTCATGTATGGCATTGACTGCATGTGGCAAGGCAGGCGCAGGAGATCCAGCGGCGCCCATGCGCACGATGTGCGCGTAGATGGGCGGGTGCCCAGCACCGCGTCCATGCTAGGCACCACATGTGCTGATACCAAATGTGTGCCACACTGTGTCACAGCAGCCATACATGGGGCATGATGGCGCCTCAGCCCGCTTGATGTGTGCACGCGCGGCGGCGCGCAGCGCAAGGACGAGCTGCTGCTGTCGGAGCATTTTGCGGAGGGCGTGCGGCGTGCGCGGCGGCGGCGCGGCGGCGCGCCGCTGCGCGTGCTCAACTTCGACTGGCACGGCATGACCAAGGACCTGCGCGAGCGCGGCGCGGTGGAGGGCCTCTGGGCGCTGCTGGAGAGCACCATCGCGCAGGTCCCACACCCTCCCAAGCGCACATGTGTTGACTAAGAAGCACAGGGCCATGCACACCCGCATGAGGTGTCCCCACCCGCGCCCCCTACCGTGCCCCTACCCCTACCCGCGCGCGCGCGCAGTGCGGCATCTCCGTGGGCACGCTGGAGCCCGGCGCGGCCGGCGGGAGCGACGGCGATGCCGCCACTGCCTGGCCAGGCGGCTGGCGCATGCGCTGGCAGGCGCAGCAGCGCGGCTGCCTGCGCTTCAATTGCGCCGACTCGCTCGACCGCACCAACGCCGCCTCGTACTTCTGCGCCGTGCAGGCGCGCGCCGCACCCTGCCCGCCCGGGCGCGCATGCTGCAGGGCGCTGCTGGCGGATTGCGTGCACTAGAGCGGCTGTGACTGCCACTCGCGACCCTGTCAAGTATCCAGCTACGCGCCGACTGTGCACGCCCCCAACCCTACCCTACCCTACCATATACCCTGTGGTCTAAATTGTAGGGCATACTGCGGCTAGGTGCTGGCGGAGCAGTGCCGGCAGTTGGGCCTGGATGTGGACGCGCCCGCGCCGGCCGGCGAGGCGGCGGGCGGCGCGCGGGCGCGCGGCGCAGGCGCGGGGCGGCCGGGCAGCAAGGCCAAGCCGCGCGACCCGGCCGCGCTGGACATTAGCAGCATCCACCGGCGCGTGCGCAGCCTGATGCTGGCTAAGGGCGAGCGCGGCGGCGGCGAGCCGCCCGCCGCCAGCGGCGATGCCGGCCTGCCGGCCGGCTGGGAGGTGCGTGCCTGGGCTGGGTGGCCGTCCAGGCAGCAAACGTGGGGATGTTTCTGGCTCTTACGTGGCTGTGGGCTTGCTGGGCTGCCCACTGTCAATAAATTTGTGCTGCTGTTGGCGGCCGCGACACCGGATGGCATTGTCCGGTGTGTAAGTCCTGCAGCACGCTGACTTACACCTCCTGGGCGTCAGGGTTGCCATGGCAGGCCCGCCAGGGCTTCTGCCTGCGAGCGCTGTGGCAAGGCTGTGTGATGCAGCCACGAGGCCGGCACAGAACTGTCTACAGCCTTGAGAGCGCGTGACTGGCCCGATCTGGTGCGCGCCCGCGGCGGCCGCGCAGGCGCGCAAGGACGCCAGCGGGCGCACCTTCTTCATCGACCACAACACGCGCGCGACGACCTGGGAGCGCCCGCCGGCGCCCAGACCCTGTCCCAGCCCTCCGCGCCGGGGCGCGGCGCCGGCCGCCGAGCGCGGCGGCGCGCCCGGCGGCGACGCGGGGGACGGCGAGGCGCGCGCCGGGGATGCCGCGGAGGGCGAGAGCCGCGCTGCGGCCGCGCCTGATGATGGCGGCGAGGGCGGCGCCGAGGCGGAGGCCGCAGCGCAGCCGCCCAAGTGGGGCTTGTTCGACTTGAGCGTGGATGAGGTGGGCGGCCCGTGGGAGCCGGCAGGGCCTCGCCACCTCGGGCAGCCTCTTGCAGCTCGAGCTCGGTTTTTATGCCGGTGCATCTGCTTGGCATGCATCCAGGACTGCTTCAGTCCGTGCTGCGGACTGGCTCACAGCGTGCAAGACTGCATGAAGCCCGAAGATCTGTGTGAGAGCGCCGTTTGCGCTGCTGGGGTCTGGGCGCCTGCGACGCGCGTCTACGCTGCAGGACGACCTCCTCAGGAGTGACAGTAGCTTACCCAAGCACTGTCAGTGAGCGCTGCGCATCGGCCAGGTGCGCGCGCGGCTGCGGAGCGACCTGGTGGCCGCGCACGCGGAGATGTTCCTGATCAGCGGCGACCTGAACAGCGCGCTGTACACCAGCAGCCGCGCCATGCACAGCGGCGTGCTGGGCCTGCTGCAGGCGCGCCGCGTTTTTGGGGCACCTGGCGCCTCCGCCGCCGCGCATGCGTGGGGCGCGCGCTCATGTCACGGCCGGCGGCGCGCTCGGGGCGGTGTTCGCGTCGCGGCCGCCAGCATAACTGAGCAGCAGCGATTTTGTGAGCAGGGCTGCTCGGTCCAGACCAGCAGGTCGCTCCGGCTGTAGGAGTGTGTGTGCAGCATCAATGGTCATGGATCCAGCACGCCGCTGGCCGCCGGCCCGCGGAGCCACAGAGTGGAGCATGGGGTCGCGCATTCGGGCCGGCGCAGGGCGACAGCGGGGGCATGGCCAAGTCGAGCGTCGGGCGGCTGCAGAACCTGGGCGTCAGCGTGCAGCGCCGCTGGAACAACGTGCTCTCCGACGCCACGCGCCAGGTGCCGCTGCGCTGCCGCCGGGCGCGCGCCCGGGCGGTTTCGGCTGCGTGCCGAGCGCTGTGCGTGGGAAGCGCAAGGGGCCTGGGATAGAGGCAATCATGGTTGCACAGTGCAGGCCCCGCCTGAGCTGGGTGGCAGCAGGGCAGGGTGAGCTGATGTTCTGATGGATGCAATGTGGTGACTGCCGGCCTGGCAGCGTGGACGCGCCTGGTGGCTGGGCAGGAGGCACAGGCACCAGGTCATTGAGGCAGGCGCCCTTGCTGGGCGACTGCACCGTGCAGCACTGCGGAGCCTCCTCCCCGTTGCAGCGCTCGCAGGGTGCGCCGGCCGAGCGCGCGTGGGCGGTAGTGGAGAGGGGTCAGAGTAGGGTCGATGCGCGCGCAGGTGGTCGTGGTGATGTTCATGGGCCTGCGCCGGGGCGCGCACTTCCCCAGCGCGCGCATACCCTAGGTGTCAGGGTAGGGTCGACGCGCGCGCAGGTGGTCGTGGAGATGTTCCTGGGCCTGCGCCTGGGCGCGCACTTCCCCAGCGCGCGCATACCCTAGGGGCCAGGGTAGGGCCGGCGCGCGCGCAGGTAGTCGTGGACATGTTCCTGGGCCTGCGCCTGGGCGCGCACTTCCCCAGCGCACGCATACCCTAGGTGCCAGGGTTAGGGCCGGCGCGCGCGCAGGTGGTCGTGGAGATGTTCCTGGGCCTGCGCCTGGACGCGCACTTCCCCAGCGCGCGCATGCCCTACGCGGCCGACCTGCCGCTGGAGGGCGAGAGCGACGCCGGCGACTCCGAGCCCGACGAGCCGCTGCTGCCGCCCGCCGCCCGCCAGGCGCGCGCCCCAGGCGGCCGTGCCGGCCTGCTCACGCAGTGTTCACTGTTCAGTAAACAGGGTTGTCAGACTGTTCGTGAGCAAGCCAAGGCGTGGTCAGCGGCCACGCGCGCAGCCTCGATGGCGGCCGAGCCACACCCCCAGCATCATGTCCGGCCTCAGCGGGCCTCTGTGCACCGCCAGCAATGCTATGGTGGGATGCTGAAGGCGCAGACATGACGGGCTGGTGACAGGCGTGGTGTTGGAGCTTGCGCATGCGCTCCCATGGCGCCGCGCACACCCTGTGTCACGGGTGTGGCTGCCCTAATAAGACCCTCACAGCTGTCAGACCCTCACCAACACCCTACTTCGCACCGGCGCAGGCGGGCCTGGAGCCCGCGCTGGCGAGCGAGGCGGCGCTGGGCGGCGGCCGCGCGGAGGCGGCCGCCAGCGCGCCGGCGCCCGAGCCTGATGAGGCGCCGCGCGCCGAGGACAGCCACCACCTGCTGGCGCCGCACGTGCGCGCGGACGGCGGCGAGCGCGCGGACGCCGGAGCGGCTGCGGCCGGTGCAGCAGCGCCCGGGCCTGACGCGGGGGCGCAGGCGCAGGCGCCGGGCAGCGCGGCGGCCGGCGGCGTCCGGCAAGCGGTGGCCGAGTCGCTGATCTAGTTGCTGGTCCTTGTGGTGCTATACGCGGGGTGAGATGTAGGCGTTGCTGCGGCGTGTTTGTTGTTTAGCCGGCAAGTCGCTGGTCGTGAAACAGGAGCGAGCAAGAAGTCGAGCGCTGCAGCTGGAAGCGCTGGTCCCATATTAGGGAAGCATTGTGTGGGGCGTGCGCAAACCTCGATGATGAGAGCTGCTGCACCACGCACACATGCCCGTGCGCAACACTGTCCAACGCTTGGAAGTCGTCGTGCAAAAAGTACGCCAGCTAAGCACGCCGTAGGAACCAGCTATCTGTCGGTCTGCGCAGCTTCGCGGGCCCAGCAGCCCAGCTGGTGCGCTTTGCCATTGCGAGCGCTGGCCGGCCCGTGCATCGTTGGGCATGCAAGGCAATGCGCACTTTCAAGGCCTCAAGGCCTCCAGTGCCATGTAGGGTAACATAGCAAAGTAGGCGGTTACCTCGCAACTTCCAGTTATTAGATCATGGCCCATGGCCCGGCTGTCAGCGCCTCTGTTGCTGAAGTGGCTGCTGTTCTACTCACGGTGCCTGCGCTGCTGTGGGTGCACGAAGTGAGCTGCCTTGTGACCAGGTCCCGCAGTTCGCGCACATGGCAGTTTGTAATAACTGTGCCGCCCACGCTGGCAGTCCTGCTCGGACTCAGTCCTGCGTACGCTGCTGCTGCCGCCGGTTTGGGGTTGCTCACTGTGCCGTTCACACTCCGCTTCACCAAGTTGCAGCCACGCGACGCAATGCTCGGCGCGTCCCTGCCCCGCGCCAGGTGGGCTGCGCACATCATCTTGCAGCGTGCCAGACACGGCTGTGTTCCAGGCAAAAAACACTAGCGCTCAACACATAGTCTGATGCAGGTTTGTCAGCTGGTACCGAGGCGCAACCACACTCTGCACTTGCCTGGCGATCCTGGCGGTCGACTTTGCGGCGTTCCCGGCTCGCCATGCCAAGAGCCAGACGTTTGGAACAGGTGTGCGCAGCGGGGCACGCACATGTCATTGCAAACACGCTTGCTGACAGGCTGAAGCACTTTGGCCTCTCTGCTCAGGCCTGATGGACACTGGTGTCGGCTGCGCAATTTTTGCTGCCGCCTTGGCGGAGAGGGCCGCCAAACGAACAAATCTACAGAAGAAACACGCCAGCTTGCTGGCCGCACTTGTCCCTGCCGCGCCTCTTCTCGCCCTGGGCAAGAGCCCGCTGCACAGAGCTGTCGCGTTATGCAAGAGGGATTCAGTCTCGCCCGTGCTGTCAGACTCACCGGCACCGAGTGCTGCTCAGTACGCAGGCGTGGCGCGGGCCGCGAGCGTCGCAGCTCTCCGCTACCCAGTGAATGCCTCCGAGTGCGGCGAGCACTGGAACTTCTTTCTCACTCTGGCCGCGCTGGTCACCCTGACCGCCCTGGCGCGCGTCCCGCCGGAAAGACTGGTGCTCGCTGGTGAGGCACCCCTTCATACACAGGTTACCGAGCCACAGCGCATTTGGTGCGCTGTCCTTTGCTGGGGCACCAAGGCTCTGGGCTCTGTCTGGAGGGCTCACTGGCATGGCAGCTGCGCGGGCGCCCCGTGTCGCCTGGAGTGGGCGGCGGAGCGCGGCGCAGGTTTGACGGTGGCGGCGCTGCACCAGGCGGCGCTGTCGCGCGGCCTCACCGGCGTCATCCACGCCGAGGAGCGCGGGCGCTCGCTGCTGTCGCGCAACAAGGAGGGCGTGCTGTCGCTGCCGGGCTACTGGGCGCTCAGCCTGCTCAGCGCGGGCGTGGCGCGCGCCGTCCGCCGCTCGGCGGGTGCGGCTGCGGCCGCGCCAGAGCGTGGCCGACTCTCTCACGGCAGGTGATCACACGTGCGCGCGCCACTGCCCGCCTCGCGTTCCTCCACAACAGCAAACTTGCTATAGATAAACGGTGGTGATCACTGTATTTTGCAGCGCCCTGCATGCCATGCCCACATGCGGCCCGGGTCCAAGCCAAGCTAGGCATGTCGAGCCCCCCTGGATTGTCTGTATGACAGTCGCTGCATGAGTTGCCTTGCGCAGGGCGCTGCTGCTGTGGCTGCTCCGCATGGCGTGCGCGGACGCGGCGCTGTGGGGCGTCTATGCCGCGCTGGCCGCGCAGCAGCCCGCCTCGCGGCGCGCCTGCAACGCGGCCTACATGGCCTGGCTGCTCGCGCTGAACCTGCTGCTTCTGCTCGCGCTCGCGTGCGTGGACGCGCTGTCTCGCGCGCTGGGTGCACATGGCGCACAGGCATGCGCGCCCGCCCGTGCAACATGCACGCCTGCCCCAGGTTGTGCTCTCGCCAGATTATTGCCAGCTGGAGAGTGCCTCTACCCTCCCCCCTGCTCTGCACGGCGTATCAAGCAGCGTGACTCCAAAGACTGCAAATTGCTTGCACGCGCCGCGCCGCACAGCTTGAGGCCACCTCGCAACGGTATGTGACACTAGGAGCTGCTGCAGGACGAGCGCGGCCGGCAGCCTGACCTGCTCGAGGCGCTGGGCAGCCGCATGCTGGAGGTGTTCCTTCTGGCCAACGTGCTCACCGGCGCCGTCAACCTGGCCATGGACACGCGCGCGGCCGGCAGCTCGCTAGCCATCATCATCCTCGTCGCCTACAGCGCCGTGCTGTGCTGGGCCGGGCTGCTGCTGCAGCGCTGCGGCGTGCGGCTGCGCTGGTCGCAAAGCACCAAGTGAGATGGTCTGCTGTTCTTCAGCTTCAGCCTGTGTTTTTTACGTGCAGTACGCAGGATGGCACTCAGGGGAGTGTGGGGGGCGGAGGCACATGAAGTAAGCTCCTTGAAACGCCCAGGCTAAGAGTAGGGTCTCAGGAACTCTCCACGAGGGACGGGCTTTTCACAGACAGACTTGGCTGTAGAGCGGAGCAAAGTGAAGCTGCAGACGACGACCCAGGCAGGCTTGTGTCACAGCACGCGCAAGCAGTGAAAGATACTTGTCGGGAGGGGAGGCGGGCACCGCGATGCTGCCCTTGAGCAAGCTGGGCCGGGCAGGCCTGGCTGCGCTCGCCCGGCATGCAGTTGAGAGCACTTCAGGTGCACAGGCGGAGATGCCGTGGCGCCATGCAGCCGTGCGCGCATACTCTGCAGCCTTGCCCCAGCTCGCGGAAGGTACGGCGCTACGCGTCTGGGGCTATCTGCGACGTCCTGGTCGTTCACCTAGCCTGTTTATTGTTGTACATGCGCGTGGAAACTCTGTGCGCAGAGTGCCGCTCCAGGCTGAACCTGCTTCTCTGGTCCTTGTGGCAAGTCAAGGGCCGTGCTTGCCTCGCCAAGAGCTATGCCGCGCGCGGGCTGTGCCACCGTGCGCACCTCCCTGGCGCGCAGAGGAGCCGCTCGCGCCCACGTCCGGCGCGGACGCCAACGCGATAGAGGCCAAGGGCATCCGCCTGTCCGGCGCGCCGCTGTACCTGGACATGCAGGCGACCACGCCGCTCGACCCGCGCGTGCTGGACGCGATGCTGCCGTACATGACCGAGCTGTACGGCAACCCGCACTCGCGCACGCACCTGTACGGCTGGGAGACCGAGGACGCGGTGGAGGTTGCGCGCAAGCAGGCGCGCGCGGGGGTCCGACGCGGCGGCGGGTGTGGTAGCGGTTGTCGTGGCCGGTGCCTGGTACACGTGGTGGGCTGGCGAGAGAGTCCGCATGTGTTGGACAGGCTGGAGTGCACGGTGGTGGGGGTCACCAGGGAGCAGGAAGGTTGTTCGCGCAACTCGAGCTTAAATGGCCAGGCCAGGCTGCCTTCTGAGGCTGGAAGGCAGCCCACCGACACCTGCTGACTGCGGCGGAGCTTGCGAGCCGCGGCGATGTTGCCGCAAGGGAGCACTAAGCGCAGCGTGGCCCGCCCCGGCGTGGCTGGGTGCCGTCTGCGCTGCTGGCGCCGCGCAGTCACGCGCGGCGCATGCGCGCCGCAGGTAGCCGACCTGGTCGGCGCCGACCCTAAGGAGATCATCTTCACGTCAGGCGCAACCGAGTCGAACAACATGTCCATCAAGGGTGTGGCCAACTTCTACAAGGACAAGAAGCGGCACATCATCACCACGCAGACCGAGCGTGCGCGCGCGCACCGACCTAGACAGTTTTCCTCTGCAGAGCTGTTGGCGGGCTGCCTGCATCGCATGCCCGTGTTGCGGCCGCGTGCTGACGCGCGCCAGGTGTTCTTTGCGTGACACGCGCAGCAGGGCAGGCTGGGACTCGGGCCAGAATGCTGTATCTGCCCTGTCGGGCTGGGGCCCCTGCCCCAGAGGCGGGACCACGCTGCGTAGCAACAAGCGGGATGCTCGTAGGATACCAACAGACGCTGCAGTGACAGCCATGTTACGCAGCAGCGACGGGGATGCCGTCTGCGCGTGCCCTTGCGGGGTGTCAGCCATAACCTGCAGCAGGCGGGCCCAACCGGCGGGGCGGGGCCGCGGCGCGCAGACAAGTGCGTGCTGGACAGCTGCCGCTACATGCAGCAGCGCGGCTGGGACGTCACGTACCTGCCCGTGCGCAGCGATGGCCTGGTGGACATGGCGACCCTGGAGGCCGCAATGCGCCCGGACACCGCCATTGTGTCCGTCATGCTGGTCAACAACGAGATCGGTGCGGGGCCTGCCCTGCGCGGGGCAATACACAGGAAGCTTGGACTCTGTCTGTGTGTAGGCCCTGGATGACAGGGCTGGCCGAGCTGAGCTGCGCTGTGGTCAGACGCCGCCCCATCACGCTGGGTGTCAGCAAGGCCAGTATATGTACGGGCCGCAGCCGCTTGCAAGCATGTGTGCAGAGGAGAGTTGCCTGTCGCGATCGTGTGGACTTTCCGGGCCGCATGAAGGGCCCCTTACTGGCTGCATGACATGCGCTCGCGCTGCTGTGCGCGTAGGCGCCATCCAGCCGGTTGACGAGATCGGCGCGCTGTGCCGCGAGCACAAGGCGTTCTTCCACACGGACGCCGCGCAGGCCGTGGGCAAGGTCGGCCCCTCTCAGGCTCAGCTGCCCCGATTAGGCTGGGGTGTCTGCCAACGTGCAGGCGTCCTGGCGTCACGTGCACTGCTGTCAGGTGCCCCTGGAGCACCTGCACCTCTGCGCCCTGTGAGCACAGGGCACCTGCACCTTTAGGCGCCCTGTGAGCAACTAATTGCCCAAATGCACACCCTTGCACGACCGTGTGTGCTTGCTGGCAAGACACGAGAGCAGGTTTGCGCGCTGCATGACCCGTGACCACTCGGTGGCGCAATGCGCAGGTGCCCGTCGACGTCAACGCGTCCAAGATCGACCTCATGTCCATCTCCGCGCACAAGGTGTACGGCCCCAAGGGCGTTGGCGCGCTGTACGTGCGCCGCCGCCCGCGCGTGCGCCTGGAGGCGCAGATGTCCGGCGGCGGCCAGGTGCAGTCTGCTCACTGCTCCCTCCTGTGTGCTGGTGGGCTTGCATGTGCAGTGCATTTGTCCGCTTGTCTCCTGTCCACTTGTCTGCTGCTGAGCCAAGTATGGCTATGTGTGTGCCTGGCATGCGGTGTGACCATGTCGCACAAGACGCGGGGGAGCTGGCGCCTGCAGCCGCGGGTGCTGGTGTGCGTGTTTGCTACTGGGCTCCACAGGTAGTATCAAGCATGGCTCCTGGTGCTCTAGCACCACAAGGAGTCAGTTGAGAGCTGGTTGCACATGGGCCTGCACCCCGCATCTTAGCTCGAAAGACAGAGCCTGCCCTTTGTGGGTGTTGTGCTGGTGTGTCCAAGGTCTGGGCGTGTGCCGGCTGCCGCGCTGGGCCTGGCCGCCGCGCCAACGGCCCCGCATCACGCCCGCGCGCAGGAGCGCGGCATCCGCAGCGGCACTGTGCCCGCGCCGCTGGCGGTAGGCTTCGGCGCGGCATGCGCGATCGCGCAGCGCGAGATGGCGGCCGACCACGCGCACGTGACCGCGCTCGCGCGCCGCCTGTACGACGGCATCACCTCGCGCCTGCAGGCGCGCCGGCGGCCCCCCGTGACCGGGCCTGCAGAGGCTGGTCGTGAGAGGGCGTCCTGCTCGTGCTGCCAGGGTGGTGTGCATTGCCTCGCCCACACGACTCTCAAATTTGCTGGGTGCAGGCGCGCCAGCGGCCCCCCGTGACCGGGCTTGCAAAGGCTGTGACTTGAGAGCGTGCTCCTCTTGCTGCCAGGGAGATAGGCTCTGCCTCGCCTGCGTTCTCTTCTTGCTGCCAACAAGATCGGCTTTGCCTCGTTCACACAACTTTTATCCTCGCTGGGAGCAGACGGTCACACATGGGCTGGCACATGGACGCAGCTCCCCAGCAGCGGGGGGTGGGCAGCGGTGCCGAGGAGAGCGTGTGTCATGCAAATGCAGAGCTTTCAAGCCCTGGATCGCAGGCCGTGCAGCATGCCTCGTCTGCCTCCAGCGCGCTCGGCGCGGGCGTGCAGCGGCTGAACAGGCGCGTGCGGCCTGCGCAGGGCGTGGTGCTGAACGGGCCAGGTCACCTGGACGAGCGGCAGCGCTACGTGGGCAACATGAACATGTCGTTTGCGTACGTGGAGGGCGAGTCGCTCATCATGGGCCTCAAGGCGCGCCTCCCTGCTGAGGGTAGGGGTAGCGTTTGGCGCTCGCGCCGCGCAGCGCCGCCGGTGGCTCGCGCCGCTCCCGCGCCCTCCCTGGCAGCGACCCCGCGCGGCCCCACGTTGCGGCGCCCCTCGCGCGCCCGCCGCGCTCGCGCACCGCCTGACGCGCCGCGCGCTACCGCCTACAACTTTTGGGGCATGAGCCTGACATGTATGACCGCATCTCCTTATTGCCAGAGAAAGTGTACACTGTGTTTTCTACTTTCACCCGACAGGATTCCTGGGTATGAGCCTCACGAGACAGACAAATCTCTTCTCTGCCACAGAAAACTGACACTTATTCTTGTGATATATTTCCTTTCACCCGGCAGGACCTGGCGGTCAGCAGCGGCAGCGCGTGCACGAGCGCGAGCCTGGAGCCGAGCTACGTGCTGCGCGCGCTGGGCGTGGAGGAGGACATGGCGCATACCAGCCTGCGCTTCGG
>JAABUQ010010683.1_pt1 | contig 11968 bp, 12 predicted proteins | sample 5560001 | NCBI WGS metagenome assembly JAABUQ01 (sample SAMN10711888, study PRJNA513371) | rock metagenome | isolation source: Antarctica rocks | place: Antarctica: Victoria Land, Finger Mt nord | collected 2015-12-18
TGCTGGGTTTCAAGGGCGTGTTGCTGAGATTGGGGAGAGGGGTAGGTGAGGAGTGGGCTGGAGATTGGGAATTGAGGGGAGATGCTCGAGTGGTTGACTGGATTGGGAAGGTGTGGGTGTGGGGATTTTTGGCGCGTGGGTGGTGATCGAAGGGGGAGGGGGGGAGGTAGTATTGAGAAGAGGGATTGGGCTGGGGCATGGGCTTGTGGAAGGGGTTAATCGTCTCGGTGATGGGTTCAAGGGTGGTGGAGGAAGTGGGAGGAGAATGGGTCCTGTACTTGCGGAAGGTGGAGAAGGGGGTGTCCTTTGTTTGGGACTTTGATGCGATGGTCTCGATGGGTTTGCGAGGTCAATGGAAAAGAAAGAGAAAATGACTTTTTCGCGAGTAAGTGGGGACTTGTTCTGTGTGTGGTCACATGGGAATGGTGTAACAGAGAGTCTCCTCAAGGCGGTCTTTGCGCTATACAGGCCTCTCAGTACCTGGATGAGTGGATACTTTCCACCGCATATGGACAATCGAGGAGCTTTGCCTCCGTGCGCTGATGGTGTCCTGCTTTTGTCAGTACACAATATGTTGCTCGCTCAGCTCCCCATGAGTCACGTGCAGGAGAGGAGCGGTGAATGACCCTCGAGACCTCTCCATCATTGTTGATCATCCAAATTGGGAATGTGCAAGGGGTGGCATCCACGACCTTTCCAATGCCTGGCGTTCCAACGGCCACCCGATGGGGAATATTTATGCAAGGGCGATATTCGCAGAAATGCATGGCGAGCAGGCTTATGCAAGGCATGGCTGCAGCGTGGTAAAGCACACCTGTGGCACGTGGAGCCGAATTTCGAAGACACGAGCTCTAGTCTTTAGAGGCTTTAACTCTGCGCCTTATTGAAGAAGGGTGTGGAAGTCGCGATGACTTGGCCACTGAGGACTTGTTCATGTGAGCGAGACTGGGTGGTTCAAGCCACAATTTATTCAGCTGGAAACCAAGATGGTGGGGAGTGCGATCATGCCGTGTCCCTAGGTATCATATACCTTAATTGATACTGTACTAACGATTCGCGAGATGTGAGAAGCGGGCGAAGGCGGTGAGATTTGATTGAGAGTGTCGGTCCTTTCTGTCAATCGTCAATCCCGAGTGGACTTGGGGGCGAAGAAGTAGGGGAGATGAGTGGTGTCAGCCTGTCAGGTGCGCAACGGTCAAGGGCGATCTACGTCGGGTGTGGGTGCTTCTGTTTGAGATGAGATGGGACTTTTGGGGTATCCGTAGAGTAAAGTGAAACCATCCAGAAGCACCTTCAAACTAAGCACTGCGTGCTGGTGTCTCCGTGCAAAATCTACCTCCATGCGCAGATCTGATGGTGAATCCAAATATTGGCGGCACACCGGTAACAAATAAGGAGTTATTTCCGGCCCCCCCTAAGCAAAAAGGAGCACCCCCTTTACCAAAAGAAGGGACCCCTAATCTATTCTTGGGAAAGATATTCAGGAGTGCAGATTCGTACGTAAGGTACGGAGGTACGGAGTACATTTTTCGTGAATTATTGACTCGATTTCTAGCTTGACGATTTTGACGGTTTTGGTCGGGCGTCAATCAATCGAGGCACAGTGGAAATGTTTGGATGCATTCCGGGGCGTGGTTGAGGAAATTTAGGTTGCTGTGCCTGCGATTGATAACTATAATGCCTTTTGCGTTCACGCGGAATGATCTCAGTGAGACAGTCCTCTCGCGTTCTGCTTTGCTAAGACCTTTCAAACCGTCCAACGATTTTCTCCCGCTTGGGCACGGTTTCAACACGGTCGCAAGGTTTTCCCCGAGCAGTGCATGTTGTCGCATGAGTTTCATGGCCCTCGAAAGCCAGGGGGCTGGCCGCCGGCGAGGGCAATGAAGTGCATGCACAGAATGAGCACTGGATAGCGGATGGCGATACGAGTCCAGCACGGGTCAGCAAACGCCAAGAAAGTTTACCGCCCGGCCCCCTCGGTGTATGCATAAGGTAATCTGGTCGGCCTGCAAAGCGATGATTAAGCAATAGCCAAATACCCAAAGCAATGGCCAAGAACAGGGAATGAAACATTCTACCATCAAGAAGCAATTGATTCCGGAGGAAACAACAACATGCATTGTGTTTTGATTTGGAATGGATCATGTACGTTGTTTGTAGAGGAGCACGAGATAGCGAAGCGGCCCCTATGCAGGTTCTTTTGCCGAGATGATGTTGGGCCCCAAATGGGAATCTTCTAAGCCTTAGCTGCCGCTCCGGGGCCACGCTATCGCAAAGCATAAGGGAGCCACTACCTAGACATCAGACCAATCAATCCCACCCGTAGCAACGACTTCTCCCTTTCTCGCCCTCAATACGGATCAACTCCGTATTTCCACAATGCCTTCTCCCTTTCCTCCTGGCTCCAATTGCGCCCGCCCGTCTTTTCGCAATTCAACTAATCGTGATGCAGATAAGCTCCAAGACTTAAAGAGATTTATCAGTCATCAAATTGCTTTGTTCCCCCCCCCCCTCCTTCCCCTCCAGCCCTTCTGCCTTATGGCTCATGGGGAAGTGGGCCATGCAGCTGCCAATCTCCTGTTTTCCTAATATGCACCTCAGTCCCTCCACTCCCAGCCCAGCTGTTTCCTTCCTCTCCACCTCACTCCTACTTATTACTTCCCCTACCACTCCTTTACCCTCTTTCCTTCCTTCTCCTTTCACCGCTTCTTTACACTCGTTAATACCCCTATCACTCCTAGCATTACTCCTATGACCGATCAATACCTAGTAATTCCTAATAAATCCTAATAATTCTGCTTCTTCCGACGTGCATACACCCAACTTGTATCCGCCAATACTGAAACGAAAGCTCACCTGTGTCTGAACTGGAGAGATTGATCGGCGCACATCGATTGCCCCTACTACGAATGATCTGATCCCCTATCAGTCTTCTTCCTCGGATATCTTCAAAATGCATTTCTCCACCGGCTCCCTGCTGGCGACCCTCTCTCTATCCTCTACGTCGCTCGCGGGCCTCATCCCAGCGCAACCAAAGGTTATCCAACAGGCCTCTGTCAACAATGGCGGGTTGAACACCGAGGGTGTCACAACCCTCGATGGTATTGCACTCGATGCGATTCCAGAAGGTCGATCGGCGGTGGCACCTAATGCTGTGCAGCTCTCATCCACCGGTTGGACAGCCACAGCAGATAGCTTCCAGCCTGGCTATCCTCCCTCGAATGCCATTGACGGCAATGCCAACACTTTCTGGCACACACCTTTCGGCGCGGGGGGAAATCCTTTGCCGCACTATATCACGATCGATATGCAGCAGTCACAATTGGTCAACAGCGTTGCGTACCAACCTCGTCAAGACGGTCAGAGCAACGGCAACATAGGAGGACATCAGATCTCAATCAGTGCGGATGGGGTAAATTTCAACACGCCAAAGGTTTTGGGCACATGGATGGACGACAGCTCCACGAAGACCTCCATCTTCGAGGCCACCAACGGTCGATATGTCAAGCTGACAGCTCTGACCGAGGCTGGCAACCGTGGTCCATGGTCAAGTGCGGCCGAGATCCAAATCTTCACCACCACTACACCCGCGCCAACATACGGCCACATCTACGGCGGAGAATGGAGTCCTACCATCGATTTTCCACTCGTGCCTGTTTCGGTCGCTCTCGAGTACACCACCGGGAACATCCTTGCTTGGTCGTCGTACGCTGCCAGTACGTTCGGAGGTAGCGCTGGGTCTCAGACACTCACTGCGACATTCTTCCCGAACTCTCAGACAGTGACTCAGCGAACCGTCACCAACACAAACCACGACATGTTCTGCGAAGGTCTCAACTTGGATTCGAGGGGTCGCATTCTTGCGACTGGAGGAAACAGTGCACAGAAGACCAGTATCTACACTCCTAGCAGCGATTCATGGTCGGCCGGCCCCTTGACGCAAATTGCGCGTGGGTACGCCTCCCAATGTACTCTTTCCGACGGTCGTACATTCCTCATCGGTGGAAGTTGGTCCGGTGGTACTGGTGGGAAGAACGGAGAGGTCTACAGCATTTCCCAGAACTCCTGGACCAGTCTCCCAGGTTGCCCGGTCGCTCCCATGCTGACCAACGACGCACAAGGCGTCTACCGTGCCGACAACCACGCCATGCTCTTTGGCTGGAAGCAAGGATGGGTCTTCCAAGCCGGTCCCAGCAAGGCGATGAACTGGTATAACCCCAACGGAGCCGGTGGCCAGCAGGGAGCGGGAAACCGTGGAAACGATGGCGACGCTATGTGCGGTATTGCTGCCATGTACGATGCTGTTGCAGGCAAAATCTTGGTCGCTGGCGGTGCTCCCAGCTACCAGAACGTGGATGCCACGTCCAATGCAAACATCATCACCCTCGCCAATCAAGGTCAAACACCAACAGTGACTCCGATCAACAGCATGTACTCCCAACGCATATTCGCCAACAGCGTCATCATGCCAAACGGCAATGTTTTCATCGTCGGCGGCCAAGTTTACGGGCAGCCTTTCTCTGACGATACATCCCAGTACACACCCGAGATCTTTGTCGCTTCTACCGCCCACTTCATCCAGACTCCCCCCATCTCCATCCCCCGCAACTACCACTCCACTGCGATCCTCCTCCCAGACGCCACCATCTTCGTCGGTGGAGGTGGTCTCTGTGGCGCCTGCGCGACGAATCACTATGACGCCCAGGTCTACACCCCAGGCTACCTTTTCAACTTCGACGGCTCGCGGGCCATCCGCCCCATCATCAACTCCGCCACAGGCCAAGTCAACCCTGGAGGTACCATCACAGCCACGACCAACGGGGCGGTGGCATCGTGGAGTTTGATCCGCATGAGCAGCACCACCCACACCGTCAACACCGATCAGCGCCGTATCCCTCTGACCGCCACCGCCAACGGCAACACTTACTCGATGGTGGTGCCGAACGACTACGGTATTCTGCTACCGGGTTACTACATGCTCTTCGCCCTGGACGCGAATAGTGTACCCAGCGTCGCCACCTACGTCTTCGTCCCGAGGTAAAACCGCACATTAATCGACTTTGCTTTTTTCTGCCGCGCTAAACGGGCCGCGTTTCCTTCAACTCCTGATCCATCGGGTCGGGAACCTTCGCTTCGAGAATCCGCTCGCAAGGCGCCACCACGCAGCGGGAGACCTGCATGGGGAAGGGTGCTTATTTGCTTCCTATCTGCTCTGCTGGTTTAGACGGGGTGGCTTGGCTATATTTGATGATATCGGAGTTTGCTGCTCCCCGCACGCGGTAGGGGTCTGCGTGTGGGACGGGGAGGGGGACGCCTTGATGACAAGAAACAGAATACAAATACATACTTAATCAGCTAGTTAGTGTGGGCACAGACCCTGGCGAGGGGGCCAGGCTGGGCGGGGGGGAAATCATCAAAGTTATCATCACATATACCTAGGTAGCTACTAAATATAATCTGTTGCTATTCATCATATGAGCAAGTGTGCAGTGGGCAAGGTTCGAAGTCGATTTAATGTGTGCACTTAGTCTACCGATAGGGATGGTGTTGATTTAAATAAATGTTCGCTTTGTATATTTTTAGATTCGCTATTAATAAAGGAAGCTGAATTTATTTAAAGCGAACGTTTATTATTATTTCAATAATTAATAATTGAAATATTTATTTATTTATTTATTTATTTATTTATTTATTTATTTATTTATTTATTTATTTATTTATTTATTTAAACATTCGCTGTTTATATTTCTAGATTCGCTATTAGTAAGCGAATTTAACTTTATAAAAAGCGAACGTATATTATTATTATATAATTAATTTTTGTTTGTTTGTTTGTTTGTTTGTTTGTTTGTTTATTTAATTGTTTATTTGTTTTATATATTATTAAAAAAGATTATTTATTTGAAATAACGTTCGCTTTAAATACAGTAAGGCTGAGAACGAAGGTGGGGCTGGGGATACGGTCGGCTATGGAGACATAATAATACATGGATTCCATCTTGAGATGGGTGCCAAAGTTGGAAATGCGAGTCTCGTCTAGTGAGATGACGGTCAAGGAAGTCTAGCATTTATCAGACATATAGATTCTGTGGACTCTTGCGGCGTGATTCTTGAAGTATATAAGGCTTCCGAGCGTAAGCTTGGCATGTTCTTCATTGGGGAATAGGCAATTCTAGCCCGGTTAAAACTGATAGTGCCGGTCGAAGTATCGTTGTAACGAGTACATACTGCCAGAGATATATTATTATTCGGTTAAAGGCAGCGTGGCGTCACCCAGGCAATACAGGTGTTGGAAAAGCTCATATTAGAGCAAGAATTAACGTTCAAAGGGCCTATCGGAATCTGGATATTCTGGTTTGGTATTTATATTAAAAGTATTATTATCCGACAAGCTTATCGTATAGTTATCTTCTTATAATTGACGGGGCTTCTAAGGACGCCGTTCTTAACAAGTATACAACGAAATTGAATCGTCAACGATAGAGATCTGTCGGTACAGGTTCCTATCGCCTTTGACGGAGGAAAACGGATCGAAGAAGGTATAAGTGATGTACGCGCGTTCTTCGAAGGTATATTCAACAGGAACCGGAGGAGGCTAAATAAGGGAGAGGACGGCATTGTTGACTGCTAAATACGCGAGTATATCTTGCGTCGGAGCTGCCGAGTCGTAGTCGCCTTGTAGTTGAGCCTTGAGTACCTGCCTTTCCTCCGCAGCTATTAATTCATTGATACCAGCTCTATTAATTTATAATACCACTCCTAGACAGCCTCTGATAGATTTCTACAATCCTTCAATTTATGCTATGATCTTGAATTATACCTTAGTGAACAAGTTACGGCTTAGCCTGATTGGCACTAGACCTGCGCTAGCTTGGGTTCTTATGCACGATATGCTCCCTTCAAGCCAACGACTCCAATCCTGAGATAGTCTGGGTTTTCATCCATGCATTTACGTGTATCCCCTTTCGAGAGCTCGCTGACATCCCAAGAAGCCCACACGTAGCGACCGTGGAGGAAATCGGCTTCCTTCGAGGCAGCCCAAACAGCAAATGCACCAGCCAGGTTCTCTAAATTACCGATAACGTTAGTCTGTCTGTATTCCTTTGAAAGAGTGCAGCGGGAAGAACCTACCGTCGTCGAATGGCAGCATGTCCTTTGTGATGCCCATCTCAGCCCACCCTAGACCATGTACCATCCCCGGATGGAAGCTGATAACCTGCATATTTTCCGGTGTCGTAGCGCTGGCAACGAGTTGGGCAGCTAGAGTTCCAGATGCTTTTGTAAGGCTATACGCCGGACGAGCAGCCACTACAGGGTTCTGGAGCATGTGCATAGAGGCTGTCGTCACATTGACAAGAAACTGGTGTCGGAGTTCGTTAGCAATTTGCTATGAACGGTGAGAATGATGCCAATGCCACTCACCTTCTGGCTCTCACCAGGCTGTTTGTAAAATTGCTCGGCGAGATGGAGTGGGCCCTTGACGTTGGCCTCAAACTGGGACCAAACCTCCTCAATGCCGAGTTCGAACAGCGTTTGAGGGGCAGTGAACTTGGCCGCATTCAAGACAAGAACATCTACCTTGATGCCCTCGGATGCGAGATCAGTCCAAAGGGCCGTGACCTCTGGAGACCTGGTAACGTCACAGCTGCGAGCAATGAACTTTGTGGGAGAGTGAGCGTCCTTCGCGTTCTTCTCGAGTTCTGCTGCAGCGTTGTTCAATCGATCGACCTGGCGGGCGACGATGATGACGGTAGCTGCGGATGCAAGCGCAAAATTTCGAGCTATGGCTTTGCCAATTCCAGTTCCACCACCGGTAATGAGTACTGTTTTTCCAGCCTGGCTTAGCTCTGGCCTTGCCGGAGATATCGTAAAGTACGGCGCCCGGTGAACGGTCGGAGTGAAGTTGGTGCTGATTGCGTCCCTTGCGATTGCTTCCATTGTAATTTAGCAGCTGGTACAAATAATTGCAGGTTTTTGAATATGGAATGAATGTCAACAAGGGTCTTAGGGCAAGAGACGAGGATTGTTTGAGTGAAAATGGAAGGGACAGAAACGTAGTTGGCAAGTTTCTTATATAGTGGAACAAACGCTTCACTCTGTTAGCACTCACCAATTGATTTGTCAAAGTCGGATTTGTAAACAGTCCTAAAACGCAGCAGACTGCTCTCCACAGTAAAAAACAATGTCTAGTATGCTGGGATCCTCAGGTGATGCGGACGCGGTGTGGGGCCGTCGGCGGCGACCAACTCAAATCAGATAGCGTCCGCAATTTTATTTCGTCCAACGACTGTCAGCTGACAAATCTCTAGATCTTAAACTACGGAGTAGGAACGTGGTTCTGCTAGGACAACATGTCCAACAACAGAATGGTGACTACTGCGGAGCCAAGAGCGTGCAACGCCTGCGCGATAGCAAAAAGAAGTTGCGGCAAGCAGATGCCATGCTGTCAGCGATGCAAAGACAAGGGCATCGACTGCGCCTACCCGCCGCCAAAGTCGAGTAACTTCGTTCTGTTGGGGCAGCCAGCATTGACTCTGGAGCATCTCTTATTTGAGGAAGCCACCAGTCTGCCAACATCTACTGCGGCTGCTTGTCTGAACGGCAATATCGATACCTCACTGACGCTCGACCTCACGACACCCTCTCGCCTTTCCCTCGCAGAGCGGCCCCCCTCAGATTGGTTCCTCTCGCCGGAAGCCTGGAAAATGGACCACCGTCCACTCCAAAACGCAGATTCGTTCTGCCCCGCCGACTGGAAGCGTTTTGTCGCCGGTTTCCAGCGCTGGTTCGAGATATGGGTCAAGACCGGCAGCAATCCGTTCATCCACTCTCATCTATACCGTTCTCGATTTCCAGGCTGCGTTCAATTCGCGTACACCACGCTGTCAAGTTATATTAATAGGACCGAATCAACTGCAGAAATTATCTTGCGGATTGTGGATGATCAGGCGGACGAGTTGCTAGTGAATAGCGGTGTCTTATTTGACAACCTAAGCCAAGATGACGGCACTACCGTCCCGGAGCCTCCCAACACATTAGAGCAACTCGCTCGAATCCATGCCCTCATGGTGTACCAAGTAATAGGTCTCTTCGACGGCGACATCCGATCACGTCATCTTGCGGAAGCCCGCATGCACATTCTGGACCGCTGGACTACGCAAATGGTAGAATGCGCCAGTCGCACTCAAAATCTGCTAGATTCTCTGCTCGATCCGTTTGATTTGACGGAAGTTAGTCTGTCTGGTCTGCTCGAACTGACCAGTGGCACAGAAAGTCTATGGCATACGTGGATCCTGACAGAGAGCGTACGGCGTACCTGGCATGTAGCCAAGGGACTGCAGGCCTTGTTTCTACTGATCCAGCAGGGCTGGACTTACTGCCAAGGAGGCATGATGTTCACGAACCGCCAGGGCATCTGGGAAGCCGACACGGCTTTTGCATGGGAGAAGCTGTGTTCGGAAGTGGATGTCGGGTTCCTCCAGAGATTTGAGGCCGAGAAGTTTTTTACTGAGGCTAGCCCCGCAGATATCGATGAGTTTGGGAAGGTGATGCTGGAAATGACCTTTGGCACGGAGAGAATGAAGAGATGGAGGCTGGAATGAAAGAAGGCTGATTCTTGTAGCCACATGGATCCATCCTGCAAAGCTCACTTGCACGCTGTGATTAATATAGGATGACTGATATGCGGCGTATAACCTGGAAATCACTGCGAAGAGGCTCAAGGGCTTGTGAGAAGTCCAGCATTTGTAGCCACTGCTACTACGTTTATATAGAAACTCAAATCATAATAGAAGAGCTAGCAGCGCCCTACTCTATCACTGACCGTAAGCGATAGACGAGGTGACTACCATAATTATATAGGGTTATAGAGACTTTTGGTTTAGGGATTTAGAAACGATATAAGCAATTTCGCTGCGCTATGCTTTGAATGTACGTTGTGAACCAACGGGTAAATACTTCTTGCTGCGTCGTCATAGATCAAATCCAAAACAGATGTTGTATGGTTAGGATCAAGATGGTAAAAGAGCTCACTACGTGAGATGTTGACAGACTGGCAGTGGGAGGGAAAGTGCTGAGGCATACGCATGGCTGCCGTTTATGCGCCAACTTGCTTCGATGGCCATCTGTTGGCTTAGGAGATTTCAATTGCTCTATCTATCTAGGAATACAGGTTTATCTTGTGGCAGTTGACGTACCAATCTAGTTAATTGGCTAATCAACGTACGTTGGATTGGCATTTTAACTGACGATTGACTATTTAATATATTAATACAGGTAGTTAACCAATTACCTAGTTGAAAGCCCAATTGCCTACAATAGTATATTAAATAACTATTCACCTAGAGCCGCTTTTGCTCCCCCTAAACGGTTCCCCTTTGTTGAGAATAAGATTCTAAAAATGTGACCATACCTTAGAATTACTTATTCAATTATATAATCCAATACTCTCCCTTAATTGGATAAGTAATTATTCGGATTATTAGCTTTGCTACTCCAAATATTCGCCTATTAACGGGATCGAATATATAACCTTTTTTTAAACTAAACCTTAAGTTTTTACGCAAAAATATATAATAATTTAGCCTTGTAATATTAGAAATATAAACGTTAACTAAACTTATAACCTTCTGAAAATAAAATTCTAAAAATATAACTATACCTTAGAATTACTTATTCAATTATATAATCCAATACCCTTAACTTCTTAAACAACTCCCTTTAAACGGCTCCCCCAAAACGGCTCCCCCAAAACGGCTCCCCCTAAACGACTCTCCTTAAACGGCTTTTCTTAAACGGCTCTTCCCAAATGGCTCCTCGAATTTTGCAATGGAGATTTTTTTTTGTTTTTGCAATTACCTTATGATCGTTTAGGGGGGGTTTGTTTGGAGGGGGGTTGTTTAAGGGGGGATTATTTAAAAAGAGCAGGGGAGCTATTTGAAGGGAGTTGTTTAAATAAAACTGTTTAAGGGGTTAAGGGGAACCGTTTAAGGAAGTGTATTAAACTAGTAATATATTATCATTTATATTATTAATAATTGCTTTGTCAATTAATCTTTTACTTATTTGAGTTAATTATATATTTAATTGTTAAATAATTAATTTAATTAATTAATTAATAGTTTAGTAACATTAATATATCAATTGTTATAATTTATATATACAATAAATCAACCTAAACTTTATAAATAATAAAGTATTTAATAGAATTAGTTTGCTTTAAATATAACTTTTATTATTTGATATACAACTTAATTAATAATAATTTAAAATTACGATATATTAAATTTAATTTAATTTAATATTATTAAAAAGATTATTTTAATTATTTTTTAATATTTCTTTTCAAATTTTATAATAACTTTTGAAATATTATTAATAAATAATTTATTAATTTTTATATTTCTTTTTTTGCCTTTTTAGGTTAAATTTAATAATTGGAATATATATTTTAAATTTGTTATTATTATTAACTTTATTAAAAAAATATTGTTATTTTTTTAATAAAAATTTAATTTATAATTATATTTTTGTTTTAAAATATATTATAAAGTTTTCAATTAAGTTAATTATTAATTTATCATTTAAATTTATTTTATTATATTTAAGTTCTTAAAACAAATTTTTAAAATATATAACTTTTTTATATTTTTTTAACATAATAATATATTTAGTTTTTATCGATAATATAATTATAATTAATTTTTATTTAAACTTTTGATTAATCAATTAATTAATTAATTTAGAAAAACATTTTATTATAAATTTATTATATTAATATTGTTATATTAAAAAGGATCGAAATAAGTTTAAGAAGTTTTATTATATATATAATTTAATTTAAATATTATTTCGATTTTAATTATATTAATTAAATATTTTATTAAATATTTTATTATTATATAATAATCGTTTATTAATTATATAAAATTAATATTAAATCGGTTTATTCTAAATATTAATTTAAAAC
>JAABUQ010010684.1_pt1 | contig 11968 bp, 10 predicted proteins | sample 5560001 | NCBI WGS metagenome assembly JAABUQ01 (sample SAMN10711888, study PRJNA513371) | rock metagenome | isolation source: Antarctica rocks | place: Antarctica: Victoria Land, Finger Mt nord | collected 2015-12-18
TGAATATCGATTATTCGCTTTATTCGGACATGAACCGTAAGCAAGTTATGCTCGTAACGTACGGCAGCGAGCGTCGATTGACGGGCTAATGCTATCGTTTTAACAGTTCGCGTTAATCGAATGTGACAGAGTGCGCGTCGGTGGTCGACTTCCGAGGTTCGCGGCGTAGACGGTCCTCTGGGTTGGGCGGCAATCTACATCAAGTACCATTGCTTGAGAGCTTCTTTCTTTGTAATCTTGCCACTGCTAACTTCATCCACGAGCTTTTGGCGCTTCGGAATAGATGCGGACTCGGCAGCTCGTAAACTGGTATCACCCAAATAGCTTAATGCCTTCTTGAACATAAGCAGCGCCGCGGCGAAATCCCCGGAATCGGCGAGCCTGTTCGAGAGCATGAAGTAGTTGTTGTAACGGACGTTGCGCTCCACAGCGCGCGGAGTCGGTGATTGCTGAATCGCCCATGCGCGTTCGTGGGAATGCGACAAGCGCAGCACCGAGCGCGTCCATAACCGGCCGGTTGTCAGGAGTTCGCGCGTCGATAACCGGCCGATCGTTAGCATTTCGTCCGGCACCGGGCGCTCGGTGGGCCGCAGATCTTCCATGAATAGTTTGGGACTCGCCGGTTGTCGCGATGACGCTGAAACGACCCAGAGAATCCATGGTGTCCGCAATCCCCCAACGGAAGAGCTCGGGATCTCAAACGACTCCGTCTTCGCGACCTTAAACATCCTGCTGGGTCGAAAGCTGGGAATTCCAACTTCGTAGCGGTGCGCAAACGGATGGTCCAGCGAGGCCTCGGGAACGAGTTTGAACGTTCGTAAATCAACAAGGCTGACCACAGGCTGGCAACCTTTACCAACCATGATGCGTTCCACGACCAGATAACGTTCGCGCGTGGCGGTCTGACGAAACGAAAGCGGAGTCCCGGCGCGGCATGCTTCTGCGATTTGGAAAAAGCGCGGGTAACCGAATTCGTCGGTCGCTTTGAGCGCTGAAAGCGGGATAACTCCCCTCACCCGCCGACTTTGACGAATCTTGAGGTAACCCGACGCCAGCACCGGACCCGGATCTTCTGCTCCTGTCTCACCTGACGGCTTAAGCCGATAGACCATTTCCGCTTCGTACCCAAACGAGCTAGACGCGCGCAACGTTTGTGGGTTAGAGCCGATCCACTGCGGTGCGCGTGACGTTACCGCGAAAACACCGAGTGCAACTGCCGCTAAGGTGAGACGTGCTAACATCTACTGGGATTTCGCCGGCGTACAAGAAATTGCCCGCAATGCGCGCGATACGCGTCGACTCGGTTGTAGCACTATGGTACGACTAATGCACTTCTGCGACATCCACCAGTTTCTGGAAGCCGGTTTTCGCAAGCGACATCACCTGTTCGAGTTTTGCTTTGAACCTCAGCTTGCAGAGTGGTTCGACAATTGGGATGCGTTTTGACGCTGAAGTAATGGCCATACCGCACCGGATACTACCGCGGTAAGCACAATGCGAACCAGGTTTCGTGCGGAAAGTTATCGTTCGCCGAATAGTGAACGGGTTCCGCGTAGTTCGAGAGCCATGGAAGGCCGCTGCAACGAAAGGATGAGCGTCCGTAGGTAAATCCATATTGCATGTAGTCTCCAAGCAGTGGGATTCCGAACGCTAACCCCGAGCACAAAAAGCGTATCGCTGATGCGACGCCGTTGGTTGAATACAGCCGCGTTCCGTTTCACGCTGTTCCTTTAGTTGATGTCGTCGCTGTTGAAAGTTAGTTGGGTCGTCGAGGTTGGTCGGAACCGCTTCTGAACTCGGATTAGCGAGCAATGCGCGAATGAGCACCTGGAGCCGCCGATATATCTTGAGTCCAGATCGATCTCCGTCGCAACGCACCATGCATGGTTCGCTCGCCACCAGAGGTTTGGCGTTTGATTCCAGCCTCACTCGATGAGGGCGAGCGCTGAGTCGATCATGCCCGAATAAAGTATGTACTCGCGGTCGAGAACCCCGTGCACGCTCGTTGGTGGAAGGGGCACTGCTTGACAGTCATCATGTCGGCGTAATCAAACCAGACGCCAAACTAGCACGGCTCCGTCGGTGGAGTGAATGGCACAAGAGTGTCGACCAGCACGCGCGCGTCCTCGATTGGAAGCGATCCTTGCGCTGGCACGTAATCGTCTTTTTGCCCGGGCGCGAGCGTATCAAATTGTTCGCGCGGATGGATCGTGCCGCCGACGACGGTGGCTACCTCTTCCAGCGGATGAAGAGCCGACCCGTTAAAGTGCCCACAGCAATTGGGTGAAGGAGGCGAGCATACGCGTCAAAACTCGGTGGTAGCAGCATAGCAACCGTTTAATCGTCATGCAGGTTACGCACGATCCAATTGGCTTGCTCCGTCTTTTTGCTCCATGTTATTGCGCGGACGTTTGACACGACACTCCTCTCCCGGTTATGAGTGGAGGTTGTAGTTGGCGTCGGGTGCTGCCGCTACGGAACTATCGTCACACGCGCGATTCGACCGGCTTCGCCTTCATTATAATATAGGCGTCCCTGACGATCGCGCGCGAGCATAGCGACCGGAGCGGTGGAGTCATGACCTTGCGAAGGGTAGACGACGTGATGATATATCGTCATGACGCCGGCTGTGGTAATGCGCCCCAGGTCGTTGCCATGATAGAGCGTGAACCAAAGGTTCCCATCAGGGCCGGCGGCGATACCACCGATTGACGTGCGATGCAACTCGCGCCCGCCGTCGGTGACGGGGTAGTCGATGATACGGCCGCCCGGCGTGATGCGACCAACGCGGTCGCGCTGTTCGGTGAACCAGAGATTTCCATCCGGTCCGACGGTGATGAATTGTGGACCGCTCTGCCAGCGTGTTAAACCTTGCGTATAGGCGGAATAGCGACCCTCGCGGGTGACGCGGCCGAGTAGGCTGTTGACGTCGTCGGCGAACCAGAGATTTCCATCGGGTCCGAGCGCCACCGAATTCGGCCGGTAGAAGCGGGAATGCAAGACGGGCGCACCTTCGGCGCTGCGGGGAAAACAACCGATATCCGGTCCTGCGGTCAGACATCCTTTGGCGGCTTGCATGTGCGTTGCACCGTCGGGAGATAGTGACTGTAAAACCGTGAGATCATCTGCGTCGTGCTGACGAGGTATCGCCAGCACGTTGTTGCCCTGTGCAACGAGAGGTCCGAAACCTTGCCAGTCGTACGGATTCTTGGGGAACACGGGTCCAAAGTGTGACAGAGCCGGGCCCGTCCACCGATACGGTGGTATGTTGTAATCATACGGGTCAGGAAATTCTCGAAACGTACCATTTCGATCGATGCGCACGATGCGCGGGTGCCACGAGAGTGTTTCGGTGAACCACACTGCGTCGTCGTCCGTCACGGCGAGAGCGCCGGGGATGTTCGTCGCGCGCAAGCCACGCAGTAGAATGGTTCCGTGCCCGTCGTCTTTGGCGCCGTACTCGACAATTTTAAGCACAGTTGCTTCAGCGCTTGTTCCATGAAGCACAAACAACAAGACGTATATAACGGTGAGGATGGTATTTCGTAAACTCAGCACTTCACGAAGACTCCAGCAGTGATGCGCCTATTTTCCTATTGCTTATTAACAGATGGCGATAATCGGATGTGCCCGATCGTTACGCCAGTTACGGGACATTGTATCTGTGTCTTTCCTGAGTGCACAAAGAGCGGATCGTTGAGAAGACGCCGTCGGCTGAACACGGCCACGATTCGATTCTCGTGCTCGTTTTAATTCATGGCGTACGTCATGGCATTCCTTGCGGTTTCGTAAACGAGACAACGCGATCGTCAGCGAACGTGATTGAATAGCCATCGAGTGGTCCATCAAAATACTGCCACACATTCTCCCGATCGAGTTGTTCCCGGTCGCCGAACTCGTTTGGGTACCCTCGCTGCCACGCGACGGCGGCGCGTGTCATGCCAACGCTCAGCGCGTAGGAACGCTGCAACAGAATTGTCGCCTCTCGCGAAGGTGGTTGCGTGCTCAGTATAACGTCGATTTGAAAATCTGCCAGTACAAGCGCGGGACACGGCGACTCGTCGGAGGTTGGCTGATTAGAGCCCCCCAGCGCAATCGGTTTTGTACTGGGTATATCCACAACCATCCGCAAGGGATCGATCGCGAAGAAGTGGAGCGCACTATCGTTGCCCCAATGCACCGTGGAGCCGGTCCAAAGCTCGACCTTGCCCCGTTCGCGTACAACGTCGTGCACGGCGATGGGGACCGTGGCAGCGTACATCTTATGCCAGTGCGGACAACTGATATCGATGCCACCGTAACCGTAAACGCTTTTCCCGCTAATCTCTTTGCGAACGTTTTCAATGGTCGGATCTGTACTGTCTTGATTCGGCCACCAAAGATTGAATGACAGCGTCGAGTCTGCGCTGCTCCAATCCCCATATTTGAGTTCAGCTCCATCGGGACTCCGAGCAAAATCCTGGAGTCGCGTCCAAATGCACCCTGTACACTCCCGGAGGCTGCGAGGGATGAAAGGTAACGGGCAGTGCGTACTCGACGAGTCGCCCATTGAGCGGTGCTCCTTCGGGCGGCACGAGCACCGGCGCGCCAATCGTCACATCGAGCGGCTGCTGGGCCGCGTGGGGTTTGTCAAACGGCCGTGCTTTGAACGAGAGCTTGCTGGGATCGAGTCTGAACTGTACTCCCGGTAGTGCGAAGGCATGTAGCGAAGCGGCTCCGTCATGGGTTCGCAGATCGATTGCCACCGATTGATGAGCCGCGGCTAAAAGCGCCGGCGTCGAGCTTTCGCTTCGCGCATTCCACAACAGGACTCCAGCGGTGACGAACACCGCGGCGGACGTGATTGTGAATCGCATATGCGGTGAATTCCGATCTTAGGGTGCTGTCAAGGCCACGCCTAATGCCATTTCTTTTGAAAAGCGCGCTATTCGTTGCCGCGAACGCCGGCACATTGCACACGCAAAGCTGGTAGGCGGGGCGACGAAGACTTGACACTTGTTAAGTTCCCCGCTAGGGTTAACGAGTGAGTACTTTCGCGCACGAGCTCCAGGCGGCAATGGACACTGCGCGAGTTTCCGCCGCCGAGCTGGCGGCTCGCTGCGGGTTGACCGAGTCGGCCATATCGTACCTGCGGTCGGGACATCGAGAGCCGTCGTTTCGATCGCTCCAACGCCTGGCTGCCGCCTTGCCGGAGCTGGCTTCCACCGTGCCCGTGCCGCGAAACCCCATCGATTCCATTGAAGGCGCCATCGCCGATATTGGCGCTGGAAAAATGGTGGTGGTCCTGGATGATGAGGACCGGGAAAACGAAGGCGACCTTGTCATGGCCGCGGCAAAGGTCACGCCGGAAGCGATCAATTTTATGCGCAAGGAAGCCGGCGGCTTGATTTGCGTTCCGCTTCCCGGCAAGCGCTTGGACGAACTGCAAATTCCGCAGATGGTCAGTCAGAACACCGCCGTTCACGAAACGGCGTTCACCGTTTCGATCGAAGCCCGCGGCCGCACGACGACCGGCATTTCGGCGCACGATCGCGCTACTACGATTCAAGCGTTGCTTGAACCAAATGCCAGGCCTTCGGATTTCTTACGGCCGGGGCATACTTTTCCGCTGCGAGCCCGGGAAGGCGGCGTCCTGGTGCGTGCGGGCCAGACTGAAGCCGCGGTCGATTTAGCGCGCCTCGCAGGTTTTTATCCGGCGGGTGTGATCTGCGAGATCATGGCTGAGGACGGCACGATGGCGCGCCTGGACGCACTGCGAGCGTTTGCCGACAAACACTCCCTTAAGCTCATCACGGTGAAGGATCTTATTGCGTTCCGTATGCGCAACGAAAAGCTCGTGCACCGGATCGCCGAATTTGAACTGCCGACCACCTTTGGCGCCTTTAAGGGTGTTGCGTACGAAAGTAGCTTCGATGAAATCGCCCATATCGCGATGGTCATGGGCGAGGTTGGTGATGGTAAAAACCTGCTCGTGCGTGTCCATTCCGAATGCCTCACCGGCGATGCACTGCATTCCATCCGCTGTGACTGCGCCGCGCAGCGCGACGGCGCGCTGGCGATGATCGCAGAGGAGGGGCGCGGTGTGTTGCTTTACTTACATCAGGAAGGGCGTGGCATCGGTCTCGCCAACAAGCTGCGCGCCTACGAGCTTCAGGATCGCGGTGCCGACACGGTTGACGCGAATCTCGCCCTGGGACTACCCGTCGATAAGCGCGACTACGGTCTTGGTTCGCAGATTCTCTACGACTTGGGAGTGCGCGAGATGCGCATTATCACCAACAATCCGCGCAAGATTTTCGGCTTGGAAGGTTACGGTCTGCGCATTGTGGATCGGGTCGCGATCCACACCTCACCGACGCCGTTCAACACGCACTATATTGAAACAAAGCGCGCCAAGCTTGGCCATTTCACACCGTCGAGTTGAGATCCGATAAGCCGCCGGCGGGAGGCAACGCTCGAGGGAAAAGGTTCGCGATCATCTCTGCTCGCTTTTATGCTCAACTCGCCGACTGGTTGGAAGACGGGGCACGGCGAGCGCTAGCCGCGTGTGAGGTGAGCGATCGAGACATCACGCTGTACCACGTGCCCGGATGCTTTGAGTTGCCGCTCGCCGCCAGTCGCGCAATTGCCACCAACCAATTCGATGGCGTGGTGGCCCTGGGAGCGGTGATCCGCGGTGAAACGCCGCATTTTAATTTTGTCGCCGGCGAATGTGCGCGCGGCATCATGAGCGTGCAACTGATGACCGGCACGCCGATAGGCTTCGGTGTGCTGACGACAGAAACGGCGGCTCAGGCGGAAGAGCGCGCTGATCCACGGCGCGGCGACAAAGGGTATGACGCAGCGATGGCGGCGATTGCCGTGCTCGCAATCGGTAATCACGCGAATGCCGCCGGGTAGGATTGCTTGAGGATGCTCGAAACGCCCGAAGATGGCGCCTTGCAGGCGGTATGGTGGGATGGCGACGCGGTCGGCTTCATCGATCAACGAGCCTTGCCTGATGCACTTGAAAAGCGTCGAGCAACAAGCGTTGCAGAAGTCGAAGCGGCGATCCAATCGCTCGCCGTTCGAGGCGCGCCTGCGATAGGCGTATTCGGCGCCTATGGAGTGGCCCTGGCAGAACGGCAAACTTCGGACTCCGAAGAACTCAAACGAGATGCTGCGCGTATTCGAGAAGCGCGGCCCACCGCCGTTAATTTGGCCTGGGCCGTCGATCGAGTTTGCCGTGCACCCGACAGACTGCTCGAAGCACAAGCGATTCATCGCGAACAGCTTGACATTGACCGGCGCATCGCCGGGGCGGCCGCCGAACTCTTTCCCGCTTCCGCCAGGGTCCTGACGCACTGTAACACCGGACCGCTCGCGACGGCCGGGGAAGGAACCGCGCTTGGTTCGATCATCGCCGCATCGCGCCAGGGTAAGGCGGTCCACGTGTACGTTGATGAGACGCGCCCGCTTTTGCAAGGGTCGCGCTTAACGATGTTTGAGCTGGAGCGCGCAGGTATCGAGGCGACGCTGATTATAGACGCGGCGGCCGCAGTGGTCATGCAACGGAAAAACATCGACTTGGTCATTGTCGGCGCAGACCGCATCGCGCGCAATGGCGACACTGCCAATAAAATCGGAACCTATGCGTTGGCGATCGCCGCGGCGCATCATGGAATCCCTTTTTATGTAGCCGCTCCTCGATCGACCTTCGACTTTCTCCTCGCGTCCGGTGCCGAAATCCCCATTGAAGAAAGGGCAGAGCAGGAAGTGCGGAACTTCGCAGGTGCGCGTCTTGCGAACGGCGGCGCGCATGCCTACAACCCGGCCTTTGACGTGACACCCGCCCATCTGATAACGGCGTTCGTGAGCGAGTATGGTATTCTGCGGCCACCGTATCACGAAGCACTTCCCGATCTGCAGTCGCGTCCGCGGCTGGTGGAGATGACGTACTGAAGTTTTACGACTTCATCGATAACCCGCCGCCTCCCGAAAAACTGGTGATCATCGAAGGCACGGAAAGGACCCTTGCGGAGCTGGCGCTTGCGGTGTTACTTGATCGCGCGATGCCTCCCGAGATGCGCAACCTCAATGTCGAGCGCTTTTCCGCAGCGGAAATCGAATCGATGATCAGAATCAGTGAAGCTACGCAGGCTATGCCATTCTTGGCCGACTGTAGAATCGTGATCGTCACCGAAACTCAAACGCTGCGTGCGGCGGCGCGCCGCGAATTGTGGGAGATCGCGCAAAGCGTACCGGCCGGGAATATGCTGGTGCTGCTCGACCTGCTCGCACCTAAAGTGTCGCGTCCTCAGCCCTTCGGGCAGCTTGCGGGCCGTAGCGCATTGCGCATCGACACTACAACCAACGAAGCCGTCCGCGAGCGGTACATACGAGAAACGCTCCTTGAATTGGGCGCGCAAGCGGATGTGCGGATCATCCATGCGCTCTCGCGCAGTGATGCCGAGCTGGCAGCAGTGCGCAACGATTTGGAAAAACTGGCACTGGGGGGCAAGCGTATAACGCTGGCCGCGCTGGCACGCGAGAGCCTTTCTGTTGAAGACCCCAAGGCCTACCAATACGCCAGTGCCATCGTCGAGGAAAGATCAACCCAAGCGCTGACCATCGCTTTCGAGATGTTTGCGAACGATCCGCGGAGTGCTGCAATTCCACTCATCAGCGCCCTGGCGGCGGAATACGCCTTGCTTTGGGAGATTGTCCGCCGCGGCGGTCGCGTGCCCGCCAAGGCAAAATGGCGCGAACGTTTCTTGCGTCCGGTAGCAACTCGCATGGGCGAGCGCCGCGCGCGTCTCGGCTTCGAATGCGCGCTGCACGGCTTTGAAACCATCGTCACCGGAAAAGTTGATGAGCCCCGCCTGCTCGTCGAAATGCTCACGGCCGAACTCGGCAGGGCAAAATGAACTACACTTCCTACGCTTCGCCATTCTCGTGGAGGTACGGCAGCCCGGAGCTTCGCACGCTGTTCTCGGAACGCGAACGGCGCAGGCTCTGGCGAGCGGTGTGGATCGCTCTGGCCGAGGCGCAGGCGCAGTACGGCTTGATTTCTTCTGCCGAGCTCAACGATCTGAGGGCGCACGCAGGGGAAATCGACATCGAAGCGGCGCTGACCATCGAGCGTGAAATCCATCACGATCTCATGGCGGAAATTCGCCTGTTTGCAGAGCAAGCGATGCTGGGAGGCGGCAAGCTGCATCTGGGTGCGACGTCGATGGATATCGAGGACACCGTTGAAATTTACCGCCTGCGTCGCGGCGTTTCACTGATTGGTTGCGCACTTGGTGAGTTGTTGCGCAGCTTCGCGAGCGAAATCAACAAGTACGCGGACCTCGTTTGCATGGGCTTCACGCACTTACAACCGGCAGAGCCGACGACGCTCGGGTACAGGCTGGCGGTGTATGCGCAAGACTTGCTTTGCGACGACCAACACCTTCGGTTTGCTTTTAACAATCTTAATGCCAAAGGATTGCGCGGGGCGGTGGGCACTTCCGCGTCGTACGATCGACTGCTGGCAGGAACGGCCGGAACTTCGCAGACGCAGGAAGACTACGTATTGGGCAAATTTGGGCTTTCAGCCAACCAAGTAAGCACTCAAACGTATCCCCGCAAGCTCGACTACCTGCTCCTGTCCGCTCTGGCTGGACTTGGTTCGTCCCTCTCCAAGTTTGCTGCCGACATTCGCATTCTCAGTTCGCCGGAGTTCGGCGAGGTATTCGAACCATTTGGCAAATCTCAAGTGGGCAGTTCGGCAATGCCGTTCAAACGCAATCCAGTTCTGTGCGAACGCATCGATTCTCTCGCGCGCCTGCTTCCGAGCTTCGCGGACGTCGCATGGCAAAACGCAGCGACGAATTATCTCGAGCGTACGCTGGACGATAGCGCGAACCGACGCACGATTCTACCCGAGGCCTTGCTTTGCGCCGATGAGCTGATCAGTTTGGCACGCCGCGTTGTAAACGGCATGCGCGTCGACACGCGGCGCATCACTGAAAATCTGCGCACCTATGGACCATTCGCCGGCACGGAAGCGGTAATGATGGAAGCGGTGCGTTGCGGTGCGAACCGCCAGCAGGTCCATGAAACGCTACGTTCCGCCGCCATGGAAGCTTGGGGTGCACTCTCTCGCGGGGAGGACAATCCGCTCGGCGCCCTTTTGATTGAAGATCGAACACTAACCCAACGCATCGACCCTGCAGAGATCCGTAGGCTGCTCGATCCTGGAAAACACACGGGGAGCGCGCCCGCGCGCGCCCGTTCGCTGGCCGCGCGCATCGATGCGCTCGAAGGTTTTCCGCAACAACCGGAGGCGGCTGCTTGAACAAAGGCATCGAGATCGCACGCGGCAAGACGAAAGTTCTCTACGAGCAGGCCGGGCAACCGGACACGCTGGTCGTTACGCAGCTTGACGCGATCTCGGCCGGTGACGGCGCCCGCCAGGACATCATTGCCGGAAAAGGGCGTTTGGCCGCAAAAACCACGGGGCGCATATTTCGTTTGCTCAACCTGTGTGGACTCCCGACGCACTACTTGTCGGGCGGCGAAGATGACGACGACAATGAGATGCTCGTGCGCCGTTGCAACATGCTGCCGCTCGAAGTGGTGGTGCGCGGCGTAGCCGCGGGCTCGCTCGTCAAACGCAAACCGGGTCTGCAACGCGGCGCATTGCTGGTGCCGCGCGTCATCGAATTTTTTTACAAGGACGATGCAAATCACGACCCGCTGATCGAAGCGGAGCAGATTATCTCCAGCGGAATGGCAGCACCGCTTGAAGTGGGCGCAATGAGCGAAATTGCGCGCTTGACGTTCGACATTCTAGCGCACGCATGGCGAAGACGCGACACCTTGCTGGTCGATCTCAAACTGGAGTTCGGACGCATTACCAGCGGAGACGGGAAAGGCAGCTTGGTCATTGCGGATGTCGTCGACAACGATTCGTGGCGCATTTGGCCGCAAGGGCGCGAAGATCTGATGCTCGATAAGCAAATGTATCGCAACCTCCCCTCCGTTTCACCGCAAGACCTCGAACGGGTCAAATCGGCGTACGAAAATGTGGCCGAAATGGTTGGCACGTTCCCCGTAATGCGTCCCGGAATGGTCGCGATAATCTGCGACGGTCCCGACTTTATGGAACAAGGCGCAAAGATCGTCAATGCGCTCAACGCCTTCGGCCTACCGAGCGTGCGTCACGTGGCCTCCGCGTTCAAGACCCCTGGCTTCGTGCTGCAGCTCGCACAGCAGTTGGATGCCACTTTTGCTCGCTTGATCTTTGTCGCATCCGGCGCAGCGGGAAACGCTCTACTCCCGATGCTTGAGGGCGTAACGACGAATCCGACCCTCGATGGCTCTGACGCTCCTGAAATCATCGCATTGCGCTGCGCAAAAGCCCTTGCCCTAGAAGACACCGTGTTGTTCGGCCGCACCCTTCTCACGCAAACCAATGCCCGTTCTGCCGTGCTCCAGGCAGATGCAAGTTTGAACGCCACAATGGCGCAAAATACATCGCTTGCGTAACACGGTTCCAGACCGTGGCATCGGCATCTTGGAGCGCGGTGATGCGGAGCTTCGCAGCGCGGCGTCCCAAGCCGGACTTGCGCTCGGCGTTGCCGAGTTGCGGAGAATCGCACAGGCGTTGGGCCGCGAGCCCTCCACCGTTGAGATTTATGCATTTGACGCACAGTGGAGCGAACACTGTTCCTACAAGAGCAGCCGTCACTTGTTGCGCTCCCTGCCCACCACGGGTCCAACCGTTATGCTGGGTCCTGGGGAGGATGCGGGGATTTTGCATCTGGGAGAATGGAACGGCGAGCGGTACGGTGTCGTTATCGCCCACGAATCGCACAACCACCCCTCACAAATCGTTCCATTTGAAGGCGCCGCGACGGGCGTGGGCGGCATCGTGCGCGACGTGCTTTGCATGGGAGCAACGCTGGTAGCAATCGCCGATCCGCTGCGCTTGGGACGGATC
>JAABUQ010010686.1_pt1 | contig 11967 bp, 10 predicted proteins | sample 5560001 | NCBI WGS metagenome assembly JAABUQ01 (sample SAMN10711888, study PRJNA513371) | rock metagenome | isolation source: Antarctica rocks | place: Antarctica: Victoria Land, Finger Mt nord | collected 2015-12-18
GTGGATCACCGACGGGCGGGCGCTGCGGACGGTTCCGGGAACGTAGCGGCGCTTTCGGGCTACTTCTTCAGGTATTTGCCCAGCAAGGTGAGGTCGGTCGGACCGAGCCGGTCGCTGGCGGTTTTGGCCTGGTGCCAGTAGGGGTATAGCAGCGGCGGCCGGCTGGCCTGCTCCAGCTTCGCCACCTCGTCGTCCGTGAGCTTCAGCTCGGCGGCCTTCAGGTTGGTGGCGAGCTGGGCGTCGGTGCGGGCGCCGATGATGACCGAGGTCACCGCCGGTTGGCCCAGCAGCCAGGCCAGCGCCACCTCGGCAGGCGAAACCCCACGCGCCTCCGCCACGCCGACCAGCGCCTCGATCACGTCGTATAGCCGGTCCTCGTCGGGGATCGGCGGCTCGCCCCAGTCGGTCAGGTGGCGCGAACCCTCCGGACCCTGCTGGCCACGGCGGTACTTGCCCGACAGCAGGCCGCCGGCGAGCGGACTCCACACCAGGATGCCCAACCCCTGATCGAGCGAGATCGGCACCAGCTCGTATTCCGCCTCGCGCGAGTACAGCGTGTAGTGGATCTGCTGCGCCACGAACCGCGCCTCATGGCCACGGTCGGCCGCCGCCAGCGCCTTCATCAAATGCCAGCCGGAGAAGTTCGACGCGCCGATGTAGCGCACATGGCCGTGCTGTACGAGCGTGTCCAGCGCCGCCATGGTCTCCTCGACCGGCGTCAGCCCGTCCCATTGATGCACCTGATAAAGGTCGATGTGGTCGATCTTGAGGCGCTTCAAGCTGGCTTTGCAGGCGTCGATGAGGTGGTGGCGCGACAGGCCGGCGTCGTTCGGGCCATCGCCCATCGGAAACCGCGCCTTGGTGGCGATCAGCAATTTGTCACGCCGCCCGGAAATCGCCTCGCCGACGATCTCCTCCGACACGCCCTTCGAGTAGATGTCGGCGGTGTCGATGAAGTTGACTCCGGCCTCCATGCACATGTCGATCTGCCGGCGGGCGCCGGCGACATCGGTGTCGCCGACCTTGCTGAAGCCGCCGCCGCCGCCGAACGTCATGGTGCCCATCGTCAGCACCGACACCTTCAGACCGGACCGGCCGAGTTGGCGGTATTCCATTTGCGTCTGCTCCCTGGTTTCGCGGCGGCAAGCTAGTCGAACACGATGCGCGGCAGATAGAGCGACACCAGCCAATTCGGCCGATCTACGATGGAGTTGATGCGCAGGTCGGCGCAGACGCTGCACAACATGTAGGCATCGACGGCGCTCATGGCGTGCTGCGCGCCCAGCAGGTCGATCATGCCGGACACCGCGTCGCGCGCGCATTGCATCAGGTCGGGGCCAATGCCGGTGGTGACCTCGTAGCCGCGCGCGTCGAGGTGGCGGGTCACCGGACCGGGCACCACGAGGCGCGGGAACTTCAGCGGCGTCGCCTTGAGCAGGTCGAAGCGCAGGCTCATCGCCATCGGGCTTTCGATGGCGGTGCCGCACACCTCGCCGTCGCCTTGGGCGGCATGGGTGTCGCCCACCGAGAACAGCGCGCCCGCGACCTCGATGGGCAGGAACAGCTCGGCTCCGGCGGCGAGGTCGCGCACGTCGATGTTGCCGCCCACCCGGCGCGGCGGCAGAATGCTGTGCAGGCCGGGCGCCGCCGGGGCCACGCCGATGGTGCCGCAGAACGGCTTGAGCGGCACCCTCGCCATCGTCCCGAACGCCGCCGGGGCGAGGCTGGCGCTGTCGTATTTCCATAGCTGCAGGGCAGCGTCGGGGAACTGGTCGGCGAGCAGGCCGAAGCCTGGGATGTTGGCGGTCCAGCCCCAGCCGGAGGGAGCGAAGTCCAGCACCGTCACCCGCAGCACGTCGCCCGGCTCGGCGCCGTCGATGAACACCGGGCCGGTCACCGGGTTGACCCGGCTGAAGTCCATCGCCTGCAAATCCGCCAGGGTGGAGTGCTGCGACAGTTGCTCGCCCGAGGCATCGACGGTCTCGAACGCCACCGCCTCGCCGGGCGCCACGGTGATCTTGGGCGCCAGCGCATTGTCCCAGCCGTGATGGTGCTGGTGGGCGTGCAGCGTGTGCGCCGCGTGGTGGTGGGACATCAAGATGGCTCCTTGTGTTATGGCACAACCTTTGCTGAAACAGCGGAATGAACCCAGGGGTTTTTCACCAGTTGCACCAGACCGAGGGCTACGCGCAATTCCGCGGCGATTATCAGACCTGGTATCGCGTGACCGGCGAACTCGGCGGCGGCAAGCCGCCGCTGATCGCGCTGCATGGCGGCCCTGGCTGCACCCACGACTACATCGACAGCCTCACCGACCTCGCGGACGGTTCGCGGGCGGTGGTGCATTATGACCAGATCGGCAATGGCCGCTCGACCCACCTGCGCGACGCCGATCCGGCGTTCTGGAGCGTCGACCTGTTCCTCGACGAACTCGACAACCTGCTGGCGCATCTCGGCGTGGCAGACCGATACGACATGCTCGGGCAGTCCTGGGGCGGCATGTTGGCGGCCGAGCACGCGGTGCGCCGCCCGCCCGGCCTGCGCCGGCTGGTGATCGCCGACAGCCCGGCCTCGCTCGTCACCTGGCTGGACGAGGCGAACCGGCTGCGTGCCGCACTGCCGCCGGCGGTGCAGGATGCGTTGCTGCGGCACGAGGCGGCGGGCACCATCGAGGACCCGGAATACGTCGCCGCCACCCGCGTCTTCTACGACCGCCACGTCTGCCGCATCCCGTGGCCGCCGGAGGTCAAGCGTACTTTCGACGCGATCGACGCGGACCCCACCGTCTACCACACCATGAACGGGCCGAGCGAGTTCCACGTCGTCGGCACGCTGCAGGGCTGGACCATCGAGGACCAGCTGGACCGCATCGCGGCGCCGACGCTGCTGCTGTCGGGCCGTTACGACGAGGCCACCCCGCTCACGCAAAAACCTTTCCTCGACAGCATTGCCGACGTGCGCGAGGTGGTGTTCATGCAATCGAGCCACATGCCCCATGTCGAGGAGCGGCCGTTGTATATGCAAACTGTTGCCGGCTTCCTCGACGCGGCATGAGCCTAGCTGCCGCCATCGCGGCCTCCAGAAAGGATTTTCCATGACCATCAAACGCCTGCTCGGCTACGGCGGCGCGCTTGTCGCGCTGACGCTTGGATTGTCGCCTATCGCAAGCCATGCCGCCGACCGCGCGGCGATGCTGAAGCAGCATTCCGGCGGCACGCTGAAGCTGACCGCCTCGGGCGCCACCAGCTCGCTCGACGTGCAGATCAACTACGAGAGCAAGGGCTGGCAGATCGCGGCCCAGGTCTACGACGGCCTGGTGACGTTCGCGAAGGTGAACGGGCCGGACAGCAACACCGTCGTGCCCGACCTCGCGGAGACGATCCCGGCGCCGCAGGACGGCGGCAAGACCTACGTGTTCAAGCTGCGCCAGGGGATCAAGTTCTCCGACGGCCGCGACGTGACCACCAAGGACGTCGTCGCCTCGTTCCAGCGCATCTTCAAGGTCGCCAGCCCGAACGCCGGCAGCTGGTACAACGTCATCGTCGGCGGCGACGCCTGCGTGAAAACGCCGGCCACCTGCACGCTGTCGAACGGCGTCATGGGCGACGAGGCGGCGCACACCGTCACCTTCCACCTGACCGCTCCCGACAGCGAGTTCTTCTACAAGCTGGCGACCCCGTTCGCCTCGGTGATCCCGGCCGACACCGCGGCCAAGGACCTCGGCACCACGCCGATGCCCGGCACTGGCCCCTACATCATCAAGAGCTACGATCCCAACAAGGCGGCCATCATGGTCCGCAACCCGAACTTCAAGGAATGGAGCGCCGAGGCGCAGCCGGCCGGCTACCCCGACGAGATCGACTACGCCTTCGGCCTGCAGGACGAGGCCGAGGTGACGGCGGTGCTGAATGGCCAATACGACTGGATGTTCGACGAAAAGCCGCTCGACCGCTTGGCCGAGCTGGGCACCAAGCACAAGGATCTCGTGCACATCCACAACCTGCTCGCCTACTACTACATGTCGCTGAACACCCGCATGGCGCCGTTCGACAACGTCAAGGCGCGTCAGGCGGTGGCCTATGCGGTCGACCGCCGCGTCCTGGTCAACCTGTTCGGCGGCCCCAACCTCGGCGGGCTGCTGTGTCAGCAACTGCCGGTCGGCATGGGCGGCTACCAGGCCTATTGCCCGTACACCATGAACCCCGGCGCCAAATGGACCAAGCCCGACCTTGCGAAGGCCAAGCAGCTGGTCAAGGAAAGCGGCACCGCCGGCCAGGAAGTCACCCTCATCACCTCCGACAAGGTGGTGGAGAAGAGCATGGGCGTCTATCTGCAAAGCGTGCTGAACGCCATCGGCTACAAGGCGAGCATCAAGGCGATCAGCTCCAACATCCAGTTCACCTACATCCAGAACACCAACAACAAGGTGCAGGCGAGCCTGACCAACTGGTTCCAGGACTACCCGGCGCCGTCCGATTTCCTCTACGTGCTGTTCGGCTGCGCGAGCTTCAATCCTGGCTCGGACAGCTCGATCAACATCGCCGGCTACTGCGACAAGGCGGTCGACGCCGACATGCAGAAGGCGCTGGCGCTGGCGGTGACCGACAAGCCGGCGGCCAACAAAATCTGGGCGGCGGTCGACAAGAAGATCACCGACGACGCCCCGGCGGTGTCGCTGTTCCAGCCCAAGATGCTCGACATCGTCTCCGCCCGGCTCGGCAACTACACCTGGTCCGACCAGGTGCACATGGTGTTCTCGCAGGTGTGGGTGAAGTAACGCCTTGTCCGACCTGACCATCGCGACGGCCGCTCCTGCGGGGGCGGCCGTGACCACCTTGCCGGCGGCGCGCGGGCCGTGGTCCACCGCGTTCCGCAAGCTGCGCCAGGACCGCGCCGCCATGGCCGCGCTGCTGCTGCTGGCGTTGATCGTCGCCGCCTGCGTGCTGGCGCCGGTGTTCGCGGCCCAGGTGGCGCAGACCGATCCGTTCAGCTCCAACGTAGACGGCACCATCAGCGTCGGCGGCCAGGACGTGCCGGTGATGCAGCCCGAGGAAGGCGGCCTCGGCCTGGGCCTCACGCCGATCGGGCCGACCTGGCGCGGGCAATACTTCCTCGGCTCCGACGCGCAGGGCCGCGACGTGATGGCCCGGCTGCTGTACGGCGGCCGCAACTCGCTGCTGATCGCCGGCGTGGCGACGCTGATCTGCCTGTTCTTCGCCGGCTTGGTCGGCGTTGTCGCCGGGTTCTCCGGCGGCATCGTGGACGCCGTGCTGTCGCGGCTGCTCGACGTACTGTGGGCGTTCCCAATCTACCTGCTGGCGATCTCGCTTTCCATCGTGCTCATCAGCCAGGGTATCCAGATCGGCCCCATCACCATCAGCTCAAACAGCATCGCGCTGCCTATCCTCATCATCGGCATCGTCTACGTGCCCTACGTGGCACGGCCGATCCGCGGCCAGGTATTGAGCCTCAAGCGCAGCGATTTCGTGCTGGCGGCGAAGGCGCTGGGCGTGCCGCCGTTGCGTATCCTGCTGCGCGACATCCTGCCCAACATCAGCACCACGCTGATCGTGTTCGCGCCGCTGATGATGGCGCTCAACATGCTGACCGAGAGCGCGCTGTCGTTCCTGTCGATCGGCGTGCAGCCGCCCGAGGCGAGCTGGGGCACCATCATCGAGGACGGCCAATCGCTGATCTACACCCGACCTTTGGTTGCCATCGCGGGAGGCTTGGCCATCGTCATCACCGTGCTGGCGTTGAACGTGCTGGGCGACGGCGTGCGCGACGCGCTGGACCCCAAGGCCAAGCTGCGCGTGGGGGCCAAGTAGGTGCTGCTGACCGTGCTGCGCCGGCTCGGGCAGATGGTGTTCGTGATGTTCGGCATCAGCGTGCTGGTGTTCCTGATCTTCTTCGCAACCCCCGGTTCGGACCCGTCGGCGCGCATCGCCGGGCGCAACGCCACGCCCGAGATCCTGGCGGCGGTGCGCCGCAGCTTCGGCTTCGACCAGCCGATACCGGTGCAGTACGCGCTGCTGATGAAGCGGCTGTTCATCACCGGCGACCTCACCAGCTTCGTCAACCGTGGCCAGAAGGTGATCCCGGCGATCATCGAGGCGGTGCCGGCGACGCTTTCGCTTGTGCTGGGCGCCGCGGTGGTGTGGGTGGTGTTCGGCATCCTGATCGGCACCATCGCCGCCGCCACGCGCAACCGCCTGCCCGACCGGCTGCTGATGATCCTGGGCCTGATCGGGATTTCGATGCCGGTGTTCTGGGTGGGCGAGGTCGCCAACCTCATCACCCAGAGCCGCCTGCACGACACCTTCCTGTTCTCCTGGGTGCCGGCGCTGGGCTACGTGCCGCTGACCGAGGACCCGGTCGGCTGGTTCAAGGCGCTGCTGATCCCGTGGTTCACGCTGGCGATCCTCTACATCGGCATCTACGGCCGGGTGCTGCGCGCCAGCCTGATCGAGGCCTACGAGGAGGACTACATCCGCACCGCCCGCGCCAAGGGCTTGTCGGAGCGCCGGGTGCTGCTGCGCCACGCGCTACGCACCTCGCTGGTCACCTTCGTATCGCTGTTCGGGCTGGATTTCGGCGCCCTGGTCGGCGGCGGCGCGTTGCTGACCGAGGTGGTGTTCGACATCCATGGCGTCGGCAAGTTGACGTTCGAGGCGTTGCAGTCGCTCGACCTGCCAATGATTATGGTAACCGTCATGTATGCCTCGTTCTTCGTGGTCGCCGCCAACGCGGTGGTCGATATCGTCTATGCGACGCTGGACCCCAGGGTGCGCGCCTGATGCTGCTGGAAATCCGCGACCTCAGCGTGTCGTTCCGCACCGAGCGCGGCCTGCTGCGCGCCGTCGATCAGGTGTCCTGGTCGCTTGACGAGCGGGAGATCGTGAGCGTCGTGGGCGAGTCCGGCAGTGGCAAGACGCTGTCGGCGATGGCGGTGATGGGCCTCATCAACGACCCCAATGCGGTCGTCACGGGCTCGATCAAGTTCCAGGGGCAGGAGCTGGTCGGCCTGTCCGGCAATGCCTGGCGCAAGATCCGCGGCGAGCGCATCGCCATGATCTTCCAGGACCCGATGACCGCGCTGACCCCGGTCTACACCATCGGCTGGCAGATCGCCGAGCAGGTGCGGGCGCATAGCGACCTGTCGGCCCGCGCCGCCCATGCGCGGACCATCGAGCTGCTGGGCGAGATGGGACTGCCGAACCCGCGCCAGCAGGCCGAACGCTTCCCGCACCAGCTGTCGGGCGGGATGCGGCAGCGCGCGGTGATCGCCATGGCGCTGTCGTGCAACCCGGCCCTGCTGATCGCCGACGAGCCGACCACCGCCCTCGACGTCACAGTGCAGGCGCAAATCCTGCAGCTGCTGCGCCGCCTGCGCGCCGATTTCGGCTCGTCCATCCTGCTCATCACGCACGACATGGGCGTGGTGGCGGAGATCGCCGACCAAGTGATGGTGATGTACGCCGGGCGCATCGCCGAGCGCGGCAGCCGCGCCGACATCTTCCGCCATCCCGGCCACCCTTACACGATGGGCCTGCTGAACTCGATCCCGCCGATGCACGGCCCGCGCCCGCGCCGGCTGCCGTCGATCCCCGGCAGCCCGCCGCTATTGGCCAGCCTGCCGCAGGGCTGCCCGTTCCAGCCGCGCTGCCCGCAGCGCCACGACCGCTGCGCCACGATGCCGCCGCTGATCTCGCGCGCCGGGCAGGACATGGCGTGCTGGTTGGCCGACGAGCAGGGCGAATGGCCGCTGCCCCGGATCGCCGCATGACCCCGCTGCTGGAGGCGGTGGGCGTCACCAAGCACTTCTCGATCGGCGGCGCGCTGCGTCCGGGCGGCCGGCAGATCGTTCATGCGCTCGACGGCGTGTCGGTTGCGGTGGCCCGCGGCGAGACGCTGGGACTGGTCGGCGAGAGCGGCTGCGGCAAATCCACGCTGGGGCGCTGCCTGTTGCGGCTGTACGACCTCACCAGCGGCCAGATCCGCTTCGATGACACCGACATCAGCACCATGAGCGAGCGCCGGCTGCGCCCGTTGCGGCCGCGGATGCAGATGGTGTTCCAGGACCCGTACGCCTCGCTGAACCCGCGCCGCCGCGTCGGCGATCTGTTGGCCGAGCCGATGCGCGTCCACACCGACTGGAACCGCCGCCGCGTCGCCGACCGGCTGCACGAGCTGATGGAGCTGGTCGGCCTGCAGCGCGAGCATCTGGGCCGCTACCCGCACGAGTTCTCCGGCGGCCAGCGCCAGCGCATCGGAATCGCCCGCGCGCTGGCGCTGGAGCCGGCGCTGGTGGTGGCGGACGAGCCGGTCTCGGCGCTGGACGTGTCGGTGCAGGCGCAGATCGTCAACCTGATGATGGACCTGCAGGAGCGGCTGTCGCTGACCTACGTGTTCATCGCGCACGACCTGTCGGTGGTGCGGCAGATCGCGACGCGGACAGCGGTGATGTACCTCGGCACGGTCGTCGAAACCGGGCCAACCGAGGCGATGTTCGTGACGCCGGCGCACCCCTACACCGACGCGCTGCTGTCGGCGGTGCCGTCGTCCGATGGGGTGGCGCGGCGCGACCGGGTGATCCTCGGCGGCGAGGTGCCGAGTCCGCTGGCGCCCCCATCCGGCTGCCGCTTCCACCCGCGCTGCCCACGCGCCGAGGCACGCTGCCGCGCCGAGGCGCCGGTGCTGCGCCCGGTCGGCGCCGAGCGCACGGTGGCCTGCCACTTTCCCCTGAACTAGCCATGCTGGGCATCGTCACCGGGCTTGCGGCGGAGGCGCGGATGGCCGCCGGCCTGGGTCCGGTAGAGGTCGGCGGCGGCTTCCCGGCCGGGGCCGAGGCGGCGGCGTTGCGGCTGGTGGCGCAGGGGGCGACGGCGCTGCTGAGCTTCGGCCTGGCCGGCGGGCTCGACCCCGCACTGCGGCCGGGGCGGCTGTTCGTGCCGCACGCCGTGCTGGAGGCGGGCCACGCCTACCCGACCGACCGCGCCGTGCTGGCGCGGTTCGGCCTCGTGGCCCAGGGCGTGCTGCTGGCCGGCGAGGCGGTGGTGGGCGAGGCGGCGGCGAAACAGGTGTTGTGGCGTGCCACAGGGGCGCAGGCGGTCGACCTGGAAAGCGGCGGCGTCGCCCTGGTCGCGGCGGCGCACCGGCTGCCGTTTGCCGTGCTGCGCGCGATCTGCGACCCGGCGGAGCGCAATCTGCCGCCGGCGGCGCTGCTGGCGCTCGACAACGCCGGCGCCATCGGCTTGTGGCGTGTGCTGCGCTCAGTGGCGTTGCGGCCGGGGCAGGTGCCAGGACTGCTGGCGCTGGCCCGTGACGCCGGGCAGGCGCGCAACGCACTGTTGCAAATCGTGGCAACGGCTACCCCGTCTGGCGGTTGACAGTTCGTAAGTTCCGTCACGTAACTGCAACAGTAATGACCTCGAACTAAAAGCACAGCATCGTCGAAACGAGCGGCATCGACCGACGTTGGTTGCGTTTTCAAAGCTCTTACATATTCGGCACTCCGTCGTGCTAGAAAGAACACTTTAGAAACAAGCCAAACCTCTTGCCTTCGACCGTGCAGTCCTGGCATGTCGGGCCAAGTTCCAGGAGCGCACAGACCGTGGACACTCATCTCGACCACCACGACCGTTCGCAGACTTCGATCGGCCATCCCCTTGTCGGCCAGTCCCTTCTCGGCCAGTCACATGTTCCCGCCCACCTCCTGACCGAGGAGCAGCGCGTCGCCGCCGACTACCTGGAACGCAGCGTGCGCGACCTGGAGCCGATCACTGCTTTGACCGGCGCTCCCGGCACCGGCAAGACGGTCGCGCTGAATTTCGCGCTGGCGCGGCGAGACCGCGCCGGAGACCGGATCATCCGCTTGCGCAACTTCGTGGGCGAACCGCTGACCTTGCACCGGGCGCTGGCCGCGACCCTCGGCGTCACCGATGCCAGGAGACTTTCGGCGGTTGAACTGGAGCCAAAGCTGCGCCGCGCGCTGACCGACGCCGGCCAGGCCGAACCGCCGGTGCTGGTGGTGGACGACGCGCATATGCTGCAGCCGGGCACGCTGCGCTACCTGGCGCTGCTAGCCGATTTACGCGAAGCCGGGCGGCCGCTGTTCCGCATCGTGCTGGCCGGGCGGCCCGCCTTTGCGGCGCAGCAGCCGGTGCCGCTGCTGTTCACGATGGAGCCGCTGCAGCCGGATGCCGCGCGCGAGGTGGCGGAACATGGCTTGGCGGTGGCCGGGCTGGCGGTGTCGGATGAGACGATGGAGGACATCGTGCTCCATTCGCAAGGTAACCTGCACATGCTCTATGCCATGCTGCACGCCACCGTGGAGGAGGCGCAACCGGGCAGCAAAAAGCGTGCGGGCCTGTTGCCCGAACGGCTTGCGTCGCACGCCCGGCGGATGCTCGACGGGACACGCCGGCGTCAATTCGGTCCCTTGATCGTGGTCGGAACCTTGTTGGTGGGAAGTGCCGTGTGCGCGTTCGTCGCCTTCAGTGGCGGGCTGCCGCACAACCAGGACAGCAAGATCGCCGCCCTGGCCACGCCGCCCGCCAAACGTTTCGATCCGGTGCCACAACCCTCGCCGGCCTCACCGGTAATGTCGGCTCCGGCCTTGGTCGCGGCTACGGCTACGAATGCGGGGCCGCCACCAGCGCTACCAGCGCTACAGCCCTCGCCGGCTCCCGTATTGTTGCCGCCGGTGCCGCAACCGGCCACACCGGCGGCGGACGTCCCGGCCCCGCAGCAGGCGACCGCGTTCCGCGTCTATAACATCAGTCCCTGCCGTCACGGCGTTTGTCCGCGTTGGTCGGTGACCGACCTCGATCATCACGTGCATTTTGTCGCGGCGTTCAATCCGGCCAGCTTGCACCTGGACCCCGGCACCCTGCAGCAGGTCCGCGCCGGCAACCTCGACCTGCTCGTCAGCGGCTCCATCACCCCGGACACCCATACGCTCGACGCCGAGGCGCTGCAGTCGGTGGTGCCGCATCACGGCCGGGTGCGTGCCCCCGCTGTGGCACCGATCGAGCCAGTCGACGCCGAGGCGCTGCCGCCACGCTCGCCGCCGCCGGGATTTCTGCCGATCCCTTCGGCCAGCCCGCCGCCGCCCGACCCGTCTGCGATGCCGCTGCAGTAACCTAGTTGGCCGGCGTAACCGCAGGCAGGTCTACGGCCACCGCCGCCACCAACGCGCCCGACCGCACCAGATCGGCCGCCAACGCAATATCCGGAGCGAAGTAGCGGTCCGCGTCGAACGCCGGCACCCGGGCGCGCAACGTGGCGCGGGCGCGCTCCAGGGGCTCGCTGGACCGCAACGGCGCATGGAAGTCGCAGCCTTGGGCAGCCGTCAGCAACTCGATGGCGACGATCTGCACCAGGTTCTCGGCCATCGCCCGCAACCGCCGCGCGCCATGCGTCGCCATCGAGACATGGTCCTCCTGGTTGGCGGAGGTGGGGATGGAGTCGACGCTGGCGGGATGCGCGCATTGCCGGTTCTCCGCCACCAGCGCCGCCGCCGTCACCTGCGGGATCATGAAACCGGAGTGCAGGCCGGGTTGGCGCGCCAGGAACGCCGGCAGCCCGGACAGCGCCGGATCGATCAGCAAAGCAATCCGGCGCTCGGTGATCGAGCCGATCTCACACAGCGCCAGCGCGATCATGTCGGCGGCGAAGGCGACCGGCTCGGCGTGGAAGTTGCCGCCGGAGATCACCTCTCCGGTGTCGGCGAACACCAGCGGGTTGTCGGACACCGCGTTGGCCTCGGTCGCCAGCGTGCCCGCCGCCTGACGCAGCAGGTCGAGGCAGGCGCCCATCACCTGCGGCTGGCAGCGCAGTGAATACGGGTCCTGCACCCGCACGTCGTCCAGCAGATGCGAGGCGCGGATGGCACTCCCGGCGATCAGCGCCCGCAGGCCCCCGGCCACCTCCACTTGGCCCCGGTGGCGGCGCAGGGCATGGATG
>JAABUQ010010687.1_pt1 | contig 11966 bp, 10 predicted proteins | sample 5560001 | NCBI WGS metagenome assembly JAABUQ01 (sample SAMN10711888, study PRJNA513371) | rock metagenome | isolation source: Antarctica rocks | place: Antarctica: Victoria Land, Finger Mt nord | collected 2015-12-18
CCGTCACCGTCGCCGCGTCCGCCCGCGATAGCCCCACCGCCATCGCCCCTCCTCCACCACCGCACTCGTCAGCCCCGTCCCGTCGAGCAGCCGTCCCAACGCCTCCTTCGGCCGATACTCCCCCCTCAGCCCCGCACTCCCGAACCCCGCCATCGCCGCCGAACTCAGCGAAACCTTCACCCGCAACCCACTCTGCCGCTCAAACTCCTTCAGCACCGCGCCCAACGGCCCCGCGGCAATCTCATACCGCTTCGCCACCAACCACTCCGGCGCCGCCACCCATCCATCCCCCAGCGCGGACGCGGGATCGCCACACCTCACCTCAGACACAGCTCCCGAACCCTCCACGCTCGCCGGGCCATGCGCCGCCGCCGAACCGACCACCGCAACCACCGGGATCGCAACCGGTGCCACAGCCGGATCAGACACCTGTGCCGCAACCGAACCCGGCGCTGCAACCGGACCAGATGCTGCAGCCGCAACCGCAGCCGGACTCGCCGCCATCACCCGCCCCCCACCAGCCGAAACCGCCGCCATCGTCCCGGCCGTCACCCCACGCAAAACCACCCCGCGCGCCGCCCCCAGCCCCATCCGCTCTCCCCGTCCCTCTGCCCCCGCCTTCTTCCGCCATCTCCGATCCCCTCGCTCCACATCCGCCATTGCCACTCCTCCTCGATCGCGATCCGAAGCCCGCCGCCCGTAAGCGGACGCACTTCCGCTCCGTCGCCAGGCATCGTTCCCCGCCGACATGCGACCGATCCGTACCCTCCAAGGGCACCCCGGCCGCCTCCCTTGTTGTGCAATCGAGAGAGGGACTTCCCCCATCCGGCCAATTCCGCCCACGCCTCCAGGCCGGTACAATAAGCTCGGCTGGTTGCACTCGACCGCCATCCCAGGTCCTCGCGGTCTCTGCCCAGAGATCAACCCGCGAGGGCCTGCTTTTACACTTCAAGATTCCCAGCTCACCAAAACCTGTAGCGTCAACCGCAGATCGCCTTCTGTGCTGATGTGCTTTCGTTGAATATAGGACAAGTTGAGTCCGAGATCAATCTTTACTCCTCAGTGGGCACTATCCCCTCTCCTCATACCTCTAGTAATCCAGAATCCCGTATACATGCGGCCTCAACTTCCTGTTTCTCATACACCTAAATAAAGGAACGTCAAAACTCCCTTACGAAGCACACTTCCTTCCTTCAAGTTTGGCACGCGACGTGCATAGAGCATGGCTATTCGTCCATTGTTCCCGTGACGTCTTTGCCCCGCGCAAGACACAGCTGTCTCCTGGAGACCCAGAACCGTATGAGCCTTTCGTCCTTCCGCCGCTTCGCTGCCACCAGCGCTCTTCTTGTTCCCGGCATCGTCTTCGCTCAAACCAGCAAGGGCATCCTGGCTGGCGTCGCTCGCGACACCACAGGTGCCGTCGTCGCCGGTGCCGTCATTAAGGCCACCAACCTCGACACCCACGAGGAACGCAACACCGTCTCCCGCGACGACGGCGCCTTTCGCCTCGACGCCCTCCAACCTGGCCGCTACAGCCTCACCGCCACCCAGACCGGCTTCGCCACTTCCCAGCTTGACAACGTCGTCGTCAGCCCTTCCATCGTCACCAGCGCCGACATCGCCTTCACCACCGGCGGCGCCACCGAAACCGTCACCGTCGAAGCCGAAAACTCCGGCATCAATACCGAAAACGGCCAGCTCGCCGGCGTCATCTCCCCCCGCCAGCTTCAAGACCTGCCGATCTTCACTCTCAACCCGGTAGAGCTCGCTCTCACTGTTCCCGGCGTGCAGACTGTCAGCCAGAGTAGCGGCTTCTCAAATGGCATCAATATCGAAGTCAACGGGGCTCGCCCCCGGTCCAATAACTTCCTTCTCGATGGCCAGGAGATCAACGACGTCGGCATCGGCGGCCAAGCCTTCCAGCCCAATATCCCTGATTTGTTCCAGTCCGTCACCGTCATCACCAATACTCCCTCCGCCGAGTACGGTCGGGCCGGTGGTGCCATCGTCAACCTCGTCACCAAGGCTGGCACCAATACCTTCCATGGCACCCTCTTCGAGCGCTACTCCGGCTCTGGCCTCAACTCGCTCGATGGCGTCACTCGCCAGGGAATCATCCACGGCATACCGCCTGCAGGCTACGTCGCCCCAAACAAGGCTCGCTTCAACCAGCACCAGTTCGGCTTCACCGCCGGCGGTCCCATCATCAAGGACAAGCTCTTCGCGTTTGGCGCTCTGCAGATCTCCCGCCTCTACGGCAACGAGGTCCCTACCCGTCTGGAGCTCCCGGACGCGGCTGGCTATGCCCAGATCGACGCCTTCGCCAAAGCCGGCAACACGCAAGCTCAGCTTCTTGAGCAATATCTGAGCAGCGGCAGCTATCTCACGACTTACGTCTCCTTCCCACAAAGAGGCCTTGTTACCAATATCAAGGTAGGCGGACAGCCCGGCTGCCCAGTTGGCGGCTGCACCGTGACCACCGGCTACTTTCAGCGACAGAACGCACCCCAGTTGAACCCCGACACGCAATGGATGTACCGCGTCGACTTCGTTCCACGCGCGCAGGATACCTTCTCTTTTCGCTATCTGCATGATCGCGCCAGTCTCACACCGGACTTCTTCACCAATGGCAGCGCTCTCGTTGGCTTCGACACCACCCAAGGCGGCCCCACTGAACTCGGCGCGGGCACCTGGACCCACGTCCTTGGCTCCAATGTCGTCAACGAGCTCCGAGCGTCTGAAGCCCGACTCGGTTTTCTCTTCTCGCCGACTGCCGCCACCGCAGCGAACCCGCTCTACCTTCTTTCTACCCTGAACGTCTCGCACGTGGCGGTGAACAGCAATGCTGCAAGCTCGCTCGGTCCGAATCAGGGCTTCCCCCAGGGACGTCACGAGGATCTCTATCAAATCCAGGATACCGTCTCCATTACACATGGGCGCCAGACCCTGCGGGTCGGCTTCGATATCGGACGCACCATCGAAACGGACATCGTCGGGCTTAACGCCAAAGGTACGCTAACATTCAACGCCGGCGGTTCGGGCGTGAGTTCGCTCGGTAACTTCCTCCTCAACCAGCTTGGCCCTTCGGGCGCTGCGACTAAAACTTTCGGCAGCACTAGAGTTGATCCCCATGGCTGGCGGAGTGGGGTCTTTGCGCAGGATGACATCAAGCTCAATCCCTCACTCACGGTCAACCTGGGCCTCCGCTACGACTACCTCACTAATCCAGAAAATTCTCTTCCCTATCCCGCAATCGATCCTTTCAATCCCTACCAACCCATCGGCACGGTTATCAAGGTCCAAAACGACATTAATAATGTGGCCCCACGTTTCGGCTTCGCCTACTCGCCGCAAAGCGAAGGCATCTTTGGTTCGGGCAAAACCGTCCTTCGTGGCGGCTTCGGCGTCTCCTACGACAGCCCCTTCAGCAATTTCGTCACCAACTCTGCCGGCTCGGCCCCGAACGCTGTATCGGGAACCCTCACCCAAACCACCGGAAATGGCCTCGGCAACGCCAGCACTCTGGTGGGCACCATCACACCGACGCTGGGGCCGAGGTCGTCGATCAACAACAGCGTCGTCAAGAACATGGTCAATCCCGTCACCTACCAGTTCAACCTGGGCGTCGAACGACAGCTGCCCGGCTCTAACCTTGTCGCTGTCCGGTATGTCGGCAGCCTCGGCAAAAAGCTCTACGCCAATCGGCAGTACAACTACTTCGCTCCCAATGGCAGCGGCAATCGCCTCAATCCAACCCGTGGTGTCATTAACGCACGTGGAAACTACGCCTCTTCCAGCTATAACGGAGCACAGGTCGAGTACACCCATAACTTCCAGCATGGCCTGCTCATCAGCGCCAACTACGTCTTCTCGAAAAACCTCGACAACTCGTCCGAAATCTTCACTACAGGCGCCGCAAACACCTCGTACGCAGCGGATCTCGGCCCCGGCGGCTTTGCGCAGGAGTGGGGGCCTTCCGCCTACGATCATCGCCACTTCGTCTCCGTCAGCTATGTCTGGGCGCCCGCTGGCCTACATAGCACGAACGCCTTTGCAGACGCAGCCTTTGGCCTCCTTACCCGCCACTGGATCATCTCCGGTGTCGAACAGTTCCAGACCGGCAGCTACAGCACAATGTCGATTTACGGCTACGACACCAACGGCGATGGCAACGCCTTCAACGATCGGCCTCTGATCGGCAACCGGAACGCTCCGGTGGCCACGGCGGCCATTGACGGCGGTAACCTGGATCCGAAAACAGGGGCCGTTGCTGACACCTACTACGATGTTGCATCAGCTCTAAACACGGACGCAGGTACTCTTGTTCCCGTCAATCCGGGAAGTGTTCACTGGCTCATTCCATATCAACCGCTCAACCAGAACCTCCATCAGGAGATCGGTCGCAATAGCTTCTCCAACCCCGGTTCCACTACCAACAACATCGCCCTCGAGAAAGGTTTCGGCACCAAGTATCTGCACTTGGATCGCGGAACGTTCATCCTCCGTGGCGAAGTGCAGAACATCGGCAACCACAATGATGTCGGCATTCTCGACACCAACGTCAACGACATCGGCAGCCCGAACTTCCTTAACCGATCAAACGCTCGACTCGCCACCCAGTCCGGCGCACCCTTCAACTATGGCCGCAATATCGTGCTTTGGGGCAAATTCACCTTCTAATCCGACTGTCATCACACCAAACGCAAAAGAGGCGCCCATCCAGGGCGCCTCTTCTACTTGCCTCCATCAAGCCTACGTCTCACTCACCGGCTTAGCCTGTTTGTCATGCATCTTCGCCTGCACTGCATCCGGAATCAACTCCATCAAAGCGCCCTCAATCTTCGTCGACAAGCTCGCCGCATAGACATGGTCATCGCCATCCATCAGCGCCTTAAATCCCTGCTTCGCCACATCGTACGGCTCGCTTGAGGTCTTCCCCTTCGTGCCGGCCTCGGTATCGCCAGCCCGTTACCACCGCCAGCTGATCGCCATCACACATCTCCTCAAAGCTTCCGGCGACCTCTCTTCGGCCACCTGCTTTATCCGATGTGCCTCAACTCCGACCACGGCCGCCATCTGTACAGCCACCTTCCTCCCCTCGAACCCCGGGTGGTCGAATCAAAGCTCGCGCACGCCAGTAGCCTTAATCGCCGCTCAACTCCTCAGCTTGGTTGCCATTCTGACCCAAAGCTTGCAAAAAGTGAAGAACCGCGGCACTCAGCCCCTTCCCCGGGACGAAGCGACGCAACCACCGCTCACCACCCCACTCACCTCACTCGCTGAACGGAACCCCAAAGCTCAGCATCGCCGTCCGCGGTGGCCGATGCCGCTCACCCATCTGCTCTCCCGGCCGCCCCATCGCTCGCCACACCGCCAACGCCTCCCGGTTCATATACAGCAGCCGCACCTCGTCTCGCGTCGCCCCCCGCTCCTGGTAGATACTGATCCGCCGAAACCGCTCTTCCTCACCATTTCCCACCAGATACACGCCCATACTCACCGCCGGCGCATTCTCCGGATCGCGCACTGCCTCCACCCCCTGCCGCAGCGTCACATAATTCATCGCCTCCGGATTCACTCGCCCACCGCAACCCCACCCCGGCAGTAATATCGGCGCCAGCAATTCACGCACCGAACCGCTTCCATCCCCACCAGCCGCATCGGCGCATCCATCAACCCGCGCTCCGCCTTCCGGAACGCCCCACCCGTACATAGCGGGCACGTCCGCTTCGATCCCAGCAGCCGCGGCATCTCAAATGCCCGGTTCTCCCTCGTCACATTCGGCATGCCACACACCTCCGCATGCGAGATCCGAGGGATCCACACAGGCTCATCCTCCGACCATACGCCCTTAAACATCGCCTCGCTCGCCCCCGGACGGAACGATGGGAGGAGGTACCGCGATATCGCGGGTAAGTAACTTCGGTGCTCGTGCTTCTATAAGATTGCCGCTTTTTATTCTTCCCCTGCCGATAGAGCTACTAGGTTGTGGAGGATGTGGCTATGGTATGGAGTTGGTCTAAGGCGCATTGGTTGCGGTTGAGGTTCTTAGGACCTTCAGAACGGCGGTGCGATATGTGTACGCTATCAGCCCGCAAAGGGCAGCCATGCTGTTCCGATGAGTGCCAGACCCGTGCCGCCGAACAGCAAGACACGCTGGTCTGGTAACTACCGAGCGTTTCTCCCGTATAGCAGGCCTTGTCATCAGCATTTCCCGCAAGGGCACCGAAGCGACCGCACTCGACACGTTTCCTGTGATCGCCCGGGCATACCTGCCGAACTCTATCGCTGGAGATGCGGAACAGGCGAGCTTGCCCGAATTAGGAGACCGCTTCGGAGTCCTTCTCCATGCCCCGTTGTTCGCTGATATCAAGAAGCACAATATCGTCATGCCTCGCCGCCTCTGCTAGAGCTAAAAGGACCCACGCCAGTTCAGGATCTTGTTTTCTGGTTGTATTACCGCTGCGACGCAGCTATGAGCGAGACGATCATTCCGTGGGAGGCTCTTGGAGAACAGTTTCCGCAGACGGACTCCAATCCGTACAGGCTCCGGCAGTACCTACGGAAAGCAATTAAAGTCCTAAAGGTTCTATGGCCAGAAGCCCAGGTGAGGGAAGATCCGAAAGGTTTGTGGGTCGCCAAAGCCAGCGCAGGAATGCTTGAGGATGACGCGACGCGAAATCGCATCCGGAAGCTCTAGCCCTTCAGCGGTTTAGCAGCCTAAACCGCTAAACGGTTATATACACGGAAGCCCACCCTCCGTTTTTTTTGACACCCCTTTTTGCACTTTTTTGGCCCTGGGGTATCGGATCAAGCACCACTGACAGCGCAAGGTGGGCTTCCGCGTATATGCAGGAAACTAGATGGTGGTGGGCTTCCGCGTATACGCCTTTCGAGAGAGGCTCGGTGGGCTTCCGCGTATGGCGAGCCTTTGTTTCCAGTTGTAGACCGGGATCGCGGGCCGTGGGCTTCGAGCAGGTGAGCCCTTGGCCGGCCAGTGGTGGGCTTCCGCGTATATCCGCAGGTTGAGGAGATTTCCTAATGATCAGGTGGGCTTCCGAGTATGTGAAAGTGGGCTTCCGTGTACTGGGAAATGGGCCTCCGCGTATGAAACGGTGGGCTTCCGCGTACCCCCATATAAGGAAGCAAGAGGTACATGAGAAGCAAAAGAGAAAGAGTAGTAGGAGTAGTTGCCCGTGACTGTTGCGGATATGTAGAAACTCAAAAAACGACCCTAAAATGAGAAATCCCGATCTTGTTCACAGTCCTGTGTAAACCTCGAGTGTGCAACAACCAGGACTAGGATAGATACATGAAATTGAAGCGCTGGGCTAAGAGGACTGGGATACGGATTGTCGTGGCTGTAGGAGGCCTAGGGGGGGCATACTGGTACGCGATTAGCCCTCAGCCACTCTTTTGCGCCCCCGGAGTCCGCAGAGGGGCTGCTAAACCGAGCAGACACCCTTTCTTGGATGAATCGATGGGCCGAGGCGCGTCCACTTTACGCGAAGGCCACTGGATTGTTTACCGCAGCACACCAGCCAGCTAAGGCCCTATACGCAACAGTGAGTGAGATCCCCGCCGATGAGTCTGCAAGTGCGCCAGCAAATATCCTTCGGCTAACCAGGCTTTGAAGACTTCAGAAGGGCATGACCCGGCCGCAAAACTCCGCGTTCTGACCATACGTGGCATGTTGGAGACGAACTACGACGCCAATGAAGCATTAGCGACGTGGCGAGAGGTAGAACGACTGGCGTTCAGTCAGAGAGCCTTTCTGCTTGCGACTCGTGCTCGCGGTGAGCAGGGGATTGCAGCATTCATTCTGGGACACACCCAAACTGCCAAGACTCAGGTGGTGAAGGCTTGGGCATTGTCTCAGGTTGAGCATGATTCAGCCGCAACCGTCCGATACGCTTCGGTCTATGGAGCAGGGCTTGTACAAATCCACCGCTACAAAGAAGCGCTGAACCCCTTGGATAAGGCGATAGCCCTTGCGAACAGCAATCCTCATATCGCATACCCCGCGATTGCCGTGTACGCGAAGATCGACGCCCTAACTGGACTCCACGAGTACGACCAAGCACTCCAGCTAGCCAATGCTTCGCTGGAGCACTTGAAAGGGACTCCTTACGAGGGACGCAAAAGCCAGGTCTATCTCTCTCGCGGCGCTATCGAGCGAGAACAGGGTGATCTTTCTTCTGCGATTGCTGATTACCAACAGGAGCTAGCCATTTCCCGGCGGATCGAGAACTACAGAGGCATTGTGAATGGGGTAGGGGAACTGGCGCTCGCGTATGAACAAGCTGGTCGTTTGTCCGAGGCCAGCGCAGCCATTGACGAAGCTATCGCAACAAACACCCGGGTTCCTGACGAGCTGTATCAAGTGCCGCGGAATTTAGCGATCAAGGCCGAGATTGAGGTGAAGCGCGTGCGAATGCAGCAGGCCGACGAGCTTTACCGGAAGGGTATCGCCCTGGTGAACCGCATGATCGAGCACGCGCCTACGACAAACGTCCAGCGCCAGCTCATCTCCGAGATGGGCAATGTGTACTCAGGATATTTCTCCACTCTTTGCGCTCAGAACCGATACAACGAAGCCTTGCAAATCCTGGACAATGTTCGAGGTCGAATAGAAGCCGATGCTCTTCAGCATCATGTGAGCCAGCCGGTCCACCCAACAACACGCGCCGAGCAAGAGCTAACACGGCTCAACCTCTCACTCATAAACACAGACGACCCCGCGTCCCGCGCAACGATCGCAAATGCGATCTACACGACAGAGCTGGGGATGACGCCGAGCCTGATATCCAAAAAGACAATCACTCATCCGGTCTCATTGTCTGAGCTTCAGAAGACACTCGGCCCGAGGACACTGCTTGTTGAATATGTCCTGGCAGAACGGCCTTCATACGTCCTTGCGATCACTCACGATTCTGTGAGGCATTACCAGCTCGCCGCGAAGGCGAAGATCGAGATGGACGCAAACCTGTACCGCAAGGAGATCCGCACTCAGAGGGAAGACAAACAACTTGCGGGCGCTCTCTTTGCCGAGTTGCTAGGGAAAGTCACCGAGTACAAGGACGCCAGCGACCTGATTGTGATTCCGGACGGTTCTCTCCATCTCCTACCGTTTTCTGCTCTGCAGGATGGGAAGGGCTATGTCCTGGCATCGCACACCGTAGACGTGGACCCATCGGCTATTGGGAGCAACCGGAGAACCATGAGGAAAAGATACCGTCTTCTCCAGATTTAGGTGTTCACATGGGTATACCGTAAAAGCACACATCACCTGGTGTACAGGAAGCGCCAAAGCAGGCCCTCAAGGAGGTTTACGACTTGTTCAGTCCTACCTTTGTCGCACTTATGAAGGAAGCTCTTTTTACGAAAGAGATGTTGGGCCTCGGTGCCACCCAAATCCGCAAAGCAAACTACGCAGCAAAAGGCGTGTACTTCCAAGCCTTCACTGGTTTGACCACGGGTCTTGAGCGACTTGGCAAGCTTTGTCTCCTAGTCGACTACTACGCCGATCACAACGGAACGTTTCCTGACACAAGCTATGTTAGGCATGAGATTGGTCACGACATCCTTCTAATCTCAAGCAAACTCAAGGGCATTAGACAGCGCCGTGCCCTCAAGGGGCGTTTTCTGCTCGAGCTGAGCGACCCAATTCATCAAGCGATTCTATCCACTCTGTCCCGCTTCGCAAAGGGAGATCGTTACTCAAACATCGATCTGCTTGTTGGCTCAAGTCATCAGAGCGATCCCATCTGTCAGTGGAATAAGACTGTAGACCTGCCGCTTTACGAAGCTCATGTCTCCGCTAAATCTAAACAGCGCATACGCAATAATGCTCAACAGGTGGGTGACCTGATGGCTGGGCATGCGACTGTTCTTCACACATCCGAATGCAGCGAGCTCATCGATGACGTCGCACGCGCAAGCGAACTGACCGGAGTGTTTGAGTCAGTAGCGCCCTACCGCCAATTATTTGTTCTGCAGATTATCAGGCAATGGGTAGATTTGTTGTGCAGCCTACAACATATTGCCATGGACCCGAATGAGAGCGATATACCGTACTTCAGCGAGATATTTGCCGGATTTCGCGCCGAGGATGCATTCATAAGAACCCGCAAGACCTGGCCAGGATTCTAGTTGTACCTTCGATGCTCATCGGAATTCCTCATCCAGAGGCTCTTCGTCAGCCGTGCCAATGTGGGGTAAAGCCAACATTGACACTGGTGGCGAAATCAGATTCCAGGGGTGGCGTTGAAGGTACGCGAGTCACTCTCAGGTGAATTGACCGGCAGAAGCATTCCCGATCAGACGCGGCGTGTCGCGCTGGCCGCGTTTCCGAAGGGTTGTGCATGCCTGCGCGTCGGTGATGTGCTTGGTCGCGTTTACCAGGACAAGCAGTTTGTCGCCCTGTTTCCGCGACGCGGGCAGCCGGCCGAAGCGCCGGGCAGAGTAGCGCTGGCCACTGTTCTACAGTTTATGGAGGGCCTGTCTGATCGACAGGCCGCAGATGCAGTGCGGGGCAGAATCGACTGGAAGTATTCTCTGGGGCTGGAGCTTACTGACGCCGGCTTCGATCACACGGTGCTAAGTGAGTTTCGCACTCGCCTGGTTGAAGGCGAACTGGAGTTGATTTTGCTCGATACCCTGCCCCAACGTGCGCAGGCGCTTGGACTGCTGAAGCAAAGAGGAAAACAGAGAACCGATTCGACCCATGTTTGGCTGCGGTGCGCAGTATGAACCGGTTGGAGCGTGTCGGCGAGACCTTACGAGCCACACTAACAGCCTTGCTGTCGCAGCTCCAGAGTGGCTGCGAGAGGTGGCTGATCCGGAGTGGTTCGGGCGTTACGGGAGTCGTATAGAGAACTTCAACCTGCCGAAAACAGAAGCCGCCCGTCAGAAGCTGGCAACCGTGATTGGCTCGGACGGCAGAAAGTTGCTGCAAGCGATCCACGCCTCCGATGTCCGGGCTCAGCTTGAGAAGCTTGATGCAGTTAGCCTGCTCGGACGCGTGTGGGACGAGCAGTTCATCGATGACGACGATGGACAGCCGCGACTGCGAACCGTGGAGGAGATGCTCTCTCCCGCAGCTCTCGTGACTTCTCCCTATGATCCGCAGGCGCGTTACAGCACCAAGCGCGGCAACCCCTGGGCCGGCTATAAAGTGCACTTCACAGAGACCTGCGACACAGAAACACCGTGTCTGATTACGAATGTCGAGACCACGCCAGCCACCACACCGGACGACAACATGGTCGAGGTGGTGCACCGTTCGCTGGCTCGCCGCAATCTGCTGCCTTCCGGGCATCTCGTGGACAAAGGCTACACCGATGCCAAGGTGCTGGTAGCCAGTCAACGCGAACATGGCGTGGAGATCATCGGTCCGGTAGCGCAGGATCCAAGCTGGCAGTCGCGCGACGATGCGGGCTTCGACAAGAGTGCATTCGTAGTCGATTGGGAAGCCAAGGTCGTGACGTGTCCCGCAGGCAAACAGAGCATCTCCTGGCGGTCGAACACCTACCCGAAGAATGGAACTGTCTTCGAGGCACGCTTCGCGCGGCGCGACGGTACGCCCTGCGCGTCTCGGTTGCAATGCACACGAGCAAAGCGGGAGCCGCGCATCCTCGGCCTGCAGACCCGCGAGTACCACGAGACACTTCAAGCGATGCGCAAGCGGCAAACCACAGACGAGTTCCGCAAGGCGTATGCCGCCCGCGCGGGCATCGAGAGCACCCATGCGCAGGCGATCCGGCGCAGCGGCCTACGCCGCACTCGCTATCGCGGGCTGCCGAAGACTCACCTGCAGCATGTCGTCACCGCAGCCGCTATCAACCTGCTTCGGATCGCTGCCTGGGCGAGCGATACACCCTTGGCCCAGACTCGCTGCTCCCACTTCGCAGCTCTACAGTTCCAATCGAAGTGAATTCGCCACCAGTGTCAATGTTGCTGTCACC
>JAABUQ010010688.1_pt1 | contig 11966 bp, 10 predicted proteins | sample 5560001 | NCBI WGS metagenome assembly JAABUQ01 (sample SAMN10711888, study PRJNA513371) | rock metagenome | isolation source: Antarctica rocks | place: Antarctica: Victoria Land, Finger Mt nord | collected 2015-12-18
GAGCCAGCTTTGTCTTGGATTTCAGTACAGCAATCTCAGGTTTAAGGGGCGTGAACGTTGCGCTTAAATTTAAGAACGTTTTGAAAACAAAGACATGACAATCTCAGGTTTAAGCGCAGCGCGACACAGACCACCGAACGCTACCTCGGCACTAAGCAAGACCTCGTCCAGGCCGTCAACGATCGCGTCAAGATTCGCGTGGAACGTGACTGACTCTATGCGCGCCGTGGGGAGAGCAGGTCTTTCGGGCAGTGTCGCAAAGAGGAACAGGGACTGCTAAGGTGGCCGAGTGCTGAGGATGCGAACGGTATCGCGTCCGAGGATCGCATTGAGCTTGCCCAGCCTTTAGAGCTTCCCAGGATAGGGCACTCAGGTGTTGCGTGGAACGCATCATCTGAGTTACGCTAAGGAAGTGGGTGGCAAGGCTGACCTCCGCAAAGATACCGATTATGAAACCCGTTTTCGGTGTGCTGGTGGGATCGGCATCCTCCGGGAGGAAGTCTGGGTCAATGAAAAGAGTGAAGTTGTCCGATACAATCTCTCCTTCCTCCTACCTCATGTGTCCAGAGTAGACAAAGGCCGCGTACTAGGCTTCGATAACGCGCACGGGGTCCATGAGCGGCATTTTAGGGGCGAGGTGCATCCGGTTCAGTTCAGAGGGTATTTGGCTACAGCAAAGCGTTTCTATCGAGAAGCGGAGGCTATAAGGAGAAGCTATGAAGACCAAGGTGTTCCAAGACGGATTTGAAGGGCATGTGCGGCGTTCCTTAGAGCGCGCCAGCAAGCGAGAAAAGGGCGAGCGGATGGAGGCAGAAAAGATCATCACCTTTGCTGACCCACTCGACATGATGGAGTGCCTGACAGCGCAACGGGTACGAATCTGCCAGGTCGTTAGGACAAAGCGACTGAGCATTTCAGGACTTGCGGAGGAACTGGGGCGCAATAGAGGTTCAGTGACCAGAGACGTAAACAAGCTTAAGGGATTTGGGTTGCTGCGACTGCGCGAACAAGTCAATCCCGGGCACGGCGTGGTGCAGATTGTCGAATCCGTCGCGCAGCGCTTCCAGATGCGGGTGGCTTTGTAGTCACCAGGAATTAACTCATCCCAAACGCCTCCTAAAGGAGTGACGCCTCTTTATGAGGGCTCTGTTGCATTGCGGAACCGGGCTGAAGGGACAATGACGGAAATGCCGCGCCGCCGTACTCCCAACTTCAAGCGAGAAACGGGGCCTGCGACACGAATGACCCTGCCAGCTGCCAGACGGTCAGCCGGTTCAGCCGGATTGTGCTTTGGTGCTCGGCGGCGCTGTATTTACTGGGCGGCTTTACCGCCTACCTGCTCGGGCCGATACTGGTTCGCTTCGACTGATGGCGGGACTGTCCCGCTCCGAAGCGCCCATCACAAAGGCGCGGGCCAGTTGCTAGCAAGGCAACGGCTTGCGATCGAGCTGTTGGCAAGACTCGCGGCCACACTGGAACCGATATGTAGCGCGATTCGACAGTATTACTCGGGTGATGGAGGCTCACCAGAACCGTCCCAGTCCGCTGGGAATGATAGCTCCTGTTCAAAGACAGGAGCTGTTTCTGTTTTGAGCGATCTGCCGTGATGCCCGTGGCCGCCGATGAAACTTTGCTCAAGGAAGACATGCAAATAAGACCGAAGCTGTGCCTGTACTTACTCGTGAGTACCCTCGCATGCACGCTAGCCGCCGAGGGACAGGACCAGGAACTAACGCTGGCCGACTGCCTCAAGCTGGCGAGTTCCGTTCCAAATAGCTTCAGCCGCAGCCAGCGCGACGTAAGGATTGCGAATGCGGGCATCTCGGTTGCTCGCGCGGCATTTCTGCCGCAAGGGCAACTCGGCAGCGCATTCATTTACAACACTCCGGCTAAGGCAGGCGAAGTGAAATCTGTCGTGACACCCGGTAGTTTCGTTTCATCGAACGGGGTGCGGGAGTATCAGGCGCTCGCGTCGGTCACGGAGGAGATCGACACATCCGGACGGCTGAGGGCCGCTTTAGACCGCGCAAGGGCCGATCAAAAAATAGCGGAATCTTCGACCGTGATCTCCTATCACGATCTGAAACGAGCAGTTACGTCGGCCTATTACTTGCTCTTGTTAACCCGTCATCTGATAGAGGGTTGAGCGTGAGCTGGTAAAAGGAGCCGATGCTTTCGCCGCGCGCGTTCAGAGCCTCTACTCCGGCGGCGAGGCGCCAAGGTCGGATCTTGTCAAAGCGACGGCCCAGAGCGCAATGTTTCGAGCGAATGTGATTGCGGCTGAGGCTGAAGCCAAATCCGCCAACTACGATCTAGCTTCGTTTTGGACAGCGGACGTTCAGGTTGCCTTGCGGGTTGCCGATACGCTGACAACAAAAACGCCTCCTCCTGCGATGTTAATGCTAGGACAGCCGTTCCTGAAACGGCCCGAATATGCCTTCTTCGCAGCGGAAGAGCAGGGGTTCAAAGCCGATGCGCGACGCATCCGGGCCGGTCTCTATCCGCAAATCGGCATCACCTACCAATACGGAATCGATGCAAACCGAATAGCCGCGCGTGATCGTGGTTCGGCTCTATTCGCCTCCCTGAGCTTTCCTGTTTTCGATTGGTTCCGCCTACGGAACTCGGCACGGCAATTCGATTTTCGAGCGGAGCAGATTCAGAGCGAATCGGCTGAGGCGCCCAGGTAAGGTCTCCGACAAGATCTTCCAGAATGTGGGCGAATTCCACCTCCAGAACGGGCTCCGATTGCGTAACCTTTCGCCGGAGTTCGGGCGTAACCTCTTCGAGAGAGCGATGCCGGTCTTGCTTCAGCTTGACAAGAAAGTCTCCTGTGTTCGGTTCCGCGATCGCTAAAGCCAGATGTGCTCCGGTCCGGCGGGAATAGCTTTCGACTTCAGGCGTTTGCCGCAGGAGCGATTCGACGTGGAGAAGAACCCGGTTGGTCTCCTGCAGTGATGTTCCTGAAGGCATTCGATAGTCGATTATAAAAGCGCCCTCGTCCATATCCGGTAAGAAGCCGGACCCCAAATGCAGGAAGAGAAGAACGGTAATCCCGAGGACCGCGACAGAGCCGGCCAAAATGCTTTTTGAGTGACCCAGCGCCCAAGCGAGCATCCATCCATACCTGCCGGTGACCCACCGCATAACGCGCCCTTCCCCGGCCTGTTCCGCGCTTTCTAAATCGCTCTCGAACTGACCCTCTGGACGCTTCAAGAAGAGTCTGGCCAACACGGGCGTGAAGAAAATCGCCAGCAGCAAAGAAGCCGCCAGTGCCGTAACCAGCGTCAATGCTAATGCCTTGAAAAATACCGCTGTGATACCGCCCAGAAATATTAGCGGCACAAACACCACCATCGGCGTGACGGTAGATCCGATCAAGGCTGGGGTTAACTCCTGGATCGCCGTAAGCGAAGCCTCCGAAGGAGATTTCCCCATCGAAAGATGCACCGAAATGTTTTCGACCATCACGATGGCATCATCGATGACGACACCGATGCAAGCGGCAATTCCGCTCAGCGTCATCAGGTTGAAACTCATCTTGAAGAGGCTCATGAAAATGATCGCGATCAATACGGCAATAGGAATTACGATCGCCGCGATAGCTGTCATTCTGAAATTCTTTAAGAAAGCGAAGAGAACCACCACGGAGAGAAATAACCCGATGATGATGCTCTCCGTAACTCCCGAGATAGCTTGACGGACGAGAATCGACTGATCATAAAAAACGGACAGGTTTACGTCGATGGGTAGCATTCGCCGGATGTTCTGCAACTCCCTATTCACCGCATCAGCGATTGATACGGCATTCCCATCCGGCTGCTGCAGGACATTCACCAGTACGGCTTCCTTTCCGTTCGCGGTGACGGTGTTGTAAGTCGGGCGCTCGGAGGGCACAACTTTGGCAACGTCGCCAATTTGAACCGGGGTTCCATTTACTACACTGACAACCGCATTTTCGATTTGATCCTTCTGCTGCATCAAGCCGGTAACGGCTGTCAAGTACAGGCGATGGTTGTCCTGCAAATATCCCGAAGGCGTGATGGTGTTCGTGGTTCGAATCGCGTCGGAAAGCTTTGTGAGCGACATGCCGTAAGCATTCAACTTGCGCGGATCGGGTATGACATGAAAATCCGGCAGGCGACCGCCCACAATCTTTGCTTCGGCGACTCCCGGAAGACCGTAGAGCCGCGGAGTTATCGTGTATGGAACGCAGCTCCACGTTTCGGGCAGTCAACAGGAAGCGAAGCAATGATCAAATCGATTGCTGGATTCGTCGAGCATCACAGCGGCGCGCTGGTGCTCGTCGTGCTGGCTTTAGCGCTCGCCGGAGTGGCTCTGATTCCGCAGATTCCAATATCGATCTTCCCAGAGACCGACTTTCCTCGCGTTGTGATTTTGGTCGATAACGGAATTACACCGGTTGACGTTCAGATGTTGACCGTGACGCGGCCTATTGAAGAGTCCGTCCGGATGGTGCCTGGAGTGACGACAGTTCGTTCCATCACCAGCCGGGGCTCAACGGAGATCAATGTCTTTTTCCGCTGGAACGTCGATATTTTGAACGCGCTCCACCTCGTGCAGGGCAGAATTGCTCAAATTGCCAGTTCGCTTCCACCGGACACTCATTTCTACATCAACCGGCTCACGTTCTCGGTTTTTCCGATGATCGGATTTAGCATAACTTCAACGAATCGACCACTGACAGAGCTTTGGGATTTGGCCTATTAATCCTGCAGTCCGTATCCTCCTTGCGTTGCGACGACATCGCCCGCGTGCAGGCCGGATCGCACTTCGATTGAATCGCCGATCCTCCTCCCCGTCTCTACTTGTCTTAAATGCCCAATGTTTTTGTCTGCAACGAGAACCGTGCCGTGGCTGGTCCCTTCGTGGAGGTCCACGGCGCTCACCGGCACGGTCAGCGCGTTGGGAATCGAGCCCGTTTCAATTTCCACCGTACCGAACAACCCCGCCTTCAGATCTTCAAAAGGAGGACTAATTTCACACCACGATTCGACCGTTCGCCTGGCCGGATCTACAGCCGCATCCACCACGGTGATGTGACCTGCCCAGTTCGTCTGATTCGAGTCGCCGAGCAAGAAACGGCAGCGCTGTCCCACGCGGACCGAAAGAGCGTCCGTCTCGGAAATCTGGGCGCGTGCGATCAGCTTTGAGATTTCCATCACCGTAAAAATTGGGGTCGCCGGTTGAGCGACATCGCCCGGGTAAGCGAATTGCCCGGTGATCTTGCCCGAAAACGGAGCGCGGATTCGAGAATACCCGAGCATCGCCGCGGCGCCTTCCACTTGCGCTTTCGCCGAGCCGACCTGGCTTTGAGCGATCCGCATGTCGGCCTGTTGCGAATGTTCCGAAAGATAGCTTAAGGATTTTTGGGCTGATTCGAAGTTCGCCTGTGCTGTTGCGAAATCGGTTTGGCTTTGCAAGAGATCCTTACTTGCGACGGCTCCCTCGGAGAAGAGCTTCTGCCTGCGATCTAAATTCTTTCTTGCCTGCGACAGCGCGGCCTTTGAAGTTTCGAGCTGCGCCCTCGCCCGCTCCAAATCGGTGGGAAGAGTGCCGGACACGGTCTTCTGCAAATTAGCCGAGGCACTTTCCAAGGCGCTTAAGCTTTGGTCCCGTTGAGCTGCAAGATCGGAGCTTTCAAGTACCGCCAGTATTTGGCCCTGCTGGACGGTATCACCCTTTCCGACGCGCAACTCGCGGATAGGTGCGGTGATCCGGGATGTGACATTGGCCTGCGCCCGCGGGAAGATGATCGCCGGTCCTTTCACCGAAATCGGAATAGTCGTCTTCACGACGCGAGCGACTTGGACCGAAACAATGGGCGGATCTTCCTTCGTTGTCTGTTGCTTCGAACACGCTGCCAGCAGCAGCAGGGATAGAGTTAACAGAACTGGCTTCATCTTCCGCTCGCGACCTCCAGATCGGCCTTCGCCATCTCGTAGTTGAAAAGTAGCGTGTAGTAGTTGATCTCGGCTTCAATCAGCAAATTCTATGCAGTAACCACTTCGAGCGCCAGGGCTTCGCTGCCTTCGTAACGTAGTTGCGAAAGCTTTAGGTCGTCTTTTTCCGCCGTAACCTGATCATTTACTGTGTCGATTTCGCTCGACAGCGCCTGCACGGTTGTCACAGCCCGCTGGTAATCGCGGCTAAACAGTCGCGTTCCTGCTTCGCGAATCGTCGTCAAAATTTCGAACCCCGACCCGCAAGTTTTCAAGCAAGTAGCGAAAGAGGTCACGGAATGGCTGCCTCGGGTCAAAGGAGTTGTGGACGTCGTGAATCAAACCATCGTGATTGGGCCTGCCCTTAATCTTCGAATCGATCCTGTCAAAACGGCACGAGCGGGCTTTAGCGTCACCGACGTGGCTAATCTGGAGGCGTCGATCGTTGACGGGCAACTAGCCTCCAACATGATCCAGGGCCAGCGCGAAATTGGGATTCGCGTCCGGTACCCAGCAGAAGACCGTCAGAACGCCGGCACGCTGGAGCACCTGTTGATTACGTCTTCGACGGGCATCACGATGCCCCTGTCAGATATTGCTCACCTGGAAATTCAACAGGACCAGACGGAGATCCGACGCGAGAATCTAAGCAATCTAACAGAGGTCACAGCGAGACTGGAAGGACGGGATTTAGGGTCCGCCATGAGTAAGATCAAGTCACGGCTGGCTAAGGAAGTTAACGTTCCGCCCGGTACGAATATCGACTTTGGCGGCCTTTACCAGGTTCAGCAGGAATCCTTCGCCGGTCTCATTCGCGTATTCTTGGCTTCTATCCTGCTGATTTTCATTGTCCTTACGTTTGAGTTTCGGTCGTTCTCACATCCGACAGCGATTCTTGCAGCAACCCTACTCTGCAGTTCCGGCGCTCTCTTGGCACTGTTATGTACCGGGATGACACTGAATATCACATCCCTTATGGGCCTGATTATGGTAATCGGAATCGTTCAGAAGAATGGAATTCTACTGCTCGACTCCGAGCAGCATTTCAGCGAGCAAGGAATGGAGCTTAAAGATGCAGTTTTCCAAGCGGGCCAACGCCGGTTACGGCCGATTATCATGACCGCTCTCGCGACTATCTTCGGGATGCTTCCGCTCGCTCTTGGAGTCGGGTCCGGAGCGCAACTACTTCAACCGCTCGCCATTGCCGTTTTAGGAGGCGTCGCGATCTCGATGATATTGTCGCTGTTCGTCACACCGGTCGTGTTTTCTGCTCTGCGCCGCCGTTCTGTGACAGTGGGCAAAGGACAAGTTCAAAACCTGACAAATGTGCTTTGATTGCATTTCGGATCCATACGCGCGAGTTTTCACGCTGGTGAATCAAGAGATCAAAACCTGTACTTCAGTGCAAACTGAAAAACGCGCGGGCCATCCAACGCGTTAACTATTTGCAGTCTCTTAAAACCCGACTCGGGTAGCAGATAACAGGTTTGGTTCTAACTGATACGGTCGCCACAGTTGCTGCAAACCGGCGAATACTGTACCTGGTTGACGCCGGTTCCGTTTTGCACGTAGTAATTGGCGTGATTCGCAACGTTGAAGACTTGGGCGACGACCGCGCCGCTGGCATCAACCACGCGACCGTGCAGGGAACCAGTCGTCATCACCGTTTGCGCCGTAAGGAATGACGGCAAGTCGACCATTAAGACAAGAAGAATGTGGATGATTTTCCGCACAGCTTCGCTCCCCAATAAGTATGAAGGGCTGAAATGTTGAGTGTGTCCGGTTCCGTCTGGCGGTCCTGGACTGGGATGAAAAACGCGGTTGTGTCTGAGTCTTACCGCAAAGGCCAATACCACTTGGCACTAGCCTTTGCGATCGCTCTAAGCCGAGTTAGAAGCTGCTACCGGATGTTGCGCTTCGTCGCTCATCCGACCGGCGGCTCAGCAGATCAGCGCGATTCTGGCGCAGGTCGAGCCCGCTGGGAGTCTCCGGATACGGTTTCTCGCCCATCAGGCCTTTCCATAGGAGGTGATTATATTTGTTGAAATCTATGCGGTCCTCCACGTTGAAATTCATACCCTTCGTAACTTCCGTCCAATAAGCGGCATTGTGAGTTGGTTTCAGCGGTTTCATGCTTGCGAACAACTTCTTCGGAATCGGCAAAGATGTATTGGCGAGCAGGGCTGAAGGAGTTGCGGTGTAAGTCCAGTTCTCAAGTTTCTCGTTGAAGACCTCAGACAGTGGAACCGCAACGGAGTCGTTAAGGTTGAGAGGTTTTAGGCCCAAGACCTCTTCAATGGTACGGATAAAGCCCACGGTGTTGTAGGAATTGGATATAACGCTCCGCTGCTTGACGTAAGGCCCAACAACGTATGCTGTGCTGCGGTGGCTATCGACGTGGTCGGCACCATCCTGCGAATCGTCTTCGATGATGAAAATTAGAGTGTCATCCCTGTAGCGGCTCTTAGAGACTTTTTCAACCAACAAGCCGACCGCATAGTCATTGTCCGCCTGCTGCAGCTCGACAGTGTTTACGCCGTCTATGGCTGTATCGAAATTGCCGGTGTGATCATGCATCAGGCGCACCAACTCGAGCTGCGGCAACCCGCCGTTCGCGTACTTACTGTCGAACTCCCTTGCCCATTCACGGTAACGCCAGTAATCCGGGAAAGAGTTATCGAACCCGCGAAAATAGATGTCGGTGTGACGGCGCAACGGAGCATTTGCCGCGTAAGCCACCTGCGTTTTCGTGTTATATGGCAAGCGCACCAAGGGGATCTGTATGGACGCGTATTGCGCAGGCAAGTGATAGCGCGCGAGGTCCAGGAAAAAACCGTAGTTGCGGAGGGTCAGGCCAGCTTTCAAAGCATTGTTCCAGAGATACCCTTGGTCCACGTCGTGATCGGGACCATCCGGAGCAGCCGCATCGGCTTTGCCGGGGAGGTCATCAGGATCTTTTGGAGTCAGCGGATTGGCTTTCAGCCGCTCAGCCAGAGTCGGATAGGAAACGTTGATGTTGCGGTTTGTTCCTTCTGAATCGTAGCTCAGACCTCGTCCCGCATAGTTGACTGTATATTGCCGCTCTAACATGTCAGGTGCGCGAGCTGAAGTACTCCATGACCAGCCGTCGTAACTCACTTCGGAACTATCGTAGAAATTATCGAGTGCCACGAAACGACTGGCGAGAGCGTGAAAGTTAGGCGTTGTGCCTTTCCCGAATTCGGTGAGATCGGGATCACCATTACCGACAGCCAGGTCGCCGAGGATCTGATCGTACGTTCTATTTTCTTTGATGATGAAGATCACGTGCTTGATTTTGCTGCGGAGAAAAGCCATTTTGTCCTTCTCGCCGGCGGTGAGCTTACGCGAGAAATGATTGTTCTCAGCAACAATCGCCGTAAGACGGTCGAGTTGATCAGTTCCGGGAGTAGGGAAGCTCTGGAAACCAGCCTTGATCAACTGCAAATTATATTGATTGGTCCCAGCGCAGGCACTTGACTGGTCGGGAGTCGAACCTTTACAGTTTCCTGGATTCGGGCCCGTAGGAGTTTTGTAGTTCACGACGTACATGTATTTGCCGTCGGCACTCAGGCTGACCGATGTGGGGTACCAGCCTGTGGGAATCAGGCCCTCCACGGCCGCCGTCCCGCTACCTGTGTTCAGATTTACGACCGCCACATCGTTCGTGTTGCCATTTGTAGCGTACAGTTTCTTTTCGTCGGGCGAAAGCGTCACGCTGTTGGTGTTGTTACCGGCGAATTTCGTGCGCGACTCGGGGATAACACCTGCAGGCCCAGCTACTGGAATAGTCTCGGCTACCCGATTATTTGCTGTATCGATCACGTCAACGCTATCACTCTCGTCTTCAGCGACGTAGAGCTTCGATTGCGCGGTATTCAGGACCATTTTGTTGGGGCGGCCAACGACCTTAATGCAATCGGTGACCATGGGCATACCGGACAAGGCAATTACGTCGATTTCACGATTACGCAGGCACGAAACATACGCAGTGTTGTTGCCTTTGACGACCACCCAGAATGGATACTCCCCACCGGGTACGCCGGATGCATTCACCGGGTCGATTTTGCCAGGGCGGAGATCCAGCTCGCCGCTCTTGGACCAAGTTCCATCCTTCTTGGTCAGAACGGAGATCGAATCGTTGAAGTAATTGGTCACCACAACGGTTTCACCATTCGGGGTAATCGCTATTCCTGCAGCTGCGGGTTGAACAGCCAGTCCGACCCCTGTTTTGTCATGTCCGAGGGAGATTGGACCGCTTTTGCGCTCCGCCCAGATCCCGTCCGCCAGGTCAAATATGTGTACATTGTCATCGACTCCGCCCGGGACGAAGAAGGTTTTGCCAGAAGGATCGAAGACAATTCCGTTATACGTGTTGGGAACCTGCAGAACCTGTTTCTTGACAGGGGCTTTATTGGAGATATCGAAGACGAAGACGTATTCATTCGAGGCCGCAGGATCCGTTTGACCGACTTTGGGTCCCGATGGATAGTTCCACAGATTATATCCCGAGGTAAGGACTAAGAGGGTTTTGTGATCTGGACTCTCAACGGTTGCGACCGCTTGCCCGGCCAGGTACTCGGGATAGTTAGGCAAACCGGGATCGAGCGGCTCGAAACGCGCGTCGTGCGGCGCAGTGGGAGTGATCATTTGACCGGTATTCGGAATCACCTGTGCGGAAATGTTACCGCCGCCGTCTTGAGCGAGGGCACGGTTCGAGACAAGGAAGGAGCCGACAAATAAGGCGGCGAGGACGATCGCAGACTTCAGTAGTTTCGAATTCATAGCGCAATCTCCGGAGCTTCCGTGAGATATACCTCCGGGGTGATACTCGCACACGATTGCTACAAGCAGGTGAACGAAGCACCGCAAGTATAAAATCCGGCGAGTTACCGGTTGTTGGCCATCACGCTTTAGACATTCTTGGCCCTAGTTGTCTCCTGGCAACGCTCTCATAAGCCCGTGAAGTCATCATCGAGTAACACAGCTCTGCTACATTCTGCTCGAAAGGTTAACGGCACATGAAATTTCGAAAGACCGCCACGTTGGGCTTCTCTGTTGCTCTATTGGCGGGAAGTATGTCTGCTCAGTGGGGGCGCGTTCCGGAAGGAATACCGCATCTCGATCATGTCTTCGTCATCATGATGGAGAACCACGGCTACAACCAGATTTTGAACAACCCTAACGCGCCATTCATTAATGAGCTTGCGAACTCCGCAAATATGTCTGCGAATTACTTCGCGATCGCCCATCCCAGCCTAACCAACTATCTGGAAGTCGTCGGCGGCTCGAACTTCGGCGTACATACGGATAATAGCCCCGACTGGCACAACCCCAACTGCACGCCGAATCTTATTTCCGGGCTTGTCGCAACCGATAACCCTCCTAGCCCGGCCATCTGCCCGATTTGGGGCACCGGAACCGATGCAGCAACTCCCGCAATCGACTATACGAACGAGACTCAGGGGCCTCCGGGCACCATCAACATCGACGGAAAGGAGTCGATCCCTGCTCATAAGAATGTTATAGGTGAAACGATTGCTGACCAACTGGTAGCTAAAGGGCTTACCTGGAAGAGTTACCAAGAGGACCTGCCCTTGGAAGGTGCGGACAACATAGACTTCAGCGACGGATTCTTCACCAATAACACGGATTTCAGTACGTTCTTGCCGACACTCACTCCACCCTTGTCGCAGAATGACTTGGTGGAGCTCTACGCGGCGAAGCATGACCCATTCGTCTATTTCCGCAATATACAGGAAGGTGTCGACCCGAAAAACAGCCTCAAGAATATCGTAGGTTTTGACGGACGGCGTGGTCTTTTCGCCGATTTGGGATCCGGCAATCTTCCGAGTTTCTCCTTCATTGCTCCGAATCAATGCGATGACCAGCACGGGCGCAGCAACGCCGGAGCTTTTTGCAACTATGACCCCAAAGACAACGGCACACAGGAAGGGCTCAACCCAGCGCTCCTGCAGCGTGGAG
>JAABUQ010010690.1_pt1 | contig 11963 bp, 11 predicted proteins | sample 5560001 | NCBI WGS metagenome assembly JAABUQ01 (sample SAMN10711888, study PRJNA513371) | rock metagenome | isolation source: Antarctica rocks | place: Antarctica: Victoria Land, Finger Mt nord | collected 2015-12-18
CCCGGCCTTGCTGCCGAAATGGTGGTACAGCAGCTGTTGGCTGACGCCGGCGGAACTGGTTATGGCGGCGACGCGGGCACCGGCCAGGCCATGGCGGGCGAATGCGGCGCGGCCAGCGCGCAGCAGCGCCGCGCGGGAGGCTTCCGCGTCCCACCGCCCGGCTTGGACCTGCTCAAAGTGATGCATCATCAAATCAATCAAACAGCTGATTTATGATTGACCAGTAAGCTGCCCATGGCTAGCGTTTTCTCACGCAGGAATGGGATGCAGGCCATGCACATGTCACGCCGCCATCTCGTCCTCGGCGCCGCCCTCGCGCTGCTGGCCGGGCCTGCCCGGGGGGCCGACAGCGTGCGGCTGGTGCTGAACTACATCCCGACCGCGGACCACGCGCCCTATTACTTCGCCAAGGCGCAGGGCTGGTACCAGCAGCGCGGGCTGGACGTCACGATCGAGGTTGGGAAGGGCAGCGCCTACTCGGCGCAAGCCGTGGGCTCGGGTGCCGCGCCGTTCGGCATCGCCGACCTACCGACCGCGATGGTTGCCCGCGGCAAGGGCGCCGACCTCTTGGCCGTCATGAACGTCTATGCCAACTCGCCCCAGGGCTTCTACTGGCTGAAAAGCAGCGGCATCTCCGGTCCGGCCGATTTTGCCGGGCACAGCATCGGCAACCCGCCCGGGGACGCCGCCCGGATCATGTGGCCCGCCTTCGCCCGCTCCGCCAAGCTCGACCCGGCCTCCGTCCGCTTCGTTAACATTGTGCCCTCCGCCAAGATCGGCTCGCTCCGCAGCCGCGCGGTGGACATCATCACCGATTTCTACAACGAGCATGACCTGAAGCTCCGCACCTTCGGCGCCGACCTTGGCTTCCAGTCCTGGAGCGGCATGGGCATCAACCTGTATGGCAACTCGCTGCTGACCAGCCACGCCTTCGCCGCGTCCCACCCGGACGCGACGCAGGCGTTCGTGCAGGTCTCGCAGCGCGCCTTCGCCGCTTGCGTTGCGGATGTCGAGCCGTGCCTGGACGCGCTGTTCGCCGCCGCGAGCGGCCTGGACCGCGGCGTGCAGCGCGATCAGTGGAACCGGATCAAGGAGCTGATGCGCTCGCCCGTTGGGAGCACTGTGGCGTTTGGCGCGTTCGACTTGCAGCGTGTTGGCACTGATGAGGAGATGGTCCGCACCTTCATCGGGCTGGACGCTCCGTTCGAGCCTGGGGACATCGCGTCGAACGCGATGCTCGATCCCACTATCAAGCTACCCCCCGAATAGCGCCCGAGGGGGGACGCGATCACCCCTTCACAGTCCCCGTACACAACCCATGCTCAAGCTGCCGCACATGGCACGAGGCGGCCAGCATCGCGACCGTAACGTGAGGCCCCAATCAGTCGTGATCCCTCAACGGCACCCCAGTCGTCAACCTGGCAACGCCGCTCCCGGTCTCGACGCAGGCAGGCAGGGTGGCGAGGCCGGGCAGCATCTTACCTCCTGAACGGCCCGGCGCGTTACACGACGGACGCGAACCGCACCTTCATCGTTTCCAGGACACTGTCCGGGTCCCGTCCCCACCAGGCAATGGACAATATCTCCACCTCGATCATGCCGCTGCAGCCGGCGGCCTCGACGGCAGCGCGGAGGGCGGGGATGTTGATGACGCCGTCACCCATCATGCCGCGGTCGAATACGAGATCGCGCGTCGGCACCAGCCAGTCGCAGACATGGAACGCATGGATGCGCCCCGCTGCGCGGGCGATGCTGTCCGCCAGCGCCGGGTCCCACCAGATATGATAGGCGTCCAGCGCCACTCCGACCTCGGGGCCGAGCCGCTCCGCCAGGTCCAGCGCCTGCGCCATGGTGCTCAGCACGCTGCGGTCGGCGCAGGTCATGGGATGCAGCGGCTCCAGCGCCAGCTTCACCCCGGCGGCGCGGGCATAGGGCACCAGGTCCGCTAACCCGTCCGCAACGCGGGCACGGGCGCCGACCAGATCCGTTGATCCCGGCATGAGACCGCCTACGACCATCACCAGGCAGTCGGCCCCCAGGACATGCGCCTCGTCCACCGCGCGGCAGTTGTCGGCTGCTGCGGCGTCCGGATCGGCGGTGAACATGCCGCCACGGCACAGGCCCGATACCCGCAGCCCGGCATCCCGCACATGCCGCGCCGCCCGGTTCAGCCCGTACTCGGCCAGCTTGTCGCGCCAGGGCGAGATGCCGGGAATGCCGTGGCGGGCGCAGCCCTCGATGCACTGCCGCAGAGTCCACTGGTCCCGCAACGTAACCGTGTTGAGGGACAGGCGCGACAGATCGGCCATTTTCTCAGTGGACGCCCTGCGCCGCCAGCAGCGTGCGCATCCGAGTGCAGGCATCCTCCGGGTCGCGCAGTAGGCCGGCCTGGTCGGCCAGGCGAAATAGCTCCGCCAGGTGCGGCAGCGAGCGCGTGGACTGCTGGCCGCCAACCATCGTGAAATGGTCCTGGTGGCCGTTCAGCCAGGCCATGAACACCACGCCCGTCTTGTAGAACCGGGTCGGCGCCTTGAAGATATGGCGCGACAACGGCACCGTCGGCGCCAGGATGCCGTTGTAGGTGTCCAGGTCGTTGCGCCCTAAGCTGCCCAGCGCCGCCGCGGCGGCAGGGGCGATGGCGTCGAAGATACCCAGCAGCGCGTCGGAATGGCCGTGCCCGTCGCCAGCGATCAGCTCGGGGTAGTTGAAGTCGTCCCCGGTGTACATGCGAACACTGCGCGGCAGGCGGCGGCGCATAACGACCTCCTTGTCTTTGTCCAGCAGGGAGACCTTGATGCCGTCCACCTTGGCGGCGTTGGCGCCAATTACGTCCAGGCAGGTTTCCATCGCCGGCGCGAACGCCGCGCTGCCCCAGTAGCCCGCCAGCGCCGGATCGAACATGTCGCCCAGCCAATGCAGGATCACCGGCTCGCGCACCCCGGACAAGATGCGGCCATACACTCTGCGGTAATCGTCCGGCTCGGTGGCGCAAGCAGCAAGCGCACGGGACGCCATCAGGATGATCCGGCCGCCCAGGGCCTCCACGGCCTCTGCCTGCTCCTCGTAGGCGCGTATCACGTCGTCCGGGGTCAGGCCGGGCCGCACGGCCAGGTGGTCGGTGCCCACGCCGCAGGCAACCAGCGCGCCGGGCACGTCCCGCGCCGCGTCGAGCGACCGGCGGATCAGCTCAAGGCTTGCCGGCCAGTCCAGGCCCATGCCGCGCTGCGCCGTGTCCATCGCCTCCGCCACGCCCAGGCCGAGCGACCACAGGTAGCGCCGGTAGGCGATGGTCCGGTCCCAGTCCAGCGCGGGCGTCACCCAGGGGTCCACGTCGGCCAGCGGGTCCGCGACCACATGCGCGGCAGAGTACGCGATGCGAGGGAAGGGGGCCGATGCCATGGGGAAGCTCCGCGGAGCGGCAGTGGCGTAGGGTTCGATGCCGCGTGCGGCGGTGGGCAGGTTCAGCGTCGGCATCCCTAGAACTCCAGGGCCGGAAGGTCTATCCAGCGGCGCTCGCGCCACGATTGCAGCCCGGCCTCGGCAAGCTGCACGCCCCGGGCGCCGGCCTCCAGGTTCCAGGGGAACTCTGCGGCCTCGCCCGCCAAGTGGCGCAGGAACTGCTCCCATTGGGCACGGAACCCGTTGGGATAGGCAATGTTGTCCGGCATCTCCTCCCAGGCGTCATAGAAGTTAATGGGCTGGGGGATGTCCGGGTTCCACACCGGCTTCGGCGTGTTCACCCGCGCCTGGGTGCGGCAGGTTTGCAGGCCCGCCACCGCGCTGCCGAGTGTGCCGTCCACGTGAAACGTCACCAGGTCGTCCCGCCGGACGCGCGTGCACCAGGACGAGTTAATCTGGACGATGATCCCGCCCTCCAGCTCGAAGGTGGCGTAGGCGGCGTCGTCCGCATCGGCGTTATAGGGAGTGCCGTGCTCGTCCACCCGGCGGGGAATGTGTGTGGCACCCAGGCAGGACACCGACTTCACCGCGCCGAAGGTGTTGTCCAGCACGTAGCGCCAGTGGCACAGCATATCGAGAATAATGCCGCCACCCTCCGCCGCCTTGTAGTTCCAGGACGGCCGCTGCGCCGGCTGCCAATCGCCCTCGAACACCCAGTAGCCGAACTCGCCGCGGACGGAGAGCACCTTGCCGATGAAGCCGCTGTCTATGGCAAGCTTCAGCTTCTGGATGCCGGGCAGGAACAGCTTGTCCTGCACCACGCCGTGCTTGATCCCGGCGGCCTTGGCCTGCTTGGCGACCGCGACAGCGTCCGCCAGGGTCACGGCGGTGGGCTTCTCGCAATAAACGTGCTTGCCGGCCGCGATGGCACGGCCCAGCAGCCCCGCGCGCAACTGCGTGGTCGCGGCGTCGAAGAACAGCTCGTCCTGCGGGTCGGCCAGGGCGGCGTCCAGGTCGGTTGTCCACCGCTCCACGCCGTGCGCGCAGGCCAAGGACGCCAGCTTCTTCTCGTTGCGGCCGACGAGGATGGGGTCCGGCATCAGACAGTCGCCGGATTGCAGCCGCAGCCCGCCTTCCGCCCGGATTGCGGCGACCGAGCGGATGAGGTGCTGGTTCTTGCCCATGCGCCCCGTGACGCCGTTCATTATGATCCCGATGCGCTTCTCCGCCATGCCGCATGTCCTCCCAAAGGTATTGGCCGCCCGATGGCCGGCAGTAGTAACCATTCAGTTACCATGTCAAACGGCGAGGCTGGAAGTCAAGGGGCGTTGCGGCCAGACACGGATCAGGGGCGCAGGTAGCCAAGGACCATGGACACCACATGGTCCTCCCGCGCCCGCAACGCCGCCGGGGTGTCGAGCGCCACGGCGAAGATGGAGGACAGCGTGTGCCGGTTGGAGCAGTAGAAGTATCCAAGCCCGGCGATGGAAATGTAGAGTTGGCGCGCGTCCACGTCCCGCCGGAACACCCCGGCAGCCTGGCCGCGCCCCAGCAGGTCGCCGATCAGCGCCAGCAGGGGCGAGTAGATGTCCTGCACCGCGTCCGACCGTGCGACGTTGCGGCCCCCCTGCAGGTTCTCGTCGTTCAGCAGGGTGATGAACTCGGGATGCTGGACGTGGTAGCGGAAGTTGAACCGCACCAATGCCTCCATGCCTTGCAGGGGCGACAGGTGGAGCGTATTCAAGGCCCGTTCTTCCGCCCGCATGGCGGCGTAGGCTCCCTCCAGCACCGCAAGCCAGAGCGCCTCCTTGTTGCCGACATAGACGTAGAGCATCCGCTTGTTGATGCCGGCGCGCTCGGCGATAGCGTCCACTCGTGCGCCGGCAAAGCCCTGCTCGGCAAACTCGGCCAGGGCGGCGGCCAGGATGCGCGCGCGCGCCGGCGGGCCTGCTTCGTCTGCCGCCAGCGACGGGACGGCGGAACTTAAACGCGCCAAGCCGAAGGCGCCATCGCCTGCATCGCGGAAATGTCCGGCAGCGCCCCGGCGGCGAAGCCGGGCTGCGCCAGCGACCCCAGAGACACCTGCCCCCCCGTGATCCGCAGCCGCACCCGGCCGTCCCGCGCGTGATACAGGTCGGGGTGGGCGTGCAGGAACGCCTCCGCCTCCGCCTGTGGGCGGCCGTTGAAGCCGTCCACGAAGTGATGCCCGTTCCGCTCGACGTGCGGCAGGCCGAGCAGCGCGGCCAGCGCGAGGTCCTGCTGCACCGACAGGCCGGACAGGGTGGTCAGGTCCTCGCCCGACATGAAGTAAGGCCCGGCGTCCCCGCCGTTCCAGGCGGCGCAGCGCATCCGGTTTAGCAGGCTTCGGTATATGCCCTTGCAGTCCTTGCTACTGATGCCGTGGTAGCCCAGTGCGCGGCCCCGCACGAAGGCGTCCATCGGGCCATCGCTCTCATCCAGCAGCAGCGGCGCGACCTCCCGGGCGATGGCGGACACGTCGCGTTCGAGCGCAACCGCACGGCGGATCGGCTGCTCGATGAACAGCAGGCTCGCCCGGAGCTGCTGCAAGCGAGGCGCAGCGCGGATAGCGCGCGCCAGCGCGAGCACGCCATCAGCGTCGCCATACTGCTCGTTGCCATCCAGGGTAGCGTGGTAGCCGCCGGGGATGCGGTCCAGCACCGCGGCGATGCGGTTCAGCCGGTCCACGTCCCTGGCCACGTCGCCGCCAACCTTCAGCTTGAAGTAGCTCTGCCCATAAGCCGCAACAACATCTTCCAGGGTTTCGGGTAGGCCGTCGGCCACCCGCTCCGTCTGGTCAGATATGGTGATTGGGTCCACCATGCCCACGGTATGCCGGACGTGGACCTGCTCCAACGGCGCCAGGCCCGCCAGGAAGGCCGTCGCGTTGAACCCGTGGAGGTCCGGCGCCAGCCGGTCAGGGACTATGCCGAGATGGTTGCCGCGCGCCAGGCCTGCAAAGGACTGGCCGAGTAGGCGGCCCAGCCCGTCCGCGATGCAGCGGTCGAGCATCGCCGGGCCATAGGCGGTGACGAGGGGCGGCAGGCGCTGGCGTCCGCCTTCCGCCAGTGCGTCATCCCAGGTTGCCGCGGCAAAGCCAAAGGCGGTATCGGCGCCCCTAGCCAAGTACAGGTCCCGCGCAACCTCCAGCGAGCGGCGAAGCTGGTCGAGGTTCTCGCCGTCGCTGAGCGCCGGGTCCTTGTCGAACCACTTGGCAGCCAAGGTCTCCGCCGCCCAGCCCCAGGCGCCCCGGCCGTCCGCCAGCTCCACCCGTGACCGCACCACTGCCTGGCGGCCATGCGTGACGGTGATGGCGCCGAAGCGGAACGGCAGGCGCAGGGTGAACGGCCATTCGTAGCGCTCGACCTCGCGCAGATGCAGCCGGGGCGCTTCGGTCACGGAGCCTGTCCTGTCACTGCATCTCCTCCCAAGGCGTCCTCAATGCCGCGTAGGTAGCCGATGGCGCGGGCCGCGCTGCCGGGGCCGTCCGGCACGTAGTCGAACGGCTCCACGCCGATCCACCCGGCATAGCCGCCATGGCGCAGCGCGCGCAACACCGGCGCGAAGCGGTCCCCGCCCTGGCCGGGGCCACGGCGGTTGCGGTCGTTGACCTGCACGTGCGCGATCAGGCCGGTCGGCAACCAGGCATCCAGCAGCGCCGCGGGCGGCTCGGCCTCCGCCAGCCCGGCGGCGCTGGTGTCCAGCATGGTCCGCAATTCCGGCGACCCGATTGACCGCACCAGCGCGGCAGCCTCGGCCACGGTGTTGATGAAGTTCGCCTCCGGCGGCGCCAGCGGTTCCACGCAGTAGGTGACACCGGCCCGCGCCGCTGCTTCCCCAGCTTGTGCGAAGGCGTCGGCGGCCCAGCTCCGCGCCGCCGCGGCGTCCCCGTCCGGCAGGCGACGCTGGGCGGGGCTGCCATGCACCAAGTAGGTGCCGCCCAATTCAGCGCACAGCTCCACCAGGCGCAGCATGATGGCCACCGTGCGCCCGCGTAGCGCCGCATCCGAACTGGTGATGGACAACCCCTCCGGCCGGATCAGCAGCCAGTGCAGCCCGGCGATGGCGATCCCGGCCTCTGTCGCAGCTGCCCGCGCGGCCCGCACCTCTGCAGCCGTCAGCTCGTGCGGGCGCTCGGACAGGGTGAAGGGCGCCAACTCGATCCCGTCATAGCCCAGGGCGGCGGCAAAGCGGCATTGCGCGTCGAACGGCATGCTTGCGACGACCTCGTTGCAGAGCGCGACCCGGAACCCCACACCCAGCCCTCCTCGCGGACATTTCCATTCGAGGTTGACATGGTAACCAGGCGGTTCCTAGTCTCTCAGCCAAGAAATCGGTTGAAGCCCTTGGGAGGAACACATGCACCGCCGCCACCTGCTGCAAACGGGTTTCGTGGCCGCTGGCGGCCTGGCGATGCCGGCCCTGGTGCGTGCCCAGGGAAGCGCCTGGAAGCCCACGCGGACCATCTCCATTATCGTGCCCTGGGCCGCTGGCGGCTCCACCGACCAGTGCGTCCGCGTCGTCGCCAACGAACTGCAGGGCGCGCTGGGGCAGAGCGTGGTGGTGGTGAACCAGCCCGGCGCATCCGGCTCCATCGGCACGCGCAACGCGCTGTCCAGCGCGCACGACGGCTACACTTGGACCTCTGGTGCGGCAGCCGACCTGGGCTGCTACAAGGTGCTAGGCCTGCTCGACACGACGCTGCCGGACTGGAACCTGTTCCTGGCCATTGCCAACGTCACCATCATCGCCGCCAATCCCAGCTCTCCCTACAAGGACTTCGGCGCGCTGCAGGCTGCGATGACTAAGGCCGGCGGCGCCCAGGTCGCGGTGGCGACGGCCGGCATCTCGTCGGCTGGACAGTTGATGATGGAGATGGTGCGCGCAAGCGACAAAGGCGTGTATCGCCACGTCCCCTATGATGGCGGCAACCCGGCGGTGATCGCCGCCGTCGCTGGCGAGACCCCGGTCGTGAGCTGCCTGCTGGTCGAGGCTGGGGACATGATCAAGGCCAAGCGCCTCATCCCCCTCGCCGCCTTGTCGGACCAGCCGGTGCCGCTGGAGGGCTTTGGCGAGGTGCCGCCCATCACCAGGTGGATGCCGGGGATGTCGGCGCCGCTCAACTATTTCGGCATCTGGCTGCCGCAGGACGCGCCAGCCGAGGTGCGGGACACGATGCAGCAGGTGTGGCGCGACAAGATCGCCCACTCGGCGGCGCTGGCCGACTACGCCAAGCGCCGCGCCGCGATCTATGCGCCGCTGAGCGGCGACGAGGCGCAGACGGAGGCGCTGAAGCTCGTGCGGCAGGCGGCCTGGCTCTACTACGACGGCGGCAAGGCGAAGGTGTCCCCGGACAGCGTCGGCCTACAACGGGCCTAGTCCGGACGTGGCCAGCCCCGGCGACGCCCCGCCGCCGACCCCGCGGGGCGACCTGTATATCGCCGCGGGTTTCCTGGTGTTCGCCGGGGCGGTCCTAGCCGCGTCCCTGGCGATGCCGACTTTCACGGAGCAGGGCACGCCGGCCTACCTGGCGCCGGGCATGGTGCCAGGCTTCCACGGGGTCGTCATGGGACTGCTGGCGCTGGCGCTCGCGGCCCGGTCCCTCGCGCGGGGCGCGCTGGGAGCTGCAGGCGCCGGGTCCGGTGCGGGCTCACCGGCGGCGCCGCGCGGCAGCATTGGACACATCGCGCTGGCGACGGCACTGACCCTCGTGTTCGCGCTAGGCCTGATTGGGCGGATGCCGTTCTGGCTGGCTGCTGCGCTGTTCGTGTTCGCCTTCGTTCTGGCCTTCGAGTGGCGGGGCGGCATCGCGCTGCGCGAACTGGGGCGCATGGCCGCGTGGGCGTTGGCCGTCGCGCTGCTCTCCGGCTGGTCCGCCACCCTGCTGTTCGAGAACGTGTTCCTGATCCGGATGCCCTGAGTCGGTCCGGTTGCCGCGAGGAGGCCCCCATGATGGAGAATCTGCAGACGCTCGGCGAGCAGTTGGTCGACCAAGCCAACTGGCACACCCTGGTCAACGTGCTGTGGGCCACCTTCGCCGGCATCGTGGTCGGGTCGCTGCCGGGGCTGACGGCGACGCTCGGCGTGGCGCTGATGACCAGCCTGACCTTCAGCATGGAGCCGAACCAGGCCATCCAGGTGCTGATCTGCGTCTATGTCGGTGCGATCTATGGCGGCAGCCGCAGCGCGATCCTGCTGAACATCCCCGGCACACCGGCCAGCGCCGCCTCCACCCTGGACGGCTATCCCCTAGCGCAGCAGGGGCTTGCCGGGCGGGCGATGGGCATCAGCACTACCGGAAGCTGGCTCGGCACGCTGTTCGGCACGCTGGTGATGGCGTCGCTGGCGCCGCTGCTGGCCAGCTTCGCGCTGTCGTTCGGGTCGTACGAGCTGTTCTGGGTGGCGGTGTTCGGCATCATCATCTCCGGCACCCTGGCCGGCGGCGACCCGCTGAAGGGCTACATGGTGGGCTTCCTGGGCCTGTTTATCTCGACCATCGGCCAGGACACCATGCACGCCTACCCGCGCTTCGCCTTCGGCAACCCCGACCTGGCCGGCGGCATCGGCCTGCTGCCAGCGTTGGTGGGAGCATTCGGGCTGGCAGAGGTGCTGACGGCGATGGGCCGGCCGCGAGTACGGGGGGTAGTGACGAAGGTCGGCTCCGTGCTGCCGCGGCTGCAGGACGTGGCGCAGTATTGGCGCACCATCCTGCGATCCGGCCTGATCGGCACCTTTACCGGCACGCTGCCGGGATTGGGGGAGGAAACGGCCGCCTTCGCCGCCTATGCCGCCGCGCGCCGCGGCAGCAAGGAGCGGGAGAAGTTCGGCCACGGCAGCGTGGAGGGCCTGATCGCGGCCGAGACCGGCGAAAGCGCCTGCGTGCCCGGCGCCATGATCCCCGTGCTGACTCTGGCCGTGCCCGGCTCCGCCCCGGCTGCCGTGTTGATGGCGGCAATGTTCATCCATGGCCTCAATCCCGGGCCGATGCTGCTCGTGACCACGCCGGAGTACTTATACCGCGTGGTGGCGATGCTGATCTTCGCCGACATGGCGAAACTGTTCTACGGCTTCTTTCTGGTGCGGCCGCTGTTATGGATCTTGCGGGTGCCGCGGGAGCGGCTGATGCCGGTGATCGTCATGCTGTGCACCATCGGCGCCTACGCCACCACAGGGCGAGTGTTCAACATCTGGCTGATGCTGGGATTTGGCGTCATGGGGATGCTGCTGCGGCGCTGGCGGTTCCCGATGGCGCCGATGATCCTGGGGCTGGTGCTGGGGGAGCTGCTGGACAAGAACCTGCTGCGCGGGCTGACGCTGTCGGACGGCAGCATCGTGCCGTTCTTCACGCGGCCGATCTGCGCTGTGCTGGCTGGGCTGTGCGCGGCGTCGGTGCTGTTCTCGGTGCCAGGCGTCGGGGCCGGGGCGCGCCGGCTGCTCCGGCGCCCGGCCCTGTCGGGCGGGAGTGGCTGAAGGGAGGCCAGGGACCAATCGGGGCCGGCCAAGCATGGCTGGCACTGGGCGGAAGCGTTTGCCAAGCACCTGAACGCACGGGGTCAGGCGCCTGCCCGGTTGGACGTGCAGCGCCTGGGCCGCTGCTTCCGCAGTCCCGGCAAGGGGCGGTCCGCCCGTCCCTCCGACCGCTGTCAGTGCTGCAGGATCTTGGACAGGAAAAGCTGCGCGCGTTCGCTTCGCGGCTGCTCGAAGAACGCCTGCCGCGGCGAGTCCTCGACGATCCGGCCCTGGTCCATGAACACGACCCGGTCGGCGACCCGCCGCGCGAAGCCCATCTCGTGCGTCACCACGATCATCGTCATGCCGTCCTGGGCTAGCGCCGTCATGACGTCCAGGACCTCGTTGATCATCTTCGGGTCGAGCGCCGAGGTCGGCTCGTCGAACAGCATGGCAACCGGGTCCATGGCGAGCGCCCGCGCGATGGCCACACGCTGCTGCTGGCCGCCGGACAAGTTGGCCGGGTAGCGGTCCACGAACGCCTGCAGGCCGACCCGGCCCAGCAGCTCATGGGCGCGGCCCACGGCGGCCCGGCGCGTCCGGCCCAGCGCCCGCACCGGCGCCAGCGCGACGTTCTCCGTCACCGTCATGTGCGGATACAGCTCGAAGTTCTGGAACACCATGCCGATCCGCGCCCGCAGCTTAGGCAGGTTAGTGCGCCGGTCCGATACCACGGTGGCGTCCACCGTGATCACGCCCTCGTCTATGGACTCCAGGCCGTTGACGCACTTGATTAGCGTGCTCTTGCCGGAGCCAGAAGGGCCGCAGACCACCACGATTTCGCCCCGTGCGACCCGCAGCGAGCAGTCGTGCAGCACCCTGTGCGCGCCATAGGACTTGCTGACGTTCTCAGCTCGACTTTGGCCTTTTCAGGCTGGGTAGCACGCGGCTTCCATGAGGCTGTTGAGGAGCGCACGCGGGATTGTTGCCACATCCTGGGCCTGCCGGGACGTTGAGAAAGCCTGTGCGATCCAAAGCTGGCGGCGAATGGCGGCGAGGGCGTCGGAGAAGGTGACGGCGGGCTTGGCATACCAGGC
>JAABUQ010010692.1_pt1 | contig 11961 bp, 8 predicted proteins | sample 5560001 | NCBI WGS metagenome assembly JAABUQ01 (sample SAMN10711888, study PRJNA513371) | rock metagenome | isolation source: Antarctica rocks | place: Antarctica: Victoria Land, Finger Mt nord | collected 2015-12-18
TAACGGAACAACTCATACCAACACAGTTAGAAAAAAAGAAACTGTCTTTCCCAGAATGAAGGGTTTACATCGTCTCTTGCACTGACGCATATCCTCGCCTTTTTGTTTCCTTGACGCATATCTCCCCTTTTGGCGAATTTATCTCTCAAACGACACTCATATTCCGCAATCCATTTCAGGATAGCACTCAACCAACGGCAGGCTTTCATCGGAGCGAACTAGGACAACTAATTAACGAAGCATACACACGTATGGTATCTATCGCGGATCTCATCAGCCCCACGGATGCGTACCGAATGCTGAGTGTGAGCAGACAATCCATCTACGACATGATTGAGGATGGAAGACTGACACCGATTTACGTAGGGGGGAAGACGCTGCTAAAAATACAGCAGGTGGAGCAACTCAAAGTGCAGCGAAGTGAGCGTCAGCGCAAATAGCAGACCAGCGGGCCCTCCGTCTCATGATTGTTGACATCGGCGGTCAGTCAACGTGAGCAAAAGAATTTCCTGTCTTTTCAGCGGGGACGGGTCACTCGCTCTTGTGGTGCTTACGAGGACGTCCCCTCGGTTGCTCCTGAGCCTCATGGAAGTACTGAGCCACATCTTCGACGCTGGCATACCAATGGGGACCTCGTTTCTTGGCCGGGAACTTGCCAGTACGCGCGAGCTGTCCAAGGTAATCCACCGTGGTGTTGAAAATCGGTGCCAGTTCCTTCATGGTCAAAAGGTGTGATGTGACTTCTGTACAGGCTTGCAAGTACCGATTCAGAGAGAGCTCAACGGCCTGGCCAATGAGATCAATGATGGCGTGGAAGTTCCCTGCTGACGCCTCTTGGAGTGCCTTGATGTAGCGCGGTCGCCACTCGCGGAGGACCAACGCAGGCGGATATCCATCCTGAATGAGCATGATGTTGAGCAGGAGTCTTCCCACACGGCCATTCCCATCACTGAAGCAATGGATACTCTCAAAGTCATGATGGGCAATCGCAGCCTGTGTCACCGAGTCATAATGAAGTGCCTGGTCACTCAGCAACCAGCGTGTCCATTGCGCCAGGTACCGTGGGACATCTTTGGCAGGTGGCGGCGTAAAACTTGCCCCACGAATGTGGACAGGAATGGTGCGCAGGTGCCCAGCATCCTCATCAATCTGAGCCTTCACTAAGCGATGCAGGAACAGCACCGTTTCCATATCGATAGGATTCCTCACCAGGCGTTCCATCGCATCATAGGCCTTGGCATGGTTGGTGACCTCGAGGTGTTCGCGCAGTGGGTGGCCCGCGATAGTCATGCCGTACTCAAGCACCATTTCTGTTTCGGCCAGAGTCAGAGTATTGCCCTCGAGAGCGTTGGAGTGGTACGTGGCCTCGACGCGGAAATCCTCGTGCAGCCTCCGGACGATGGCTTGGTCGAGAGGTCGGTACTCATCTAACTTCTGCTTTTTCTCGGCTATTCTTTTGGACAATCGGACATCCATGCGTGCTGCGTCATCCATACCTACCTCCATGCTCCTTTCGACAAATACCCAAATTCTCCCTTCATTCTACTACATTTTCTCGACAGAAGCATCATTTTTCGCAAGAAGTATTTCCAAAGAGAAGTATCGGTAAAATCTCTTGAGAAGGCAACGTACCCTTGTTTTGCTTGTATGGAATTACCGGACGAAAGCCCAAAAGAATTCCTCGTCGAGAAAATACATGAAAAGCTGATTATGGCACGTGTCAACTTGTTGCACAGGAATGACAGAGAGTGATGGAATTGCGAGGAGGCCTGCAAAAAGAAGAGGGCAGCGTGCTCCGCGCTGCCCTCTGCCGATGGTTCACTTGTTGGTGGCGGCTTTCCGTTTTGGCTTTGTGTTGTCCTTTGGAGCAGCGATGCATTCCACAATGGTTGTGAAGGCAAAAGCACCTGGGATGGTTGTGTTGCAAGAAATTGAAAGAAGAAAAAATGAGTATGCAGTGACTCTGCCTATTCAGTTTAGACAACTACTCCAAAGAGTCTAGCAATCAGTTCGGCCTGCCCTTGCACATCACCTTTTGCTGCGTTTTGCACTTGCCCCTTCCTGATCATGTTCATGATTTCAAATCCCTGGATGGTTTGCCATGCCGTCTCAAAGGAGAAAAAGCCCATGCCTGGTTTTGTCAAACGCTTAATGAACCGATGATCTTGCTCAACCACGTTGTTGAGATATTTCACTGGTCGCAATTCACACGCTACAGGGATATGTCCTTCCACTTTGAGCTCGCTGAAGGCTTTAGGGTACGCCGCATTTTTATCCACGTTGATCACCCGTGGTTTCGTGGTATGAGACGCAGCAAGGGTTTTCACAAAGAAGCGCTTAGCGGCTTCCCCATCTCTGGTTGGGCTCAGCAGGAAGTCGAGCGTCTTTCCATTCGAATCGACGGCTCGATACAGGTACATCCATTCCTTTTTCACTTTGATGTACGTCTCATCGACCTTCCAAGAGTCCGAAGTTGTCTTCATTTGAGGACGACAACGCCGCTCAAGCTCAGGTGCATATCGTTGGACCCAGCGGTAAATTGTTGTATGATCGATCTGCAGCCCACGTTCCAGCATGATCTCCTCAAGATCACGATAGCTGAGTGAATAGCGCAAATACCGCCGGATACACAGGAGAATGATGTCAGACTGGAAGTGACGCCACTTGAAGGGATTCTGGCTTTGATTGCTCATAGAGGAGGCCTCTTTTTCCTTCACTCTACCAGATCAGCTTTTTCTTTGCAACACTACCTTTTCCAGCGCATAACTTCGCCTAAACCGAAAATTGGTTCATAACCTGCCCGAGAAACGTTGAGTACAAAACGAGGCTCATTTCTCGCGAGATCTGACTGTTGAGAGCGAATTTCAGGCTACGGGAGAACCATATCTTCACTTATGTGGCAGGTGAATTGAGTCAAACTACAGCTATCTCAGCCCTAGTTCTATAGTACGTCGTACTTTTTCGTCAAGATCACACTGTTAAGCCAACTCCACTACTTTTGACAGTCAAGAGAAGCGGTGCTGCTTCCCACCTCCCTGATCTGCTCATGGCTATGTATCCTTGATACTCCTTTGTTGTTTTCGACTGTTTGAGGAGTCTAGCCTATTTATTCGTCTTTCTCTTGTTTGCAAGAGAGGGTTGCTAAGCTCTGCAAAATTTTGATACTTTCAGGAGAATCAGGGCCAGAGAGAGCTTCGTGGATGGCAAATGCACGCTGCAGAAACTGCATAGCTTCAAGAGAACGACCGCGTTTCAGCACATAGTTTCCGGTTTTCTCCAACATCTGTGCCATCTCTGGTATTACTATTCCCGCTTGTTCTCCTAGCAGGATACAGGTCTGGACATGGGGAATATAGCGCTCATACATTGTCCAAGGTGCGAACCCTTCTTCTGGAAAAACAGCATTGATGGCTTGGACTGCTCGCGCAAGCCACTGGTGAACCGCTGTTGACTCCATGGTATCTCGGATCACTACTTGCACCAAATGATGGAGACTGAAGGCGTGCGTTTCTGCATGCCGGATGACTAGCGAAAAGCTGCGGAGCGTGACAAAGACCTCATCTAGCTGATAGGAAGCAGTAGAAGCCGATGGCATGTCCACCCCGAGAGAGGAAATGCCAGCTGTAATGATCTCTTCTGGGATGTAATCAGGATGTAAAAAGGAGCAGAGACGCAAGACCTCCATGGCCACAGGATTCAGGCGTGCGACCTGTTCATAAGATAAAAGCAAGGTGGCAGCCACAGAGCGCGGGTGATCTTTTCCCACAACGCCTCGACGATTAAGTAGTTGCCGATACTGATGCTCATAATGCTGCAGATAATCCGAGATACTACATCCAGCCTCATCAATGTAGGCTCCCGCTTGATCGAGGGCTAATGGCAAACCCCCTAGTACCTGAAATAACTGTTGTGTGGAGGAGAGCAACAACTCTGGAACTGCTTCGAGTGGTAGATCTAATGGGAGCAGTTTACTACGATGCAAAAGGAACAGACTTCCCTCATCTTCCGGCAGTGAATCCAGCTCGATTCGCTCGGCCAGGGATCCGGTAAACTGCGAATGCGTGGTGAGCAGAAGGTGCCCGTTTGTTCTCGGGAGATCGAGGTGATGCACTTGGGCAATATCTTCCACATTATCCAGAATGAGCAGCCAACGTGTATGCGTACGCAACCACTGCTTGACTACCTCAACAATCCGAATATCTTCCTCATGATGAGCTTCGGGCAACTGCAGGACGTCCGCCAGTGCCACCAGATCCGCCAGGAGGATTTCATACGTCTCGGCTTGAATCCAGAGGATGGCATCATAGTCATGGTCAAAGCGGTAAGCATACTCCAGAGCGATCTGCGTTTTACCGATCCCTCCCAGCCCAGTAATCGCCTGGGGCCTCGTGACTGTCCCCATCTGGGAGGTGTGCAACACGGTAGCGATCTGTTGTAATACTGCAACTCGTCCGGTAAAATACGGATTGCGCGGATAGGGCACGCTCCAAATGGCAGGGGCAGCAGGCGTTGAATGCTGCTGTCCCTGTATTGGTAAATCCTGAAACAGCTCTTCAGGATGGATATCAAAGAATTGGCTCAACTGAAGGCGATAATGGGCCTGAGGAATAGTCTCCTCCCGTTCCCATCGGCTAATGCTTTGCACAGAAATGCTCAATGCCTCGGCCAGAGCTTTCTGGGATAAGTGACGGCGGTGTCTTTCTTGGCGCAAATGCTCTCCAATGCCCATGACACGTTCCTTTCCTCTCGTACACTTCTCTACTTTTATTTCCTATAGAGACTGGTTCCTAGTCACCCTCGTAAGCGAATCTTATGGAGCAGTCATACTTTATTATAAAACAATAAAGGACGTAGAACAATATATTACAAGCAATCTGGTAAGGGAATATCTAGTAGAGGGCAATCTGGTAAAAAGGTGTCTAGTTCCTGGTATGGTGTAAGAACGTCTCTTGAAGTAAACTTAAAAAGAAGGAAAGATATGATGCTCTCTGTAAGGTTGGGTATTTTAGTGGTAAAAAGCGCGAATGTTCGACGATTTTTAAGCTGAAACATGGGGAATCGGCGCGAATGTTCGACAGCACAGCCATTGACCCCTGCAAAGCTGCTCTAGAGGCAGATTGTTACGCGCAGTTTTTGTAAATTCAAGCGGCAAGTTAAGAGAGCATTTCGAGCTTTTCTTGCATCAGTCCACATGAGAAAATGAACTGAAGACTCGACAGAGGCTCTGGAGTCACCAAATCGTTTGCTCTTTCTGCCTCTTTTCAACGCAAAGAAGCGAATATGAGCGAACCATTTTGCTGTGAATTTACACATATTGAGCACCATGAACCGCTCCAGAGGCGGTCTTTCAAGCAACCAATGGTTGTGCTGTCGAACATTCGCGCCGATTTCCCACATTTCGGTTCTGTCTCACTTTTGGTGATTCGGGTAGTGCAGAGGTATGAACACACATCACGAAATCGCTGCTGGAGCGGATGAAGATTTTCAAGATAAGCTGCTGATGAGCTTGTATCACCAAAAGTGGGCCAGACCCACATTTCGCGCTGAAAAGTGTGCAACATTCGTGCTATTTACTATTTAGTAAAGCACCATAAGTGGAAAATACCACATGCTCTGAGTCAAGTAGTGAGGGTATTGTATTGTCTCAGGCGCATTTGTCCATTGGGTAAGGACGCCTTCTAGAGAAGGAAAAACGGGTTCGATTCCTGTATGCGCTCATTCGCAACCTTGCTGTTGCTGAAGATGAGTTAATAATTAACTCACCAATAAAAAGAAAAGAGGAACACCTTTAAGGAGGTACTCATAAGTGGATAAAGCTATCAGGTATTTTACAGAACGAGAGAAACTAACATACGTTATGAGTGCAATACATCAAGAAAAAAATATGGCGTCCTGAAAAGGATTGAGGCATTCAACACAGTGTCAGAAGCAGAAATCATCACCATACTGCAGTTGTAGTATGTGCCAGGATTTCTTGTTTACAAGTAAAAGGAGGAAATACAAATGATCCGCAAAACTCTAGGCATTCTTGGTGTAGTGGCTCTCTTGCTATGTGCTTTCACCTTCACCACTGCCCCAGCTCATGCAGCTACGGTTACTCCTTCCATCTCGACCGTTGCTACACACACACACGCAAAAGTGGTGAAACCGCTGAACGCCACTGTCTGGTGCTGGCTTCCTCATGACTTCGAACTTGTGAATCCTGACGCTACATGGTGTATTTCGAACGGGGGCTCAGTAAATACCTATCATGTATCAAAAATTACCTATGTTGGGAATGGTTGTGGTGAGGCACAGGTTAATGGTGAACCGGTTGGTCGTTATGATAAGTTTTACGGGAACCAATCCAGATATTACAACAACGCCCACGTTACTGATCTAGTTGTCGGTTATTGTGGATAACCCAGGATAGATGCTTTGCTTTACACTGGCTAAAACTTAGCCAGTGTAAAGCAAAGCATCGTTCGCTCATAATTTACAGCATAAAATGAATTGTATGTCCCATTTGAGTTCAATCTCGCGTCTTAAGGGTCCTCGGCTTCAAGCCGAGGGGAGGCATGGGTGCAAACTTGTGTGACAAGCCAACCTCTGCTAGAATGTGAGTACGCTAAGGCACTCTGTTGTCTGGGTACGGGCGTACTTGAGACGGGCAATTGCCCACAAGGAGAGACAGTTTGCGGATGGCCCGCCTAGGCTGCTAACTAGGTTCCTGAAAAGCGAAGCAGGAAGGCTTCCACTGCCAGGGTAAAACAGTGTCCAGAGCGTCCAGAGAGGAAACGTTGCTCATCCAGCATGCTGGGTGAGTACAGGGAGCTTGTCAGGTTGCCTTGATATGTCGTATCGTGAAGTTGAAGCGGTTCCTGGCAACAGGAGTCGAATTGGGATGGGGTACATGACAAAATGCCCGTAAAACGGCGTTCTTTCCTCGCTTGGCAAAAATGCTTGATCCTAAAGCTACGTCCTTTTGCCAAAGTGAGCGTCATATAAGAATGAGCTGGTAAAATACTATAGTCAGCCTTAACTATGTGTACATACAATTGGAGAGAAAGGGAGAACCATTTATGGACATGGTGTCCAAAAATGTTGGTAGCAATCACTCAACGGTCATCCAGGACTACAAACGTACTGGTAAAACGCATAGGCTACCTATTGTTTTGTCCGGCGTTGGCAAGACCTATGGTGCAAAATCAAAGGCAAGTTGGGCATTACGAGAGATCAATCTGACGATTGAACCGGGTGTTTTTGGTTTGCTCGGTCGTAATGGTGCTGGAAAAACAACGCTCTTACAAATTCTCTCTACTTTGTTGCTTCCAACAGAAGGAAATATCCACATTGGTCCTTATGATGCTCTTCACCAGCGTTGGAAAGTTCGTTCGTTGATGGGCTTTCTCCCTCAAGACCAGGGCTTCTATCCGCGCCTTACTGTTAAGGAGACATTGCGCTATATGGCTGCGTTGCAAGGTCTAGAACGACCGGAACAGCACATTACCCAAGTTCTGGCGGATGTCAACCTCGCTGACCAAGCACGCTCCCTTATGGGAACTTTGAGTGGAGGCATGCGCCGACGGGTGGGGCTTGCACAGGCTTTGCTTGGAGATCTACCCATCATTATTGTTGACGAGCCAACGGCTGGTCTGGACCCAGTCGAGCAACAGCGGTTTCGTATGCTTTTAGGTTCATTAGCAGCTCATGGAGATCGTACTATTATTCTTTCCACTCATATTGTGGCTGATATTGCTACGATTGCTCATCGCTTGGCAGTGTTAGAGAAGGGCCAGATGGTCTTTCAAGGTACTGTAGGCACTCTTACGGAGCAGGCTCGTGGACGTTGCTGGGCATGGCGCACTTCCATCGACAGGATAGATGTTCTACGCCAAGATACCTCACTTCTGGTTTCATCCCTTAGCCCAGTTACTGATGGAACTGCGGCCCCTAATATGGTGAATGCACGGATCATTGGCGATCATCTCTCTCCTGAAGCAGAACTGTGTGAACCAACGCTGGAAGACGGCTACTTCTCAATTATTGGAGCACGGGAAAATGACGATCATGCATAGCAAGCTACAGCACCTTCACCAGGACAAGAGGTCTCACTCTACCCGTAGCAGGCCATTTGCTGCTTTTCTCTGGTTTGAGTTGCGCCAAAGTATCTCATGGTCATGGCTACTCCCTATCGTTCTCATTCTCGGTTCGTTCGGGATCACCCGCATGATGCCTGTACCATCGGGGATGACCCCAGATTATGCTACTAATGTGCGGAGTTATCTGGAATGGGGTTTACCACTAGCTGGCATCTTTCTCACTGTCCATTTGCTTGCACAAGAATGGATGCAGGGAACACTGGCACAACTGGCACTACGCCAACCGCTTATATGTATCTTGTCTATTCGTCTATGCTTGGTGTTCATCTACTTGGGGGGATGTACCATCCTGGCTACGTTTCTTAGTCTAAGCATAACCGCATTGCCTACTGATATACAGAATAATAGCTGGAGATGGATATTTGAAACAGGTTTGACTATTTTACCTTCGACCTTTGCTATCTGCACACTTGCATTATTGGTTGCCCATCTTATGGTCAGTAACATTGCTGGGTATATTCTGGGTATCGTCGTGTGGTTGGTTAATTTTATGATTCCTACCTTTCTAGGTATTATGCACGTACCTCGGGAAGACCGGGGCTTCTTAATCTACCTCTTATTTGGTTGGAATGATCGTATGCTCACTGCCTTTCCTCAGGATTGGTGGCACGGAAAACTTTTCTTGCTACTAATTGCATCCCTCCTGTTGATATGCCAGATAATTGTGTTGAAGAGAGAAGCACGCTTGATCCGAAACGTTGAAGAATAAAGAACGAGAACGAAACAATGTCATTCATTAAGACAGTTAAATATAGCCATTATGACCGAGAAGACGGTGATGGCCCATATCGCTTCCCACAGAGGCATACAATGAGCTTACGGCGCATACTCTGGCGACTGGGAGCAGTCGTAAAGTATGAATTACTTCTTCAATCTCGGTCTATGACCTTCTGGATGGCATCCCTCCTACTGACAATCATTGCAAGTGCCGTCGCCCTCCTTATGGCATTTTCACAGGTCTCTGGTGCTTCTGACACCAATCAAAACAGCATTACGTTCTCTTATCTCCTCTCAATCCTCGTGTATTTTATTCTTCCTTTGCTCTTAATGAGGACTTTTGCGCGTGATCACCAACGTAAGGTCACATCGTTACTCTGGATGCGTCCATTATCTTCAACGGAGTATGCACTAGGAAAAGGTGTTGCAGCTACATGTATGAGTATAATGCTCGGAGGAGTGCCTTTCGTTGTTGGTTGGCTATGTATCTGGGTTGTCCGTGGGGTTATGCCCTCTCTGCAACTTTGGCTAACCCTTTTGGCAATGCTCCTAGCAAGTAGCATCTTGATTGCTTGGTTCACCTTGCTCTTCCTCTCTCTTTTCCCACGCCCACTCTTGGGAGCTTTGCTGGTAGCTTTTATTGTCCTTCTGCCCAATTTTCTGCTTCCCGATACGTTATTGGGCCTACCTCGTTTGAATCTTCAGGTCGTTGTCTATACCCGTTCGCTTGGTTTTGGTCCAGATGCTCTTCCAGTTCTCTATCGTATCCTATGTATAGTTTCACTTGCTATAGCATGTCTCGGTTTGTTCTCACTCATCTTTTCATGGCGTGAAAAACAGGGCCTAACCTTACGTCGTCACTTGATCAGCCCCATTGTGTTGTTTCTTGTGGGAAGTATCCTGCTTTTCCCTCTTCTTTTGAGCTTTGGGAAACTGGCCGCTACTTACCAAGATGTTGGACCAATACAAGGTCCGCCACAAAAGGCGACCACCGACCAGTACCATCTTCAGGCAACGGTTGATCCTCAGAGTGGGACAGTCAAGGGTAATGCATCATTTGTCGTAAGACCACAACAGAGCGGAGACCAGGACTTTTCCTTCGCTCTTGATGCTGGTCTGAGAATTCAGCAAATCCAGGTAAATGGGGCAAACACCTCATTTCGAACCAATCGTGGTTGGACACATGTGAACTTGGCACAAACGCCATTTGCACAGGGAACACCGGTGCAACTGGCTCTTCACTATGATGGAAAGCTCACCCTGGATCGACGTGAATATGGCAATATATATTCTGGTATTAGTTCAGCTGATAGTCCGTTTACAGGACTCAAATACCTCAGCTATGCAGGGCAGGGGATGGCGTTCCTTCAGGGCTATGCTGGTTTCTGGTATCCATTACCCTGGACAGAACAAGCGGTTATCCGGCAGCTACACCCAGTGGTTGATGCCATGGATCTACGCTTCCCAGTGACTATGACGGCGATGAGTTCGCTTGGCACGTTCAAGCGGAGTAGAGATGGCCAATGGCAGGAACTCATAGCGGAGCCAAGGGGTATCCTCCCAGATGCAGTGGCTGCTGCGTTTGCACATCCACATCAAGCCACATTGGGAACACAGACACAACTCTATGCGAACGGAGCAAATGAGCTGCCGCAGCAAACAGTTCCAGATTATATTGGTCAGCCGTTATCTGATCTCGAACAATGGCTTCATCCTCAGCAGCCTATCACGCGATGGACGGTTGTCATCGTTCCTTTCCTCTCTCTTCCTGTGGTTGGATCTGGGCTGGTCTTCTATCCCGAAAACTTGGACATACCGATGAGTTCCTCCTCTGACAAGGCTAGTGAAGCAGTGAACTATCGCGAGAATGGAATTCCAGTCATACAAGCTTGGTGGAACAATGTCCTTCCTATACAGGTGATCTACAATGGAGCAGATAAAGGGAAGCCTTTTGCCATGTTGGGCAAGAATGCATATTATGAGAACGGGATCTCGACATTGCTTGCTCAATATAGCGCAGTATTTCTCACAGATCAGTTGAAAAGACCAGGCTTTTTGGAATTGGAACAGCAGGCGTGCCAAGACCCCAATGGAGCGATTTCTCCACAGTTATATGCATCAGTTGGGAGTCCCTTCTGTGACTCTTCGATGCAAGTGTTTTACCGACTGGGTAAGGAAAAGACAACTCGGTTTTTGCAGCAATATGTTCAGCAACATGCTGGACAGCCGATGACGCAGGGTACGTTTTTTTCTGCTGTTAGCAACGTGCAAAAGTAGGAAATCCGTATACATGAAAAGCACTTATGTGTAAATCCCAACTTTCAACTGGCCAAATCTGTCTCTTTATCCTGGTGGCTCTCTATACCTACGAAGTGTCTTCACAAGCCGATAGAGCAGAAAATACTTTCACCAGGATAATTATGCCAGAACGACGAGTTGAAAGTTGGGATTTACACATATAGTTTGATGAGTCTAGTGTACAGGAACACATGAAAAAAGGCAAGTAGTTGTAATTTGATTTTTGAGCGGGTAAAAGGACAAAAAAGGGCCTGTTTTTGGGGTAATATGGAAGAGTTCAGATAACCTTGATTTGTAACAACGCAAAATGTTTTTTTAACATCGGAAGCTACACTATACAGATGTGCTATCCTGTAAAATGTATATTTTACCCTGTCAAGCCATAAAATAGATGTTTCATTTCACACAGGCCTATTCCATTCCTTACTACCTGTGTGAATTTCATCTTTATAAAGGATTTATCTTTATAAAGGATTTATAAGGTGTTGACGTTTAGACTAACTTGAACAAACCGAGATTTCCTTGCGAATAGGAGAAAGGTCGGCAAATAACGAAACAGATGAGCCTATTCTGGAAAGCATCCCAAAATTTAGCTCGCGCTCTTCCCTTTTTTGGCCTTTCGCACCACCTCATAGCGTGGGGCGGGGTGAATGGGTGCGACACCGACTCTTGTGATGAGGGGTCTCCCGCAAAGTTGATGAAAAACGTAGGTTGCTTGCTGGGAACGGCTGGATGGAATACATTCTTCATTGTTCCTCTTCGTGACTTCTGCTACACTAGCTCCACTACTGATGTGAGGAACTGA
>JAABUQ010010693.1_pt1 | contig 11961 bp, 18 predicted proteins | sample 5560001 | NCBI WGS metagenome assembly JAABUQ01 (sample SAMN10711888, study PRJNA513371) | rock metagenome | isolation source: Antarctica rocks | place: Antarctica: Victoria Land, Finger Mt nord | collected 2015-12-18
CTCGCTGGGCCTGCGCGCTTGCTTCCTGAGTAGGCCTAGCGAGGACGGTGCAATCCCAGTACCTTATGCCCGCGCGATCATTATACTTGCGCCCACATGTAATCATTGGGCTCGTGCGTTACCGGGCACCCGGTGCGGACCCGTCACAACGTCGCCGGGGCGGCGCGATCATGGCCCTCAGCCCGACCAGGCAGAGAGTGGAGAGTACTGCCGCCTGGTGCCCCTGTCCGTACTGGTTATGTCGAGTAACGCCGGCCGATCCTCCAGCCCTCCGCGCCTGTGGTCAGGCGGCTGCCGTCGGCAAAGATGGCGACGAGGCCCCGGTACTCCGGGTCGGCGGCGTCCGTGGCGGCGGGGTCGACACCCTCGTCCCCCTGGATGAGCGCCCAGGAGCTGCCGGCGGTCCAGCCGCGGGCGGGGCTCCCACGCCTGGAGCGCGGCCAGGACGCGCGCGGCGGCAGTCTCGCCTGCTCGGCTCACGCTCACGGCGTGGTCGCGGCGCGCTTGGCTGCTTGCAGACGCTTGGTGGTGGCGCCGGTGGCGTAGACGGCGATGCCCTCCACGCGCGGGTCGAGGGCGGCGTAGCCCTCGATGATGGCCGCGTCCTCCGGGTCGGCGGCGAGGGCCTCGGCGATCTTGGCCCACTGCTTGCGGGCAACGAAGACGGTGTAGTGCGTGCCGGCAGGCGGCTCCGGGAGGCCCTTGGGCAGGTCCGGGACGGTCTCGCTCACGAGGGCGAGGGCGACGGCTGTGCCCTGCTCAACGGTCGTGCCGGGGCGGCCGATAACGGTGATCTTCACGGTGGCGATCCTCCCTGGGTCCTGCTGGAGTTGGGGCGCGAGCGCGCGGTAGGTCTCGTCGGTCCACGTGAGAGGGGCGGGGGGCGCGAGGGTCGGCGTGCCCTTGGCTGCGGCCGGGGCTGTGCCGGCCGCCATAGCGGCCCGGCGGGGGAAGATGTACTCCTTGTCCGCCCGGCTCACCTCGTCGCTGGTGCGCACGAGGAAGAAGAAGACGCCGCCGGGGGTACGACGGGTGCCGTCGGGGAGGGTGAGGCCACCCTGGGCCTCGACGGTGAGGGCCTGGCCGAGGAGGGCGCGGGCACGGGCGGGGCCGAGGCGGTCGACGACGCGGGTGATGATGCGGAGGGGCGGGGGCATCGTCTCGCCGAGCACGGCGGCGAAGGCGCGGGCCAGCGCCCACACGTCGGGGGGCACGGAGACATACGACACGCGCCGTTGCACGTCGGGCACCGCCTCTCTAAGCGGCCCAGCGCCCGCCGGTACCGCGCTCCCCTCTCCCGTCGCCTCCGTGTCTGTCGTCGTGCTGTTGTCGTCCGCGACCGTCGTCGTGCTGTTGTCGTCCGCGACCGTCGTCGTGCTGTTGCGTTCCACAGCGTCCCCCTCCACGGGTCGATCATGGGTCGATGCGCCAGGCACCCTCACTATAGACGAGCCGCCGTTCTCCGTGGCGCGTGTCCAGGCGCGCGAGGTGGGCCGGGAGCGCGTCGAGCGCCTGCGTTATGTCGCGTAGGTCGTGGCCCCTGACGGAGATAAACACGTCATCGGCCTTGAGCTGGAGCGTGGCCGGCGCTGAACGTTTCCCGCTCCCAACTCTAGCTCCGCTCACGAGGGCAGCGGCAAGGGCCGGGGCAACGCCAGGTGGGGCCGAGACGGGGACGACCAGGCGAGCCAGGGGCAAGGGCGGGCCGGACGTGGCCAGCAGGAGCACGCCCCACGGATGCGGCTCCTCGCCGCGCACCGGTAAGAAGGCGTGCCGCTCGATGCTGACGCCGGCAGCATGCAACGCGTCGGCGAGCGGGCCGGCGGCGTCGACCGTGACGTGATCCGTCGTGAGGGTGATGGATACTGACAACGCGCCGTTTGCCCAATCGTCCTCTCGCGTGCTCATCGTGTCCGTGTCCATCACTCTCATGGAGCATGATGGTCGCTGTCTTTAAGCCAGGCGAGATCCGCTTCCAGAATGCGGAGCACGATGGCCTTGTCCGCGACGGCGAGTTGACGCGGCTCGCCGTCGCGGCCCTCGCGGAGCTGGATGATGCGGAGGTCACGGAGGTTAACCTGACCTGGATCGACGGGCGCAGCCAACCCTTCTGCAGGAGAGTTCTCGGCCCTGGCCTGTGAGGTTGACGTCGGCATGGGGGCAGTGGATCGCCGATCGGGGGTATCGTTGGGGCGGCGCGGCGCGGCCGGAGTGGTGGGGTGGAAATTAATTTCCACGTCGGGCTTGTGCGCTATCTCGGCGTCGCCTTGGTCGATGCGCCGGCTCTCCGCGGTGGGTGCGTCTTGTGGCCCCGTCGTCGCGTGGAAATTAATTTCCACGTCGGCTGGCTCGGGCTCGGTCGCACCGTGCGGCATGATCGACTTCACGTCGCGCACGCGCACGCGCTCGCCCCGCGTGGCTCGCTCGATCAGCTCCCGTTGCAGCGCCGGGTCCTCTGTGCGGGCCATCTCCTGTGCGACGGTCACGCCCAGCGTGCCCGCTTGCACGGCTTCCTCGATGGCGGGGTTCTCGATCAGCAGCAGGCGATTGTTGACGCGCGTGTGGTTGAGGTCCAGGGACTCGGCGAGCCCACGCTTGGAGAGGCGCAGGCGCTCCAGGAGGCGGTGGTAGGCGTGGGCCTCGTCGAGCGGGTCGAGGTCCTGTCGGTGGACGTTCTCCAGGAGTGCCAGCACCTCCACCTCGTCGTCGTCGCCGATCGCGCGGACGATGGACGGCACGGCCTCCAAGCCGGCGAGCTGCGCGGCCCGCCAGCGGCGTTCGCCGGCAATGATTTGATAGCGCGGCCCGGCCGGGCGCACGAGGATCGGCTGCAACACGCCGTGCCGACGGATCGAGGCGGCCAACTCCTCCAACGCAGCCTGGTCGAACGCGCGCCGGGGTTGGTGCGGGTTGGGATCAATGAGGGTCACGTCGATGGCGCGCGCGTCGTCCAGCTCGGCAACGCCTGGCGTGTAGGAGGGCTGCATAATGTCGGTGAGCTGGTAGTCGTAGTTGCGCGCGACGGGCGCGGCTGGCGTGGTGTCGTTGCGCCTCGTCATGCCACACCTCCCCATGACGCTATGAGCGTCGCCGCGACGCCGCGGTAGGCGTCGGCGACATCGCTCTTGGGTGCGTAGGCCAAGATGGAGCGGTGCGCCGTGGCAGCCTGCTTGACGATCGTGCGCTCCCGGATCGTGCCCACAATGGGGATGTGGGGTGGCTCTACCGTCGCACGGATCTCGTCCATCTGCGCCCGCGCGTCTCTCGTGTCGTCTACGCGCGTCACCAAGACGCCGCTGATGGCGAGGCGCGGGTTCAGGCGCGCACGCTTGGCCTCGGCGAGCGTCGTCAGGAACAGGCGCATCCCATCGACGGCCATCTCCTCGGGCGACACGGGGATGAGGACATGGGTCGCGGCGGCCAGGGCGTTAATGACGAGGAGGCCCTGACCGGGCGGGCAGTCGAGCAGGATGGTGTCGTACAGGTCCCGCTCGTGCGCGCGACCGTCGGCATCCGTGACCGTTTCGGTGAGCGTGGCGAGGTGATCGGCGATAACGCGCTCGCGGCCCATGACGCCGGTCAGGGTTAGCTCAACGCCGCGCAACCGGCGATCTGTGGGAAGAATGTCGAGGTCCGGGGCGATCGTGCAGATCAGCGGGGGGACAGGTTGTAGCTCCCCCTCGGCTAGATAGCGTTGGATAGCGGGGGCCAGGCCGCCCGTCGCGGCCATGTGCGCGGCGGGTGTCCCCGCAGCCGTGGTGAGGCTGGCTTGCGGGTCCAGGTCCACGATCAGGACGCGCTGGCCGCGCTCAGCGAGCGCCGCCCCGATGGCCAAGGTGCTCGTGGTCTTGCCCGTTCCGCCCTTATGGTTGGCGACGGCTATAACTCGGCCCATCTCGTTTACCCCCTCGCTTTTATGTCAATTGTCGTCGTAGGCGCGCGCTTCTCTGTCCCAGCGGCACTGATCCTCGTACAACCCGCGCAGTTCCTTCCGGCAAGAAACGCAGGTCGTGACGCTGGCGGGAATATCGGCGCGGCCGCGCGGCCACAGCAGCGCGGCGTCCTCGTCGGCGAGCGCCCACTCGACGGGGATGGGTTCCAGGTCGTCTCGTTGGACCTCGGCACCGCAGCGCGGGCAACGGGCGCTGGGGATGCGCCAGGCCATCAGAGCGTCCCATCCGCCACCCGGTGCAACTCCGCGTACAGCCGGTCTAGGTCGCGACGCGCCGTGAGCACGTCGTCGAGCACGTCGATCATGTGGTCGAGCGGGGCGTTAGGGTCCTGCACCTCCCCTCGCGCGCAGGCGTCGGCGGCCTCCTTGGCCTCCTCCAGCACGCGGCCGACGAGGCGCATGAGCACGTTGTCGAGCGCGGCGTTGCGCTCCTCGCGGCGTTGCTCATCCCTGTCCTTGTCGTGGTCAATGGAGTGTTGGGGGTCCGTCGCGTCGATCATCGGGGCATCTCCTTCTATGCATAGAGCGTGCGGTAGAAGCGCGTGGCCAGGTCCCGCTCCAGGGCCTCGCGGTCGGCGTCGCTGGGGGCGCGGCGGCGGAAGAACGCGGCCGCGTCGAACTCGCGGAGGGTCGAGCCGGCCCGTGCGTCCCCGGCGTCCCCGGCGGCCTCGCTACTGGCGTCACCGTTGTCGCTACTCGCGGCGTCATCCTCGCGACGGGCGTCAGCGGCCGGCGGCGCGACGGGGATGGGCAGGGCGAGGGAGCCGCGATCGTCCGGGTCGTCGTAGACGTGGCCGCGCGGCACAGGCTGGATGATCCACTCACCGGTCTCGTAGACGACGAGGGAGGCGTCCTGGCCGCGTTGGTCGTACCAGACAGCCCAACCCAGTACGTGCTCGATGTGGAGGTCGCGGATATCCTCGAAAGGGCGGCTGAGGCACTGGTCATCCATCAGGCGACCGCGGGGCGCCGCAGGGCGCGGCCAGAGGCGGGTGAGGCGCTGGCGATAGGCCAGCAGGGCGTCGGCGATCTCCTCGACCTGCCGATCGCAGTCCCCGCACATGAGGACGGGCTCGTCGCTGGCGCGCAGGTCGTAGCGGGTATAGAAGGGGTCGATGATGCGCAGCAGGCGGATGTCGGTGGGCAGGAGCGGGGCGAGGTCCACCTCCCGTTCGCAGCGCGGGCAGCGCAGCATCGGGGTGGGGAGCGGGTCCGGGGTCACGCTCCGCTGCATAAAGGGATGCAGGTCGGTCAGCCTGGCATCATGATCAATCATGGGTCTCCTCCGTGGTCGTAGGACTGTCGGGCGCGTCGTTGGCCGTGGCGGCTGTCCGCGCCTGCGCCTCGGCCAACTTGTCCAACATCCGCTGTCTCTTCCGCGAGGGCTGTCCGACCTGGCCCAGGTGGTTCGCGCGGTACGTGTCGATCGCAGCCTGGGAGATGAGGCGGACGCGCGGGCTCATCAACGCGGACTCTAACCGGCCGCGGTGGATCGCGCTCTGGATGGTGACGCGCTCGAGGCCCAGCATCTGCGCGACCTGGGCAGTGGTGTAGCGGGGGACGGTGTAGAGCGGGTCATCGTGGTCGTGATCGTGGTTGTGTTTTTTCGGCATGCTTTCAGGGTACCGCGTGGCGCGGCGTCCCGACAGGGATAGCACACTCGGTGATGCTATTGCACGCTCCATAGTGGGTGTCATCGTCGGGTCCTTTCTCACGGGGCGACTGTCAGGCCGAGGGGGATCTGCCGCGCCTCGACGCGGCACATCTCGCGCACGGCCGGTCCCCAGGGACGGCCGTGCGCGGTAACGAATAGGAAGCGGCAGCAGTCGCGGCAGCGCACGATCTCGCGCGACGCGGCGACAGCCTGGCGCACGCCGTCTACGTCGGCGTAGGCGTGCGCCTCCTGCCGCTCGGGCGGGTCGGGGAAGCGGTGCTTGTTCTCGCGCGCGCAGGCGCGGGCCGCGTCGGCGCGCGTCCAGACGCGGGCCGCGTCGGGGCGCCAGGGGGAGTGGATGCGGTGTCCCATGACGGTCTCCTCTCCGCCGGGCCGCCGACGTCGGCGGCCCGTCCTTGTGCGTGTCGTGGTTAGGCGGCGTGTCCCCGGCGGTCAGCGTCGTCCTCGTAGGTCGCGTCGAGCGTGGCGTGGATGGCGCGCACCATGTAGCGGAGGCAGCCATCGGCGCCGTCCAGGCGAGCCGCAATGGCGGCGACGCCGTGCATGACCGTGGAATGGTCGCGCTCGCCCAGCAGCGCGCCGATCTGCTCGAAGGGGAAGGGCGCGTTACGCGCGGTCAGGGGCCAGAGCAGGCGGACGCGCATCGCGTGCATGGCCACCTGCCGGGCCTCGGAGACCTCGCGCTCGCGTCCGGCTGCCTGGAGTTGGGCGACGGGCACACCATAGCCGTCGGCGACGGCCTGGCGGATGCGGCGGGCCTCGGCGAGCTGGGCGCGTTGGAGGCGCCTCACCGCCCGCTGGCAGGCAACGCGGGTCCGCTCGTCGTCCGCGCCCGTCAGGGACGGCATGGTTATGTCAACAGCTATCATGAGTGGCCCTCCTTCCGGTCTCGTCGTCTGAGCTGGCCGACCCAGCCACGCAGGACGCGCCCGTCCGTCGTCCTCTCGTGATCCATCCATCCCATCGTGTAAGCCTCGCGACAGGCGGGGCAGAGGTGCAGCGGTTCCGGGTGGTCGGTGAGTCCGCCGTCGCCGGCGTCGTACACCCGGTCGCACGCGTCGTTCTCGCAGGCGAGCATCTCGGGCTCGTCCCCCTGCGGCACGTCGTCAGCAGTGATCGGTCGGTCCGCCTCGTCGCGGGTGTGTGCGGTGTTGCTCACGGCAGGCTCCCCTCGTAGCGATAATCGTCGGGGCGCTGGCGGGTGCCCACCAGGTCACGGGCATTGCCGGTGATGGCGGCGGCGAGCGCAGCCAGTTCGTCGGCGTAGGTCTCGGCTTCGTCGTCGATGCGTAGCGGGTCGCCGCCACCCGTGTCCCGCTCGACCGGGCCGGGCGCGTAGCGGGCCAGGGTGTAGCCAGATAGGGAGCCCTCCAGGTCGAGCCAGGTGGCCCCTAACGCGGCCAGGGCGTCGATGAGCGCGTCATGCTCGCGCCGGGCCGTGTTGAGGTCCAGGAGACGCGGGGTGAGGTCGTGGGCGTGGCAGGCGTCGCAGGCGACGGCGAAGGTGTCCGGGTCGATGTCGACGAACTCGTCGGCCTCATAACTGGGCCAGGGCGCGGCGCCGGCGGCGGGGTTGTCGGTGGCCAGGGCGCGGGTGGTCACACGACAGACGCGACGCTCGCTGTAGAAGATGCGCAGGTCGGGATTGGCGCAGTGGGGGCAGACCAGGGTGAGAGCGGGGGGCGCGGGCGGTGGGGGCTGGGTCGCGGTGGTGTCGGTCATCGTGGGGTGCTCCTTTCAGGAGAGGCCGGGGGCGTCCCCCCATAGCGATGAGGGGCGGGCGAGGCGGTACAGGGGGCGGCGTGCACGAGCAGGCCCAGCGCGGCGTCAAGGGATGCGGCGTCGAGGCAGGCGGCGAGATCCCGGAACGCGGCGCGGCGCGGGTCGCTGGCGAGGTCGCCGTGGGCGAGGCAGCGGCGGAGGGCGGCGGCGGCATCCCGGAGGCGGAGGGCGGCGAGGGCCAAGCGCACGGGGCCGGTGTCAGGGCGGAAGGGCGCGCCGTCGTCCGGGGCGTTCGGGTCCGGGACGGGAGGGGCCAGGAGCAGGCGGCGGCAGCCGGCGCAGGGGCCGGCCGCGTCGGGGTCGCCGGCGTGGATCGGCTGCACGCCGGGCACGTCGCCCCTGGCGGGCCAGCCGCGCGCCGTGCCGTCGTCGTCGAGCAGATAGTCGTCGTCGAAGCAGGCGAGGCAGACCGGGTGTCCGTGCAGGCGGTAGGCGAGGGGGGTGTGGGGGGTGACTGTCATTATGTCCTCTCCCATCGGGGGCCGGCTGTCGGGGGTGTGGCAGCCGGCCGGCTGTCAGTGGCAACGGCGTCCTGGCAGCAGGGCGCCAGGGTAGGGGCCTCGGAGACTGTTACCCGTTCATCCGGTCGATCACGGCGCGCGCCTCCTCGAGCGTTGCCAGCGATCCATGGTGGGCGAGTTGGCCGCCGCTGGCGTAGCGGTCATGCTGCCATGTGGCGTGTTCCACGGGGATGCTGACGATCTTGAGGGGGCCGACGATCTCCTCGACCTCCGCGCCAAAGCCCAAATAGTTGTCGGTGGCCATGGCCTTGACGAGGAGGTAGCGGCGCACCTCGGCATTGCGGCGGGCAACCTCAGTCACGGCGTCGGCGAGCGGGACCGTCATCCCATCGGGGTGGTTGTGCCTGCGGTCCCAGATCATGCCGTAGGCAGGGTCGGCGGGGTGGGGGCGGACCTCGTAGCGTGGGGTGTCCATCGGGATGTCCTTTCCGGCCGGCCGTCGCAGTGTCCCGACGGCCGGCCGCTCGCGGGCTGTTAGAACGGCACGGCCTCGCCCAGGCCGATGCCGATGGAGAGGGCCACGGCGCGCGGGGTGACGGGATCGGCGCTGAGGGGCCGCCAGACCTTGCGGGTGGCGCGGTAGGCGCGGTCGAAGGCGTCGTGATGGGCGGCGCACAGGCCGGTGGTGTCGTCGCTGTGCTTCCAGCCATCGACGTGGTGGCGCTCCGTCGCAGGCGCGGCGCAATCGGGCCACTGGCAGGGGCCGAGGGTGGGGGTGGCGCGGCGGGCCTGGGCGCGGGCTTTATCGCCGGCCGTGTTGCGGCCCAGCACCGGATCGCACCCGAACTTGGCGCGGTACGTGGGAGCGAGCTTCGTCAGCAGGTACTCGCCGTACCCCAGGTCGAGAGCGGCTTGAAATCCGAGCTTACCGATCTCGCTCATCCAGGAAGTTCCGCGCGCCTTCACCGTCGCCTGGCCGCCCAGGGTGGCGATGCGGCGGCAGTGGGCGGCGCGGGTGGCCTGCGCCTCGGGGGAAAGCGGCGTGCGGCGGGGACGCGCTGGGGGCGGTATGACCGGGGGGACGAGGGAGAGACGCGGGGCTTGTGCGTTGGCCTCTGCTACCATAGTCGTAGACCTCTTTGTAGGGGGTCTGCTGGCGGGCTGCCCAAAACTTCTTGGCAGGAGGGGGCAGCCCGCTTCTTTGTCCCTACACCCAAAGTATAGCATGTTAGAGCTTTCAATCGCAAGATCAAAATAGGGAAATCGCGCCCTCTTTAGCGCGGTTGTTGGGTCCGTGGCGCGGCTGGGGGAGGGGGTACGGTGTCGTGTCCCTCCCCCACGGGATTAGGCGGCGCGCACGGCGTCGAGCGCGGGGGCGATCTCCTGCATGAGGGCGGCGACGCCGGCGCGGATGGCATCCAGGTTTGCCGCGAGGGTGGCGCGCGAGACCTTGTACAGCGCGAGGTAGGTCGGCGTGTTGGGGGTGGGGATCGCCAGGGCCTGGCAGACGCAATAGGCGATGCTTTCCGCCTGACATTCGGCCTGCTGGGTGGTGAAGGTGCGGCGGTCCTCGGCGCGGTGGACGCGCTCATGCGCCCATTCATGGCAGAGCGTCTTGCAAAGGTTGCCGGCGGGGTTGGTTGCCTTGAGCTCGATGCGGCCGTCGCCGTAGCTGACGCCGTTGGCGTCCCCCACCAGGCGATCCTTGAAGCTAACGCGCAAGCCGCGGCGCTCGGCGATCTCGATCAAGTGGCGGAGCAAGGTCTCGTACCGCTCCCCCTCGACGGCGTGGACGGTGAGCGCGGGCAGGGGGGCGCCGTCGATGTCGGCCACGTCGAAGACATAGCCGGTGCGGAAGCGCAGGGCGATCACGGCGTCGTCGCCCGCGTCGGTTTTGCCCTTGATGGGGGCCGGGCACAAAATCGCGATGCCCTTGGCGCCCTTCGTGACCTGCCGGCCCAGGGCTTGCCAGGCGCGGTAGCCGGCGACGCGGGTGGCATCGGGGCGCTGGAGGGCGATCAGGGCGCAGTTGTGGGCGCTGTAGGAGTAGAAGCGGCTGACGGTCTGGAGGTAGCGGGTCAGGTCGGCGCTATGGGCGGCCTGGTCGGTCTCGTCGGCGAGGCGCTGCATCCACTGGTCAATCTTGGCGAGGGTGTCGGCGGTGGGGTTGGATCGCTGCGTGGTGGTCATCGGCGGACGCTCCCCTCGGTGTCGCCCTCGACGGCGGTACGGTAGTCGGCGGCGTAGACGGCGAGGCGCGCGGCTGCGGCGTCGAGGAGCTGGAGGTAGCGCGCGATGGTGGGCTCGTCGCCGGCGACATCCACGACGGTGAGGCCGACGGGATCGCTGGGGGTGAAGGTGACAGAGATGGACACGTCGCCGACGAGGGTGCTGCTTGGTAGAATAGGCGCGGGTGCGAGGGTCATGGGTGGTGATCCTTTCGTGCTCGGGCCGGGTCCGTCCTGACAACGGACCCGGCCATTTGTGTGTGGGGACTACGCGGGCGAGACGGGACCGAACGCCTCTTGTAGGGCGGCCATGCCTCGGGGGCGGACGATGAGGGCACGGGAGCGGATACGGTCTAGCTCTGCTTGGGCGGCGATGCAGGCGCGCACATGCCAGCAGGTGGTGACATGCTTGCAGCTCTCGAAGTCGTGCTGCCCAGCGGGGCAAGTGCACGCGGGGCGCGCCGCGTCGCGGATGTCGGTGGTGTAGGACTGGCCGGGGTAGCTCTTGCTGGGCACCGTGAAGATGCCGGGGACGCGGGTGGGCCGGGGCGTCAGAGTGATCGCTTGTGTCTCTGGTTGTCGCATTGGTGAGGTGGCCTCCTGGGACGGGGTGGGTAGGAGCGAGCCGCCCCTACGCCCTCATTATAGCATGTTCTTACTTGCAATCGCAAGGGGAAAATGGGAGAAAACGGGGGCAAAAGAGGGACGGTATGGGCGGGGGCGCGGTGGGCGGGCATGTCGTTGCAAGGCGTCGTCTGACGCGCTGTGGGGGCCTCTAGAGGCCGCTGACGGGCGCTGGGGGGCGCGGTGGGCCTGAGAGTGGCCCTGCGGGGCGTGGGGCGGTCCTGAAGGCTGTGGGAGCAGCGGGGCGGGCCAGTGCCGGCCAGGCGGGCGACGAGCGCGCTTCGTCGTCGTGAGCTGGGTGGCCAGGTGCGTCGCGGCGTCTGCAGCAGCCTCGCTGCGGCCGTCCGCGCCGGCGCTGTGGTGGGGGCCACATGGTGCCAGGGTCCCTGCCTGTTTAGGGGCCGCTGTATGCCAGGGTTAGGGGCCAGGGGGTGCCAGCGTACTAAGACGCTGAAGACGCAGTTCTCTCTATTAGCCGTCTCTCTGTCTCACTGGGCGAGCGATGGGGGGGGGCTGCGGGCCTCACCTGTAAGGCGTCAAAGTGCGTGCGCCAAACTCACGCTCAAGACGACCCGAAACGTCAGAGTGCGTGCGCCGAAAACGTCAGAGTGCGTGCGCCGATCCGCACGGAACGTCAAAGTGCGTGCGCCGATCCACGCGGGATGTGTCCGAGTGGCTCGGCGTCGGCGGCGTCCCCGGGAGGGTGAGGTGAGCGTGAAAGAGGACGCGTCACCCTGGCGAGAGGGCATGTTATGCGGATTGGCGCAGGAACTGTGACGTGTCCGGCGCAGGCACTCTGACGTTCGGCGCAGGGACTTTGACGCCTTACAATTGGCCTCGCCGCTCGCCCCTCTAGCTTCGATGAACTGTTACGCCGCCCAGCACGCCCCGCTCACGGCACCCCGCGCTCAAGGCCGCGGCCGGCCCTCCGCGCGTGGACGCCTTATCCCGTTCCCACGCCCATCAGCAGCGCCACCAGAGCGGTCGGCCGCATGATCACGGTTGCATGTGACTTTACCGGCCACGGTTGAGTCCTCGTCACAGCTTCGGGGTCATATATTTGCGGTATCGAATGCTGAAGCGAGCGCACCGATCACCGGCAGCATGACGCCTGTCCTGGCTCCCGTCGCCATCCGCCCTAAAAACATCCTCGGATGGCGACGGGAGCCAGGACACGTCTGCCATCGCCCCCCCAACCGCCACGTCGTCTCTGGCAACACCGCCTCGCCGCCGCACACC
>JAABUQ010010694.1_pt1 | contig 11961 bp, 10 predicted proteins | sample 5560001 | NCBI WGS metagenome assembly JAABUQ01 (sample SAMN10711888, study PRJNA513371) | rock metagenome | isolation source: Antarctica rocks | place: Antarctica: Victoria Land, Finger Mt nord | collected 2015-12-18
GCTTGTGTCCCTTTTTTGTCTCGTACAGCGATTGCACAAAGTACAATTACTGCACAAGTGGTCTCCTGTTTACGCCCCTTCTGCACGAAGACAGTATGTCAAGAAGGTTTTTAGCAGATGCGGCAATTGTGCGAAGCACAATTGCCGCATCTGCTAAAAAAGAAGTGCGAGCGCCATGGGCGCGAGCGTAGCAAGTAAGGGGCACGACCCGTGTTGTGAACGAGTGTGCAAAATATCCTGGTATGGGTGTGCAAGTACTTGACTTTTATCCGTTTTTTTAGCAAAATTGATAAAAAGCCTGATTCCATGAGAGATAGGTCTCCCAGGGGGACGTATATCCCTATATGGTAAAGGCGAGTGTACCACCGATCACGTGTATCTCTTTCCCCTCTCGGGAGTCGTTTGCTAAGATGCAACAAGCAAGTGCCACGCGGCTCTCTATTTTATAAAGAGCTACACACAGATCTGCAAGGAGCGATGATGGTGCGACATGACTGGTCTGATGAGGACCTTGCCCAGCGGTTACGCGAGCAAAACCCGGAGGCATTGGAGACGCTCATCTCCCGGTATTCTCGTGAAGTACTTTATTTTATTCGTCTGGTTCTTGATGGCGTTGGCGTCATGCAGGATGCTGAAGAATGCGTCAACGACCTCTTTGTTGCTGTCTGGCAGGAGATCGGCACGTTTGACTCCTGTCGCGGGACATTGCGCACCTGGTTAACTATGCGCGCAAAATATATCGCTTTGGATCGCCGCCGTCAGTTGTGTCGTCGTCAGGTACATAATGTACAATCGGCCGATGAAGTCAGACAATGGAACTCAACAGATAGTACCGGTAGCCGTAACTATTCTGGCTGGGGCTATGAGCAGGAGACGAGAGCGACCCTGCCTCCCCATCCAGAGGCCAGTATGGAGCATTTGCTGGAACAAAGTGAGAGGCGCGAGGAGCTGCGCCTTGCCCTGGCGACGCTGCCTGAGCTTGATCGCTATTTGATCTATCAACGCTATTTTAGGTTCGCCAGCACAGAGGAACTTGCGGCGAAAACGGGTCTGACCCGCCATGCCGTTGACACACGACTCTGGCGAGCGCGAAAAAGCTTACGCGAGGCGCTCAAGGAGCACGCACATGAGTATGAGCGAATTTGAAAGAGACCTGCTCGGATCAAAGCCTGATCCATCTGGCCTTTCAATGCACGATAAGGAATACCCTGCCGATTTCTCTTTAGATGACGCAGATTTTGCGCGAGAGCTGGATACACTGTTTTCTATTAAACAAGAAACAATCCCTCCTCTCTTCGTGCAAACCTTGCTGGATTCAGAGGGCACTCGTCTGCAAATAGCGGAGGAGGGGTTTGAGAAAAAGACCTGCGCTCGCGTTTTCCGGCAGCTGAGCCTACAGCGCCGTCTTTTTCGTCCGGCCCCTCCTCTGTCTATGGCGACGCTGGGCAATTTCCTATCTGCTTCGCGCTCGTTTATGACTGCTGCCATCGTTTGCATGGTTTTTATGCTGACGACTATGGTCGTGACTGTTCCCGCGTTCGCCTCGGGTCTCAATTATCTGTGGGCCGGGGCTCATAGCGGCGTGGTAAAGGTACATACCTATCCTGCTGTACCTGCCCCCGCCCACGTGGCACACGATGCGGGTGCCGCGCAGCCTGCACAGATCAATCTACTCCAGGCGCAGGATCACCTTCACTTCCCTGTGTTCTTACCCCAGTATGTCCCTGCCCGCTACACGCAAAATGATATCTACATCTATCAAGGCGATCAAAGCTGGGCCGACGGTCCCATTATGGTGCTGGACTATACTGTTTCTCTCCCCGGCGTTGCCCCACGACAGATCGCTATCTGTGAGTTTAAACCGCAGGGCAATGTGTTCCAGGTGGTACAGGACGGGGCGGCCCAGCAGATCCGCGTCGGTCAGGATGGTTCCACTTCGGCCATCTATGTGCAGGGCCAGTGGACGCAAGAGAATGCCGCTCCTCCTTACTGGGTCTATACTGATCGCAGCGAACTTATCTACGAAGATAAAAGTGGTGTTGTCTTCTGGATCGTTGGCGATAAGCGCGATGGCATCGACGATACCGAGCTGCGCAAGATCGCCCTCTCCCTCCATCCTTTCAAGCGCACGCACAATGTACACATCACCGGGCATATTAGCAATATTACGCAGAGCGCCGGTGGCGTTCCCTGGTGGTTTGCCGATGATGTGGTCTACCTGGACAATCAGGATAACCCGAATGGGCCATCATTTAAACTTGTTGGTTCCAATCCCGATGCGCAAACTGCGCATCCCTCAACTTTTTATAAGGCGTTCGATTAACGAACCCGCACGTGCAGGGGGCGATCCCCCTGCACGCATTTTTCTCTCTTCCTGTGCCACTCCATATTGTTGGGTTGCTGGACAAGGTCCAGCTTTTTCTGGTATGCTATCCCTGGAAGGTAGATGGTGGGCGCTATGGATGGGTGTCAGCCAGCTTCTCCTGCAACGTCGCTTGAGAAGGAAAAGTAGACCTCGAAGGAGAGGAAGATAAAACAAATGGCATCTAAAATGAAGATGACAAAACCTCGCGGTATTCCCAATCTCCGTATTCTTCGGCAACGTAAAGGGTTGAGTCTTGGACAACTCGCGGATCTCACAGGTCTGCGCCGTGCTACCATCACTCACCTGGAGACTGGTCGCGAAGAGCCACAACCCTATCACCTGCGCATTCTCGCGCGCGTGCTCGAAGTGGCAACTTTCGATCTCGTCTCATAAATCTGTACCTGCTTTTGGGCCCCCTTTTGCTGCCTCCAGGCAGCAAAAGGGGGCCCAAAAGCAGGAAAATATGCCAAAGAAACTATCCCTTTCTCCTATGTCATGCTGCGAAATTTGATTCTGGTGCGATTTAATGCTACTGTGAAAGTCTAACAAGAGTACAAACGTATCTATATATATAAAAGGATAGGTAAAGAAATTGTTCTGCACACATTGCATGCGAGCACGCGAAGAGAATACCGCTCCGTGTCCGTATTGCGGAACCGCCTCCCCGCTTCTATGGCAGTCCACAAACGGCTACAGGGAGCAGCCCGGTCCCGCAGGGGCACAATGGGGAGACACGGCAGGTGGCGCGGGAGCAGCTGGCTCTGCCGCCCCCGCTGAACAATGGGAGTACCGGATTCCTCAACTCTCCTTTGATACTCCCATCTCCCCTGCTGCCCCGACCCCTTCTCCTCCCCCCACCCCATCATGGCAGCAGCCCATATCTTTCTCGTACACTGAGTCTGCTGTTCCGGCAACACCACCGCAGACTCCAGATGCATCTGTTCTCCCACCGGGGCAGCAGCAATCTTTTCTGCCTGTTCCCTACCAGCAGCCAGGCTGGCCTATGCCACAGGAAGGGCGTCAACCAACACTCTCCCTCCAACTGGTCCCAGAGCACATGGTCCAGCATCTCGTCCCGCTCCAACCAGAGAAACAGGAGAGCTCCTATATCCCGCCATTTTATACAAAACCTCGCCCCATCATCCCACGCTACCGCGTTTTCAGTGGGTTGCTCAGCGTTTTGCTTGTCACGTTGTTGCTCTGTGGCGGCGCAGGATACTACGCGAAAGCTACAGGCAAACTTGATGCCGTCACCCACTTTTTCACTGGCCCTGCACCCGCAAGCCTGAAACCAAAGGCTGCCCCCACCCTGCCAGATCCCCCCGATCAGGTTGATAAGGGACCCGCGTATGATACGGTTCCCTCGGCGACAACCGCCTCCCATGTCGATGAGAAAAATGCGATTGCCTTGCAGCCAGACAAGATATTCAAGGTCAATCAGACCTTCTATGTAATCTGTACCGTCCTTGCACCAAAAGGCGATGGCAAGGTTTCCTTTAAATGGTACACCAATAAGTTCCTCTTCCGCACTATTGCAGCCGACGCGAAGGGGCAGACACTGAACGTCAAATCAGGTGATATCAAAAGCCTGGTCGGCTCAATGAGCTACCAACAGCCGGCTGAAGGCTCGGTCGAAATCTATTGGAACAACAATTTAGCGCAGCGGCTCTACTTTGTCGTGCGATAATGCTCTACGCGCCGTAGGCGCGTAGAGCATTTTAAAACTAATAATGCACATTTTTCGGCCTTTGGCCGAAAAAATGTGCATTATTAGTTTTAAAAAAGAGGAAGACCACCTCTGGCGGCGAGTGGGCGAAAGCGTGAAAAATCCTTGACTTTTCTTGTTCTCCCTGTTACAATTTAATTGACTGGAAAATTAATAACATGTATTCGTGCAAATACTTTGTACTGAAAGATTGTCGAGGCGTATGGCGCGCACGCCAAAGGTTGTAGAGGATCGCCGCGAGCAGATTATCGATGCCGCTATGCACGTCTTCGCGCAGAAAGGCTTCTCGCGCGCGACCAATAAGGATATTGCTCGTGAGGCAGGTATCACACCGGGGCTGATCTACCACTACTTTGAAAGTAAAGAAGCATTACTCAAAGCGATTATCGAGGGACGCTCTCCCTTACGGTTGATACGCACACTGCCGCCGCAAGTAATGGAGCTTCCCCCCGAAACATTCTTGCGTTTTATGGCCCAGCAGATGCTTGCTATTGTTGAAGATGAGCAATTTGTACAATTGCTGCGCGTCTTCCTACCAGAGATATTGCATAATCCTGCGATGTCCCCGTTAGGCGCCTCGGTGCTGCAACAGGGGGTAGGGTTTTTGCAAAGCTATTTCGCCTCCCATGTGGCGAATGGTACGTTGCGCACTGTAGATACAGCGCTTACTGCTCAGATCTTTGCCGGTAGCCTGATTGGCTTTGTCTTGCGCCGCCAGATTCTGCGCGATCCTTCGGTATTACAATATACGCACGAACAAATTGCCAACGCTATCGTTGATACAACGCTCAAAGGTGTCTTTCCGCGCTAAATTTTTTTTGTAACGACTTAATTGGCCGGTTAATTAAAATGCAGGAGGGTAACAGATGACCGATCACGCGTCTCAAGACGCTTCTATGCAGGTGGAGGGTACACCAACCTCTACAGATCCTGTGGTGGCTATTCGCCAGCTTGTCAAGCAGTTTGGCAAACTGCGCGTCGTCGATGATCTGACTATGACGATAAGGGCCGGCGAAACCTTTGGCCTGATCGGCCCCAACGGTTCGGGGAAGACAACCCTTATCCGTATGCTGGTCGGGCTCACTCGTCCGACCAGCGGCAGCATTGAGGTGCTTGGCGAGCGCGTGCCCGGCACGAAGGTCGCTCGCTCTATAGGGTATATGACCCAGGCGAGCGCGCTCTACTTTGATCTTACGGCGCGCGAGAATATGCAGTTTTTCAGTGAGATATACGGCTTGCGGGGCGCGGAGCAGCGACGGCGCATCCAGGAAATGCTTGAGCGTGTGGACCTGCTTGAGCGCGCTGATGATGTGGTGGGGAACTTTAGTGGTGGTATGAAGCAGCGTCTCTCGCTCGCCTGCGCCCTGGTGCATCGCCCACGCCTTGCTTTACTCGACGAGCCAACCGTCGGTATCGATCCTGAACTACGCCGTTCATTCTGGGATTATTTTGCCCACCTGAACAATGAAGGTGTGACCATCATTGTCTCTACCCACCATCTCGACGAGGCGATGCGCTGTACACGCCTCGGTCTACTGCGCTTCGGTAAGCTCCTGGCGCAGGACCAACCACGCGCACTGCTGCGCCTGGCAGGAAAGGATAACATGGAAGATGCCTTCCTCTACTTCGCCAGTCGTCAGGAGGTGCATGTATGATCGTACGTATTGTGGCGCTCGCTACGCGCATTATTCGCCAGGTGCTGCGTGATAAACGCACGCTCGCGCTCATCTTTGTTGTGCCCGTTCTCATTATGACGCTCCTCTACCTCGTACAGACGAACACCAGTTCGGTACATACGCTCGCTCTGGTGCGACCAACCGGCGTCGGCAGTGACCGTGTAAATACGCTGCTCGATAACCTGTTGCCGGGCAAGGATAAATTACATGTCATCTCTAGCGCTGCTGACCAGGTAGATACAAAGTTGAAGGCCGGCGACGCGGACGCGGCGCTTGTCTTCCCCGCCGATTTTACGCAGCAGTTAGCCGTGGGAAAGAAGCCGTCGGTGCAGATCGTTTTAGAAGGCTCTGACCCGGCAGTAGCAAGCGCGATGCACGATTTGGCCGAGGGTATAATTCACCAGCTAGCGATCGCTCTCGCTGTGAGCAATCCTCAACAGGTGCCAGGACAACATCCGTCTCAAGCCCCGGGCCAGAGTTCGCCTCCACAGCAAACTCCTGGGCAGAGCGCTCCTCAAACTCCGCAACAGGCTGCTGGCAGTGGACCTCTCCCTGTTGGCGCGGCGCTTCCGCTGACGACTCAGTCGCCGCGCTACCTCTATGGTGGTGCCAATTTTACCTCTAGCGACTCTCTCGCTCCCGTTTTTATCGGCATCTTCTCCTTCTTTTTCGTTTTCCTGCTGACCTCGGTCTCATTCCTGCGCGAGCGTACACAGGGCACGATCGAACGTGTGCTCGTCTCGCCGCTCAAACGGACGGAACTGGTGATCGGCTACGTCTGCGGCTTTACCATTTTCGCGCTTGTGCAATCTATCGTCATCTTGTTGTTCGTCATTTTTGCCCTGCGCGTGCATTATCACGGCAACCTTGCGCTGGTCTTTCTGGTCTCGCTGCTGCTCACTATTGGCAGCGTCAACCTGGGCATTTTTCTTTCGACCTTTGCCCGCAATGAGTTCCAGGTGATACAGTTCATCCCGCTGGTGTTTGGTATCCAGATCTTCCTCTCGGGCGTTCTCTGGCCCATCAACCAGTTGCCACAGTTCCTGCGCCCCGTCTCCTATATGCTGCCGCTGACCTACGCCAATGATGCCTTACGTGCTGTGATGCTCAAAGGCAACACTATCAGCGAGGTTGTTAACCAGCTTGGTGCCCTGCTCTTATTCGCCTTTCTCATGATCCTACTGAGCGCCTTGACGATGAGGCGAGAGGTGGCTTAAAAAAGGTATGCAGGCTTGTAGCCCTGTACAGCGTTACCAAAGGCAACGCTGTACAGGGCTACAAGCCTGCATAAAATCCGGGCTAGCGCAAGCGCGCCATCAGACGTTCCAGATGAGGATAGAGTAATCGAGCGCCCCCGACGCTAATCCCTGCGCTCCCCAGGCGATCGCGCTGGCTGGACCCCTGTGTCCCCCGTAAACTATGTGCGTTTCATTTGGTACGTTCCACACATATACATTCCCGCTTTTTGTTGCCGTCGCCAGGCGGCCGCTTCCAGCAGGCTCCCAGGCTGCTCCATTTACAACGCTATCATGCGTGAGCGTATGAAGTGTCGCTCCCGTCAGCGCGTTTAGTACGAGCAATCTGGCTTCAATGCTCACCAGTGCCAGTTGTGTATTATCGGGTGACCACGCCAGCGAACGTATTGCCAGTGTATGGGATCGATAGGTGGTCACACGTTTGAGCGTGGGCAGTTCGAAAATGCTCACTGCGCCTAGATCGTTTCCCGTCGCGAGATGCTTGCCATCTGCTGATACGGCGACGGTAGAGCCTACCGCTCTCTCCCCGCTAAGGATAGGCGTCGTTGTACTCTTCCCCAGCGTAATTTCACGCAGACCCAGACCCTGTGCTCCTGCGAAGAGGCTGCTGCTATCAGCGCTCCATGCCAGATCACGTACCTGTGTGCCCAGATTGGAGACCGTTTGTTTGAGGCTGCCCATCGTATCCCATATCTGTACGTCTGCATCCTTGCCACCGGAGGCCAGTAATTTGCCATCACGGCTCCAGGCGACAGTCAGTACTCCCTGCTGATGCCCTGTATAGGTCACTGTTGTCTGCTGCGTTGCCAGGTTCCATAGCCGCACAGTATGATCAAGCGAACCCGAGGCCAGTTGTGTGCCATCAGGCGACCAGGCAAGGGCTGTCACGAAATCGCTATGCCCTGTAAGTAGCGAGCGTATCTCTTTTGCTCTGGCCGGCTGCCCTGTGCTTGCTGTAGAAGCCGGCGAAATGTGTTTTTGTTTCGGCACTGTCTGTTGTTTAGTAGTAGAGGATTGCTGCTGCCCATAGAAATAGAGGCCAGCTCCCGCTCCTATACCGAGCACTGCGACGCCCCCAAGAAGCCAGCCCAGCGCCTGCCGCCGGTCTGTGCGTGGCTGCGGAGCTCGTTCATCTGTTGTTATTGTTGATCGGGCCGCCATCTGCGTCTGTAATTGACTCACGGGCACCCCCTCTTCCCCGCTTGCAGGCGCGGTCGGAGGCTGTGCGGGCGATGGTGAAAACTGTGCCGGTGAGGGATGTGCGGGATAAGTAGGAGGATAGCCGCTCGCCGCGCGCGATAAGGGCGCGTGAGCACCGCTCTCTATACGCGTCGGTGCATCAGAGGTGACTCCTCCCTGGGGGAGCGCCGCCAGGTCGTTATATGGCTCTGGAAGTGATTGCTGCACCACCCGTTTTTCCTTCTGCTCTTCAGGCAATGGGTGCCCATTTTTCGTGTGTGCCGGTAACGAAAATGGTTTCGGCGGCGCGAATGCAGGCATACTGACAGGTTGTCCCTCCTGCATGCGTTGTATAAATTCGTCGGCGAAGGTTGCGATTGTCGGATAGCGCTGCTCCGGCTTTTTGGCGAGCGCGCGAGCCAGCACCATTTCGACTCCCCTTGAGAGGTGTGGCGCATACGTACGTATAGGCGCAGGCTCAACGTTGAGGTGCTGGTTCAACAAAACGATCGGGTCGCCGCTAAAGGGGGGACGACCAGCGAGCAGATAGTAGATCATGACGGCCAGCGCGTACTGATCGCTCCCAGGTCCGGCAATCCCCGCGAACTGTTCGGGTGCCATATACATTGGTGTGCCAAAAACGTTACTGGTGGAGGAGACGGCGGAAAAGAACTTGGCAAGCCCGAAATCGGAGAGCAGCAAAAAGGCGTTTGTACTGCGCGGAGCGTGATTCTGATCAAAGCGTAACAGGAAATTTGCTGGCTTGATATCCCTGTGTACTATGCCCTGATTATGGGCGTATTGCAGGGCGGAGGCGGCCTGGTGCAGGTAATCGGCCGCCTCCTCAACGCTCAAAGGCCACGTGGTTGATAGTCCGGCAGGTACGTTTTCCGGTAGCTTACCAGAACCCTGGCCTGCTGTGTCCTGGATCATCCTCCCGGCTCGTTTGCGTAACCAGTCCCACAGTGATCCTTCGGGGCGGTATTGCATGACCATATATGCGCGTGGGCCGTTGGCGGTCTCCTCCTCGCCGTAGCGGTACAGTGGGAGGATATGCAGGTGGTCAAGGCTGGCAACCGCGCGTGCCTCCTGTCGGAAGCGCTCGGCCGCCCGCCCGGCGCTCTCCATGCTTGAATAATCTTCATTGTCGGTGCGAACTACCTTGATCGCGACCTGCTGGCCGATGGCTTTGTCTTCCGCCAAGTAGACGGTCCCCATCCCGCCGCTGCCTAAAACGCGCGTAAGTGTGTACCCACCAAGGGTGATACCGACAAGAGTCTCCACGCCTGCTCTACCTCTCGCTCGTAATTACTACTTGATTTCTCTTCATTGTTATATCGCTATACATGATATATATCCATGCTCATCATAGCATGGTGCCCCGCCACTGTCCATGTAAATAGGCGCGGAAGGGGAGACCCACGACATTCTTGAGAAAGATTTGAGGAAAACCTCTGTGCTTGCACCCCTTCTTCAGGTTGCGTATAATTGAAAGAGGGATGCAGGATTGATTTTCGTATAGTCGAAACAAAGGAGTTTCGCGATGTCTGAACATGACTTCTTGCCTATTCAGAACTTCGACTACGTCGAATTTTATGTCGGCAACGCAAAACAGGCTGCTTACTACTTCGCCAATGCCTGGGGCTTTACCCCCATCGCCTATAGTGGACTGGAGACGGGTGTTCGGGAGCGCAGCAGCTATGTGCTTGAGCAGGGCAATATCCGCCTGCTCCTCACTTCATCGCTTGTCCCCAGCGGGGAGATTGCTGAGCACGTGAAACTGCACGGCGATGGCGTGAAGACGATCGCGCTGCGTGTCGATGACGCCGAGAACGCGTTTCGCGCGGCGACGAGCCGGGGCGCTCACGCTGTGATGGAGCCAACCGTGCGGCAGGACGAACACGGCACGGTCAAACTCTCCGCGATCGCTACCTATGGCGAGACCGTCCATACCTTTGTCGAACGCCATACGTATACAGGAGCCTTTCTTCCCGGCTACCAGCCGATCGCGACCTCTATCCCGCGTCGTGCGCGCCCCGCTGGCCTGGCCGCCATCGATCATATTGTGGGTAACGTAGAGCTTGGCAAGATGAACGAGTGGGTGAGCTTCTACGAGCGCGTGATGGGCTTCACGCAGTTGATCCACTTCGACGATCGCGCTATCAGCACCGAGTACTCGGCCCTGATGTCCAAGGTGATGCAGAATGGCAGCGGGCGTATTAAGTTTCCTATCAATGAGCCGGCGCAGGGACGACGTAAATCGCAGATCGAAGAGTACCTGGACTTTTATTATAGTCCCGGTGTGCAGCATATCGCGCTCAACACCGACGATATCATCTCAACCGTGCGCAATCTGAGCGAGCGCGGCGTCGATTTTCTCATGACGCCCGCGAACTATTATGAAGATGTACTGGACCGCGTCGGCAAGATCGATGAGGATATCCACCAGTTGGCCGAACTGGGCGTACTGATCGATCACGACGACGAGGGCTACCTGCTGCAAATCTTCTCAAAGCCGATCGTGAATCGCCCGACGGTCTTTTTTGAAGTAATCGAGCGTAAGGGCGCGCGCGGCTTTGGCGAGGGCAACTTCAAGGCGTTGTTTGAAGCACTGGAGCGCGAGCAGGCACTGCGAGGCAATCTCTGATGAAACTCGTGACATGCAAAACCACGGATAATGCTACCCACGCAGGCGCGCTCCACGCCGAGCGTGTCTTCACCTTCCCATATCCCACCCTGCTGGAACTGCTCCGCGATCCAACCGGGCTGGAGAAGGTGCGCTCCGTGATCAGTGGGGAACAGGAGGCGGCTACCTACGCGCCTGATGAGGTCACATTCCTCTCCCCTGTTCCCGATCCTCCCACCCTGCGCGACTTCTATGCCTTTGAGCAGCACGTCAAAAACGCGCGCTTTCAGCGCAGTCTTGCTATGATCCCTGAGTGGTACGAGATCCCCACCTTCTACTTTTCCAATACCAGCGAGATCTACGGACCCGACGTCCCCGTTCCCTATCCAGCAGGCAGCGAGGCGCTCGACTTTGAGCTAGAGATCGCCTGCGTGATTGGTCGTGAGGGGAAGGATATCGCTGTGGAAGAGGCCGCGCACTATATCGCCGGCTACACTATTATGAATGACTGGAGCGCCCGCGACTTTCAGCGCAAGGATATGCTGCTCAACCTGGGACCCGGTAAGGGCAAAGACTTCGCGACCTCGCTCGGTCCCTGCCTGGTCACGCCCGACCAACTGGCTCCCTATCGCAGCGAGAGTGGCGAGAATGAACGCTACGACCTGGCGATGGTCGCGCGCATCAATGGACAAGAGGTATCACGGGGCAATTTTAAGGATATCTACTATAGTTTTCCGCGCATGATCGCCTGGGCCTCGCGCAACGCTCGCCTGCGTGTGGGCGATGTGCTTGGCTCCGGTACCGTCGGGACCGGCTGTCTCCTGGAACTTGGTACCCATGTGCATCCCTGGCTCCAACGCGGCGACGAGGTCGAACTGGAGATAACGGGGATCGGCATCCTGCGCAACCGTATCGTATAAGAAAGTGTCTGACCTCGGTCATTCTCGCCCTCTTTGGGCATGAGCCAGTACACCGTCTGTGCGTAAAGTAGTCAAAAGCTGTGAGGCATGAGCCAGAGCACCGTTTGTATGTAAAAACCATTCAGTAGTGCAAAAGCTATGAGGCATGAGCCAGAGCACCGTTTGTATGTAAAAAACCATTCAGTGGTGCAAAATCTGTGCGAAGCACAGATT
>JAABUQ010010695.1_pt1 | contig 11957 bp, 13 predicted proteins | sample 5560001 | NCBI WGS metagenome assembly JAABUQ01 (sample SAMN10711888, study PRJNA513371) | rock metagenome | isolation source: Antarctica rocks | place: Antarctica: Victoria Land, Finger Mt nord | collected 2015-12-18
GTGGGTGGGCGATGAGTTCAATCCAGATGCATTCGGCATCGAAACCGCCGATGCCAGGCTCGCCGCCAGGTTCAGGCGAACATAACGCTCGCCGATGACGTCATCGAGAAAGAGGTGAGCAATTACCTACCAAGTTGCCCGCACGCAGCGTGATTGTTGTAGACGGCGAAGTCCCTCCATCGCACGGCGCAGCCTCACCTGTCAGACCCGCCTTGCGCGATCTCGTCGAAAGCCTCGCCGAAGCCGACGGATCGCTTCCGATCTGGTCACGATGGTTTTCCGGCGATGCTCGACGCATGTCGCTGGTCGGCCTTGATGTCTTGGCCCGCGATCCTGCGGCCTTCACGCACTTCGAAAGTGAACTTCCGAGAATGCATGTCGAGTGGTTCGATGACACGATCGCACTCGAAAGCTGGGATCATATACCTGCGGGCTACATCCAGACTTCAGCGATCTATGATCATGCGGCCACAGAGGCGGAGCGACGTGGCTGGCCAGTTACGAGGCTGCAAGGCACGCACTTGCATCCCACTCTGCGTCCAGAAGAGACCGCAGACGCGATTCTTGCAATGTCGCGTCGGATTGTCTCAAGGTCTCTCGATCCGTAGCCTGAAAAGCGGCGCGCATAAATCATCAATTTCGTATCGCGGTAAATGCACGCTTCCAGGCTGTTCCCGAGGCGTTTACATCGCGCGCTGCTTAGCGTGCAGTTTGGCACAAACGGTGAGGTGGCCCCACTAGGGGTGGTGGACAGCCTGAGCTGGCCCGTCTGGGGTTCGGACACTGGTGGCGAATTCAGGGTTGGCCGTTTGTTCACGGGTACCAGAGACCGGAGAGCCTACTTTTGCGGCCGTTCCGTCCCCTCGGCGGCCATGTGGATGGTGGTTGGGGGTGGAGACGCTGAATTCGCCACCAGTGTCGGTTCGTTTGACGGACAAGACGAGTCAGAACCTACGCCGTGCAAATCCAAGGCAACGGGTCCACCAGGCCGCATGGATCTTGTCGTGCGGATACGGGAGCAAGAAACGGGGTGGCCGGTCCGGTCACCCCTGCCAGGGTGGGGGCACTTCCTCCTCGACCGGAGCCGCCTTTGCCCCAGAACATCCAACCCACCTTCGCGCCCGCGTTCCTGCGCTTGGCATGGTCCAACCTTGCAGCACAGTCGGCGGAACAAATTGCCCTATCCGCGGCGTCACTGGTCACGGTCCTCACCTTCGGCATGGGGACGGGTGGGACCGGGCTGTTGCAAGCCGCGCAGACGCTCCCTTTCCTACTGTTGTCCATCCCGGCGGGCCTGCTTGCCGATCGCACCTCACGCCCTCGCTTGCTGGCTGCGGCGGAGGCGCTGCGCGCCGCATCCCTGGCCCTTATCTTGATCTTGGCGGGCCTCGGCCTGCTTACCTTGCCGTTGCTCGCGTTGCTGGGGTTCATTGGTGCAGCGGGCACCGTGACCTACAGCGTGGCAACGCCGGCCCTGGTCCCCTCGCTCGTGCCACGAGAGGCGTTGCCTGCGGCCAATGGCCGCATTGAACTCGCCCGGACGACGGCATTCGTTGCTGGCCCGGCGCTAGGCGGGGTGCTGGTCGGGTGGATCGGTGCAAATTGGGCGTTCGGGGCGGCCACGAGCCTGTCAATCTTGGCCGTGGTCCTGCTGTCTGGCGTGCGCGAGCCAGCCCGGCCCAAGCCGGCGCCACGCCATCCCCTTGTGGAGGTGCGCGAGGGCGCAGCCTTCGTCTTTCACCACCCCCTGCTGCGACCAGTGTTCACGACGCAGGTCGTGTTCAACCTCGCCTTCTTCGTCTTACAGGCGGCCTATGTGCCCTACGCCGTCCACCATCTCGGGCTTGACGCGTTGGGGGTCGGACTGACGCTCGCTGCCTATGGTGTCGGGCTGGTCGTAGGTGCGCTGCTGGCATCGCGGATCGTCGCCGCCCTGCCGTTCGGCTTGGTCGTTGGCATCGGGCCACTGTGCGGCCTGGCGGCGTCGCTCCTGATGGCGCTGACGATCCCGCTGCCCTCGCCCGTGATCGCCGGGCTGGCGTTCTTCCTATTGGGGGCGGGTCCTGTGGTGTGGGTGGTCAGCACGACGACGCTGCGGCAGACCGTAACGCCGGCAGGGCTGCTCGGCCGTGTGTCGGCGCTGAACATCCTTGCTTACGGCGCGCGGCCAGTTGGCGCCGCGCTCGCGGCGTTGGTTGGTGAGGCGTACGGGTCGGAAGCCTGCCTGCTGCTGGCAGCGTCCGGCTTCCTCGTCCAGGTTCTGGTCATCTTCGGCTCGCCGGTGCCGCGCCTGACGCAGCTTCCCGCAGCAATGGCTTAAAATGCCGTGAGAATGTTGAGTGCCTTGCCCTTGCTGCTGAGCTGCGCTGGCTCAGGTGCCGCCTTCGCACAATCCGAACAACCCGCCATGACAAGGCGCAATACAGCGATTGTGGCAGTCCTGGGCGATGGAGCCAGGTCTTGCACTGAGATTTCCAGAGCGGTCGAGAAGGAGCGTGCTCTGCGCCCCAAGGACGCGCCAAAGAACTCGGCAGCCGTGCCGGAATACGTGATGTTCGGGTCGTTCGCCAACGGCGCCTGGACGGCCATGAACAACATGAACGGCCCGTTTGCGGGCGAAAAATATGTAAACCACGTCGTTGGCGAGGACTTGGACTTCGACCAGCGTATGGACATGCTCCACGCTTACTGCGTCAGAAATCCGGACGACAACCTGTATGGCGCTGTCCGTGCGGTGCGCCGGGACCTCGTGAACAACCGATGATAACTACCGGGCTGCTCAAGGTCGTCGGGAAGGCAGGATAAGAGCGGGCACCTCAACTCACCCTGTATCACTTCGTCAAGCGACCGGCAGATGACGTGATACAGTCCAAGCCCGGCGTAGTTGTAGGCGCTTGCAATCATCGGCGCTCGTGCTCGCAAACAGCGCTGATTCCTGTTCTGATTCGCTGACAATGGGGCAGGCGTCCTGCTCACATTACCTGCCACTGTGCTCGCCACCATCGCGCCGTGCTCACCAACGGAGGATTGTGCTCACATTGGCTGCCAATGACCGAACTGAAGTCAGGATGGTGCCGGCGCTCGCCGGAAAGTCGCACATCTGGTTGGGTTTGGCCTCAGCAGCACGGTGAACGCTATGACGCGACCGACCTGCATCCCGCGTCCTTGTTCTCGAAAGCCGTCGAATGCCCAGCGTTTCGGAACAGGGCAGCCGAGAACAGTTCTGAGAAGCGAAAGTGCCTTGATGCGCGGCTCAGGGCAGCGCGCGCCGAAGCTTCTCAGAAACCTGGGTTATCGAGAACGCCCCGGCCGTTTTGCCAACGGTCAAGTCTCATTGGCAGCCAATGTGAGCACGATCCTCCGTTGGCAAGCACGGCGCGATGATGGCGAGCACAGTGGCAGATAATGTGAGCACGACGCGCGCTCCACTGTCAGATAATCCGAGCAAGAATCTGCTCCGTTTGCGAGCACGAGCGCCGATGATTGCAAGCGCCTATACGTATTGTCCGTCAGGGTTCGTTTGACGGACACCTCTGACCCTGGCTGCGGATCAGCGTGCTGCGGCGTTAGATGGCCAATTTGTACAGCTTCGTGGTCAGGGCCTACCCAGGGCCGCCGTCCTGAGCGGCGCACCGAAACGGCACATTCCGCAAAACGTCCTCGCGCGTCAGACCCACGTCGGTCAGCAGGCGCCCGTCCAATTCCAGCAGGTGCCGGCGATCCAACAGGAACTGCTCCGCACGGCGGCATCCGTCTTTTTGCGTCGCAAGCCATAGCCACAACCTGCTTACGCGCGGAGTATCTCTGCCTTGATGACCGGCGGGAAGGTAGAGCATGAGCGGCATCAGGGGCCTCCTTGTACGTCATCGGTTGTATTGCTTTCTGACAGGCACTCATGCGCCCGCAACGGCGGATTGTTCGGCGGCTTGGCGCCCCAACAGGAGGGTGCCAGCCGCCGCGAGCTGCACGAGTGCCGCCGCGACGAACAGCAGCGGTGCCGCGCCACCGGCCGCGGCGCCCAGGTCGCGCAACGCGCCGAAGGCAGCCGGAGCGAAGGCATAGACCGCTTGGCTGCACGCTGTGACGAGGGCGACGGCGCGGGCCGTGTCGGCCGGCGAGAAGTCCTGCTGCACGATCAGCGGCGGCAGCGAGGTCGCGTTGCCCAGGCCCAGCCCGAACAGCATGACCCCGCCCAGCAGCAACGGCACGCTTGTGCCGCCCGCGGCCAGCAGCACCAGCGAGCCGCAAAATTGCAGGCCGTAGTTCGCCGCCAGCGCGCGGCGCCGGTCAGCACCCTGCGGTAGCAGCCAGCCCATGCCGGTCCGCCCGGCGATGGCGCACGCCGTTGCCAGCCCGGCGGCGAACCCGGCCAACTGAGCGCCAAGCGCCGGCACCAGCAGAGAGAACAGGTGGGCGATGATGCCGATTTGGGCGAACAGGCCCAACGAGGTTGCTCCGGCCAGGGTCACGAAGCGCCAGCTCTGCCATAGGGTGCGCCCAGGCAGGGCAGCGGCAGCGCTGCCGCTGCGGGCCGGAGCTGTTGCGCCTGGGATGTCGCCGTCCGGCAGCAGTCCGATTGAGGCTGGGGTGCGGCCAAGGTAACGGCCGGACAGCCACCAGACGGCCAGCACCATGACGCCACCGACCGCGGCGGCGGCTCCCGCAAAGCCCAAGGCCGCAATCAGCGCAACCCACAGCGGCGACAGCACAACTCCGCCGACGCTGGCGCCGTTGTAGGCGGAGCTGAGCGCCGCCGGCCGCCGCCGGGCGAACCAGGGGGACACCATGGCGTTGATCGCCGCCGCCCCGGTCACAGCCCACCCGAAACCGCTCAGCAGCGTAGCCGCGAACAACTGCCAAGGTTCCTGTGCCAGTGCCCAGCCCGTGACGCCGAGGGCGGCAGCCAAGGCACCGGCCCGTGTCACGGCGACCAGGCCGAACCGGCGGTGCAGCGCCGCCAGGTTCGCTACCACCACGGCCCCGAGCAGGAAGTGGCAGGTCACGGCGGCGGAGACGAGCGATACCGGCCAGCCGCGGGCCTCATGGATCGCGTGCAGGAATACCGGCGGGCCGTAGAAGCCCACCCCCCATCCGAACACGGCCACCACGAAAGCTGCCCACACGACGCGCCAGCCAAAGAACAAGGGCACGGCGGCAGCGGCGCTCACGCGCAGCACTCGCCCAGGTAGGCGTCCAACGACGGAAAGTCCGCCTCTCCCACGCACTGGCGCCAGGCGATAGCCTCGCGCGCCATCAGCAGCACCTCGACCACGTTGCCTACTCGGCTTGGATCGTCAGGGCGCCGCGGCGGGCCGCCGCAGCCCGGCAGCAGCCGGACCGTCCGGTGCAGTTCGTCCCCCACCCACCAGTGAGCGGATAGGACCAGGCTGCCATGCGTGGCGCCGGGACGCAGCAGGGCGAAGCCGGCCACGGGAGCCGTGTCCGGCCCTGCGATGCCGGCGCGGAAGGCACGCCCAGCGGCGGCCAGGTCCTCCGGCTGCAGCCCTGCCGCGTCCATCGCCGGGGCATACAGCTTGGCCCGCCAGCCACGGGCGGCGAGGGTGCCGATCCGCCGCAAGGCGCCGGTGGCCGGGGTTGGTAGGCATGTGGCGTCGAGGGGCATGGCGGCTCCGGGGATTGCGTCCCGGGCAAGCTGCCCGTCCTACCCGGCCGGGTGCTACGGTCCCGGCCGAAGCATCCGACGCCCGCCTGGGTTATGGTGGCGGCCATGGTCAGCACGTCAGCACTTGCCGAAACCGCGTCGCTCGTCGGCGATCCCGCACGCGCCAACATGCTGACTGCGCTGATGGACGGACGCGCACTCACCGCGGCGGAGCTGGCCCGTGCCGCATCCGTGACGCCTCAAACGGCAAGCGGGCACTTGGCGCGTCTCGCCGGCGCCGGGCTGCTCGCGGTGGAGAAGCAGGGGCGGCACCGCTACCACCGGCTGGCGTCGCCTGGCATCGCCCGGATGCTGGAAGGGATCATGGCCGTGGCGGAGATTGGCCCGGCGGCGGAGCGGGTGCGGCGGCCCGTCGTGACCGGCCCGCGCGATGCCGCGATGCGCGCGGCTCGCACCTGCTACGACCACCTCGCAGGCAAGCTGGCGGTGGCCCTGGCCGACGCCATGGTTGAGCGCGGGCACATTGAGCTGTCGCCGGATGGCGGAGCCGTGACGCCGGACGGGGCGGTGTTTCTGCGGTCGCTGGGCGTGGACCTCGGCGCGGCGGAGGCCCGTGCCGCCAAGCGAGGCGGCAGCGGACGTGTGTTCTGCCGCCCTTGCCTGGATTGGAGCGAACGCCGCCCGCATGTGGCCGGCGCGGTCGGCGCGGCGCTGTGCGATTGCTGCTTCACGCTGGGCTGGGTGCGCCGCATTGAGGGCACCCGTGCCATCAGCGTGACGCTCAAGGGCACAGCCGGGATCAGGCAGGCATTCGGGGTCCTAGCGGCTCAATAGCCAGACCGGCTTCCATGTAGCGCGGTCCTACAAGGCTGTACCAATTCGGCAAACGTCCGGACACTGGTGGCGAACTCAGCGGCACCGCCAGCACGGTCATCCAGATGGCCGCCAAGGGACCAAGGACAGTTGCAAAAGCAAGCCCGTCGGCCTCGAACGCCCGTGAACAAACCGCCAACTCCGAATTCGCCACCAGTGTCCCTGGGTTTGGAGTCGCAACACTCGGGCGGAGACAACCGTGATCGTAGACTGCTATTTCGGGGTCGGCAGCCGCTACTCGTGGCACGTTCTATCCTGAACTGCGACAACCTCGCCTTCTCAGCATTTTGACACCGGGAGACAGCTATGCCCGCGAGCGGCTTCCAGCACCTCACGCCTGGCTAGCGGCAGGAGGGCGTGATCGCCCGTGCCGTCCGGTTCCAGATTGACATCAGCCGAGGTGGTCTGACGGCGTCCATGAGGAACGGACTGTAGATACTTGCCTCGCAAAGCGCTGGGGCGCAGGGCGGTTCCCACATTCGCGTGATCTGGATTGGGGTCTGACGATAGATGTTGCATGCAACGGCTGCAGCAGGTTGAGTTTGTCCAAAGTCAACGAGGTCTCTGATGCGCACGCTCCTTCCCTTGGCTACCCTGACCGGCCTGCTCGCTGCGGCTCCAACGCTTGCCGCCACGATTACTCAGCTCCTGCCTGCTGTCCAGACTGCCGCCGACCTCACGCCTTTCAGCATCACAGGGACCGCGTTCGACCCCGCCCTTGGCACTCTCACCGCCGTCACCGGGGAGCTGACTGGAACCGTCACAGCGAACGTCTTCCGGTCCCTTGGCCCGTTCCAGGCCACGCGGGAGACCACGAGCTACTCGGTGTTCACGCCCGATAACACTGGGCCAGGACCGAACACGTTCGCCGGCTCGCTTGCCGACCAGACCGTGACGCCCACGGTCAGTGCTGGCGGCGGCAGGTTCGTGGGTGCCCCGACTGCGGTTGACCTGACCTTTGATTTCGGCAACCTCTCCGCATTCATCACCCCGGCTCCAGCCTTCCCGCGCGGGACGCTGGCCGAGTTCGGGTTCATCGCCGGCCTGCCCGACCTGCCCGGACCGAACGGAGGTGGCTCGGACGCGACGACGTTCAACGGGACCCTGCGTCTGACTTACACGTATGCTGGGCTCGCTGTCCCCGAGCCGGGCAGCGTCGCCTTGCTTGGCGGCGCCATCGCCGGGCTTCTCACGCTTCACCGCCGCCGGACAGCCTGACGAAAGGAGGTCTTGGCGGTGGGCAGGTCGGGGTAGGTTCGGGATACGTATAAAACTCGCCACAGGCTCATCCGGGCCGGTTTCAGGTGCCTGTCCGAGAAGGCTCATTTTGCTGGACGCGTGAGCGGTCTCGCTATCTAACTAAAATAGCAAGCTCTTCTTGTCACCGGTGGCGGACCCTTTTCCGGACACTGAAGGCGGCTACTGACGCGAGCGTCCGAATACGAAGGCACCGTTCGGCCCGCGGCGACACGCCAAGTGATTGACCAACAAAGGCTTCTTTGGCCGGCGGGTTCCTTGTGACCACTTTCTACCCGTATCCCGAACCTACCCCTTCTTCTGACCCATCAGCAGCAGCCCGCGCCAGCAGCGCTACCAGGTCAAGCCTTGGCGGTGCCGCTGGCGCCGGCTCTGCAGGGATGGCGGGCAAAGCTGGCAGGATGGATCGGCGGTAGCAGCTAGGGCCGGAACCATGCAAACATGCACGTTATCGGCTTCGCAATGCTCATGCTCCGCCAAGCTGCGACGCTAGCCGCAGTCCACAATAGCTTCTGGAGGGATTATGAAAACTTTGACGCGCGCCGCGCTCCTGTCCAGCTTGGGCGCCACCGCGGCCCAGGCCACTCCCGTGACGTACACCTTCACTGGAACGATCAACCAAGTGGGCAACCAGCTTGGGCTGGCTTCCACGACGATTGGAGAGCAAATCCCGATCTCCATCACGGTGGACACAGCAGCGCCGGGTGCTGCCCGGCCCGATGGCTCCATCATCTATACCTACGGTGGGCCTCCTTTCAACAGCACGATACGCGTCATCCAGGTGGCCAACTTCGGTAGAGAGGCGTTGCAGGGTGATGTCCAGAGTGTGACGGTGTAGCCAAGTCTCGGCATCTCGTTCGCGACGGGTGGGCGGAACTCGGCCACGGGGTTTACTCTTTCGCTGTCGGACCCGGTAGCGGGGGTACTCACGGATGCTGCGCTACCGACCAGCCTGAATGCAGGCGACTTCGCGGCCGGGACGTTCACCGTGACCGAGATTGGCAGCCCGACGATTTATGGCTACTCCGGGACGATCAACAGCCTGGCCAACGGCCTAGTTGCCATGCCGGAGCCAGGGACCTTGGGCATCGTTGCGACAGGCGTCTTCGCTTTGGCCTGTTGGCGCCGCCGCGGCACCTAGCACCACAGTTGCGCTCCTGCGGCACGCTTTAAATGGGAGCCGTATGCGAGAATCCCGCCAGTACGGATCTGTGCGGGGGAACCGGGGTAACCCGGTTCCTGGGCCGGCGCGGCTTCGGATCGCAATTGCCGGAGCGGGGCATGGCGCCCGGCGCCACGGTGCGGCTGGACCACCATCCCGAAGGATTGGAATGCCGTGTCACCCTCCCGCTCGGGACGGGCCACATGCCTGAAACCGTGCCTGCGGGCAAACCAGAGCGAGGGGGATAGAATGCCGAAGTGGCGGTGTAGCCGCCGACTCTGCCGGGCCTGAGTTGATACATCGGCCTAGCCTCAATGAGGGAGGCAAATCAGCAGGGCCAGTGACCGCGAAGCTGTGCAGATCGGCCATCTGGCACCACGGCATCTTCATCAGCGGCTAGAGCTTGTGCTGTCAGTCAAACGAACCGACACTGGTGGCGAGTTCAGAGTTGGCTGTTTGTTCACGGGTGCCGGAGGCCGGTGGCCTTGCTTTTGCGGCCGTCCCTGGCCCCTTGACGGCCATCTGGATGATCGATGGTGTCGGCGCCGCTGAATTCGCCACCAGTGTCCGTCCGGCAGATGAAGTGGTGCAGTCTAAGCCCGGCGCAGTGTCCGCCAGGGTTCGTTTGACGGACACCCCTGGCCCTGGCTGCCGATCAAGATGCCGTGGTGCCAAATGGTCAATCTGCACAGCTTCGCGGTCACAGGGCCTAATGGAGCCGCCGCTGCCTGCTCCTGCGCGTCCAGCTCGACGCTATGTTCGATGACGCCGGCTTCGCGGACCTGTATCCCGAGCGTGGCCACCCGGCCGGACACTATCGGGGAGAAGTAGGGAGTGAAGCTGTTCGATAGGATCATGGAGGCGCATACGGCCATCCGGCCGCAGGTTCCAGTGACGTCGCTCGACAGGAGCGCCGGACTGTCCGCGATGCTCGGCTGCGATGTGCTGCTGAAGGCCGAGCACCTGCAGCCGACCGGCTCGTTCAAGATGCGCGGTGCCACCAACAAGCTCCACGCGCTAGGGCAAGACGCATTACGCGCAGGAGTGGTCACCGCTTCCACTGGGAACCACGGCCAGGCTGTGGCCCGGGCCGGGGCACGAATGGGCGTCCCCGTGCTGGTCTATGTCGCGGCCTCGACGGCGCGGCCCAAGATGGAAGCTATCAGGGCGCTGGGGGCGGAGCTGGTCGTGATCGATGGCCCACCAATCGAGGCCGAACTTCAAGCGCGCCGACGGGCGGCAGACCAGGGCAGGCCATACGTCCCTCCATATAACGACCTCGATGTGGTAGCCGGGCAAGGCACGTTGGGCGTCGAGCTGTACGAGCAGGCACCGGATCTCGACGCGGTGTTCATCGCAGTCGGCGGTGGTGGCCTGATCGGCGGGGTCGGCACGGCGCTGAAGGGCTGTGGAGCTCAGGCCCGCGTCGTCGGGGTATGGGCGGAGAACTCGCCGTGCATGCTCAGGGCAATCGAGGCGGGCGAGATCGTTGATGTGGACGAAGCGTTCACCTTGTCGGACGGGACAGCCGGCGCGATCGAGCCTGGCTCGGTTACTCTCCCAATCTGCCGGACCGTGATCGACGAGACGGTTACGGTCGGTGAGGCGGAGATCGCCAGCGCCATGCGTCGGATCGCCGAGATGGAGCGCTGGATTGTGGAGGGCGCTGCGGGAGTCGCCCTGGCCGGCTTGGTGAAGCGGGCGGAAGCCTATCGGGGGCGCAGGGTCGCCGTCGTTCTATGTGGCCGCAACATTGGGCTCGACACCTTCCTACAGGCCATCAGCACCGCCTGATCCGCCTCTCACCCAGGCAGCTCCGTTGTTTTGGCGACGTTAACATTCCCGGCGCGAGCTGGATCGCGGTCGGCCGAAGCCCACGGTCATGCACTTTAGTCACCTTAAGGTCCGCCGCATCCATGCCCGTCCCTCGCGCACCGCTCTCATCCGCAGTTAGCGCCTTGGTGTATGGAATATAAACCCAGGCATAAAGCAGCAACACCAACGCAGAATGTGCGTTTTGAGCGCAGCATCTAACATAGGCAACGAGCGGCCCGTTGTCCGTCAGGGTTCGTTTGACGGACAGCCAGCAGGGGCCACATACGGAGTGCTACAAGCGGCAGCGAACGCGGCGGCGGACCTGAGCAGCTCTTACTCAGTCCATCGCACGGATGGGGCATCTGGCGTTCTTGGTTGAGCCTCTTGACGGCGGCTCGGATTGCCGAGGCGTCTGGCGTCACCTTGCTCGACATCGCGGACGTCGCGCGCAATCCGGTTTAGGCCGCCACGTCCCAGGGCGCCGCCACCATGCAGGTCATCCATGTCGGCCCGGCCACGCCCTTGCTGCCCGGCGGCGGCGCTTCTGAGGAAAGCGTTGCATTCAATTATCATTTCTGTCGTGACCGTCACAAAAGGTCCATGGCGTCGCGCCCAAGTAGGATGTGCTTTGCTCTGGGCGTACGCATCCAGATCGCTGAAGCCAACGTATCATAACGGAACGAATGACGTGGCGTGGTCTAGGCTGTTGCCCGCCGCGCCAACAGGCGTCACGCACGGGAGTTTTCCGCATGGACCAGCAAACCACTCTGCCTGCCGAGGGCACAGCTCCGCCCGCCGAGAGCACCGCCGATGCCGGCGTGAACCGCCGTTCCCTGATCGGACGGGTCGGTGCGGGCGCAGCCGGCGCAGTCGCGTTGGGCGCGCTGGCGACGGGCGGCGCGGCCCTCACCTGGACAACGCCGGCCCAGGCGCAGACGTTCACCGACGCGGACATCCTGAACTTCGCGCTGAACCTGGAATATATCGAGGCCGAGTACTACCTGCGCGCCTTCCTGGGCACGGGCCTGCAGGCCAGCGACACCACGGGCGTCGGCACCCAGGGCACCGTGCTCGGTGGCGCCCAGGTTCCGTTCAAGACCCCGCTGATCGCGGCCTACGCGCAGAAGCTCGCCATCGACGAGACCAACCACGTCCGCTTCCTGCGCCGTGCGCTCGGCAGCGCCGCGGTGGCGGAGCCGACGATCGACCTGCTCAACAGCTTCAACG
>JAABUQ010010697.1_pt1 | contig 11956 bp, 11 predicted proteins | sample 5560001 | NCBI WGS metagenome assembly JAABUQ01 (sample SAMN10711888, study PRJNA513371) | rock metagenome | isolation source: Antarctica rocks | place: Antarctica: Victoria Land, Finger Mt nord | collected 2015-12-18
TGGTAGCCGCATCCTTCAGATTTTCGAGGCGGCGCCGACGGCAAAAGTAATGTACGCCTCAGATGGCATCAGCGTGCCGGAGCTTCACTGGATCGGGGCGATCATCACGCGCCGAGCCTTCGGGATTGCCCTCGACCAGATGATCGCGGCTCAGTTTGTGACGGCTTCCGAAGCCGAGGAGATCGCGCACGACGTGTTCTACCGAACCGCGCGGCGGGTGTACCGATTACCCGCTGACGCGTAGCGCGCCAGAGGGTTCGGCGATCTACCGAGTACACCCGCCGCCTCAGAGCACCAAATGGCTCTACACCTATCGCGCCGTGTACACCGTGCGGTTTCGCGAGTTCGTGTACGTCCTGCATTGTTTTCAGAAGAAGTCAAAACGTGGCATCCAGACACCCAGGAAAGAGATCGATCTCGTGAAGCGGCGCCTGAAGGCTGCCACTGATGATTACGAGATCAGAAAAGGCGGCAAGCCATGAGCGATTCAATCGACGACAAGCGCATCACAGCCAGCTCTGGCAACGTGCTCCGCGATCTGGGTCGTCCGGACCCCGACTTGCTCTTGTTCAAAGCACACCTCGCCGCACACGTGAGTGAGGCTGTCGCTCGGCGTGGCTTGACCCAGGCCCAGGCCGCTGCTCTGCTCGGTGTCGATCAGCCACGAGTTTCCCACCTGATCCGCGGTCACTTGTCGGGGTTCTCGATCGACGCTCTGATGGGGTACCTGAAACGGCTGGACGTCAAGATGAACATCACCATCGAGGACCCCGTCGCTGACCCGGCGGAGCGGGTCCTGGTCGCCGTCTAGAGGGCGGCCGAAAAGTCTCCTGCCACGGATGTCGCCCCTCTAGCGCAGTCCGTTTGAACGGAGTTCGGTCGCTGTTAGCCAATCGCCATGCGCTTTTCGGCCGAACTCCTAGGCGACGGTGACCACGAGCCTGCCGGCGACGTCGCCGGCCGCGCTTGCTGCTTGCGCTTCTGCTGCCGAGGCGAGCGGGTAGGTTTTCTCGACGGGAAGGCGGAACGCGCCCTCAGTGAACAGCCGGGCTGCCTCCGCGAAGGCGCCTGCGGCATTGTTGGCCGTGGTAGAAACCTGTGCCCCGTGCCTGGGCGCGGTGAAGTCGGCGATCGACAGCACCTGGAGGGCTCGCCCGTGAGCTCGATCAACTCGGGGATGACGCGCTTCGCGTATCATGCCGTGTGAGACGCCGCACACGGCCTGCACATGGGGCTTGCGTATGTCCGACCGTACCAGCGAAGTAGCTGAATTCGAGCGAAGCCGGCAGTTTGGCCCGATCACCCCGCGCGAGCGAGAGGTTGCCGAGCTGATTGTGGAAGGGCTCAGCAACGAGCAAATCGCGCAGCGCCTGGTCCTTACGCCCGGAACTGTCGCCAATCACGTTGCCCATATCCTCTCGAAACTGGGGCTGCAATCGCGCGTACAGATCGCAGTCAGGATCGCGGGACAGAAGAGTAGCAGCCAGTCACAGACGGTGCTCGCGTTGCTGGAGCGCCTGCAGCAGATGGACGCGGCCGACCTCTCGGGGGCCCTTCAACACGCCACGGATGTGCTCGCGGTCACGTTTGCGGCCGAAAAGGTCGACGCGTTCCTTTACGATGCAGCATTAGATCGACTAGTGACGCTCGGCACGAGCGCCACGCCCCTGGGCCGCCGCCAGCACGCGCTTGGGTTGCACCACTTACCCGTGTCCCAGGGCGGCCGCGTAGCCTGGGTTTTCCAGGAGGCCCGCTCCTTCCGTGACGGACACGTGGACAAGGATGCTGTTGAACTGGTCGGGATACGCCGCGACCTTGGCATCCGCTCGACCCTTGCCGCACCCTTCGAGGTCAACGCCGAGCAGCGGGGTGTCCTGCTCGTCTCGTCCACCCAGCCAGACCATTTCACGGAGGCGCAACTCCAGCTGCTCCAGTTTGTCGCGTACTGGGTGGGGCTGGTGGCTCGGGAGCAGTCGTCGTCCGACGAGGACCGCGACGGAGTCGGGCACTGACACGCTGATCATGCTGCAGCCCGGCGCGTATAGTGGCACTGAGCAAAGGAGATCGCCGTGCCGAGACGGGGACAGCATGACCAGAGCCCTGGGGATGGACGAAACCCGTTTTCCGACCAGGGTGGACCAGCGGGTCGGCACGCCGAGACGCACGATGTCCGCCGCGAAGAGCTGACCAACCCGACGGGGCCAGAGCTTGACCGCGGGCAGGAGTTCGCTGCCGACATCGCTCCAGATACTTCGGCTGTCGAGCCTGGCGGCCACGCCGAGGAGAGCCGCTCGGCGGTGGACGACAAGGTCCTGCACGAACGCCTGTCCATGCTCGACGACGCCGAGCTGGCGCGCCTGTCGGTTCTGGAGCCCGGCGCCCGCCTCGAACAAGGTGGGACGTACGTGGACCTGAACGATTCCTCGCGTCAACCCTTCAAGGCCATAGGCGGCCAGGAGGCCGACGCCAAGCATCGTTACGTGGCCAAACGGGACACGGACCATGAGCTCTGGAACGAGCTGGTCGGCCCGGACCGTGAGCCGCTGATCGAGCGGCCGAGTACCGCTAACAGCAGTACGTAGCGACTCTCCCGCGCCCGAGGCTCTCAACAGCTCAGGCCTGACATCCCGATTTGACTCAGCAAGCGGCACGTCGACGGGCGCTGAGGTAAGGCCAGCCGATGCTCTTGGACCCATGCGTCCGCCGCGCGGCCGCCGTACAGGCTGGTGAAGGACGCCTGGACCTCGACAGACTGGTCGGCAAGCGAGGCGCAGTCCAGTGGGGAAACCGACAGCTCCGCGGAGGCCGGCCAACGGGGGGCCACCGGCTGCACGCGCTCGATGACCGCCGCGTTGTTCAACTCCAGACCCACGCTGTAAACAGACGACGCCCTGGCCGACTCCACCAGGCTGGTCCAGTCGATCGGACCGCCCACGACTTCCGAAACATAGATGTGGGAGAAACCAACGCTCCGATCACGCGCCCAGCCCTCGAGGGTGTCGACACCCTGGCCGGTGCTGCCTACGGCTCGCACGTCGCTGAACAGGCACGCCGTGCGCGCATGCAGTTGCGCAGGCATCCATTCAGCACCCTGGGGTGTGAGCAGACTCCTTCGCTCCGCCAGAACCGGGAACCATTCGCCGATATGATCCTCCTCCCATGACACCGAGGGCGAGAGCACCAGGAACGTGCTCGTCGCGGGCGTGTTCTCGGTGATCCACTGCATCACCTGACGGTCAGCAGCGGAGACGCTCTCGAGGGTGTGATGATTGGGTTGAATCCGGGGCCAGACGACAAACAACGCGCTCAGCACCACGGACGCACAGGACGTGATCGCCAGGATCTTGACGCCAGACGAGCGCCACGAGCCGATGAAGCGCCGCCTGAATGCCGCGGCCAACGGATAGGGTCCCGCCTGTGCCGCTACGCTCGCCAGCCCGGGGCCCACGACTTCAACCAGACCTATTGCCGCGAGCATTGCCAGCGGCACAACGGCCTCGGACGGTGCGCTGCGCGGACTCAGCACAAAGGTCAGGGGCAGCCACAGCGGCAGGAACAGCTCCTTGCGAAGCAGGCTGACGATCACTCCCAGCAGAGCCAGTGCGCCTGGAATGCTCAGCAGGATCCTTGGCGGAGTCAGGAACCCCTCGAACGCCATTGCTTCCTCTCTGAGCGACGTGAAACCGCCAGTCTGACTGGCCGCCTGGAACGGTGCAAGGCCATGCTGGCTGATGACCGTGCCCCACCACGGAGCAGTGAGGACGAAGGCAGCTCCGCCAAGCACGCCGCACGTCGCCGCCGCCTGGAAGCGGCGTTGGTAGCACAGCATCAACAGGACCAGGCTGTACAGCGCGAAGATACCTTCCTCCAGATGGGCGGCTAGCGCCAGAGCGGTGAGCACAGCACACACAAGCAGGCGCCGGGGTGTCGGAGTCGCGTACAGCCGCCTTGCCTGGCCGAGGCAGGCGATGGCTAGCAGGAGTCCGATCGCGCGGGTGAGCCCCCCGCCCATGATCATCCATTCGTAGCCGCGTGGAAGCAACGCGAAAATCACGGGTGCGGCAACCACCTCCCAGCCACGGCGAAGCAGAGACCAGGACAGAACTGCCACCGCGACGACCGTGCCCAGGTTGGCCAGCAGGGGCACGTACCTGGCCAGCGTTATCGGGCTAAGACCGGTCACCCCAGACGTGATCCCAACCAGATAGAACGACAGTGGCGGATACGCGTACGGGATACCCTCGAGGTTGTAGGTGGTGACTAGGGGCAGGGCAAACCGAGCGTTCATAAGATCGGCCGTCATGGCTGCGAACATGCCGCCGTCGTTGAGCGGGAAGTCCGAAGCTGTGAAATAGGGCAGCCGCGTGGCCAGGGCCACCAGCAGCGCCGCTCCAACACCGAGGAGGCGGACCCGATTGTCGCAGGAGTGCATAGCTCGGTGCGGATCTTAGACGAACGGTTTGCCGCGCCGACGAAACGGACCTTTGGTTACGCACTGGCGTATGCTTGGGGATCCCAGATGCGTACGACCTGGCCTCGCATGTCCCGAGAAGCGTGGACTGTGGGTGCCGTTGCGCTTGCGATTCGCCTGGCGATCGTGCTTACCGTTTCGTCAGGCTATGCGGGCGACATGGCGGGCTGGGTCGAGACTACCCGGCGTATTACGTTCGATGGCCTGCACGCCGCGTATGCCGCCCTCGTGCCAGGCAGCCTGTACCCACCAGCATTTTTCTACCCGCTGTGGGCAGCCGGGCACGTGTACGTGCTGTGCTGCTCGCCGGACTTCGACACGAGTACCCGCGCTCTGGATGGGTTGATGCGCGTCGGACCCGTCCTGGCCGACGCGGTTTTGGCGGTCCTGGTGTACGCGCTGGCGCGTTCCTGGTCAGAGCCCACGCAGGCTCTCTGGGCCGGACTGCTGTACGCCGCCAACCCGGCCGTCCTCACCACCGTCGCCTGGCAGGGCATGATCGGCGACGCGTACTACGGCGTGCTGACTGTCTCCGCGCTGGTGGCAGCCCTGAGCAAACGGGCAGCCCTGGCTGCATTCTGTCTCACGCTCGGGGTACTCACAAAGCCGCAGGCACTCGCGTTCATTCCCTTGATAGCCGGCCTGCTGCTGAGGTGTGCCAGCTGGCGCCGAATGCCCGCTGCCGTCGGGGCGAGCGTGCTCACGACGCTCGCGGTGCTGCTCCCGTTCGCGCTCGGCGGCACGCTGGGTGACGTGTGGTCGGCCGTGCAGGGTATGGACAGAATTCACGCCTACACCCAGAACAGCGCCGACAACTTCTGGATGCTGCTCTCGCCGGGGCAGGAGGCTCTCAGACTGGTCAACCCAGACGGCGGCGTTCCGGACGATGGCATCCTGGCTGCCGGGCTGTCCTACGAGCAGACGGGCCTGCTGGCGTTTGCGGCCTTGTACGTCGCCACGCTAGTCCGCATGGTCTGGACGGGCAGACCGCGCGAAGTGGCGCTCGGCAGTGCAGTCATCGGGCTCGGGTTCTTTTTCCTGAACACGCGCATGCACGTCAACTACGCGTTCATGGCCTTTCCGTTTCTGTGCGCCCTCGCCCCAACGAGCAAGGCTCCGCTGCGCGCCGTGCTCCTGGCTGCGACGATTGCCTGCCTGATCGACTGGGACGTCTTCGGCCGGATCCCGTCGCAGATGCATCGGGTGAATGCGGTCGCGTACGGGCTGAGCTTCGTCGGGCTGTGCATCGTGGCGTTTCAGCCGCGTGCGTGGCGGCGTGTGTCTTAAGAGGGATACGACCAGTCGTGGTCAAGGCTCACGCTGGCTGGCTGCTCGTGCTGACAGCCTACGCTGCTTCCGCCTTCTTGATCCCCATCCTGGCGAATGTCGCGGTGACCGACGACTGGGTCTATTACCGCAGCGTGGAGACCTTGCTCGTGGACCATGTGGTGCGCGTCCACGAGATGTCCTCGGCGGCTCTGGTGTTTCAGACGGTCTGGGGAGCTGCGTTCGCGGGACCGCTCGGCCTCAGCTTCGGCGCTCTGCGTATCTCGACCGTGGTGCTGGTGGGTCTCAGCGGGATCGCGTTTTACGCCGTCTGTCGCGAACTCGGCATCGCGCGCTCGTGGAGCGCTGTCGGCATGGCCGCTTATCTGTTCCACCCGCTTTCGCTCGGGCTGGCCTATACGTTTATGACCGACGGCCAGTTCGCGGCATTGCTCGTGGTCGCGACGTGGCTGTATGTCCGCGGTCTGCGCCCGGACGCAGCGGCGCCTCGGTTTATCGTGGCTGGGTCGGTCATTTCCGCGTGCGCCGTGTTGGTTCGGCAGCAGGGCGCCCTGGTGCCGTTCGGCGTCTGCGCCATGCTTGTGCTTGGAAGGCGGATGGTTTCGGCTCGGCGCGGATCCATGCTCCTGGTACAGGTGGCTGCCATCCCCGCTCTCGTGACGCTGGCATACTTGGTATGGCTGCGGCTGGTGAACGGAACGCCCTGGGCGCTTGGCCTGTTCTGGGGGGACATGCAAACGGCCGGGGCGTCGGGAGTCATAGGCCTGATGCCGCGGCTGTCCGCCATTCAGGCCATGTACCTTGGTCTGTTCGTGCTACCCCTTGCGCTGGCCATGGGCTCGCGCCGGGCGTGGCTGGACGCTGACGTGCCTCGGTGGAGTATCGCTGCCGCGGTGAGCTGGGCAGCCCTCGTTCTGGCCGGCATGTTCGTCTTCTGGTCGGAGGGGCGAAGCATGCCCTACGTGGGACAGTTCGTCACGGCAACGGGCATCGGGCCAGAGGACCTGATTGCCGCCCGACCGGTCCTTATGGGCCCGCGCGTCCGGATCGTTCTGACGCTCGCGTGCGGCCTGGCAGCTGTGCTTGCCGGAGTGGTGGTTGCAGTGCGGCTCGGGGGCAGCCGGGCGGGGTTTGGCAGCGGTGTCGGACTGGTGCTCGGCATCGGTGTGGGGCAGGTGCTCGGGACGATCCCGCCATCGCTGCACTTCATCAACTCGGGGGGGACGCTGGATCGCTATCTCCTGCCGTTGCTGCCGCTCGGCCTGATCGTGCTGCTATGGGGCATGCGTGAGCTGCGGCCGATCCTGCCGGTGGCGTGCGCGGCGGTCCTGACCATGGCTCTCTGGGCGGTCGCCGGTACGCGCGACCACCTGGTCTTCCTGGACACGGCGTGGTCCCTGGGAGAAGACGCACATAGGCTGGGCATCCCGGATAATCGGTTGGACGTCGGGGCAGGCTGGGACGGGCTCCACCTGTACGAGCATCCGCCGCGCTCGGACTCGCCGTCCCATACGGCCCATGCGCCGTGGTGGATCGACCTGTTTGCTCCGTCCACGGACTCGAGCTACGTGGTGGCTGGAGTAGCGCTTCGAGACTACAGCGTGGTCGAGGAACGGACGTACTGGTCATGGCTTCAGCGTCGGTCGCTGTCGCTGTTCTTGTTGCGTCGCGAGGACGTAGCCGGTCCGCCTGAATTTGGGCTCAGGCTTGTGGAGTGCGGCGCCACCTGGCAATGCCAGTCATCAGCAAGACCAGGCCGATAGCTGTAAAGGCCGCCTCGTACGGAATGTCCTGAGGACAGCTGGCGATCGAGTTGTTGGCGTCGACGGTGGTGCAGACACGTTCGTTCACAAGATGAACGTGGAGCACAAGGTGGTCGACGAGGCCGTCGAAGGTATTGAAGCCGCCGGCGCCCAGCAAGATAGCGGCGGACAACTCGTTTCCCCTGATGCCTGGTCTACCTGATGAGCTCTGCCACAGCCGGTACACGCCCCACAACAGGACGAGCGTGCTGAAGATGTGGAAGAGCCCGTCGCTCAGGATGCGGCCGCGCTCGTCCGTGCCCCAGTAGAACGTATGCCACTGCAGCACCTGGTGCAGGATGGCCTCGTCCAGAAAGCCAATGATCCCGATGCCGAGGCTGATCCCGGTGAGTAACGTGGAACGTCGCGAGTAGTTGCGATCAGGCATCGAGGAACGCATTCAGCTCGACGCCCAACACGAGCACGATGCCGAGTAGAAACGTCCAGAACATCAGGAGCAGGAACACGCCGAAGGCCGCGAAGGCGGCAAAGCCGGCTCCGAAGATGGTGGTGTACAGCGGGAACAGCTGCAGCAGCAGGAAGAATAACACTGCTGCCATCAGCGAACCTGGCAGCACCTGCCGGAACGACTGCCGCTTGTTCGGCAGTATGCGGTAGAGCAGGAGAAAGGTAAGCAGCGCACTGCCTATCGAGGCCAGGTAGCCGATCACCAGTCCCGCCAGGCCACGCCCCGGCACTTCGAACGGGAACACGCGGAACAGAACATCAGATGCGGTCCCCAGCACATTGCCCAGGCTGTACGCGGCGGCAGAAATAACCAGTAAGGCTGTTACGACCACGAGCATGAAGATGGACATGAGGCGGTCGCCGACGAAATCACGGTCTGGCACGTGATACGCACGGCTGAACACCGCGGCCATGTTGGAGAACAGATTGGAGCCGTTGAAGAGTAAAAGACCCAGACCCACGAGCCCCGCCGCGCCAGCATTGCGCTGCGTATCGTCGAGAATGGCTGCCAGCGGCTGGGCCGCCTCGGCAGGCACAAGCTGCAGCAGCGTGCCGGTGATCCGGGCCGAGCGCGCAGGGTCCTGCAACAGCAGACCCGCGAAGGCAGTGATCCCTAACAGCACGGGGAAAACGGTGCTCAGCGTTCCCCAGGCGATCAGCATGGCCAGGTCAATGCCGCGATCGTCCATGAACTTCTGGGCGAACCCCCCGACCCTTGAATGCTGCAGGGCCGCAATGTTTTCTCGCATCGTGTCTGGCTCCGGGTATGAATTATGCCTGGTGGGCCGGTCGGATGTCTGGCGGTCTTGCGATCCTTCCTTGAGCGCTTCTGACACGTCGGCCCGACGGAAGCCACTGACGCCGCCACTCCTGGTCATGAACCCGCACGCCCTGCACAATCGTGTGGGAGCGCGGAAACACGCCGAGCGAATCTTCGAAGTCCTGGTGCGCAACGGCATTCAGGCCGACGTATGCAACGTACCTGATTTGCAGCTCGTGCGGCGACGGGTCCGTGCGGCGGTGTCAGCAGGTTCTCCTCTGATCATTGCCGCGGGCGGCGACGGGACGATCGAAGCGGTAGCGCCAGCGCTGGTCCACACGCCAACGGTGCTCGGCATCATCCCCCTTGGGACCTACAACAACCTCGCCGCCTGCCTGGCTATCCCGACTGATCTGGAGTCGGCCTGCGAGCTGGTTGCCACTGGCGTGCAGAAACAGATTGACGTCGGAGAAGTGCGTTGTCGGGGCAACCGTCGGCGGAGCTTCTTCCTGGAGCAGGCGTCCATCGGACTGGCTCCGCTTCTGGCACCCGTGGGTGAAGGACTCCAGAAGGGACATTGGCTGGACGCGCTGCGGACGCTGCCCGCGGCGCTGCGCCTGGAACCGGTACCTATGCGTATTCGTCTGGACGACGAGCTCTCGACGGCCGAGACGTTACTGGTGACCATCAGCAACACGCCACGGTCCGCCGCCGCGCTTGTGCTGGCACCCGATGCACGCATGGATGACGGCCAACTGGACGTGTGCGTCTATGACGGGCTGCATCAGGCACAGCTGGCGAGCATGCTGTTCGAGTTCGTCTCGAGTGGCGTGAAGAACCATGCTGGCGTGCGGCGATCGCTCGCATCGAGTATCGAAGTCTCGTCGACGACGAGTCACCGCCTGCTCGTGGCCGCGGACGCCGAGGTGATCGGCGAAACTCCTGCTCGTTTCGTGATCCTACCCGCGGCCTTGCGAGTGATGGCGCCGCCAGGGGACTCAGCCTGTCCAGGGCGTACCATGGCATTACGGTGAGCTCAGAGGGGCCAAGCCAGGTGCCGCGCGAATCGAGCACCGCACCTCCTGCCGATGTCGTACCGCCGATTTCACGAGGCGGCCGCGGCATTCGCCTCATCAGGCAGTATCTGGGCGATCGTCCACCGGGGCTTGAAGAGACCACCCTGACCGCTCGCGACCGGGGCCCCAGGACAGCCGCCGGCCGCCTTTGGCGCCAGGGTAAGCGCGTCCTGATCGGGCGGCCGATCCCGAGCACGCAGGCTGCCCAGGAACGACTGACACGCGTCAAAGCGCTGGCAGTGCTCTCGTCGGACGCTATCTCCTCGGTGGCGTATGGTCCCGAAGCGGCCCTGCTGGTGCTCAGCGCGGCTGGGGCGGGCGCGCTGGTGCTCAACCTTCCGATCAGCGCTGCGATTGCGCTGCTGCTGGTCATCGTCACCTTCTCGTACCGGCAAACAATTTTTGCCTATCCCTCAGGCGGCGGCAGCTATATTGTCGCTTCCGAAAATCTGGGTCGGATCCCGGGCCTAGTGGCAGCCTCCGCATTGCTCATCGACTACGTCCTGACCGTCGCGGTTTCGGTCGCCTCAGGTGTCGCGGCACTCGCGTCCGCGGTGCCAGCTCTCGGCGACCAGCTCGTGCCGATCGGTCTCGCCTGTATCGCCTTATTGGCCATTGGCAATCTGCGCGGTGTCCGCGAGTCAGGCGCGCTGTTTGCCGCGCCCACCTATCTGTTCATTCTGTCTCTGCTGGCACTCGTCGGCGTAGGGCTGGTCCGCGTGCTCGTCTTCCACGACCCGGCCGCTACTGGAGCTCCTCGCGAACCGGTAGCCCGAGGTGAGACGGTCGGCGTACTGCTTGTGCTGAAGGCTTTCTCGTCGGGCTGTACGGCGATGACCGGCATAGAGGCGGTGTCGAACGGAGTGCCTGCTTTCAATCCGCCAGAATCGCGCAACGCGGCGACCACGATGCTGTGGATGAGCGGCATTCTGGGGACGCTCTTCGTCGGGATCGTGGTCCTGTTCTACGCGTACGGTCTGGTGCCCGACCCGACCGGGAACCCGACCCTGCTGTCACAGTTGACCGAGCAGGTGGTTGGTCGTAGTTGGTTCTACTACCTGGTGCAGGGAGCCACGCTGCTTGTCCTGGTACTCGCGGCGAACACCAGCTACGCGGACTTCCCGCGACTTTCGGCGATTCTGGCTCGCGACAACTTCGCGCCGCATCTGTTCGGCTTCCGAGGCGACCGACTGGCATTTTCGGTCGGCATCATCGTTCTGTCGATCCTCGCGGCTGTGTTGTTGGTGCTGTTTCGAGGGAGTGTCGACGCCCTCATTCCACTGTTCGCGGTCGGCGTGTTCGTCGCGTTCACCTTGTCCCAGGCAGGCATGGTCGTGCATTGGCGCCGACTCCGCGGCGCACGCTGGCGCGCCAAGGCAACCATAAACGGCCTGGGCGCCGTGGCGGCGGCCACCGTCGCCCTGGTTGCCGGCGGGACCAAGTTCATCAGTGGTGAGCCGCTGTTCCAGGTGGCCGGGTTCGACGTGCGTGCCGGGTCGTGGATCGTGATTGTGCTGATCCCGTTGATCATCCTCAACTTCCTGGGCATTCATCGCCACTACACGCGAGCGGCAGATGAACTGGCTGTCGAGACGCCTCTGTCCCCAGAGGCGATCAAGCACGTCGTCATCGTGCCGATCGGCGCGGTCAACCGCCTGGCGATTCAAACGCTGGCATATGCCTGCTCGATCGCCACAAACGTGAGCGCGGTGTACGTCTCGGACGTGCCGGAGGAGATGGCTCAGCTCCACCAGACCTGGCGGGCCCAGCGCGTCCACCACGCGTTTCTGGATCGGGTGTCACTCCGGCTCGTTCGCAGCCCGTACCGGTCTCTCATCCCAGCGTTGATGTCGTACATCGACGACGTCGATCAACGCCAGCCGAGCAGCACCATTACCGTGGTGCTACCCGAGCTCGTACCGGCGCACTGGTGGGAGCAGCCACTGCATACCCAGACCGCCTTGCGACTGAAGGCTGCGCTTCTGTTTCGACCGGGGACGGTTGTGACCAGCGTGCCTTACCACCTGGAGCGCGAACTACCGCCTGGGCAGGAACAACTGCGCTGAGGAACTTAGTGCTGAGCGGTGCTGGA